>Ga0131853_10011887_pt1 | contig 15927 bp, 6 predicted proteins | sample TergutLab28metaG_FD_92764 | JGI IMG/M metagenome (GOLD analysis project Ga0131853, IMG submission 92764) | Labiotermes labralis P1 segment gut microbial communities from Petit-Saut dam, French Guiana - Lab288 P1 (version 2) (version 2) | ecosystem: Host-associated > Arthropoda: Insects >...
AATTTGTTTTAGAGATGGGTTATTTTTTTTGGCTGTGTTTGACCTTTCGGTGAAAGAAAATTAATTTTAAGGTGGTGAACAATTTACATCTTCAGACAATATTTAAAAAAAAAAAAAAAAAAGACGTTCTCACTCTTATATGCAAGTTTAATGGAAAGACTGCTCAATTAAATAATTATGTGGACGGGACATTTAGCGTGTATGGGAGTCACAAATAAATTTCAGTTTTAGCAGAAATTTTTGAAGGGAAAATATTACTTCAAATGCTTAGACGTATGCAGGATTATAATATGAAAACTGAAATAGGGAGGTGGGGTGCGTAAATATGGAATGAATTCAAAGCCTCGGACAGGGGATATTATAGTAGCTTAGACAGTATTTTGTTTTGGGCTTTGTGTTGACATTTATCATGCATTCTACGAAGGGGTGCTGATAAGTCCTTAGCCCGACCTGGAAGGAAACAAGCTACAGAGACGAAACACGGGATTTATTCACCCTACTCCCCACGAAGCTCAATACATTTCTTAGCCCGTTGCAAGCCAGTCAAAAAAAAATCAGAATGTTGTGCGTCCAACCAGGTCTCCGCGGCAACAATGACCTCTGCGTCGGAAGAAAAATGGTGAACTTTTAATTGTTTTTTTTTCAGTCCAGGGAACAGGTAGTAGTCGGACGGGGCCAGATCCGGAGAATATAGTGGGTGATCAAGACACTGAAAGCCCAGGTAGGCCAGTTTCTTCTGGGTTCCAAGTGCCCGGTGAGCCGGGTCATTGTCATGCAAGAACAAGATCCCCTTGGTGATCTTCCCGCGGCGTTTTTCCTTTAAAATGTTCTTCAGTTGCATCAGCAGAGATGAGTAATACTCCGCGTTGATAGTTTGGCCCTTTGGAAGATAACCAATGAGGAGGATGCCGTCTTGATCCCAAAAAATCGAGGCGAGAACTTTTCCAGCAGATTTTTGCACTCGGATTTTTTTGGGTGGCGGGGTTAGCCGCCACTCCGTTGATTGTTGCTTTGTCTACGGGTCATAGTGATATAACCAGGTTTCGTTCATGGTCACCAATCGCGTCAGGAAATCATTTGGATCGCGCCGGAAAAAAAATCCAAATTTGCTCAGATGACTGGCGCCGTTGACGTTTTTGATCCGCGTTCAGACATTTCGGGACCCACTTCGCGGAGAGCTTCCGCATGTCCAAATCTTCATGAATGATGGACCCAACCCGCTCACGTGAGATGCCCAGTTGCTTAGTTATTGACTTAGCCGAAATCCGGCGGTCTTCCAAGATTGGCTCGTGAATTTGATCAATAATCTCCGGAGTGGTCACTGTTTTGGGTCGTCCAGGACGAGGCGTATCACAGGTGGAAAAATCACCACATTTAAACTGGGCCACCCAGTTTTTGACGGTGGAATACGATGGTGCATGTTCTCCTAATGTTTCTGTCAGAATGGCGTGAATTTTCAGCGGCTTGCTTTGCAGAGAAAAAAACTTGATGACAGCCCGCTTTTCCTTGTTATTGAACTCGCGCGCGTCGCCTGACATGGTTCCTTTCAGCCTCTGTAACAAGAAAAGACTTGCAATTCGGCACATGAACAGACCCCTCTTTCCAATGAAACTATCGATTCCGTCCTACGAAATCGGGAAGTAAGTCGGGCTAAGGCCTTCTCAGCATCCCCTCGTAATTGCATTCAGTGTAATCTCTGGTTCACGTGGCGAGCAAAGCAGACTTTACGATTTTCTCAGAAGCACCGCTATAAAACGCATTATTTAGAGAGAATGCTAGCCGTTTAACATACACGGTATTTAAGACGTTGTTCTTCGTCATGATTGTGTATTTCACTAGCAAAACAAATTCCTAAATAGCTTTGAAACAATATATTTCTAATTCTACCCCTCTTGATATTCTAATGTTTGCTAAGCAACACAAGAAATTCCGTGTTTATTATCAAAAGCAGGTGCTTACTGTCCGTGTCCACAAGAGGCCCTCCATTAATTTATATCCTGAACCACAACAATAAACTCCGCTACCTCCCAATCATTTATTTATTGTCAATTTAGATAGTACTTTCCCACCTATTCCTGTTCGGTTTGGGCTTTCCGACAAAACATTGATGTATTTCTGAGCTCTCCTTGCATACTACATGTCATTCCAATCTCATCCTGCGTGCTTTGACCAAATTACATTTTACAAATTTTAAAGCTTCTCATTAATTACGCTTCTCTGTTTTCCTGTCATTTCATTTCTGAGGTTCATATATTCTCCTCAGCAACTTTTCTCAAACAATCCCAATTAAAAATAAAGGAGCTTCAAGGCCAGTAAGTTAATGAAAACAACAAAGACAGTATTGGTAAAAATGCGTGTCCCTATAGTGCCATTGTTCTGGAAATTCGACGTTCATATATTTCCAAATACTGTCGGTGAGTTACAGAACAATTTCGACCGAAATTAGTGGTACGAGAACGTGAATCTCTGTCCTATATATGACGCTGTATTATTGCTGTTCTTTTTACACTGCGCATTTCGTCCCTGGACTAATTTACACAGAAAATCAATTTGTTTGTTTTCGTAGTAAAGTTGTTTGATTGGTAATTCAGGTCGTCCCAAGATATCGTCAATACAGCGACCGCTCTTCCGACAGGTAGACAGAATGACTGACTGATTGTCTGACTGACTGACTAACTAACTGACTTTTCCCCAAATTGCGATTATAAAACTGTGAGGCTGGCCAGTAACTGCGGCTTCTGAAGAGTTATATAAAATGAAAGACGAAGGAAGAATTACGTGAAGGCAGAAAAAGGATACAAATAAAAAAAGTGAAGAAGTAAGGAAATGAAGTACGACGGAGTTATTTGATTGTATCACGTAGCCTTACATGGACAGTACGAGATGGAAGTAACGAATGAGTAAGTATCCAACAACGTAAAACGTGTTTGGTGGGGCAAGTCCTTTACCGTTACAGACACACGGGCAGCCGTCTTATATTCATTGCCTTAAACTGAGAAACGTAGTGTTTTCGCGATACACACAGAATCCTACTTTCTAGCAAAGGATTGTCATTTTTCGGAGTTATATTTGCTAGCATATGCCTAGCCTCTAATTTGTACGTCTGTTGTACACATTGTTGTATGACATTGTTGTTTGTAATTTAAGTATACAGTTTTTCTTTACTGAGTCAGGTTGCTTTTTAAAAGGGGCAGTGAGTATAAGGAAACAAAGGCAAAAACTAAAAATGCATAAGTGTGCAAGGAAATTTGCCAGGCAATGGATGTCAGTCCTATGAGACGTTGAAGTTTCCAACTTGGAAGCGTATATCAGAATGTTAGGTGCCCCGTCCAAATTTGTATGTTGGTATGTGTAGAAGAATGCAAGTGAAACAGCCGGAATTATATGTACCAATCTTAAAATTGGCAAACCGAAGAGAAAACATAAGAGAAAGAGTGAGGCATTCTACGCTGAATGTATTTACTGAGCAACCCGAATCTCAATAGAGATGATTAGAATAATATATCGTAGTGTTCTCTGAAAGCAGTAACGACTGGTACAAGAATTATACTAGTACAATAACACACTGTTGTCGCTATTTCAGCGCATCACAATATGTATGTCTGTAAACGCTTCACCGTAGTAACATGAATCTCGGCACCTAGGTCTCCTTTGTACGGACATTGTGCCTTTTCTTTCTGTTTTCACGCCACCTATATTTTTCCACCCCCGTCCATTCCTCCACTCAGCCCTTCTTTAATTAAACGAGAACTCATGGGTTTCGATTCTAGTGTCACACGCCCATCTTCCTTCTTGTGATGAACTACACACATTCTCCTGCGTCCCATGTCACTCGCTGCATGGTTGCCAATTCTAGGGAACCAGGTAATTTTCTGGTGATTTTGTGGTTTATATTGTATGCAAGAACATTGAACGGTTCAAGAAGAGATGAATAAGGAAGTGTAATAAATAATGGGTGAAACTGGAAGAGAAGATAAGAAATAAAATTAAAAGAATGTAAATAAAGTGGCAATATCAAAGAATTATTTTACGATCGTTTAAGAGAAGAAGGTAGTAGTTAAGTAGAAATTGAAATAATGGATAAAAGGAGAGAGGATGAAAGAAGAATTGCTGTGCAAAAGCAAAGGCAGGAAGGATATAAATAAAGTAATTAATAGGTCTGGTAGAGGTAAGGAATGAAGAATTATGGAAGATGGAATGAGGGAAAAGAGAAAGAAAATTGTATGTACATCATGGTTTAATATAGTACAGAAAGAAAGGAAAATACATAAGAAGCAAAAACTGTACGATACAAATAAAAGGATGAAAGGATAAAATGCACATGGGGAAAGGCATTGATGAATGCTCTGCATCCAGTCGCCGGTTGTAGGAAGGTATACTGCGTCTTGTAGGCAAATAGCAAGTCATGAGTTCGGTGACACAGAGCGCTTTATGCTGCGTCATTGGCACTGAGTTTCCTGTCATTATGTACAGGCACTTGTAAGAGTTGGCAAAAGATGCCCTCTGAAGCCACCTAAGTCTGTCTTATTAGCAGTGTTTGAAGTCGAGAGATCGCACAACCATTTTTATCAAAGCGTAAGCTTGCGGCTAAGCACTTAGTTTCTTGAAGCTATATCATTTCCCTCATGAGCGCACCATTTTGTGGTGTATTTGATTCTTGGTTTAGACGGGTGTTGTAAGAAAACGACGATGTAACCGCCCTTGTGATAACGTGTAAGAGTTGCGTGATGCCATTTTGTACCTGACAAAATAAAGAATATCTAAGTTAGTTTTAATGAAACACACTAACTCCAGTGAGTGAAGGTAAAGGATTGGCTTTATAGCGCAGTGTTAATCTTGGTGCATTTATACAGATACGCGTCCAGTCCCACTCAATCTTCGGCACTACTATGGTAACGTGTCAGCTTCACGCTCCTGCCTCTTTGTTCCAGAGAAAGACTCCCGTATAGCAAATTGTATTTAGCGGAAATTGTTGCGACTTTCATTCGAAAAGAGCTGTCTTTGAATTTCAGTTTGAACACCACTTAGCCTGACAGCTTTTCATGGTCTTGTTCGTTCTGTCCAAAAACAACCTGGAACATTATTTCAAAGAAGAACGTCTCCAATTTTCTTCACATCCTATCAAAATTATTAATTTCTTTTAATCCTTAACATTAAAAGCTGTAAATGTTAACTAATGGCAGCTTAGTTAATAAGCCGTGCGTAATTAAATAAAATACTTATTGATACTGTGTTTGCGGAAAATTGCTATAGCATTCCAACTTCAGTATCTGATTGAGATAAGTGACCGGCTTGACATGCTGGTCACTTTAACCCGTAGATATAACCTTCATACACCAACAGTATAGAAGATTGGACGAACCCCATAACTTAGCAGTACAATAAAAAAACACAGAAGTCTACATTTCCACCCCACATTCGAGCCGCGGTCTCACATTCTTTAATCATACTGAATGAACTAACTGGCGTCACAAAGGAGAAGTGTCGGGATTTTGTTCTTATTATGAGTCTAAATGGGGAAGGAAGAGGTGATGAAGTGCTTATTGGTGGGGCTGGTGGCAGAAGACGAGGGATGGTATGGCATTCTGCTCTGTATTACAACGCTGTGTTACACAGGCTGGCGTAAGGCTTCGAAGACAAGAAAACCTGGACCGTGCAACCAACATTCTCTCGAGACTGACTAAATAAAGTACCGATTTGTCATCTGTAGAGACAGGGTTCAAAACTCAAAAGTCGCGTAATTAGCTCGTTATCTGCCGCGGTTACTACGTGGCGTGCACTTCTTAAGCATGTAGGAAGAACCAGGTCCTAGGAAATATTGGCGCCTTAGCTGGTATTCAGAAACGAAATGTACACTCAGGCTATAAGCTATGTTTAACCCAAAACCCTCGATGATGAGATCTCAACATCTATACATGGCTACGTTCTTTATATAACACTCTTACAGCATACAAATCTTTCAGATGAAAAACCTGATGATAGCCAATGTTGGCCGAAACATGTAGTTCTTGTCATTTTCTAACAAAACATCAATTGGATATACATTGTAGTGTTATTGACTGTAATTACCCTACCTATTATATGTTTCATATTTTATCATTTTTACCAATATATGTTATTTTGGTTACTGAATCAGGCAAGGTAATAAGATTGGTGGAATTGCTCAAACGTTTGGAAACATTTGTGTTTAAAGTTAATTTATTTTCCTTCACACTAGAATTTTATAAATCTTCTAGAAGTGTTGTTAATGGATTAAAAAAAATGTATATTTTGGAGAAGAGTCCTTCAAGAGTTCTACAGATTCACTGCCTTGTTCACAAAAGCAACCCACTAACTGCATTCTGTGTCAGTTCAATCCATCCCTCATCTTCATACCGCACTTGATTAAGATGCGCTTTAATAATATCCTCCCAACTTCATTTAGGTCTTATCAATGATTCCTTCCCTTCACATTTTCCGATTCTATTTATATTTTAATTTCTCCCATTGCTATTACATATTCTCCTATCAGATGTTGTACCCTGAGAGTATGATGTGGTGAAGAATACAAAATAGAAAGCTGCTCATAAACTTATTTTATTTTCGGTTTGCTTCACGACGGTGTGACTCATTCAGACCACACATCATTGAATTTTAGGATTTTTAATGATTAATTCGTAAGGATCCGAAAGGAAGCTGTCATGGCCTATTTTGAGGCACTGTCCCGGCATTTGCCTGGCTACTGTAAGGAAAAGCACGAAAACTCATTAAGTCGGTGCCCGGGTTTGATACAGGACATTCCAGAATACAGTTTAGTAGGGCCATGCGACGTTTCGTTGTTTCCCCTTCCTGGTACTTCGATTTAAGGTAGGGCGCACAAGAACCAGCCCTTGGCACCACTGACGTGGTTTCCAGACGTGCTCACCGCAGTGATCGTCGACTTCCTCGCAAAGCCGTCCATGTCAAACGCCTATGCCACTCCGATGTGTTTCGAAACACTTTGTCGATAAGGACAAAAAACATGAAGAGTAACATGATGTGCTCGTGAACACGCACGTATTCAACTTCACACTTGTACGTGAATTGTTACGACGTGTGTGACACCTCAAGGTGCAATAAATAGAGCGAGCGCGAATGTAAGCGAGAGGCAGTTCAGTTTTCTTCGTCTGCATGCGATAAGAAAATTATTACAACCGTCACGTGTGCAGTCATTTATTCTTCCTTCTGACCTGTCATCCATTGTAGGCACGTGGAAACATGCCGTGTCATACCGCAATGTTCGAGACAGGTCGAGACACTCGGAGAGAAATCTTTGTACTTTGTTCACATCCGTAAGTGCTGGCATCCCCATTGACCAAATCTCTGTTAGCAGAACCAGACTTTTTAACATTCCTATAACAAAATCCCGCTTTTGGGAAATATCCCAAACCAGTTACATCCACCTCCCACCCTCACACCGTATTTCCCTGAGGAATCTGGCTAATTAACTTACAATGGTAGCACAATCTGAAAGTTCAACACCACTAATACCGAAGTCAGCCACTGGACAGAATCCTGAGTCGCTTCAATTCCCCTCCAACGTCATTACTGTTTCATAGTATCTTACTGAGTAAAAGAACTTTCTGGTAACAGAAGGCGAATTTTCAAATGGCTGTTACCATTGCGTACCTTTAAAAAGGATTCTCAGTCAGTTCCTTCCATTTTCCCTAAGATCCAACGTAATTTCATCCTCTCATCTTTTCTCGTTTTTCAAAATTTCCTTCATTCAAATTTCCCCATGGACAGTCGGTATGCACTTCTTCTATCCTTATTCTCATGCTCAGGTCCGTCAAACCCCGATTCATTTTCCTCTTTTAACAATATCGACGTGAATTAACCGAAGGAATGTCCTCACGATGTTTGTTATTCAGTGTAAGCACTAAGAAAAAGGTTTTTTTTTGCACGTAGGCAGTGTAGGTCTCGGGGTGTGTTAACAGACGGCCAATTGAGTTGACAGTGTTAGAAACGCAATTTACAGAAACTATCGGCTTGCCATTCCAAAAAAATTAGTAGCAAATATTACGTATCAGTCTAGACTCCAGGCCCTGTATTACATATTGTGCTAAGACGCAGCATATACTCAATAAATTATCGGTATTTCCTACTACGCCTCCAAATATTTAGTCATAAGTAGAATGATTGAATTATATCGTTAATAAATTTGACAAGGGGAAGAAGTAAGTGAACGCATCTATTTTGAGACAGTAGCCAGGAATAAGGCGGGATGGACTGAGAAATACCACAAACTGTACCGTTCAAAGAATTTAAACCGGGACATCCCGTATACGATGAAAACATGTCAAATACTCGAAATTATCTTTTGCTTTGTTTCCTACCCTGCCGAAGTATATGATTCCTTACAGATTTATTAATTGGCCATATTTTCTACTGTCGCCTCTGATTGTTTCTATTCTATTCTGCATGCACGCTCTTTTTCAGAACATGGTACTTGCCGTTGATGTTGCTTCTTAGACGTAACATGTGCGTGGCGGCACAGGACAGAGTTCCTTATTTCTATAACCATATGTACAGCCAAACATAAACCTAATTTAAGTGATAGGATCTGCGAAATGGAATCATCCAGACAAGCCTTGCGCTTTTGTCTCCCCCCCCCCCGTTGAAATGGGACTTCCCCTCCCTTCAGCCCCTTTCCGACTGCAGTGCGGCATAGTGCAGTATCCTATACAAAATGTCGGGTGGAGAATAGCTTACCTGATGTGGCAGTCCTAGGTTCGACCAGCGAATCTTAGAGGAGCTCTTCAAGAGTATCTGTTTGCTAGAAATCAAAGGGGAGGTTGAGTCGACAGAATGTATTTCATTAAAAGATAAAGTGGTTACGTGATTCGCCTTCGTCACAAGCCACCATCAGGCCCATCAAAAAGATATCAAAATAAATATTTATTCCAGGAAATTTTCGATCAATAACAATGCTTTACAGTGCCTGAAAAACATAGAATCCCAGCGTTTTTGTATAATTGTATATTTCTATAAACAGAGTATTAAAAAAATATGTGTAAGAGTTATTACTGTATTTTCTTAGAAGTCTTTTAAAATTAATTTAGTACAAATAATGGCATCTTCCGTAGTCCCATTGTATAGCATGTTGTTTTATGCCTTCGTTGTCCAGGCTGTGTATATGACAACGGCTTTCCTTTAAATGTCCTGCCTATTGTTTCAATAATCTTCTACATTTGTTAAGCTAATATATGTACCCAGTAAATGATTTAAGTGTAACAATAATTTTATTAATAATACATTTTTGTTGCATCGGTATGTTTGTAAGCTGGATCTCATTTCTTACAAGATATTTTGAGGTTTGTGTTTTGAGCTGTTATGCTTGATTTCATATTTGATGAAAAAGCGAAGTTTTTCCTGTCCACTGCATGAAGACATACAGGGGGAATAAAGGTATAGTTCTACTCATTCTTAAGGCACTAGATAGAGATGAGTGGTTAACTTCACTCTCCGGCAGCTTAACCCAGGGAAAGAAACTCCGGTACTCATTGCACTGTACATATGTAGGTTTGGTGGGCCCCGTAACTGTTATGGACGGCTCGAAGAAGGGAAACTCTCTTGTCCCCACCGGAATTCGAATCCCGGACCTTCCAGGCCGTAACCTAGTCGCTATTCGATAATCCAACTTGGTTTTTTTTTATTATCCTTTGCTTTACCGATTATCTGTAATATAGTAAATTAGTACATTTGCATTATAATACAGTATATACATGATTAAATAATGTGTTTAATTCATTTATGTGATTGCTAGTTTACTCAACATCGTACGTAGACAGACATTACAGTTTTATGTTGTCCTACGAACATTTTCTGAGCATTAAAATCACAAACTGGGACGAAATTTTCTTTAAAATTTCAAATGTATATTTATTTTCTGATTATTTGTTACGACGCCGTCAGTGTGTAGACTAATTAAAATTCGATGTTATTATGGTTACTGAATGGTGAATTGGAAATAAATGGGAATAAATTAGTCGTAGCCTGATCGAGATGTTATCCGGCCTTTAACAGGAAATACTGAGGAAAACCGCGAAAGGCTTCTCAGAAAGGCCAGTTTCCCGGCCGAGATTCGAACTAAGCACATACCAGATACGAGTCTGTATCGTTATCGCCACACCAGTTTATTGGACCTCAGAATTATTACGATAAATAACTGACCAAATAAAGTAACCAAATACACGAAGCAGATTCCTTCTTTAAAATTTCGCAGCCACTAACCTGGCCAAAAATCCAAGATTTGTGGAATTACTGTGCCCTCCATTCGACCCCACCCATTACCAGATGAAGTCCATCAAAAATTCCATATCTTATTTTTACAGCATCCATTTTAATATTATCGTACTAAATACACCCGGCTTCTTTCCGTCAGAATTTCTGAGTGACAATACCTCTTGTCTCTCATGAGTGTCAATTTTTCGCAAAGTCCGCTCAGCATTAAACTGTAAAATAGCAGCGGATCTTTACTTTTATTCTTCCCATGGCAGTGGGCCTGAAGAGTCTCAGGCAAGACACCACAGCCGTCGGACGAGGCATCAAAGAACTAGTGTGATACGTGACGTCAGAAGTACTAGTAAGCAGCAAGCAAAATTCTATTTGCCGATTAATTTGCAGGTTTTGAATATTTAAAGTGCTCTCTTTCTTGTCGCCTGTAAGCATTTTCTGTCGGAAAATTAACAAAGTAATTTGGTTTGCTTGTTTGCCAGAGTTACTTTCTGATACCATTAATTCACCATACGAGTATTTGCCATTATAACAATGAGTTTTACAAGTCTTGAAGAAGTGCGGGTTTGCAGGACTGTATAAGAAGTTGATGATTGTAATAATTGCACCAGCCTTTAATACTCGAACACTTTAGCAACATTGGTTTAATCTTATAGCTATTTGTGCTCTGGTATTGTTAACAAAGCCACATTGGAATCGTGTATTGAATTTGATGTTTTCGTTAAAGTCCCCCAATTTTTTTAAGATCTCCGGTTTTACGGATTTGTACTTTATGTTGTTATTAAGTGACTTTGTTCTTAAAGAGCAGAGTTGTTCATCAAAGCTCACTTTCGGAAGCCAGTAAAGAAAACACGCCTTGTAAGAAACATTTGTTCAAAAGAGCTCAGTACTGGAGCTTTCCTGTGCCTCTTAAGACATGTCCACGCCGTTTCGACAGGTTTGGACCCAAACCTTGTAGTACCGAGAACTGCTAACATGCTGACTCCTCACCAGATTTGTCCCAAGTACCACAGGTGTGCAGAACACCTCCGATTACCGTTTCCGTAACCACACAGCAGGTTGCTGAATGCATCAGATAAGGCCTTTCTGCGGTGGGGGAGTGAATAAGACACCAGGAGATAATTTTATGTTAGCGTCAGTGACCTAATTAGCGCCATACAGACAAAATGCCATGCACTGGCCACATGGAATGTGACATCGGAACATCATTCCTGCGTGTCCTCTTGTTCGTTTCGTCTTTGTTTCGTGTAATACGAACTTGCGGACTCACTATGTGAAAACAGGCCTGTAGACATGTAGGCATGTAATTCTTTCCGAGTAATTTTTGCTACGCAAAATGGCAAGCTATGTTATTAAGTTCTCTTAGATGTTATCGTCCTATAAATCTAGTGTTATTGTTTACTTTCCGAAAAACACTACTATGAAGATTTTGGTGTTATTCGATACTACAAAATATTTCGGCTGTCCACACCAGCAATCATCAGTTAGGGAACTGGTAAACAAGAAGAGAAAACGGGAGTGGTTTCTCCTTACAAACAATGGGCTAAAGTTATTATAACATAATTATACAAATATTGTAATATTAATTTAATGTCGCTTATTTTAACGTTTTCGCAATAATAATTATGAATGTGTTTGTCGGGTACTAAAAAAAATAACTAGTTTACAGAGATCTACTCTACATGTAAGTAAAGTTATTTGAGAGACTTTTTTCACTTGAATAACTGTTACCTTCACCGTACGAGCTAAAACATAAGTAAAGTCTAAGATTACGTGAACTGTGTTCATAGGCAACAATGTTTCGGACGAATCTGGCGACCCCGTCTTCATGGTGGTATTTCTACACTGATTCCACTTTTACCTTGACGATAAAAATACTACGTTTTCGTGCAAGTACCTCTCTAGGTTTCACATTCCAGAAATATAAATATTATTTTAAATGTTTTCTACAAAACTATACGGCGGTACTTCACAGAATACGTCATTAATCCTCACCGTCGTGGGAACCTAGAATATGACTATGAAATTGTTTCCAAGCATATTATGTAACGCGAAAGTAAATAGGAAAAGCGAAAACATTTATCTCAAAGCAATGAACTGGGGTGTTTCACGTAGTTTTGTTCCATGCTCATCTCTTTAAATGTGGAAGCGAAATGTTTAGACGCAGTACGTACGCGATTTCTGAGACCATGGATCGTCATTTAGAGATGTAATTAGACATGAAGTTACTTGCACACAGCTGGGAGAATGAATGGCATAAGTTTTGAATAAGTCATTGGACGCATCATGTATACTATACGCTTCTGCCAGCGACTGTGAAGTTTTTCTAAACATTCCCGAAAGCCATTTAGTGAGAGCCTTTTTAGTTCTTCCGTCGCATTCTTAATTATGTCTGTAGCATTACAAATGCACCGTCCCCTCAAAGGTGATTTCGGTCTAGGGAACAGGTGAAAATCAGCAGGAGCCAGGTTAAGAGAGTATGGGGATGCTGCAGTCTTGTCACATTGTTTTTGGTTGAGATAACTTTGACTAAAATCAACCGGTGTGCTGGAGTATTGTGAAGGACAACCAATCTATGGTTCTCCAATATTCGAGACGTTTCCTTCTTACTGCATCCTTAAATCCATGATTAATGCCAAATCACAGCAAATGTTGCTGCAAATTATTCCAACAAATTCCGTGAACTTATTGTAGCTACTACAATACGAGTATATAATTAAGTCCGTCCATGTATAAAATGTGTGAGGAATTTTTGGGAACGTATGTCTGGGGTGTAAATTTCGTGGAATCGGAAGCAGAATATATTACCTAGCAGTTTGGGACATAATCTTCAAGGCGACGACGTAAAAAACTGCATTCGTGGACACACTATAAACAATCATTGTGTTATTGCATAGGAGCACAACAGAAAACAACGACTATAAACATAAACAAACCTTGCTGAAATGGCTGCATCGGTTATATTAATGTAACTTAATTTGAACACAAAATTTTTGTAATCTGTAAGGGTGGAAAGGGAACATCGTCATCAGGTCTGCAGAAAAAACAAGAAGAGTGTAAAATATTTAACAAACCGATACTAAAAACAAAGAGAATACTGTCATTATGTTGCAGTCAGGAGAATACAAATCGAGTTTATGAACTGCGGAGGGTTTGGAGTTGTTATGTGAAACTCATGGCCTTGGAATAAACTCATTTATTCTTATCTGTCAACGCCATAAATTTGCTAAGACTACGCAACGTCTATAGTAGATGAATATAATACGAGTGTGGAGCAATTGATTCAATAAAAATACACTAGACGCCAGTATTTATAAACTTTTAATTTCCTTTAAATCTGTCACGGCTCAGTTCGTACCTTACACTGGACAAACTGGTTCTTATAACGAACAAAAACAGGTTAATTCTGTATAGAAAAATAATTGTCGTTTGTTGAAAGAATCACACTTAAAGAGTAAATTGCTTACACCGTTTTGTAACGTGAGGAAATTTTAACGTACCCATAAAGTCTCTGGTACAGTACATACAGTCAGCACTCAATGTTGTGTGGTTGAGCAGGACCCTGGTACATATGTCGGTCGAGTTACTGTATTAATTTTCCGTGTACGCATTACAATCCTAAGATGTGTATTAAATATATATATACAGTATATATATTTATTTATACATATACATATATATATATCGTGGTTACACTCAGTTATTCTAGGAAGTTGTGGAACAGTGCCTTGTGATGAGCTGTTGTTACCCCAAATCATTTAATTATTCACGGTTTCAATTTTAAATGGCCTGAATCTTTCGGAATTCAAAATCTAATGGTGTGAACCAAGAAGGGATGAAGTGGCTTTGTTATAAAAAAAACATGTTAATATGTCTCTAGTTTTAAATTTAACCTGCCTATGGTTACAGTGTTTCAAGTGTTGCATGATATCTGCATTCATCGATAATCATTATTGCAAGTCGTGATCTTCTTTTGTCTCTGTCGCAATTAACTATGGCGTCACCATATTTGTGACCGTAACGAGGGCGGGAAATATTATGATTTTTTGCGCCATCAGTATTTACTATCCACCCTGTTATGGTGCTAATGTGGAAGAAAATGACCACTTTTTGTGCTTAGTCACAGCCGAGGTCGATATAAAAAAGAACGACACGCACTAATTGTGTGTACGTAAAAGGCGATTAAAATTGCAATAACATTATACTCCATTGAAATTTGTTTTAGTTCTTGTCCCTTATATTTTGAATTCAAACAAGAGTTTTATCCCTGGTAATTTTACGCCCTCTCGCTGTGACGTTTTGGATCAAAATCACCACAAAATTTTTCAAATATTTTCTGTACTTGTTTATTTGTGTTTTGACCCTTGTTTGCTTTTTCAGATGCTTATGTGTTTGTCATTGGTCTATTGTCAATTTTGTTTCTGATAACCACCATTAAATTAATAATCTGTCGTTAGTACAGGTTGTTCTCCAAGTTCAAAGGCTAAGCCACTGTCGTATTCTGACAGCTGCAAAATAATCTGCTGCTTTTATCTGTATATCAGCGGACAAACTTGCACTGTTACTTCCCTCTGAGAGGAATAAGGAACAACGAAGACATCGTCCATGCAATATAATGTGAAAATTAGTTTTTCACAGTTATTATAGTCTTTTGAGACTTGAAGCTGTTTTGTATGATAGAACTTTATGAACGTTACAGAGGGTCCTGTTGACTCCATTGGCAGCTGCAAGCAGCAAGATTGTCTGAAACTTCGATACGTATCACGATGCCACTTTTCAGAAGCGGGGATGAAGAGGTATATGAAATAGAACATTTTTCAATAAGTGACGGTGTGTTCCTGCTTTGCTTATGTGGACGTAAATATCGATTCATCGGCATATAACCCTATTATATTCCACGATTACACGCTTGGGGCGCTGGCCATTGTTGACACGTGATTGGACGGATAACAATGGTAGATTTGTTGTTTAGCGCCCCCTACTGAGCATTATTGTCTCGCCTCTTCTGCAGGTCTAAATGATTTAATGAGGCATAAGAGATACGGAAATGCAAAAGCGAGGGCCCGAAAATTATGGGGGTACAGAACGTGATTCGTTTGTTGAGATTTCTGCCATTTGACATTTTTCATATTTATTGAACTGGAGCCATGGTTCCAGTGTTAATTTATTTTTTATTTATATCTTGTGAATTCGATAATACGTTCTTCTGTTTGTTTCGAATTGTGTAATCCACATTTCAGTGCCTAAATCTGAACGTCACTCTAACCCTTTTGGAATGCTAATATCACACAATAATATTTCAAACGTCACTTCCCACTACACTTGGTACACACTACGTCACAGCTCCAAAGTACAGCCGGACAACAAATTTTCTTTAAGGACATAATCTCTGTTGAGTCTAAGAACCGCACGAAACAAAACACTCAGTGTAGTGCAGGTTCTCAAAATGAAAATAGTGATAAACGTAATCCTTATCGGATCAAACTGATGTCCTCTTCCTTCAAAGAAATTTCTTTGAATTTGTTTACATTTTATATTTGCAAATACATTTGATTAAAGCAGGGGGTGGAACAATTTGCGGGGAGATTCATAAGCTTATCACTTCTATTTGGAAGAGGGAGAAATTACCTGAAGAGTGGAAGGAGTCGATCATAGTACCTATTCATAAGAAGG
>Ga0131853_10011889_pt1 | contig 15926 bp, 11 predicted proteins | sample TergutLab28metaG_FD_92764 | JGI IMG/M metagenome (GOLD analysis project Ga0131853, IMG submission 92764) | Labiotermes labralis P1 segment gut microbial communities from Petit-Saut dam, French Guiana - Lab288 P1 (version 2) (version 2) | ecosystem: Host-associated > Arthropoda: Insects >...
AGCGCCGCGAACCATTGCGACCATCCGTGCGGACGCGTCGTCGAATGCAGCAGGGGATACGCGAGCAGTTCGTGCGCGCGCTTGATCGGCTTTTTCAGAAGGGCCGGCGCGCAGACCGGCACCACCTCCTCGCCAAACAGATAGTCGGATGTCGTGCCGGGCCACGTGGGCTTGCCGAAATGAATCGCGGCTTCGAAGTGCGATTCGTCGAACGAGAACGTATCCGTACGCACGCCCATATTGATGCGCACGTCAGGGTGGCGATCGTTGAAGTCTTTCATACGAGGAATCAACCACTCGGACGCGAAGGTCGGCAAAACCGCCAGTTCCAGATAGCCGCCGCCGCTGCCGTGCACGATGATCTGCAGCGTGTCGCGGTCCAGATGCTCCAGCGAGCGGCGTACCTGCATGCCGTAAAGCTTGCCCGCGCGCGTCAGCATCACACGCTGCTTGGCGCGCACGAACAGGCGCACGCCGAGGCCCGTTTCGAGCGTCGCGATCTGCCGGGACACGGCGCTTTCGGTCAGAAAGAGTTCTTTGGCTGCCTGGGTGAAGCTTTCATGTCGCGCGGCCGCTTCGAAGGCGATCAGCGCGCTCATGTTGGGGATCTTGAATTTGCGCATGGTAGTTCCGAAAACTCATCGACTGGCAATTTTATGTCACTTTACGGCACGCGTGGCGTTTTGAATAATCCACCCTGTGTACTGCGCGGGATGCACTGAATCCCCCGCCCGATTGGCTGTGATCTGAGAGATGGCAATGAGAAATTCGAATGTTGAGGGTCTGCTGCAGCGATTGCTCGGCGCGCAACGGACCGGGCGCCTGTTCGCAACGCTGAATGTGCCCGCGCTGCTGCAGGAATGGGAAGACGGCGTCGTCACGCGCGCCGAACTCGCGCAGGCGATGAACATGGCGCTGTTCGAGGATCTGCTCGAACGTTCGCCCAATGGCCGCAACTACACCGACGATGCGATCGCGCAGGGCGGCTCGGTGTACTTCGATCATGGCGCACTGCGCACCGTGCGTTGGGCCGAGAGCGGTGCACTGCCGCCCGGCGAAGCGGCCTTTACGCGCATCCTGCTGCCGCTTGGCTTCAAGCTCAATGGCCGCTATCCGCTCGACAAACTCGGCATGACGGGCCGCGCCTACGTGCACGAGGATGCGCCCGACGAGATCGCGCAATTCTTCGTGAGCGAACTGCATCCCGAGCGCTTCTCGGCGGCGTTTCAGCAAGCCGTGTCGAACGTGCTGCGTTCCTCGCGCGATCCGCTCACGCCGCTCGCGTGTTCGCAACTCGCGGAAATCGCCCGCGACGGTTTTCTGCCGCTCGAAGCGGCACATCAACTGCTGCCTGTGATCGTCGGCGCGTTCTCGCGTCAACACGATGCGCCGGCCGTCGAAGACTACGAAACCTTGCTGCGCGAATCGGCCGAGATGGCCTGGATCGCCACCGAAGGCAATGCGTTCAACCACGCGACCGATCGTGTGGCCGACGTGTTCAAACTGTCCGACGACGAAAAGGCGAAGGGCCGCCCGATGAAGCCCGACGTCGAGCGTTCGCGCTCGGGCCGCGTGTTCCAGACCGCGTATCGCGCCGATATCGTCGTGCGCGAACTGCGCGCGAGCGACGGCGGTACCGTGAAGCGCGAAGTGCCAGGTTCGTTCTACGAATTCATTACGCGCAAGCGCACGTTCAATCAGGCTACGCGCCAGTGGGAAACGGATCTGCGTTTCGACGCCGGCAACGCGACGGGCATCTTCAAGATGACCGCGAACACGGCCGACACGACGAACGTCGCCGCGTTCGGGAGATAAATTGAAAGCCGCCACCCCGTTTCAGGCGAGCGAAGCGCTGCTGCAAGCCGTTCAAGCGGACTTGCACCGCACGCTACGCGGCGAAGTCCGGTTCGATGCCGGCTCGAAGGCGCTCTATGCGTCGGATGCTTCGAACTACCGGCAGATTCCGCTGGGCGCGGTCGTGCCGGCCGATATCGAGGATCTCGTCGCCGCAGTCGCCGTGTGTCGCGGACACGACGTTCCGTTCCTGACACGTGGCGGCGGCACATCGCAAAACGGCCAGTGCGTGAACGTTGCGGTCGTAGCGGACACGAGCAAATACGTTAATCGCGTCGTGTCGGTGGATCCCGTTGCCCGGACCGCGATTGTAGAACCTGGCGTGATTTGCGACTCGCTGCGCGATGCCGCCGAAGAGCACGGTCTCACGTTCGCGCCCGATCCGGCGACGCACAGCCGCTGCACGCTCGGCGGCATGATTGCGAATAACTCGTGTGGCGCCCATTCGGTGATGGCGGGCAAGACGGCAGAGAACGTCGAAGCGCTGGAGGTCCTCACATACGACGGCGCACGCTTCTGGGTGGGGCCGACCACTGAAGACGAACTCGCTGCGATCGTGGCCGAAGGCGGGCGTCGCGGCGAAATCTATCGTCGTCTGCGCGATTTGCGCGACCGCTATGCGGACCCCATTCGCAAGGAATTTCCGCAGATCAAACGTCGCGTGTCGGGTTTCAATCTCGACCAGTTGCTGCCCGAGAACGGCTTCAACGTTGCGCGTGCGCTCGTGGGTACCGAAGGGACGTGCGCGATCACGCTGCAGGCAAAGGTGCGGCTCGTGCACAGCCCGGCCTCGCGCGTTTTGCTGCTGCTCGGCTTCAGCGATATTTACGTCGCCGCCGATGCGGTGCCGCACTTCACGCGTTTCAATCCGATTGCGATCGAAGGACTCGATCGCGGCATCGTGCGCGGTTTGCAGGCGCGCGGCCTGAAAAGCGAAGAAATCGCATTGCTGCCGGGCGGCGATGCGTGGGTCGTGCTCGAGTTCGGCGCGGATTCGATAGAGGAAGCGACGCAACAGGCCAAAGCGGCGGAGCGCTATTTCCTCGCGGGCGAGGCGGGTGCCGGCGTGACGGGTTTCGTCATCGTGGAAAAGGCGCTGCAGCAGAAGATCTGGTCGATTCGCGAGACGGGAGCATCCGCCGTCGCGCTGTCGATCGATCCAGCCAAACCCGACCCGATGGTCGGCTGGGAAGACGCAGCGGTCGATCCGGAGCGGCTTGGCGACTATCTGCGACAGTTCCAGGCGCTGGTCGATCGTTATGGTTATGAAACCAGCCTGTACGGCCACTTCGGCGACGGCTGCGTGCATGCCCGGATTACGTTCGATGTCCGCACGGCCGAAGGCATCCTCAAATGGAGAGGATTCCTGCGCGAAGCGGCGCAACTGGTGGTCGATTTCGGTGGTTCGCTCTCGGGCGAGCACGGCGACGGCCAGGCCAAGGCGGAATTTCTGCCGATCATGTACGGCCCCGAGATCATGCAGGCGATGGAGGAATTCAAGGCCATCTGGGATCCGGCGAACCGGCTGAACCCCGGCAAGGTGGTCAACGCCTACCGCGCGGACGAGAACCTGCGCATGGGGCCTGCGTACAAGACCGTGACGCTGGCGACGAAGCTGACCTTCGAAAGCCCCGAAGGCGACGGCATGCAGCGCGCGCTAGAGCGTTGCATCGGTATGGGGAAGTGTCGTTCGCTGGACGGCGGCACGATGTGCCCGAGCTTTCGCGCTACGCGTGAAGAGCGTTTTTCGACGCGCGGCCGCGCGCATCTCTTCTGGGAAATGTTGCAGGGAGAGGTGATCGAGGACGGCTGGAACAGCACGGAAGTCAAGGAAGCGCTCGACACGTGCCTGGCGTGCAAGGGATGCAAGTCCGATTGCCCCACGCATACCGATATGGCTTCGTACAAGGCGGAATTTCTGTCGCACTACTACGAAAATCATCGCAGGCCGCGGCAGGCGATGTTCATGGGGCGAATCGGGCAATGGGCGCCGTGGGCGAGCCGTTTTCCGCGGCTCGTGAACTTCGCCATGTCGTCGCCGGTGGTGTCGCGTCTTGGCAAATGGGTCGCGGGTGTGGCTGCGCAGCGCGATCTGCCGGTTTTCGCGCCGAAGACGTTCAGGGCGCTGAGCGGCAAGAAAACCGCAGGGCGCGGCACGGGCCGGCAAAAAGTGATTCTGTGGGTCGATACCTTCAACGATCATTTCTCGCCGCAGGTTGCAACGGCCGCGATGGAAGTGCTGGAGCGCATCGGCTACGAAGTCGTGCTGCCGCGCAAGCGGCTCTGTTGCGGACGCCCGCTCTACGACTACGGTTTGCTCGACGAGGCTCGCGCGTTGCTGGCAGGCATCGTGGAAGAACTCGCCGACGAAGTCCGCAGCGGCGTGTCCGTGGTCGGGCTGGAGCCGGGGTGCCTCTCGGTGTTCAAGGACGAGTTGCTCAAGCAGCTACCCGACAACGACGTGGCGCGGCGGCTCTCGCAGCAGAGTTTCCTGTTTTCTGATTTCGTCGCGCAGACCGGGTTCGCATGGCCCGCGCTCGACGAGGACGTGCTCGTGCACGGCCATTGTCATCAGAAATCGCTGTTCGGCATGAAGGGCGAAACCGCCTTGCTGAACCAGCTCGGCGTGCGCTGGACGCTGCTCGATACCGGCTGCTGCGGCATGGCGGGTTCGTTCGGGTTCAACGCGGAACACTACGACCTGTCGATGAAGATCGGCGAGGACAAGCTGTTGCCGCTCGTGCGTCAGGCGCCGCGCGACACGCTGGTCGTAACGAATGGCTTCAGTTGCCGGGAGCAGATCACGCAGGGCGCAGGACGGCACACATTGCATATCGCGGAGCTTGCATTGCGCTCGCTCGAACAAGGGCAGTCGGCGCAACAAGAACATCGGCCCGACTGCAGCGAAGTCATCGCGTAAGCATCACCTGATTTTTAGAATCTGAATTATTCAAGAGGTCATAGCATGAAAGCATCGAGCATTCTCAAGGAACTCGGCATTGCCCATCTGGCTGAAGCGGGCGATATCGCAGTGCATTCGCCGATCGACGGCGCGCTGATCGGCCACGTGCCGAGTGAGCCGGTCGCCAACGTGGACGCCTTGCTCGACCGCGCGCAGGCCGCGTTCAAGAGCTGGCGCAATGTACCCGCGCCGCGCCGCGGCGAACTCGTGCGCATCCTCGGCAACAAGCTGCGCGAAAAGAAGCACGCGCTTGGCAGCATCATCACGCTCGAAACCGGGAAGATTCTTCAGGAAGGCCTCGGCGAAGTGCAGGAAATGATCGACATCTGCGATTTCGCGGTCGGGCTTTCGCGTCAGCTTTACGGCCTGACCATCGCTTCGGAGCGCCCCGGCCATCGCATGGCGGAAACGTGGCATCCGCTCGGCGTCTGCACGGTCATCTCGGCGTTCAATTTCCCGGCGGCGGTCTGGGCATGGAATGCGGCGCTCGCGCTCATCTGCGGCAATGCCGTGATCTGGAAGCCTTCGGAAAAGACGCCGCTGACCGCACTCGCGGTCGACGGCATCCTCCAGGAAGCGCTCAAAGAGTTCGGCGACGCGCCCGAAGGGCTCACGATTCTGATTAACGGCCGTCGTGAAGTTGGCGAAAAGCTCGTGTCGGATCCGCGTTCGAACATCGTCAGCGCGACGGGCAGCACGGAAATGGGCCGCGCGGTCGGTATCGAAGTGGCGCGTCGCTTCGGGCGCTCGATTCTCGAACTCGGCGGCAACAACGCCGGCATCGTTTCGCCCACGGCCAACCTCGAACTCGCGCTGCGCGGCATTCTGTTTTCGGCGGTCGGCACGGCCGGCCAGCGTTGCACGACGCTGCGCCGTCTGTTCGTGCACGAGAGCGTCTACGACAAGACCGTCGAGCGCTTGAAGGCTTTCTACGGCAAGGTCGTCATCGGCAACCCGCTGGAGCAGGGCACGCTGATGGGCCCGCTCATCGACGAGCAGTCGTTCGGCCGCATGCAGGCCGCGCTGGCCCAGGCCAAGGCTGAAGGCGGCAAGGTGTTCGGCGGCGAGCGCCATGTCGTGAGCGGCAACGAGAACGGCTACTACGTGCGTCCCGCGATCGTGGAAATGCCGTCGCAAACGGAGATCGTGCTCAAGGAAACCTTCGCGCCGATTCTCTATGTGCTCAAGTACAGCGATTTCGACGCGGCCATCGAAGCCAACAATGCTTCGCACCACGGTCTCTCGTCGTGCGTATTCACGACCGACATGCGTGAAAGCGAGCGTTTCCTGTCGGCCGGCGGCAGCGATTGCGGCATCGCGAACGTGAACATCGGGCCGAGCGGCGCGGAGATCGGCGGTGCATTCGGCGGCGAAAAGGAAACGGGCGGCGGCCGCGAGTCGGGCTCCGATGCATGGAAGGGTTACATGCGCCGCGCGACCAATACCGTGAATTATTCGTCGGCATTGCCGCTCGCGCAGGGCATCGACTTCAACATCGACTGATCGTCCGGGCCGCGCCATGTACGAATTCACCGCTGCATTCCGGCAGCCCTCGGGCTCGCCGATACGCGAACTCTTCAAGTATCTGAGCGAGCCCGGCATGATCTCGTTCGCGGGCGGTTACCCCGCCAGCGACCTGTTCGATGTGGACGGGCTGCGTCTCGCCGCGGAACGCGCCTATGCGTCGGCCGTGCAGTGTCTTCAATATGGGCCGACCGATGGTCTGCCCGCATTGAAGCGCGAAATCATTCATTTGATGAGCCGACGCGGCGCAGTGTGCGAGGCCGATGAGGTGGTGGCCACGACGGGTTCGCAGCAAGGCCTCGACTTGCTGCTGCGCGTTCTCGTGGAGCCCGGCGATGTCGTGCTCACCGAGGAGCCCGCCTATCCGGCGACGCTGCAGGCGTTCCGGCTGCAGCGCGCGCGCATCGTGACGGTGCCGACCGATGCGCACGGGATTCAGGTCGACAAGCTCGCCGCGCTGCTGGAGTCCGGCGCGTGCGGCAAGCCGAAACTGTTGTACACGGTGCCGACTTTCGCCAATCCCACCGGTGCGACGCTCACGGCGGAGCGTCGCCGTGCGCTGCTCGCGCTGGCGGTCAAGCATCGCTTCGTGGTGGTCGAGGACGATCCCTACGGCGATCTGCGTTTTGCGGGCGAGCCGCTGCGCTCGCTGCTCTGCGAAGCGGCGAGCGTTGACGGTGCGCGAGATTGGGTCGTGCATTTCGCGAGCTTGTCGAAGATCGTGGCGCCCGGGCTGCGTGTGGGCTGGATGATCGGCCCGCGCGAAATCATGCGACGCTGTGTGATTGCCAAGCAGACGGTCGATCTTTGCAGCGCGCCCTGGACGCAGGCGCTGGCGGCCGAATATCTGGCGGCCGGCGCGCTCGAACAACACCTGCCGAAAATTACGGCGGCATATGGCATCAAATGCCGTGCGTTGTGCTCGGCGTTGCGCGAGCAACTCGGTGACGCGATCGAGTTTTCGCAGCCCGAGGGCGGCATGTTCGTGTGGGCCCGTTTGCCGGGCCTCGATGCCTCGGACTTGCTGGTGCAGGCCATCGCTCACAAGGTGATGTTCGTGCCCGGCAAGGCCTTCTTTGCCGATGCCGCCGACCGCGCTTCGCTACGGCTTTCGTTTGCGGCACCCGATGTGGACGCGATCGTGCAAGGCGCACAGAGGATGAAGCAGGCTTACGACGCCGTGCGCGAGGGGCAGGTGCTGGCGCTGTAGTTGGTTCAGGCCTTAAAATACGCCCCCTTTGCTATCCAGAGGGGGCACCCTTGCCCAGAAAAAAGAGCGCGGAGAAGTTGCAGGTCGTCGCGGTGCGAATCGGCCCCGCTGTCGAACGCAGACTTCGTCTGCTGGCCGAGACCAGTGGACACAGCCAGTCTTTCTTTTTGCAGCAGATGATCGAAGACGGCCTCGCGAAACTCGAAGAGGCGTGGTTGCCGGCCGATGTGCTGGAACAGGTTCGCGCAGGAAAATTCCCGGAGCCGCAGCAGCCGAAGGCGGCGCCCGATCTGTTCGACTTGTTTGACTAAGTGAATCACTAAGCGAATCGCGTCGCTTTCATAGAGGGTTGGCCTCGTCGGCCCCGTTCCATCGCGGCGGATTCTGCGCAAACTGCTGGTCGAGAAAATCCAGAAACGCGCGAATGCGCTGGCTCAGCAGCCGTCGGCTGCTATAGACCGCATGAATCGGGTCTTCGGCCGAATCGTTGTATTGCGAAAGCACTTCCACGAGCCGTCCGGCGCGCAGATCGCTCGCGACGTGATACTCCGCCAGACGCACGATACCGACCCCGGCCAGTGCCATCGACAGCAGCATCTGCCCCGTGTTTGCGGTGACCGTCGAGGCGATCTTGAGCGGCTGGATCGTGCCGCTGTCGTCGATGCCGCGCCACACGTTGCCCGGCGAGCCGGCCGGAAAATTCAGGCACTGGTGATGGACGAGATCCGCGGGCGTGCACGGCATGCCATGCTTCGACACGTAGTCCGGCGACGCGCAAATGAGCCATCGCGTGCCGGTAATGCGCCGCGCGACGAGTGACGAATCGGTGAGCGGACCGATCTGGATGGCGACATCGACGCCGCCGTCCAGCAGATTGCCGGGCTGCATTGTCAGGACGAATTCTAGGTGAAGGTTCGGATACTGCGCCTTGAACGCGGGCACGAGCGGCGCGAGTTGATGCGTGCCGAAGGTCGGGATCGAACGCACGCGCAAGGTGCCGCTCACTGTGCGGCTGCTCGACACCGACGCTTCAGCGGCCTCGACGGCCTCGATCGCGCGGCGGGCGTTGGCGTAGAGCGTCTCGCCTTCGGCCGTCAACACCGCGTCGCGCAGCGTGCGCGTGAAGAGCGCGGTGCCAAGACGCTGCTCGAGCCGGGCGATGAGCTTGCTGACCGCCGATGGCGTCATGCCGAGACTGCGTCCTGCCGCCGAGAAACCGCCTTCGTCGACGGCGCGCACAAACACCGTCAGCTCGTTCAATCGATCCATGACACCCTGTGAATTAATTTCATAGGTGTATGGAATGCTGCGACATGGAACAGAAGCTGTCAACCAGGTAGCATTCGTTGAACTGAAAAGAATAATAACGATCGCACTTCAAGTATTTCCAGGCATTCTTAGCTGTTCCCGCTTTGCATAACGCACATCCCCCTCACTGCGGGGAGAGACAGGAGACACGGCATGTCGGTGAGTCAGAACGCAGGCGCGAAGGCTTCCAGCCATTTCGACGCCGTAATCGTAGGAGCAGGGTTTTCGGGTCTTTACCAGTTGCATTTGCTGCGCGATAAGCTCGGCCGTTCCGTGCGTGTGCTCGAGGCCGCGGGCGGCATCGGCGGCACGTGGTACTGGAATCGCTATCCCGGCGCCCGTTGTGATTCTGAAAGCCACTATTACTGCTATTCGTTTTCACGCGAATTGCAGCAGGAATGGCGCTGGAGCGAGCGCTATCCCGAACATCCCGAGATCCGTCGCTACCTGAATTACGTCGCCGAACGCTTCAATCTGCTGCCCGACATTCAGCTCAACACGAAAGTCATGCGGGCGGATTTCAATGATGAAAGCAACCGCTGGGTCATCCAGACGGAGAGCGGCGAGCAGTTCGAGGCCACGTACCTCGTCACGGCGGTCGGATGCCTGTCTACCGCGAACGTGCCGAATATCGCGGGCCTCGATGACTTCGGCGGCGACTGGTATCACACCGGGCATTGGCCGCACGAAGGCGTGAATCTGGCCGGCAAACGCGTCGGCCTCGTCGGCACCGGGTCGACCGGCATTCAGGCCACGCCGGTCATCGCGGAGCAGGCTGAGCATCTCACGGTGTTCCAGAGGACTGCAAACTATAGCGTGCCCGCCCGAAACCGCCCGCTCGACGACGCGATGCAGGCGTGGATCGCCGGCAACCACGATGAGATCCGCCTGCAGGCGCGCCGCACGACCAACGGGCACCCGTTCGACATCCCCGAACTCTCGGCGCTCGACGTATCCGACGCAGAGCGGGCCGCGCTGTACGAAGCGGCGTGGGAGCGCGGCGGGCTACGCTTTCGCGCGACGTTCAAGGATCTGATCACGAACCGCGAGGCCAACGAAACGGCCTCCGAATTCATCCGCGACAAGATCCGCTCGATCGTGAAAGATCCGGCCACGGCCGAAAAACTGGTGCCGCACGATCACCTCTACGCGACGAAGCGGCCGCCGATCGATACGAACTACTTCGAGACGTTCAATCGCGACAATGTCGCGCTCGTCGACCTCAAGGCCGATCCGATCGACAGGATCGTCAAGGAGGGCATCCGCACGCAGGCGGGGACGCATCCGCTCGACGTCATCGTGTTCGCAACCGGCTTCGATGCGCTGACGGGCCCGCTGTTCGGGCTGAACGTGCATGGCAGCGACGGTGTCGCGCTGAAGGACGTATGGGCCGACGGTCCGCGCACTTATCTTGGCCTGCAGACACCGGGTTTCCCGAATCTCTTCACGATCACCGGACCCGGCAGCCCGTCCGTGCTGACGAACATGCCGGTCGCGATCGAACAGCACGCCGAATGGATTGCCGATTGCATCGCCCACATGCGCGATAAAGGGGCGTCGCGCATCGAGGCCACGCGCGAAGCGACCGAGAAGTGGGTCGCGCATGTCAACGAAGCGGCCGAAGCGACGCTGCTGCCGATGGCGAGCAGTTCGTGGTATCTCGGTGCGAACGTGCCGGGCAAGCCGAAGGTGTTCATGCCGTACGCCGGCGGCCTCGCGCACTACAGGCAGATTTGCGCCGATGTCGCCGCGAATCACTACGATGGCTTCGCGATTTCCTGAACGGCTGTCGCTTCCTTACTGTTGTGATTCACACGGAGAGACGAGATGCCGGCGATGCATCCCGATGTGACGAAGTTGCTCGAAGCGATCGAAGCCGCGGGGCGCTTGCCGTATCAGGCGCAATCGCCGGACGAGGCGCGGGCCGGCTACGATGCCGGCCGTGCCGCGGTGATGCCGCCGCTCGATCCGGTGGCGCTGCGGCAGGACCTCGTGATGGAAGGCCGGGGCGGTCCTATTCCGCTGCGCCTGTACCGGCCCGCAGGCGCGCAGCCCGATACGATCCTGCCCTGCCTGCTCTATCTGCATGGCGGCGGCTGGATACTCGGTGACCTCGACTCACACGAGGCGGTGTGCCGGCGTCTCGCGAACGCATCGGGTGGGGCCGTCGTCGCGGTGCACTACCGGCGCGCGCCTGAACATCGGTTTCCAGCGGCCATCGACGACTGCGCCGAAGCTTTCACCTACATAACGGAGAAGGCGTCCACGCTCAAGATCGCTCGCTCGCGCATTGCCGTGGGCGGCGACAGTGCCGGCGGCAATATGGCCGCGGTGCTCGCGCTGATGGGAAAAAACGGTGAGGTGCCGCGCCCGGTGTTTCAACTGCTGCTGTATCCGGTGACGGACCTGACGATGAAGAGCCCCGGCTATCGGCGCGTTACGAGCGGCGTGCCGCTGACCGACGCAACGATGCGTTATTTCATCGACCACTACGTGCCGAACGAAGCCGATCGTTCGGACTGGAAAGCATCGCCGCTCCTGGCGCGCGATTTTTCGGGCCTGCCGCCCGCGTTGGTGGTGACCTGTTCGCACGATCCGCTGTGCGAAGAGGGGCGCGAGTATGCGCGCAAGCTAGGCGAAGCCGGCGTGGCCGTCACCGAGCTGAATTTCAACGACCAGTTGCACGGCTTCGCCGCGATGGGCGGGGCGATCCGGGTCGCAACGCCGCTGCTCGATTTCGCGGGCGCGGTGATGCGCGAGCGCTGGTGACCTGCCGATAAAACAGCGGCCGGCCAGTCAGCGCGTTTTGCTGCAGCGCTGAACTGGCCGGCCGGAGTCACGACGAAAAACGATCAATAACCTTGCTGGTAATGATTGTCGTGATCGTGGTCGCCGCGACGATCGTCCGGGCGGCCGCCGCCGCGTTGATCCGGATGACGCGATTCCCAGTCGTGGCGCGACCAGTAACGGTGGCCGTCCCAGTAATTGTCGCCGTGCCAGCCGATGGTGACCGAAGCCGTCGGTGCTACCGCGTAGCCCGGGCCGCCGTATCCAGGGCCTGTAGGGTAAGCGACGCAGCCGCACAGCACCGAACCGGTCAGTGCAGTCGCGGCTGCAGCGATGAGCATTTTGCGCATGATTTCTGTATTCCCTCCGTGATTTGCCTGCTTCCGATTGTATAGGGAATGGCCCCAGGTTAAATGTAAGAGGTTGTTAGAGCGCGCGGCGAACTGTATCTGTTGTGCCGGAATCCGCATGTTCGGCGTGGTTTGTTGTCAAGACCACGCATTCCCGGCTTCCTATACTGGTTCGGACCCTGACGGCGCCACGGCGCTTCTTCCTCTGGAGGCAAGCATGTCGACGATTCCCGCCCGCATAGAACGGATGCCGTATTCGAGTTTTCATCGAAGACTGCTGTGGCTGGGAGGGCTCGGCTACGTCTTCGATGCCATGGATGCCGCGGTCCTGGCGTTCATGTTGCCGGTGTTGCGTACGCAGTGGCACCTGAGCAGCGTCCAGACCGGCGTGCTCGGCAGCGGTACTTTCATCGGCTATTTCTTCGGCGCCGCAATTGCCGGCATTCTCGGCGATATGATCGGCCGGCGCACGGTCATGGTGTGGTCGCTGATCATTTATTGCATTGCCTCGCTCATCAGCGCTACGGCCCACGATTGGGGTTTCTTCATGGCCATGCGCATCATCGCCGGGTTGGGCACCGGCGGAGAAAGCGCGATCGTGGCGCCCTTCCTTTCGGAGTTCGTGGCGCGCAAATATCGCGGTACGTTCACCGGCAGTCTCGCGGGTTTCTTTTCATTCGGCTTCGTCGCGGCCGCGGTGCTCGGCTATCTGGTGATACCGCTTGCGCCCAACGCATGGCGGGTCGTCTCGGTCATTACCGCGCTGCCTGTCGTCATGCTGCTCTGGTGGCGGCGTGCGCTGCCCGAGTCGCCGCGCTGGCTCGAAAGCCGTGGCAGAACGGCGGAAGCCGTGGCGATCGTCGAGCGCATGGAGGCCGAGGTCCGCGCCTCCGGTAAAGAGCTTGCGCCGGATGAGGCGCCCGCAACGCTCGCGCCGGCAACGATTGTGCGCAGCACGCCGCTCGGTAACCTCAAGTCGCTCTGGTCGCGCAAGCTGGCAAGCATCACCGGGATGGCCTGGCTGATGTGGCTGGCAATCACGTTCAGTTACTACGCCTTCTTTACGTGGATCCCCGGTTTGCTCGTGCAAAGCGGCATGACCATCACGCGCAGCTTTTCCTATTCGCTGGTCATGTATATCGCGCAGATTCCCGGCTATTTTTCGGGCGCGTGGCTCAACGAAAAGATTGGCCGCCAGGCCGTCATCGTGGTCTATATGGCGCTCGGCGGCATCTCCGCGCTGGGGCTCGCGCTCACGCACAGCAACGCCGAGATTCTCACTTCGGGCTTTTTGCTTTCGTTCTTCATGAACGGGACGTATGCAGGCGTCTACGCCTACACGCCTGAAGTATTTCCCACCGACGTTCGCGCGACGGGCATGGGCGTCGCCTCGGCAATCGGGCGGCTCGGCGCAATCGCCGCGCCCATTCTGGTTGGCTACCTCTACCCGCGCCTCGGTTTTGGCGGGGTGTTTGGCGCCACGACGCTGGTGCTGGCCGTCGGCGCGCTCGCCGTGCTCATCATGGGCGTGCCCACGCGCGGCCGCTCGCTCGAAGAAATTGCGGCGATGCACCTGGAGTCCTGATCCCCTCACGCGCGGTGCATCGTGCGTCGCGCGAGATCATCGAAAGAGGAGCATATGGAACGCATCCTGTTCAAGAACGGCGCTTTGCTCGATCCGCTGCAAGGCGCGTTGCAGCCCGGTCACAATCTGCTGATCGAAGGCGACACCATCAAGGAAGTATCGCAACAGCCGATCGAGGCGCATGGTGCGCAAGTCATCGACCTCCAGGGCAAGACCATCATGCCTGGCTTGATCGACCTGCACGCGCATATGATTGCGACGCAGTTCGATCTGCCGAGCCAGGTGAGAATGCCCAATGTCTTCGTGACGCTGAAGACGCTGCCGATCATGCGCGGCATTTTGCGGCGCGGTTTCACGACCGTGCGCGATGCGGGTGGCGCAGGACTCGCGCTCAAGCAATCGATAGAAATGGGCCTCGCGCAGGGACCGCGTCTGTTCATCGCCGGGCGCGCACTGAGCCAGACCGGCGGCCATGGCGACGTGCGCGGCCGGTCGGACTTTCTCGCCGGCGATGCGCCTTGCAATTGCTGCATACGCGTCGGAGCATTGAGCCGCGTTGTCGACGGCGTCGACGCATTGCGCCGGGCCGTGCGCGAAGAACTGCAAATGGGCGCCGACCAGATCAAGATCATGGCTTCGGGCGGCGTGGCGTCACCGACCGATCCCGTTGGTGCACTCGGTTATTCGGAGGACGAAATTCGTGCGGTGGTTGCCGAAGCGCGTGCACGCGGCACCTACGTGATGGCGCACGCGTATACGCCGGAATCGATGCAGCGCGCGGTGCGTTGCGGCGTGAGAACCATCGAGCACGGCAACCTGATTGATGGCCCGACCGCGGCGCTGATGGCCGACCACGGCGCCTACGCGGTCCCCACGCTGGTCGCGTATGAGGCGCTGCATCTGGAAGGCGTGAAATACGGCCTGCCGCCCGAGAGCGCGGCCAAGATCGAGACCGTGCGCGAGTCCGGTTTGAAGTCGCTCGAAATATTCAAACGCGCCGGGGTCAAGATGGGCTTCGGCACGGATCTGCTTGGCCCGTCGCATCGCATGCAAAGCGACGAGTTCAAGATTCGCGCGCAAGTGCTGTCGCCTGCCGAGATCATCGGCAGTGCCACCACCATCGGCGCCGAAATCCTCGGTATGACCGGAAAGCTGGGGCGTCTCGTCCCAGGCGCCTTCGCCGATGTGCTCGTGGTCGACGGGGATCCGCTGCGCGACCTGGATTGTCTAGGCGGCCAGGGCGAACACATTCCTCTCGTCATGAAAGGCGGACAGATCGAGTTCGACGAACTGCGCGAACCGAACCTTCGGTAAGTAATAAGCTATGCTTATTGAACGGCGCGGCCCGATATCCGTGGGGGTATCGGGCCGCGCCGTTCAGAGGAAAGGTGAACTCACAGCTTCGAAGGGTTGCAGGCAAAGATCAACAGCAGGCCAAAAATGACCGGCAACACGGACACCAGCGCGAAAGCCATATGGAACGTACCGGTTGCGTGGACGATAAACCCGGTGATCAGCGGCGCAACGATGCCGGCCGTCGACCCGATTCCCGTCGTCAGGCTCGACGCTGCCGCGGCATGCTCGGGGCACGCATCGACGGGGATGGCAAAAAATATCGGGTTGGCGATGAAGTTGATGAGGCTTGCAACGCTGACCAGCATCATGATCGCGTGGGTGTCCGACAAGACCAGCGACAGGCTGATCAGGCCGCCCGCAACGATCAGACACACGCCGGCCAGATAGCTGCGCGCCCAGCGCAAGTTGTGCGTACGCTGATAGACGAAATCGGAAACGGGCCCTGAAAGCAGGGCGCCGATCGTCATCGAAATCCACGGCAGCGCACCGAGAAAGCCCACCTGTGAAAACTCGATGTGACGCTCGCGCACGAGCCATGTCGGCAGGAAGTTGAGCAGGAAATACAGGGCGTAGGCCGATGAAAAAAACGCAAGACCCGTGAGCCACAGCGTGCGGCTGCGCAAAACGGTGCCCCACGGCACGCTTGCGCGGGGTGTGTTGTTCGCCGCTGCGAACGAAGTCCGCACGGAATCGCAGTCAGGCGCATCGTGCACAAGGAATTTGCACAGGATCGCCCACCCGATGCCCAGCACGCCGAGCAGGATAAACGGCGCCTGCCATCCGTAATTCGAAGTCAGCCAGACCGCGCACGGGATGATGAGCAACGAGCCGAGGGGAATGCCCGCGCCCATCAGCGACGCGGCGCGGCCGTGTTCTTTATCGCCGAACCAGTTTCCGATCAACTGGGAGCCGCTTGGGAATACGACGCCTTCGCTGACGCCAAAGAGAAGCCGCAGCGCGAAAAGACTGACGAAACCCGTCGCGAAAGCG
>Ga0131853_10011891_pt1 | contig 15926 bp, 10 predicted proteins | sample TergutLab28metaG_FD_92764 | JGI IMG/M metagenome (GOLD analysis project Ga0131853, IMG submission 92764) | Labiotermes labralis P1 segment gut microbial communities from Petit-Saut dam, French Guiana - Lab288 P1 (version 2) (version 2) | ecosystem: Host-associated > Arthropoda: Insects >...
GATATTTTAAATCCATTTTAATCCAATAATGTGGTTTTAAATGGTTTGACAAGTATGTGCAATTAGTTGGTTTTAATAAATATTGTTATCACATTGCACGGTAATAAAATGAAAAAAAAAAAATTGTACCTATATCCGCAGTCGGTAAAGACATCAAATTAATGGTACCAACTTCTACAGCATCTCATATGACATATCTTGAATGTCAATATACACTGTTCTATAACATAATGTGGGATCATGCACAAGCTTTTAAACTTAACAATTATCATTACATTGTACAACTGACTCTTGACTCTGCACACACCACCCACGATGTGACTGCAGGCAGACTCTTTGTTGTGCTGTCTCTCCATATTTTTACAGTTCTATTTGTTTATATCAGTTCTGTATATTTCGTTGTTAATATTAATATAAAACATTGATATACTGTAGATCTAAACATATATACCTTCATACTAAGCAAAAAAATTGACACATATTGCACATAAAAGCCCCATTAAAATTTACTTTCATAAGTATCAGTGACAAGTTGACTAGTATTTTACAAGTCTAAAAATTTTATCATGATGACAAAGATCTGTTTTCTGTCAGTTTTTCTACAAAGTAAGTACTTTAAGTACAGACATTTACTAAAATAATTAGAAAGCAAATTAAAAACCAATGGCTTTTTAAAAAACGCACCATCTTCCAGCGTCTGGGCAACAATTTCAGAAGACATAGGGCCCGGTCCTTTCTCATTGAATGCCTGGATTACTACGCCATATTTTCGGTATTTCTTAAGGTCTGTTAGAAAGGCGGTCCCAGAGCCACTTGCCTGTGCCTTAACTGTAGTGAAATTGTAGCCGCTTGGACGGGCTGATCTGAAAATGAAACGTGCGTGAATGGCTTGAGTGCAGGCAGGAGCGTCAGCAGGCAGTTGCAAATTCAATTCAATTCAATTCAATTTATTTCACTTTCCAGAAATCCGTTACATGGTTATAAACCAATATGGATATAGAAATAGTCAGAAAAGCACTTGTATATGTAAAAAATTGTTATAATTATCAATGATTAATATAACTATTAAATCATATCGTTAACATTACAAACTGTTAGGATTACAATACTTTATAATACAAGTATACAATATGAGAGTTAATAAAAATGATACATTATAATATATATACCTTTAAAATTATTTAAAATTACAGAATATGTACAGTTAAATCTGCAATTTTTAATGCATTGTAGAATTCGATAATAATCAAGAACAGTAACCCTATATTAGAGGAGTAATAAGCCTCCATTCTGCTTAGTGTTCATGCTTCCTTTGCAATTACTTCAACTTACAAAAATTGTAAAATTCTTCCAGTGAATAAAATGCATTCTTACATAGAAAATTTCTTGTGAGAGATACAAATTTTTTCATATCAGCAAAGTAGCGCACCTTGGGATTTTGACATGTTAACATTTATTAAATCAAACAATAAAAAAATGTACATGAACAAAACTACATTTCATATTGTCCCTACAGATTTGCCCAAGAATTAATTAGGCGTTTCAGTTAAATGACAGCTATGTTACTGTCTTGTCCAGCATTTGTCATTACAAAATCTGGTGACTTTAAATATGAGTGATGTGTACCACCTTATAAAAAACCTGCCAGCACTCTTTGGTGTTGGTATAATATGACGATGCAAAATTTTTGGAAGCAACATAGTGAAGATATATCAGTATGAACCACTCAGGTACAAGGGGTTGCCAATATTGAAGTTTCTAAAATCCATTTCCATATGTACATAAGGCCAAATTTTTTAGGTGATCTATGTATAACTTTTTTCCCCCTACAGTGATAAGATCACAATTTTTCAAACAAATCACTTTCAACCTTAATGTCACTTTTAGATTAGATTAGATTAGTTTAGCATTGGGATCGAGCCCTAACGGTCCCGATGCGCCTAGGCTTTGTAAACGGGCCCTTTGTGCCCCATAATCTGATATCAAATCAGGGGAGCCCTGTACCTTTACTAAAGTTCCAGATGGCCCCCAGACTTAACTTTTAATGTCCTCTGGGTCCAAAAAACAAGAACCCAAATATGCATTTTTTTTTCTCTCAAAAGTCCCAGTAAATCAACCCCTTCCAACTTCCCCAACAGAGCCCCTATGGAGACAGCTGCCCATTTACAGGGCGTTTTTTAACTTATCTCTCAAATTCCTCATAAAAAATTTCCCTAAATAAAGAAATATTTCCCTTCTCTCAAAGGCCCTAGGAAAGGAGTGTCCCTCCATGTTCCCCAAAAGTGGGGGCCATATGGAAACAGATGCCCATTCCCAAAGCCTTACTTAGCACATCCTTTGGGGTCCTCAGTAAAGGAGCCCTCCCTCCAGGCTACCCTCATAGAGCTCCCCAGAGAGAGATGCCCCACTCCTAGAGACCTCCTTCATTCATTTTTCAAAGTCCTCGGTGTATGAGCCCCCTTCCAGATTCCCCAGCGGGGCCCATATGGAGGGAGATTCATGTCACTTTTAATTAACCAACAATTAACACAAACTTTTTGTATGCTAATCATTTTTTGACTCTGCCATGTTTTGGCCTTTGTCCACACCATCTTTGGAGAGTTCTGGACTGTTTTTTGTAACACAAAAGACTGTAGAATGTTGGATGCACGTGGAATGTGGCACATTGACATATTTTCAGCAACTACTATAATATATAGAAAAGTGTGTACATCCCATAGGGTACAGTGAGCGGTGTACATCCCATACAGCGCGGTCAGCGGTGTACACTCTCTTCAAAACTTTAAGTGTTTTAACTCTTAAACTTTTAACATCATTACCACAGCTGAAGTGCTTTGATAATAGTAAAAAGTGGTACATGCAAGAACATTCAAAACTATGTTTTTATGTGTGAAGACTTGGTCAACATTGAACTCATTTCAACATTTTAATGTACAGCAGTGTAGAGACCTCAACTGGTATTGTAAAATGTGAATTCTGTGCCAAGAATCAGTAAGGGCTGTCCATTTTGATGTGTTGCAAAAACAGTCAAGAACTATTTTCGTTGTTGTACCGTGCATGTTGTCAAGTCACTCAATTATTTTACCAACCACTGCACTTATATAAATTTATAAAATTTACACCTTAAAACATTAAAAACGCTGCGACATGTTTCGGTCCTAAGACCATCATCAGGGAGCCATATCGTCCTTGCTAAAGTTACACTATTAAAACTCAAATTAATTTCACTATTCCATTTGGTTTTGTGGCAGCATGCTGTGGCCAGTATCATGCCACGAAACACAGAACGCACATCCATAACAGGCAACACAACACAACACGGCATGCTGCCACAAAACCAACTGGAATAGTGAAATTAATATGAGTTTTAATAGTGTAACTTTAGCAAGGACGATATAGCTCCCTGATGATGGTCCTAGGACCGAAACATGTCGGAGCGTTTTTAATGTTTTAAGGTGTAAATTTTATAAATTTATAAAATTGCAGTGGTTGGTATAATAATTGAGTCAAGAACTCTCTTTAGATGGCACGTACAAAGGCCGAAACACATCAGAGTTCAAAAGTGATTAGCTTACAAAAAGTTTACATTAGCTGTTGGTTAATAAAAAGTGACATGAAACATGATACATGGTGTTTTGGACCATAATAATAAAAACCCTTGCATGATTCACATGTAGCAGGTACCACACATATTAATCCACATTTACATCATATCTTTAGGGCATGAATTTCCCATTTATTGGTGATGTACTTAAAGTGCTGTTTTGTTGGTTCCAACTGCTCACAGACCCCCTACATATACGTACTGCACTTATCTGAATGCAAATGAACAAAGTAATGCCAGCATACTGCATTGCATGAGAGGTTTGCCATGTTTTGAGACACTGTAGTGGTTTCGTTTTGGACTGCTCCACACATGAAGATGAAGGTACTAGAGTACAACACCTCAAAACATCGCCCAATGGAACAGCATCACATCTCAGAAGACTTACATTTTTTAAAGTACTGCTGCGATAACCTCAAATATCACAATTATTATCCACCTTTATGTTATGTCACTGAGTAATTTTGTTAACATTTTTTCTGTCTAAATGTAGTTCATCACATCATTATATGTTCAGAAGTCTTTTAATAAAGACAGTTCAGAAATGTACCACTGTTATCTCATTCACTCACTCATTGAAATACTAAGTTTAAAATTAAACATTACAGAAGTTTGTAGAATATTACAAACAGTGTAAGTCTTAAGATCTGAATTCATCCTGTACAGTTCTTGAAGTATGCCTGTCAACTGAATATGGACAAAGAGACAAGAAAATTGATATTACATGGCATGTACTGAACAACTGTTTAACATAAAAGTGAAGTTGTCCCTGTGGGGGGGGGGGGGAGTAGAAGTTTAGTGCCACTCATTCTTAATCTCAACACCAAATGGAGGAGCGTGGACAGTTTCATACCATTACCGTTTTACCCTCTTTAAAGGGAGTCTTGATGATTTAGGGTAGACACAAATCTCCTTCTCCTGCTATGATTTGAACTGCAGGTAGCCCAGCACATAGCATAGTCCGTATACCTACTATAGTACCCTGGCTCCCTTGTGATATGTTATACCAGAACTATGCACAACCTTATATCCAAATCCAAGCTAAGGTCCACTCCTTATCAGTCGCATCTAACTACTTACTTAACAGAGTATATTGTTTGTGTAACCTCTCCATTATTGACAGTCATCTCCCCAAAACCTGAGCACATGCCTTACTATTTGGATAAGGAACCAAATGAACATGGACTCTTTGCTTATAGTTCAATTTAAATATTTGGTATAACACAGAAGCAAAGACATCACAACACAAGAGTGACAGAGGAAAGGAGAACTACTCAAATCTTTCCAAATTTCTTCTTATATCACATTCCTTCTTCAGTGACTGACAAAGTTTACATTTCAAATGATTATGTTTCAAAAGACATTCCGTGCTTAAAGGTGTGTGAGCCTGAAATACTGTTCACAGGCCTCATTTTGTAATACACAGTTTAAATATAGTTTCATTTTTTTGTACTTTCAATTTTCCCTGTCCAGACCACATATGTACGCATGAAGTGAGGTATAAATTTATTTCATTTCTCTTCCAAAATGTTAATACTGCTATCAGAAAAGGGTGGAGCTATTCCTCTACTCCCCTTATATGCCCCCAAGGCGTAGACTGCAACAACTTTACCTTTTTTTTTTTTTGCCCTTTACCATTAGGGATGTCCAAGAAAACCAAGAAAACATTAATTTCGTACAAATAAAAATACTATCTTCATTCACCTTTTGCACAATCCATTTACTCACCCATGTTCTCGGTATCCAACATAGTAACCCAGGATTTCACCATTCCACAAGTGCTGGAGTGGTGCAGCCCATGTCACACGCAAGGAATCGCTAGAAGTGGCACCAACAGCCACACCCTGTGGTTCGCCTGTTGGAGTCTCGCCCTCCGTGCAAAGCATCACGGGTTCACTGGGTTCACCTTCTCCTAGCTCATTTTCTGCCAGCACTCGCAACTGATACATTGTGGCTGGGAGCAGACCTGTCACCATCGCGGTCAAATCTGTCCCAGCCACCACATTCTGCCATTCCTCAGATAAATCTGAAACCAGAAGCACAGATCTGCACGAATGCTATGAACACTAAAATTTCTGTTTTCAAGCAATGATTACTTCACATTTCTCTCAACTTTAAATGTACAAATTTAGTCACTTAAGAAGCATTATTAATACTATGGAGTCAGCTGTGCACTGGTTACAGTTGTTGAGGGCCAGTCTGTCATTAATTTGGTTTCCTGCTGCCACTGTCACTAAGCTTCATACACATGTTAATAAAAATCCAACCAGATGCAACAGTATGCAGATATTTATTTTCTGAAAGTCACTCTACATGTTTCGGGTACTCCTGATGATGGGTGCTGTGACACCCGAAACATGTAGAGTGACTTTGCAGTAAATAAATATCTACATACTGTTGCATCTGGTTGAATTTTTATTAACATTGAATTATGATGCACGGAACCATGAGCTTAAAACTTCGTACACATCTTTATCTGACACTCAAACTCTTTAAGTTTAGGAATTGGCGCTGTCATTAAATGATCGCTCAAATGATAGTTTTGTAATCATTACTATATTTCACAGAGTGCTGCTCATCACAAATATGCCAACCAAAAATAAGAATTGTAGGGTTCAACAGTCTCATTAAGCACCCCACAAAATCAATGTCACTAAATAAATAACTAACTAATTCTATATAGAACAGCCTTCATAAGATGCTAACAGTGATTCAGCCAGTAAAGAAACTTCTCACACATTATGGAACCCAAAGCTTCGTGATATGCACCACTTATTTCCTGTTCTCAGATGTATGAATGCAGTCTTATGCCTTAACCTCTGCTGTCTTAGAACCCTCAAGTTTCCATTTCCAGTCTCAGTGACAGATAGTATGTATATCATTGCAACAGAGATATATGTGAACAGTGCAGCTGTCTTCTGCCTTAGGATGCCCTTCTTCCCATTCAGCTGACCAGCAGCTGTCACTACAGGTTGAAGGTTACTTCATCTTGAAAACCATCTCAACAGGGAGAGTCATGCTGATCAAATGTCTGCTATGTTATGTGGAGCATGTTAAGCCGTTAGGTCCACTTTTCACATCAGCAGCAATCAAAGACTTAGCCAATGACATATTACCGTTTTGGAATGCTTTAAAGAGGTTTTTGCTTGCAAATTCATTTTGTAATAGTAAGGAATATTTTAATTATCGGAGACGTTCCATTGAAATTTAAATGAACAATTAGTTTCAAGTACCTTAATGCTATACTTTATTTACAGCTAAGAGTCTTCCAACTCTATGTATATCATATTAGTATGTAAGTAACAATGTCTATATCCACAGGATTGTATCCTAATTTGGATTTATAGAACGCAAATAAATTACATTTACAATTACTGACTCTAAAAATAAAAATTTGCCTATTTTCATTCCATAGTGAAATATGGAATTATTTGTTTGATAACACATAAAAATCGCCAAAAGTTTCAATATTGTTTTACTAACGGGAATTAGACTCTTGACGGTACTGGACCACGTACTGCGGGATGGGACTGCGGTCATCTCTAGGCGCCAGCCATGCCAACTGAACACTGCGACTGCTGGTGTCCACCACACGCAGATTCTGTGGCTGTCCAGGTGCATCTGCAATGAGATATACAGGGAGATAAACAATTGTTACCATGCCTATACAGTCTGCACTTTATGGACAAACTGAACAAACAACTAACTGATGGGTTAATTAACTAACTGACTGAATAACTAACTAAATAACTATTTTTTTAGGCAAGGCATCCCTGTTGTGTTATATTATACTAGCACATAAAACAGTAGTGAATACAGTCTATACACAACTTTAATTAATCATCAGTTCACTGATGGTTAACTAAATTCACTACTGTTTTATTCACTAGTAACTAAATAACTAACCAACTCCATGGAACACAGTAATTCTTGAGAAGCTAACAGTTTCTCAGCTTGTCAAGAAACTCCTACTGTTCAACAAAACACGAAGTCTCACTACAAGCCTAGAACAGCCTGCCATCTGTCCCTGTCCTTGGCAAGATTAATACACTCTGGTCCTCAAACTCTTTCTTTGGCGTCCACTTTAATATCATCCTCCCATCTACACCTAGGTCTTCTGAGTAGTATCTTCACCTGAGGTTTCTTCACAAAAACCCTGCATGCATTTCTCTTCTCTATGTTGTGTGCCTAATGCCCCACCCAACATGTCCACCTAGAATTGATGCCCCAGATATGGAAGGGAATATAAACCATAAAGCTCCTCATTATGTAGTCTCATTCAGTCCTGTTACTTTGTCCCTCACAGACTCAAATATCTTCATCAGTATCCTTTTCTCAAACACTCTCAGCCTGTGTTCATCCCTTAAAGTGAGAGTCTAACCTTCCAACCGAACTGCATACAAAATGTAGAAGTAAATAAGAAATTATAAATTCCATGACTTCATACTTTGTTGTGCTGTATTAAAATGTAATTATGGTTCAATGATATTTTCTCAGGCAGACAGTTGCGTCAGGTTGTGAAGGTTGTATGTCATTTCGGGAACTAACTCCGTTCGTGTCTTCAGGGTGTGCTGGTGATTTGGTAGCACCAATCAGCTTTGGTGGGTGCTACCAAACCACCAGCACACCGTGAAAATGGTCGCATAGTTAGTTCCTGATATGATGTAAAACCTTCACATCCTGCCTGAGAAAATTTCATTGAATTCTGTCGCCATGAAAGCTTCAAAATACATAATAATTACAATTGCACATACACAAAATTGCAGTTTTCTCTGAATTTTCTTTTGAGGCTTATACTTAATCTGACAATAGAGCATTTATGGCTGTAAATGAAAAACATGAGGGGTGGGCAACATAGTTTACAACAGCAGTATTGGGAGTTGCGTGTTTTTAATATGAAAACAAGACTGCAAGTGATGCACTAAGTGACCAAGTACCCACCTTTGGTCAAGGTTTTTTCTTTTTTTTTAAGTTTAAGAATATCATACAGTTTTGCAGTACCTGCATAAATGAGATTAATTTACACCCATAGGAAAAGTACAGTATTCTCTGTGCCAATTTTCATGAAACTCAATAAATCTCAACAGCATTAGGTGCAGTCACTGTACACTGAATTTCGCCCAAATAGCTTGGCAAATATGGAAATTATGGATAGAAATTCAATTATCCCCCCAGGTAGAACATGTCCTTCACCGCACCGATTTGCACGAAACTCATACTCATTTAATAATATTTTGGATATCTCATGTACTGTATTTATCCAAGTCGGATGACAAATGTAGAAGTTATGGGCAAAATATCCTTTCTGACCTTCGGTAAAGTATGGCTTGATTGATTGATTGATTGATTAACATTTGGGTTTGAGCCTTTACGGTCCCGATGCACCTAGGCCTTATAAACGGGCCCTTTGTGCCCCATAATCTGATATCAGCTCAGGGGAGCCCTGTACCTTTACTAAAGTTCCAGATGGCCCCCAGACTTAAATTTAATGTCCTATGGGACCAAGAAAAAAGAACCCAGATAAGCCTTTTCTTTTTCTCTCAAAAGTCCCAATTTGGCTTTCTCTGTCATGAAGCTTGGCTTGCTTGGCAATGTTTTGTGAAGGACTTAAATACTGAATTTCTTTAAAATCGGACAAATAGTTGAGCTGCTCATAGCAGGTCACAGTTGAACAGACGGATGTGATTTCCACATAGTGCAGTCTTATACTTTTACTTCATTAAGGCTTAAAAATGAGAACAATGTATTTAATACATCCACATAAATGGAGTGATGTAGGGGCACCTTAAAATACATCATTCTCAGTCACTACAACTTTAGTTTCTTAAACATAAAGTTGCGACTGGTAGTGTAGAGCAACACATACGCAGTATTAATAAAAATCCAACCAAATGCAACAGTATGCAGATATTTATTTACTGCAAAGTCACTGTACATGTTTTGGGTGTCAGCACCCATCATCAGGAGTACTAAAAACTGTAACTGCAGCCTCCGGTACAGCTACTTCCCTCCAACGTGGCCGATCAGGCAAGTAGCTGTACCAGTATTATGACCTGTACTGGAAGCTGCGGTTACAGTTTTTATTACTCCTGATGATGGGTGCTGTGACACCCGAAACATGTAGAGTGACTTTGCAGTAAATAAATATCTGCATACTGCTGCATCTGGTTGGATCTTTATTAACATTGAATTACGATGCACGGAACCATGAGCTTAAAACATACGCAGTAATAACCTAACCTTCACTGACCGTGAAGGTAAATTCAAATACACACAGACAAAACAGACACATAAAGCATAACAACCATAACTTAATGCATCAACATGCAATAATTTGGATTTTTCAGCTTGAGAAACTCTGAAACTCATACCTTGAACTTGAAGATGGACAATACGTTCTGCTCTTCCATACGGATTTTTGGCAATGCAAGTGAATGTTCCACTGTCTGATTTGATTGTATCTGTGATGTGCAGTTCTGACAAGAACCCGCCTTTGACATGTGGTCCTTTCACCTCATACCTACAAATGAATGACAGAACATTTCAGGGAGCAATGTTGTGATAAGGTGCAAATTATGAATCATCTGCAGGCTGTTAATGTAACAACTGGTAGTTATTCAGATGATAAAAACTTCCTGTTTTTACAAAACCTTAGCCTTTGACTGTGATCTCTAGAAGTCCACCACTGGACTTCAGCCTGGCCAACTTCAAACCGGTTTCCATCTCACCAGCCCATTGTTTTTAATATTATCTTTATATTTACACATATACATTTTGCAATATCATTTTCCTGTGTTAATATCAACCTTTATTAGAGTTCAGCAATAGTTAAGATGCGTATTAGTTTAGAGTTCTGAATTTTACATCTACTTGAAGTTCACTGCTAGCCCTGTGCACTGCACTTGGTGAATTCTATGGTACTTTGCATATAAAATTCCCCTATCTTGGGCATTAGTTGGAAGTCCAACTCCAGTGTTATTGAGGGGTCATTGATAAACAACATACTTGTATTTAAATTACACACAGAACTGAGACTTTCTACTAGAATTTAAACAAAGAAATCCCAACTTCCTGTTCCAAAGTGCTGATTTAGCGTCAAAGTTTTAAGTACTGAAATTTAAACATCATTTACTAAAAGGCTTAATTATGAAAGACAGAGTTTTTTTTTTAAAAGAGTTATGTTGAATAATCAGGGGTGAAATCACAGGTCCAATAGGTCACCTAAAAAATTAGATTTTTATTAAGCCTTGTGAAGCCAACTGGGAAAACTTATTGCCTCTATTTTTGATTGCAACTTTACAGCATAAGTAATTCCTTCCACCCTGATAAAGTACCTGGGCTGAAGAGGAGATGGAAATCGGATCCCTTCACGTTGCCATTCGATACTCATGGGGCCATCTCCTATTGCTTGGCACTGCAGGATCTGTGATGAACCGCGGCGGACACTAGACTGAGCTGATTTTAATTCAAATTCTGGTGGAACTGCAAATATATAGATGACACTCTTACAAAGCGCAATGCCATCATTTTGAGTTGATGTTTGATCACCAGAGATGGAAAGAAATAAACTTCATGCAGCTTATCTAAGGGCTTTTTTAAGTATACCCACTTATATCCTGCAACAGTACTTAAATGTTAATAAAAGTGGTTAGTGGTTTACATGCACACTGACCACACTGCACCAGTTGGTATTCATACTCACCATTCACATAATACCATTTTACGTGCTTACCTATCATTCAGACAGTACCATTTTACAATCATAATTACCCGACACTCAGTATTATTTTACTTGCATACTTACCATTCACAACTAGAGATACAACTGTGCTGAGTCCTGCTCCAACACCATTGTTGGCTTCACACAGATATTGGCCTTGGTGTTCACGTAAAGCGGGATGTATGAGGAGCGTGCCATTTGGAAATATCTGTATACCTCTATTATGGATCGACAAGTCCTGGTATTCGCTCGGCTGCCTTCCTGGACCCAAATTACCTACGTTATTCATGCTCTTTGACACAAGTAATACAATGGAAAAAGTGCTTGACCTTTATCACATGTTCTATGACAGTGTTTTTCAAACGTTTTTACCTTGCAATCCAGAATAAGCAAAACATTTTGGACTGGAAGCCACAAAAATAATTTGTAATCTGGGCTTTCAGTAAAACATGAGAAAAATTAATAGATATAGTGTACTTGCAAGTTTGAACACATTTAACTGTACATCTCTACAAATCAGTGCTACTATACTTTGTGAATATGAATGGTAATAACCAATGATCCCAAAGGATAATGTTCTGGTGAGAAAATTCATGAAATGAGCAATTTAACCCCATTACACTTACATTTTTAGATAATGATGTTAATGTTTGTTTTATGTGAGAACAGAAACTGACTACAAAGTAAAATTACAGTTTCTTTATTTATCTACTGTGACAGTGACTGTCTGCTTTTCCAGATCAGGTCTCAGTGTGCAATACGTGATGAGATAGCTACACACATATCAGGTGCACGCTAAGCCTGCTACTCTCCTTCTTTTTAAATGTTTCAAAGTTCAAAACCCAAATTCACACTTAACGAACTGATGGAACAGCAATTTCTGATTCAGACAGAGGACAGCCAGCTTTGCTACAGGAAAAAGTGTGGTGACTGAGATCAGACAGGGGCAACTGCCAACTGGCCTAGGGAGTTCTGAAAATTTCCCTGCAACAATACTTTGGTTATTGGCCTCGAAGTATACAGTGTCCCTGTCCTTGGTGAAAACCCACATGCCTTTAAGAAGCATGAAAAGGACAGAAAGAACAACAGCAGTGACCCAGTAATGGGTCATAACCTCAAATTAAAAAACACTGTTCCATAAAATGCCAGATTGCCAGTTCATGAATTACGTAAAGGTAAAGTTGCCCTTATGGACACCATGAAGACATACAGGGGCAAAAATAATCAATGAAAATCAAATTTGGGTTGAGACAAGTGTACCCTACCAACCACAATTTCTAACATTTAAACTAGCAGGAAGAAATGACAGCATGTTCTGTGAGAAACATTTAAGCTAACATATTAATCTCTGCAGTTGGCTGATTAATTTTAACCACATGTGCAAACAATTTACAGTATAACTGTGAATATGAATGTAGCCTTTCCAGAATTCCCACAGCCATCTTCATATTGCATATAAGTTATTCAACTATTTTAAATCTAATATGCACTATTTTAATCCATTACTGTGAAGACATTATTACATAAGTATGCATGCAGTTACATGTCTTATATCAGTGTTAAATTTGTCATACATAACCTCAAACTGTAGTACTGTCACTATACAATTGTTGACTTGCAGATTCTTTATTTCATACATACAACGCAAGTACAGATATCACCTAGGCTCAATCTGGTTCATTGGTAACAACCATCAAACCAAACCCTAAAGAATATGATGTCATGTTCTACAACAATGGTATCTACAAAAGTTGCTTCTTTCATCAATGTCAATTACTCTACACCATTTTAAGCCTTACAAGTGTTCCTTGTGTCACTCCCATCTCATTATTTCATGTCTATCACACTGTTTTTACTGACACTATGAAAATGGCAAATATGGCACGGGATCCTCCATGATAGTGCTCTGATCAAGTTCTGTAAAAATCTGTCAAGTGGTTTGAAACTTTAACTGAGGGGGATCTGGCGTGCCAATTCTGATCTCATAAGAATATTTTACTTTTGTGCTTATTAGGAACATATGGTGATATTACAGTAACCACTGACAACAAAATATATTCTAGAAATTAATGGCACAGCACCTAGTCAAGCAAAAATTGCTACAGTACCTGAATCCCTCTAATATGCTGATAGATTTGATATAAGAAGAAAAAATTCAATAACTCCAAACAGCAGAGCCCTTCTTTGAAAGCTAACAGTTCCCCAGCTAGTCAAGAAATTCCCCTTTTTATGGACTTTGAAGGTTCATTACCATTATAAAAAATGTCCATTCCTTTTCCCTATCCTAAGCTAGATTAACCAAGCCCACATCCTCCCAACCTAACCCTCCCCATTTTAATATTATCCTCACAGCTATGCCTAGGTCTTGCAAATTGTCTCTTACCTTCAGGCTTCCACACCAAAACCCTGTGAGCATACGAGTTATGTGCCCCACCCATCTCATTCTTCTTGATTTTATCACCAATTATCAATAGGCCTATTTAGTGAGATGTACAGTCACAAAGCTCCTCATTATGCAACTTTCTGAAGTCTCCTGTTACTTCCTCCCTCTGAATCCCAAATATCTCCCTTAGCACCCTATTCTTGAACACCTTCAGCTTATGTTCTTCCAGTTTCAGAGTGACATAAAACAACAACAAAAATTATAATTCCTGAGGATGCAAATAAACTGTGGCATTTTAGTTCAACAGTCATACTGACAAGTGACTTTAAGACATCAAGTTTATTAATATTTTGGTTTAAGGTGAAAGATAAATTTTGATTGCTAAATATGAAAAAGGTCTTTGTTACTGCTGTCATTCACAACAACATATAATCTATGCATGAATTAGGACGTTTTATTGTTGATATACTTAAAATCAATGGAAGGCAACAGATTGTGTGCAGGTAGCACTGTAAACTGTGCTGTAAACTCAAAAAACTGTGTGGAAAAACAAGCATGTATGCACATCACCAAGGCTAACGAAACAACTATTTAAAATAAAACACACAATTGTTATTCTGTACTCAGAGTATTAGTTCACTCAACTTGTACAGCTGATAATATCATTTATCACTTCAATGATGCTGAAGTCTAAATTCCAACTACTGCCCAGGACAGAGGGGTTTTAAATTTATAGCAAAATTAAATGCATTTGTGTTTGTACAGTTCACTGAGGCTGACAGCGTATGAATGACTAAGGTCTGTACAGTGCACCAAGGGTGGCACCAAAGGGCTGAACAATATCACAGGGTGTTCAGTGAATGATGACTGTGGGCTTCTGCTTCACAGACTGAACCCCTAATAGGACTTGCTGATCTGTATCATGAACCTGTGTAATGGTTCCTCACCAATTACTTTCCTCCAAGTTAGAGTTGGGGTTGGGAAACCCTCAGCCTGGCAGTGGAAGACAGCTGAATCATCCCTGGTAACATTACGATCCTTCGGCTCTGACACCCACCGTGGTGGCACTGTAACATTATGCCATAATATACAAAGCTAATCTGCAAGTATGTCTTACATGTCTGAGACAGTCTCACATCAGTGCTTGCAGCACTGTGACTGGTTTGTTATTTCATGTAGAACTGCAACACAGTCAGAAAGAAAAGGCAATTGTTGTACACTTCAGAATGTTGGCCAAAGAGGAGAAAAATTATGAACATAAAGAATATGAACATTTATTTGTATTCATTTGGCAGCCATGAGCAGTGGAAACACCATTCGGTGTTCCTCAATTTAAGATTTCCTCTCCTTGAGTGTTCAGTTTCTGTTATCATGAGTCAGTGTTTGTTCCTTCAGTTTAGCATTTCAAACTCAATGATGCTCAAAGGACCCTTAAGGAGGGTTTTTTTCTCTGTAGTGAAATATATGCGAATCAACACTGTGCACATCCAAAGCAAGCAAAGAATCATCACTGGTACACAGCATCTAAAACAAGCACACTTCATGGAAAGAAATAACATAAGAATTGCTGAAGGCCCAAACGAAAATATTTTCAATTTTCACTACGTGGTTCAGTCGCTTCTCCACGTCATGTATCAAAAGGTACATATACTCGTATAATGTGATATGTTTTGGCTGGTCGCACCATCATTAGACATGCAAGCACTCTTACTTGCTACCTTGTTATCATAGCATTGGATTATTATGTTCATATTCAAACTGTACTTGTTTTAATAAATAAACATTATTAAAACTCAAAGAAGACAAAAGTGAATTTCACTATCTAACTAACTACTTGGAGCACAGTCTTTCTTCAGAAGCTAACAGTTCCTCCCTATCCTGTGTGAGATAAATCCAGTCCATGCCCCCATCCTATTTCGTGATGATCCATTTTAATATTATTCTCCAATTTATGCCGAGGTCTTCCAAGTGGTTTCTTTTTCTTCAGGTTTCCCCACTAAAACCTTGTAGGCACCTCTACTCTTCCGCATACCAGCCACATACCCATACCATCACATTCTTCTTTATTTGATCACCTGTATATATTTGGTGAGGGTTAAAACTCCGTGGCCTTAGTCCGCACGCGAACTATACCGACAGAGCGGCCGCCGCCTGTCGGCGAAGTTAGTGCCAACTTTTGCGGATAGAGGGGTGTTACGTGGTCAGCGCAACGAGTCCCC
>Ga0131853_10011892_pt1 | contig 15924 bp, 5 predicted proteins | sample TergutLab28metaG_FD_92764 | JGI IMG/M metagenome (GOLD analysis project Ga0131853, IMG submission 92764) | Labiotermes labralis P1 segment gut microbial communities from Petit-Saut dam, French Guiana - Lab288 P1 (version 2) (version 2) | ecosystem: Host-associated > Arthropoda: Insects >...
ACCAACAAATGCACTATTTATTAACTTGGTTAAAAGTTTTAAATTTACATTAAAATACACAATAATATCGCTCCTACATGTTTCGGTCTTTAATGACCATCATCAGGGAGCTTTATCTGTACCGAACTAAAGTTATATTTATGTTAAAACACTCGGTAAAACTACGTCGTTTTATATATATTTCGCTCTATGACATGCTGCCACATCACCTAATATATATATATAACTACGTCGTTTTACATATATATATACCGCTCTATGACATGCTGCCATATCACCTAATATATATATATGAAACGACGTAAATTTACCCAGTGTTTTAACACAAATATAACTGTAGTTCGGTACAGATAAAGCTCCCTGATGATGGCCATTAAAGACCGAAACATGTAGGAGTGATATTATTGCGTATTTTAATGTAAATTTAAAACTTCTAATCAAGTTAATAAATAGTGCATTTGTTGGTGAGCGAACTGCGAAGAAACTTCTCTATGACACTTCCATATGCGGAAATTTAAATAAGCATGATTTAAAAATGAGTGTGAAACAAGTCGTCATGCAAGCTATTTAATGTCAGAAGAGGACGCCTGGGGTGTTACGACTCCGTAAATTCTTACTTTTCAATGGAGCAGAGTCCTTTTTGAGAATCTAACCGGTTTTCAGGTAGTCAAAAAAATTCCCCGCATTTTATGGAACCCGAAGGTTCATTACCATATTCACAAGTGCCCGCAAACTGTCCCAAACCTGAACCAACTCGATCAAATCCATACCCACAGTACCCACTTCCTGAAGATCCATCTCAATATTATCTTCCCATCTACACCTGGGTATCCCAAGAGTTCTCTTTCCCTCAAGTTTCCCCACCAAAACACTGTACAAGCCACTCTTCTCCCCCATACGACAGGCCCGCCCATCTAATTCTTCTCGATTTTATCACCTGAACAATATTGTGTGAGGAATACAGATTGGGGTGTTATGACAGGGCACTAAGTGTAATATTTAAAGTAATACTACTTGCAAGTAAGACGCATCTCAGCAAGTACGTTAACAAAGTCATGAGACGAATGACCGATGAATTGGGATTCCATATCTCACGGGTTGGAGTTATTTCTTTCGTCACGGCACATAAACCAGGTCTAGGGCCCAAACAAATTTTTCTACGGTGGATTCCAGTAGCTCTCTCTCTCTCTCTCTTTCTCTCTCCGAAGGTGAAGCGGTCAAGGCATAGGCCTGAGTACACTTTACATATTTCAAAATACTAGAATTATGATCCACGAAGAGACCAAGGCTAATATTGGGTCTTAAGGCTAGCACTATACTGTAAACACTTTAATATTTACAAACACGATATGTCGACGTATTGTTGACAAGTGAAACTAAGTCTTGGTATGTTGAAAGGGCTTTATAAGGATTATATCAAATTTCATGAAATTTGCTTCCAAATGTATTAGATGACAACAAGCAGTCTTACTGACGCAGGGCACATAATTCTGTCTTTATGGTCAGTAAACCACAAGGACGTGAGTACTTCTTTCGAAACACAGTGTCACTCAACTGGACAAGGAATTCCAGTTAGCTATATATATTTTTTTTAGCTCCCTGAAGATTAAAATTCATATCAGTTGTATTTCAGAAGTCAGTTCCCTCTTCAAAGCGAATAAACTCCATCTCAATTACGAAAACCAATCAATGTTTCTGTTTAGATAAGTAACCGGGTTGCTGTCCACGGTAGCAGCGCGGTCTAATGCGACGTACTACTGCCGCTCGTGGGTTGGCATTGCCGTTTCGAATCCCGACGGGGCATGGTTTTTTGTTCTGTGTGAGTGTTGTGTGTTGTTAGGTAGAGGTCTCTGCGACGGGCCGATCACTCATCCAGAAGAGTCCTACCGAGTGTATTGTGTCTTGAGTGGGTGTTACGATATTTTTTTAATTTTCAAATACAAATTACCAACACAAACCGAGGGGGGGGAGGGGGGAATATGAAATTAAGTTCAGCGCATGGAACTTCAAAACTCTGAATTTTTTTCGTTTCATTATCACATTAACCTTTCAAATTCGGATATAAAAATGTTTGATAGTAGCGATATATATTAGCGTAAGCAATGTTCTGTGGAAGTAGGGCAGATTCTTTCCGGAACGCTGTTGAGAAGGCCATAACTTTTGACCACTAAAGGAAGTTCAGTGTTTGAAGAAGAAGAAGAAGAAGAAGATAATCTAATAAAATATAAAGTTGTGTACGACTATATTTTATACATAAAATTTTATTATAATTTTCAAACTAGTGTTCTTTCGTCAACCTCGGGCGTATAGTCGCATCGTCGTCTGAGATATCCCGACTCTTTATTACTGTCGCCGCGGTGCAATAAATCAATTAATTTTTTCAATCAATATTATATTCCTTCAGAAACATAATTGAAGGGGAGTGAGACACTTGTAACTTAAAACAATTATTAGGCTTTTATTATGCTGGATATTTTTATTTGTATCTTACAGCTTATATAGTGGGCCGGGTAGCGTAGTCGGTATAGCGACTGACTACGGGCTGGACGGTCCGGGGATCGAATCCCGGTGGGGGCGAGATTTTCCGCACCTGTCCAGACCGGCCCTGGGGCCCACCCAGCCTCCTGTAGAATGGGTACCGGGTCTTTCCAAGCGGTAAAGTGCGGCCAGGGCGTGACGCTGACCCCTCACCTCCTTCTAGTGTCGTGGTCAAGAAAGAGTAGGGCTATACCTCTACTCCCTCTATGGGTCGTACGGCCTGTACAGAGCCTCAGTGTCTGTACAAGGGTGCACTTTACCTTACCTTTTTACAGCTTGTATAAAAAAGTAATTTTCTAAAAATAGACGCTGTTTGTGATCATGCAGCATTATTAATTTCTTTCCTTAGAGCTAACTATTTGTTAAGAAGAAAATGTCACTAAAATAAAAGGGAAGATAAAAATATAACCTGCCCTAAGGGGTGGGAAATAGAGAAGTACTTTGCTTTCAAACTCGGCGCGAGTTGGGGGTTGGTGTTAATGTCACGTCCCCGACAGACTTATTCCCGGGAATTACCCGGTACGCATTGTGTTGGAGGTTGGGTGGTTTCCAGAGACTTTCTGGACGGGACCGGGAAACCTCGCCCCGGTATGGATTTGATCAACGGACCGCCCACCTCAGAACGAGTCGCTATATCCACTACGCTATCGCCGCCGACCAACAACTGCAGTATCGCTGAAGCTTTCCACTCGGCTAATTTTTCGTATAGTAATTATAGCGCTCATTTGCGAAAACAGTGTCACAACTCAAAATTTGGGATTTTGCAGGAGAAAATTTTAAAGCTTTTGAAATGCTGTAATTTTCTATGAGTGCAACGACGACACAGTTACTCTCCAGCGGCGAGTTTTGCAAACTGAGTTGTGACACTAAACATGCTAAAAGTGCAACTGCAAACGTTTCCTTCTATACCAATAACTCAAAAATGCCAAATTTTTTAGTTGCGACACTCTTGTCGCAACTGAGCGATATCTCTAGTATACCAACATAATGCATATATACAATGTAACACTTGTTTTATTATCAACGCTGCAATAAAAAATGTGAAAAACGTTTTGAGCGTACAATAAATTTCTCCCTGAAGATGGCGCAATAAGCGCCGAAACATGTAGGAGAGTTTGACGTTCATAGGGCCGTGCATCGTAACATATTTCTATAGTAAAACCAACCAGATGCACCAATGTATCAAATTATTTTATTTTGGTATGACACTACATGTTTCGGACGGTCCTTCTTTCCATCATCAGGAGTTCAAGACTGTGCATACAGCAACAGGCATATGTCAAACAGATACTGCAGTCTGCTTGCTAGCAGGCAGGCAGACAGCAGTATCTGACATAAGCCTGTTGCTGTATGTACAGTCTTGAACTCTTGATGATGGACGGAAAGACCGTCCGAAACATGTAGTGTCATTCCAAAATAAAATAGTTTGATACATTGGTGCATCTGGTTGGTTTTACTATAGAAATGTAGGAGAGTATTGATACTAACAAATTATTTATTGTATATGCACATTTTGTTGGTATGTTAAAGATATAACATCAGTAGCGTTTTAATATTAAAAGATTTTTTTGAACGCCTTTCGGTTTTGTTGAATATTGAATTTTAAATTCCACATCGGCGTTTTATTCTGGATTAAGCTAAAAGGGTTAAGTATAAGTACAACCGCTTCTCTACGCTTTCCACAAGATCGGTGTCGCCCAAAAATCCTCGCATATCCGTGTAAATAAAACCAACTTGATGCGTTATTTGTTCTCGGTTTATTTCGTCAAGTAACCTCTACAAGTTTCGGTCATATTTGTAGCCCATCAACAGGAGGTATACTGTAAGTGTACAACAATTGGTACGTGTTGTGCTGAAAAGAGGGTTGTTTAAAATTTTAATTTAATGATGGGCTACAAAATATGCCCGAAACACGTAGAGGTTAATTGACGAAATTAACTGAGGATAAATTGTGCATCAAGTTGGTTTTCATTACAGGGATATATCGAGATGCACGGTCAATAAAACATAAAATCTTCGAATATATAATAATAAAATGTATTAATTTACTGCAATTGGATTGTTACCCGGTGGCAGTGGTTATTTTACATGTAAAGAAAACATGAAATTGGTTACTACTAGATTTAAATCGGGAGGGCTACATGAGAAGCATGTAGTGGAAACTTGAAATCTTGGGAACCATCTCAGCATTTACTTATAGACACAAGGAAACCAAGAAAAACCTGTGTCGAGGTGGAATATGTTCATGGATATTTTCATCGCGCGGTTTTGAAGAAGAAATGAACTTAATTCCGTTAGTCACGAACCAAATGTAATCTAAACGACTGTTCGACACCAAAAAAAAAAAAACCAAAACGCGTAATCACGTGTCCTAATGAGCGCATGTGCAAACTTACACTTGTTACCAGTTGCTCCACAATCAAATTCAGTCGTGTAACGATCAGACACCTTACATTCGGGTATAAAATAAATTAGCTCTCAAAATTACCTTCGTAACCATACGTGAATATCGTCCATAGATTTACCTTTGACTTGCGTCGTCGTCGAAGAGCTGCTCTTGTTTTCCGCGTAACTCAGCGCCCTAGAAAAATGTTCGTCCACCACCGAAGCGACGTCCCCCGAATAATGTGTGAACACGACGCAGTTGGCGGATACGTATTGTGCCCTGCTCCCAGGACCCGATGAGCCCCCCGCGTCTTCATCGTCGTCGTCATCTTCTTCAAGACCCCCTGGACCACCTGGAAATTTATAACTGCTCTCAAGAACTGGCAGTTATGAATAACAATTTATTCCTTCTAGTGAAAGAGTTGTACGGTTGATAGATGTCCATCCTTTAGAACTTCTTGATTTATTCTAATAAGAACTCCAGAATAGGGGTGCAAAGATCATAAATGCGAGATCGCCCGGGCGACTAAATATTTTACGGTTACTTCTAATATCTGTGGGTCCTCAGTATGTATCTCGTTTCATATCTCCCTTATTGCGCCCAGAATTTTCGGATGATTCCTATATTTTTTAAAAATGTGTCAACCTGTTCTGGAAGATAACAGAAACTCATTTGTTAAGAAATAAAATGCAGCTGTACGTGTTTTCGTCATCTTATTCAGACTCACGTTTTCAAATCATTTCCATACAATCAGGTTAAATGCACACAATCAGCTACGTTTTATAATGTTGTTAGATAAACGAAGCTGCATATCAGATCATCTGCGCAAAAAAAAAGTGCAGTAATGATAAGTGACAAGTGTCGCTTTTCAACTGTATTCGTGATAGCTTTGAAAATTAAGTTTTTTCTTCATACGAAATATCCCCGTTGATGTACCATTCAAAAATGTATCGACGTTTTCAGCCACACACACCACACTCTTTTTGATCGCTTACAATATGGCAACCTGTCCTACCTCGTGCATACGTCATCATCAGGCCATCATATAAGAACATGCAGACATATTCGTGCATAATTTTACGAGAATGCGTTCAGTGGGAGCCGAATTGTTCTATGCAGACGAACAGACGGATAGACATGACGAACCTAATAGTCTTTTTCTCAATTTTGCGAACGCGCCCAAAGAAAGGCCACTAAATCCCCTTATTGTTATACACAAAATATATTACCTTAAAGGCTTAATATCGTATGAAAACAGCACGTGGGGCTGTGTACCAAGAGAAGGCTTATACCAACTGATTGTGTTCACAGTTTTTCTCAGTCACTCTATCAATATTCTATTACGTAAGATCGACGTTAAGACCGCCTCCTCCAACGTCCCTCTAAATGTTTCATTCACCAGTTATCTTTATCATTCCATGCTATGTAACCTAAGCTACTCTTGTTGATAAAAACACAATACATTAGTATTGTTCTAAAAACCAAGAAACAATGCGAATGGTGAACTTCTTTACTCTGACTGGTTGAACCATAACCACGTGAAAAACATAGCTACTGCTTAACTAAAAACCCTCAGTCGGCCTGAACGAATTCTACAGTAGTAATCCAAATGGTCATTATTTTATCTGACAATCGGTAGCCACTTCCAACCGGCTCGTTTATCATAGTAACGTAACCTGCACATCCGACCCCCCCCCCCACACGAGCGGCACAGTAGCAGCGACGGAGTGACAAAATAATTTTCACGAAAAATACAGACGCTGTAGAAACACTATGCTCAGTTACGTCAATGTACCTTCACCAGAACTTCCGCCTCCGGTCGTATCCTCTTCCTTATGACGCAATACGGACACAGGCGGCGACCCGGGACTACCGACGCCTCCACCACCGGAACTGACGGACCCAGCACTGCTGTGGTGAGAGGAATGATGTGGGTGGTAAATGTCGACAGTAGGTGGCAGAGACGAAGCTGAAGACGAGGCCTGCTGTTGGTGTTCCAGCGATCTCTGGACATTAAACTGTGGAACAGAACGTAATACAACTTTGAAATATTTATGGCTGCAAAGTTTTGTCCTTATGGGCTCACTGGCGGCTATTAACATTAAGGTTAGGCTTGTTCCTGCATACGAAGGCAAATATTTCTTCTGAAATGTTGGTAGTAGTCTTTAGGAGTACGTGATGTCTCAACTCTATAGATCTCATTCAAAATTACTATATGTATTTTCCAATAAATAATTATTGCAAATAGAAGATAAAAATAAAGGTACATTAAATTACAACATTAAAAAAATTTGATAAAACTGTGTAAATTTACTGATTACCTACTCTCCTTTAGGGCAAAGGAGTGTTAGAATTCTTACACAACAAAAAAAGGACAATAATTGGATCTGCAGATTTGAGTTTCCTGCGTTCAGAAGTACGGTGCAGTACAGCAGACGTAAAGGGGAAAAGGATATAAAAGATAACTGCTTATGTAAAGCGTAACAAAAGGAATAGAAAAACACGGACAAATAGGTTTAATATGTGCAGTGACACAGCTAAGTTCTCTTTATAGAATGTCTTTATTTGGACCAACGATTTGAAATTTGTTGAGCGCAGAAAATAAAAATTTTTATTTAAAATATTCCACCACCACCACCCCCCACCCCCCACCCCCTTGACTAGCTTCCGCCCCAGTTACGCTCCTGAGAACTTGAAGTAGGAAAGACAAAAGACCGAATTCCGCGGAAAATGTTACACTAAAAACAGAAATGAAAAATAGTAGGAGAGACATCCAGAGAGGGATTTCGCACTGTTCCAGGATCGGAAGAAGTAGCATTGTTCTCACACCCACAACGTCAAAACCATCTCTGCAGCCATTCCAAATTTCTGCACAACTGAGAAAGTCGGTGCCTTGTAAGGGATAGTACGGCTGGCTTGTGAAGCTGACCGCTCACCTTCATCCGGAAACGGGGTAAAAATAAGTGGCCATTTACCTTTACTCTTACAATAAGAACAAACAGGATGCACTATTTGTTTTCAATTTATTTCAATAATTAACCTCTACATGTTTCGAGCAGGCTTACTGCTCATCATCAGGAGGTACTACTCTGTATCTACAGCAGTTTGTACATGTCATGCGTTTATGTCGAATGGCTGCTGGCAGGATTCCGATCCTGCCAACAGCCAGTCAACATAACGCATGACATATACCAATTGCTCTATATACAGAGTAGTACTTCCTGATGATGAGCAGTAAGCCTGCTCGAAACATGTAGAGGTTAATTACTGAAATAAATTGAAAGCAACTAGTGCATCCTGTTGGTTCTTATTGTAAGGATATGTCACGATGCACGGTCAACAAAACTCTACCACTACCTTACGTTATCATGGCCAGCTAGTTAATCAAGGATTTGGAGAATGCTTACCTTATACTTTCATTTCCAAATAATTTTCTCTCCACTTTATTCTTAATACAGGCTACTCCAATTTTTATTCCTTACGCAGGGTAATGTTTTTCTTGCCGGAACAAAAAAATGCTGCCTATATGGGTTTATCTGTGAATTTGAAATGAATAGACGCACACAACCGCTTTCTAAACTGTGATATCTGAAAACCATTATATTAAATATGAGATACAAATCATAATCACATACTTGTCACCGACCAGTATTGTATATTAATCTTTGACGCGCGCGGGAAGATGTGTGTTGTAATAACTCGTCCATTATCTTCTTCTTGTCTGTCTGTGTGTGAGTCACAACTAGTAGAGCTGCTGAAGGGATACACTTACTGTTCCATGTTGTAGAGTTTTGATAAACTTTTAAAACCTGGTGATTACCTACACAGTGTCTTATATGTACATCAGAAAAAACCACGATTATTACCGTACAAGCTATAGAATTAACTGTTTCTATGAACGAGAGGGCGTCTCACGTCTTATTTACCAACAGCTATTGCACACTATTTCTAATCTAGTTAGATTAGCTTAAAATAGATTAGGTTACAAATAGTGTGCATTGACTGTCGTTAAATAAAACGTGACGTGAATTATGATGCACGGTGTATACGGCGCAAAAACGGGTGGGAGTCTCTTCACTGCGCGGTGCTAAATTAATTTTTAAATAAAATTCAGTTTAATGCTATTTTTGAGGGTTAATATTCGATGTAAAAATTCAGTATTTGTACATCAAGGAGAAGTAATAAATTCTTTATGTTACAAAGAACTGGTATTTATTTATTCTTAAACATTTATCGAAAAGAAAAACTTGTTAACGATTGATAATAGAGAAATATATAGAGCACGTAATTTTTTTCCCCCTGTGGCGCTGCGGCCCAACGCGGGCCACGGCCTCCTCATTTTGAGGTTTCTAGATCACACATAACGACGCACCACAATAGGTAGGACTCCACTGGACGCGTGATCAGTGCGTCGCAGAGACCTCTACCTGACAACAACACACAACACTCACAACAGACAGACATCCATGCCCCCGATGGGATTCGAACCCACAATCTCAGCAAGCGAGCGGCCGTAGAACTACGACTTAGACCGCGCGGCAACTGGGACCGGCATATATCACGTATATGATAATAAAATGTTTAGTGAAGCCTTCCAATATTAGATTTAATTAAACGAAATATGAGCGAACGTACCTATTGATGTTGTACAGTTAAATTTACTGCGTACTGAAATGAAACACTGCAATATCAAATTTGCTTCTTGCCTTCGTTTAAGGTACTTACTGGAAACACACACATACGTGCATTCAGCGTAGAATGCGCAGCAATTTCAACAACAACCTGTTAATTTATTTTATATTTACCTCGAGGCTAACACAAGGTTGTCGCTGGTAGGTTATCAACTGTATTCAGTAGATAAACAGATACTTTATGACAGAAGAAAGAAAAACATTTTGTACCTCATGATGATACGAGCGAACTTATCATGTTGACTTGTTGTTCGTGACACACAAACACACACACGCGGCGGTCTATCAGCTTTAGTGCGTCTCGGTAAACACGTTATCAGAAATAATGTTCATTTTTGCTGATACTTGTGTACTGACCACTTGGTGCATACTTGCAAGTGCAGAATAATAATGCACTTTCGTGTGGTCAACTAAGGTCGCTGCCAGTAACTTCGTTTTAGCGTCGTTGTTGGGGCGACTAATGAAAGAGCAATTGGAAAGGATCTGGAAGGAAACTGTAGTGTCATAGTCCAGGTATTATCCTGAAATTTGTCTCAAGGGTCTGAGGAATTCCACGAAGAACCTCAATCAGGACAATCGGTATCCCAGCTTAGACTCGAGTAGGGAAATTTCAATTAGAATTTTAGAGTGTTGGTTTAGAGCAGGGACGTTCAGCCTTCTTCGGAAATGGGCCACAGCGGTTACTGTGATCTAGCTCGCTAGTCGGCCGTGTAAAATCACAGCAGGTGTTAGAAACAAACGCCTAAATTCTGATGTAATTTTTATAGTAAATACAGTGTTTAATAACGTGGCCGCCGGCCGCATAACACAGCGTGGCTCGCCTTATTAATGCAGCGGGTTGGACTCTCATGGTTATAGTATTACTACCCCATTAGCATCTTCTGAGCTTGGAAAGTGGATCGCTTAAAACCTACTGGTAAAAGGAAACAGGTCAATTTTCCTTGCAACGACATTGAAATCCTTGAAGCAAAAGTATATGTTTATACACATTATTAACCTAGGCTCTAGACAAAATTGAGTGATTAGCTTCATGTACCGGCCAACTTATTCCCGTGCAAAAAAAACACCCAGAGGCTGTAAGGATGCTTTGAGAAAGTAAAAATTTTTGTGACCTTTCCGTGAATCAAACACCTAATCGTCCATCTTTACCGTTGCAACGTGCATTTCGTAGAGTCATTTAATTAGCACACCAACTAATGCACATATATAAAATTTTTTTACATTAAAAATTTAAAATAGCACCAACATGTTTCGATCCTACGATCATCTTCTGGGAGCTACACTGTTCCTTGCTAAAGTAATATTTTTAAAAACACTCACTGATTAATTTTCTTATATTAACTTGGTGCTGTGGCAGAATGTGTGTCGTGTGTTATGCTGCACATAACACACGACACACACCTACAGTCAGGCGCACTCTCAACAGCGCACGACTTACACAATACGACACATTCTGCCACAGCACTAAGTTAATACAAGGAAATTAATCAGTGGGTGTTTTAAAAAATGTGACTTTAGCAAGGAACAGTTTAGCTCCCTGAAGATGATCTTAGGATCGAAACATGTTGGAGCGATTTTAAATGTTTTAATGTAAAAAAATTTTATGTATATGCATTAGTTGGTGTGCTGATTAAATGGCCCGATCGTCCAGTTCATATCCTATGCAATATACCGACTGAGCTAACCCACGTTGTCGAATTTTCACTGGACCGCCCAGATACTTTTACTGATTTCAGGAAATTAAGCACGTAGCTTGTGGTGTATCCTCTAATGGTAAATATTTTATATAAAAACAGTGTAGGCTTGCACAGCGGTGTGGTTGCTGTCTCTGTTTTCTTGGGTTATGACGACGTGGAGTTGGGTAGTGCCTTCACGCTCGAGGGTCTGAAGTTCCAGAGGAATTTATATAAATTCTGTAAAAATCATCCCACTGAATAAATAGTTTAAATATGGCGATTTCCTAAGCCCATCTGTCACCTTTTCTTCAGTAAATAAAGTGAAGTTCGAGAGGAATTTATATAAATTCTGTGAAAAACAGTCCAATGAATAAATACTTTAAATATGGTGATGTATTAAAAACATGGCGATTTTCTAAGTCCACCTGTCACGTTTTCTTCAGGAAATGAAGTGAAGTTCGAGAGGAATTTATATAAATTCTGTGAAAATCAGTCCACTTAATAAACAGTTCAAATATGATGATGTATTAAAAACATGGCGATTTTCTAAGTTCACCTGTCACCTTTTCTTCAGGAAATAAAGTAACTACAAATATCTAGCCATACAAGCTACCGCATTCTGCAAAGACGTATGTACAGCTGAACTAAACTTCGCTTTAATATATGAGACACGGAGGGCGCTGGGAATGCCTGAATACGCTGGTAAACCGAGAGATGAGAGCTGCAACAGAAATACAGATATAAAAAGGGGGACAGAAGGACGAGAAAGAGAGAGAGAGAGAGGAAAAAAGAAGAAACGAGTAAAAGCGGCGGAGACTACAGACATTTATTTTTCATGAGGAAAGGAAAGGAAAAAAACAAAGAAACAAAAGACAATCTATCGTGCGACACAAGAGTGTGCAACGGAGTGAGAGACAGTGATAAATAAGGAGCCTACAACAAGAAGAACAAGAGAGTAGAGGGTAGAATTTAACTGTAAATATATAGATTAAAGGAGAGAAAATCAATAAATAAGCCTCAACATTGCAATGTGTAAGTTGCTTCAAATTTCTGTAGTCCTTTGCTTACAAATACGGAAAAAATTTACAAAAGGATCACTTTATTTCACGGAAAATGTGCGGAAATAATTCGTTTAGACGTCGCAGAATTTAATTTAACAGCAACACAATTTTACGGACAATGTAACGTCATGATTAATATTTTTGACACTGCCCACAATCCCAGTGTCTTCAGGCGAAAAATTTTTTGTATCCGCTTCCGTTTCCTTCATCAAATAACAGGATATGCTATGGAATCGTAACCCGCTGGATCAAGTGGTACGTCTAAAACTGTTACCAAACTCCGGAATTCTAGGGTTTAAATTTCGGCTAGGAGACCGAATATCGTGACAAGTTTCTGAGAACCTCCCCAAGCAAATTCCGGGGTCCTTCCTCCAGTTATGCAATGACCACGTCAATTCACGTTTTTGAAATTGTTATTCGACTGTCATCCTACCAGTCTCATGCAGCATAGTTGGCTAAAGTGACAGCGTTGTTAAACCTACCGCCATCACAAATACTACCACGGCCATAAGCACCATCTCCACCACAATATCCATAAAGAACACCTCCAAAACCATCGTGACCACCGCCAGTACCACAACGCAAACAGCAATACCAATATTACCATAACATTCACCATTATCACCACCACCTTCACCACTATTACCAACAACACAACACCAACGCCATGATAAATGCCACCACCACCACCACCACCACCACCACAACAACAACAACAACAACACGATCACCACCATCATCAACATACTTTGTAAAGTTAAATACTTAAGACCAGTTCCAATGAACCCAAAGAGGATCTTTTTCTTTCCATCGTTCCTTTGTCTTCGTAAAACCCTTTGTTTCTTGTCTCGGCAACTGGACGTCAAAAGTGGACCGCAATGTCCTATTACTCTATCCAAATTTTTTGCCTTCAAATTTTGTGGTTATGGCAACTTTTCAATTTTAAATAATAAATAATGAATGACAAATTACGTAAGATATGTCTCATATTTCCATTTGAATAAAATTAGCCTTTTATCTGTGTGTGATTCTTTTCTTAAAGATGGATTAACCAGGTTAGTTAGCCTCAACATCAGATGTCAATGAAGCTTCACAACACAGTGCTGCCATTTCAACTGGTCAGTCTCATTCTCCTCTGGTGTATGCTGCAGAGCTGCAAACTCTTGTCACTGTCACTAATCAAGAATACTTTATACAAAATCATTTGCATTCATATTAACATTACGACTGACTTTCCATTTGCAAATATACCAATGTCCCTTACAGTTTAAGTATATTTGTGTTCTGAATTATCAATAAGAAGATATGGCAATAGACATGACAAGTCTTAAGCGAATTTTAAACATGCAACAAAACCTTACGCACTGAAGACTGTTATTTTGGAGTGTTTGAACCACTAAATATCATTAGCCAGTACTATGACGCTGTACAGATGTTAGGTTATTCAGTCTTCAGGAAAAGGTCTCAAGAACCGAACACTGTCGGGTTTCGAAAGGAGTACATAAAGAACTAGGCATTATTATATCCGTATTGAAGTGACAATATTTGGTATAGCGGTGTTTAAGAATCAGTGCAATATTTTCAAGACAACTGCACAAATTTAGGAGTTAACCAGCGAAATAGATCGATAAATTTTTTTTATCTGTTGGGACGAGAAAGTGGGAATCTTTGAGTCCCTGCAGAGAAACCTGAAACCCTAACCTCGAATATTTTTTGCGAAGACAGAAGTTCGCTTCGCACTTTTTTAGTGCTTCTGTACCACCCTATTACCGTAATGATACAGGTGTCTATTTGCTAGCAACAATTAACACCACCAACGCAAGTGCAGGCATCCGTGGGTCTTGTAATATTTTGAGTTTGGAGGCTTTCAGAACTGTGTTAATGAACATTAGAGTTTTATAAATATGACGCCGTGTATATTTGTAAATATTTATCAGCGCTTTGGAGGATCCAATAATTCTTAACAATTCATTATGTACGTCACAAAAACACACTGTATCTCAATTAGAAAGACCAAATCTTCAATGCTGTAAAAAAATAGCCATTGTCTATTCAGATAAATATAAGAAATTTATCAATACAATCTATACGCAAAATATAGCAGTTTGTAGTGTCCAAAGAGGTGCTATACATAGCAACTGTAATGCTTGAAACGTTTTATGTTACACTACAGGTGCAAAAATGACCATTAAATGGAGACGAGGTATCCTTAGACAAAAGTAATATATATGTACAATTTATCTGGCAAATAAAAAAGGTATGGTTCACCCTAGAAAAGTCCACGAAAACCCAGAGAGGAAGTAGAAGTATAGCTCTATTCTTTCTTTAACCTCAGCGCTAGATGGGGAGTGGATGGTCAGTGCCACGACACGGCCGCTTTACCCACGGAAAAGACACAGTATCCATTGCAGAGGCAAAGTGGGCCCCAGGATCTGTGTGAACGTGTGTGGAAAATCTCGCTTCCACCGGGATTCGATCCACGGACCGGCCAGCCGATCTGGCAAATAAGTGGACATTAAACGTAATAAACGTGGCGGCGTAGAAATATCGGGAAAAATTCAAGATCTTGATTTCTACCTTTGGCCCATTTAACATCAGTAATTTATTAAGGAAATTTATTATGGTAATGAAATATTTAGTATGTTTGCAAGTGTTTTCTTAAATGTCAGCACTATCTAACGGACTTTGACGATATTTGGTAAAAATGTTATTATACTGGAAGTCGTTCGGACCTCGTAAACTTTACATTCCTACATTCAATAATAACCTCATGGTGGATGTATGAACCTGTGAGTTGGAAAGCTTAGAATGTCACTGAAAATATCGTCCTAAAAGTACGGACGTATTTTCACCGTAAACGCAGCTTAATGTATGCTATTTTTGTACTATAATACAATACAATGCAATCCAATACAATATAATACAATACGATATAATACGATATAATATAATGTAATATAATGTAATGTAATGTAATATAGTATAATGTAATGTAATATAATATAATACAATAAATACAATAAATATAATACACTAAATACAATACAATAGAATAAACACAATAAACACAATACAGTACAGTACAATGCAATACAATGTAATATAATATAATATATTATAATACAATATAATATAATGTAATGTAATGTAAAGAAATGCTACAGCCAGCATAGGTGATTAAGTATGATGCAGCTAAGAGACAGATGACTCAGGATTGTTCAGTAAAAGATCCAGACAAAGTATGGGTACCAAACAATCCCCTGTTCAATGCCAATCGGTGATAATGTCACATGGTTTTACGAAAGTAGCCGGGGCGTGAGACTGACCACTCACCTGAAATTACTGTAGAGGTTAGGAATCGATAGAGCCATTCCACCACTTCCCCTTACACCTTTATGGCACGTGTGGAGACAAAATTACTTTTACTCTCATAAAGAAAATTTTAGCTTCCACTGAGAAAGGAACAACTAAATCAACAAAAACAACTGCAAATATATAATTTGCTGTTTGAAGTTCTCAAAGCCTTTCGAATGAAGAGTACATTTTTTGATAGATGGCGTCGTGGGATATAA
>Ga0131853_10011894_pt1 | contig 15924 bp, 16 predicted proteins | sample TergutLab28metaG_FD_92764 | JGI IMG/M metagenome (GOLD analysis project Ga0131853, IMG submission 92764) | Labiotermes labralis P1 segment gut microbial communities from Petit-Saut dam, French Guiana - Lab288 P1 (version 2) (version 2) | ecosystem: Host-associated > Arthropoda: Insects >...
AACAATTAGCAATAAAACCAAAAGATTACTTTAAAATTATTGTTCGTGGTGGTGATATAATTTTAATACCAGCAGAAAATCCGATATATGAGCCAACCGCTATGGGTTGGGAACAAACCTAATTTTAGTCTCCTTTAATTTCCTTTTTTATAGGAGCTGTTGCGCTGTTGAAAAATAGCTACATACAGCTCCTTCTTTTTTATTAAATGACAGTTGATTTCATGCTTTTTCCTCGTTCGGGACAATTGCTAATTTATAGCCAAGTGGCATCAAAACCTTAAATAATGTATCAATTTGTGGAGTGGCTTTTAGACTTTCCATTCTTGCTACAGCCGATTGTTTTATTCCTGCGGCTTCAGCTAATTGTGCTTGCGTAAAGCCCTTTGTTTCCCTTGCTTCAACTAGCTTACTAATTAAATCTACCTCAAATTCGATTTTGGCTCTCATGCTAGGTGAAATATTGTTATCATCATTGTAATAATCGTCAAAATTTGTTGAATTGGTAGAACTTCTAACTGCCATTTTTACTCATTCCTTTCTTTGTGGTCTGCCATATTTCGCTTTGCTTGTTCTATTTCTCTTGGTGACGTCTTATTGGTTTTCTTTATGAAGTGGTGCAAAAGTATGAATTTATTATCTTTCCAATAGAAAAATAGTACACGGTGCGACAATGGGCGTAATTCCCAAATATCACCGCTAATATGCTTAACTACTGGTTCACCTATGCGTGTTCCGTGCTTTTGTAAGGAGCGAATATAGGTAAGTATCTTTTCGTATTGTATCCGAGAATCTTTGCTAGTGTTCGCCTTATTCTGCAAATCGTCTAACAAATTTCTGATGGGCTGCTCGCCTTGTTTGTTTTCGTAAAAATGAACCTCAAACATTTTTAGTATATCCTCCCCTCTAATTATTTATAACATATTCGTTATAAAAAGCAAGCGTAAATTTTACCGCTTGCTTTTGTTTTTGGTTATTATACTATGGATTTATTATTCTTATCTTACCCTAAGCATTACTTGAGTACCACGCTCTATACGGCTGCCAGCAGCCGGGAATTGCCTGTAAACAGCTCTAATCGGCTCAACCGGGAAAGTACTTTCTTCACCGGGTACAGGAGGTGGGGCTTGTGCAGTTGTAGCATTCATTCCATCTGATTCGCCTCTGTTCTCATTTGCACTTTCAAAACTTACACTTGGAAGCCCTAGCTCCCTTAATAGCAGCTCAGCTTCAAAGGAAAACATACCTTCTACATCCGGCACAAGCACCATTAGCTCCGGCACTCTAGTATCTTCATCCATCCAGAATGTAATAGGCCCGGTTGTTGGGCTTGCCTGACCTGCAAGCGGAAATTGGCGTTCAATTATTGTACCTGAGCCAACTACAAAGTACCCACCGCTTCCTCGTACATTTATTTCTTGGGTAACATCAGCCAATCGTCTTCCTGTAAAGTCTGGCATTACCGGATGCCCGGCTGCAAGGAGTGCCTGGTCAAAAGTCATGACACCTTCACTTGGCTGCAAGTTTCTAATAGAAATAAGTTCAAGTAAAAACTCTCTAAGGCGTGGTGCAACAAATCTACCTGCATTAACATGCCCACCAATTTCTTCAAGATGGTCTATCATCATTATGACTAAAAACTCCGGATTTTCAACCGGGGTAAAAGCTACTTGAGAAGCAGAAACTCGTCCGTCGGCACGCACACCTTGTTGCCCTGTTCCGGTTTTACCTCCAATTGAATGACCGGGAATGGCAAGTGCTCGCCCCGTCCCGGTTGGAGCAGTGACACCAAACTCTAATTCACGCCTAACAAAATCTGATGTTGATTGTGAAACTACCCGGCGCACAACAGCTTCTGTATCATGTTCATGAACTACATTCCCATTAACGTCAACAACTTGCTGGACAAAAAATGGCTGCCTATAATTTCCGCCATTTATTAAGGCGGCATATCCTGTAATCATTTGCAAAGTAGTGGTATTAAACCCTTGTCCCATTGAGGAAGTCCCCATTTCAACAGGATTTAACCTTGAAAATGGATACATAACAAGTGGTGAAGATACATCAAATTCACCGGGGAAATCAATTCCTGTATACATACCAAAACCAAAGTATCCACGATATCTGTAAAAATGATCACGACCAAGCGTCCTGTTTATATCTACCATTGCAAGGTTACATGATAAATAAATAGCTTCTCTCAGTGATAGGCTACCATGCCCAGATGTTTCCCAACAAGAAAGCTCTCTGTCAATGATAGTACGTCTTCCTTCACAATAAAAACGTGAGTGTTCATTAATTACCCCTTCTTCAATTGCAGCAGCAACTACAAAAGGCTTAAATGTAGAGCCCGGTTCACCGGAATTTGTAATATGGTAATTTCGCCACAAACGCATGACAGCATCTGACCGTTCTTGATTACTTAAACTATCCCAGCTTTCAACAAGATTTGGATCAGTAAAAAACTCTGTATTCATTGGGTCTGCAAGTGAAAATGACGGTGCCTGTGCCATCGCAAGTATTGCACCTGTAAATGGATCCATTACAATAATACCAACATGCTCACTTGGCACATCCAAAAATGTTTGATCAACATGACGTTGGGCAGCACGTTGAATTTCGGAATCAATAGTTGTAATTAGGGTATATCCATGACGTACAGGGATTTCTTCAACATCGCCCCCCTGCATCCATATAGTACGCCCAAACTCACCTTGAAGCTCACGCATATATTGAAGCTCCAGACCCCAAGTAGAGTCACCCCAGTTAAAACCTAAAACCTGTGGGGCAAACATCGGGTCATTATGCCACCGTAGTGACCCCTCAGTCCTGTGAAGCTCCGGTATGCGGTCAGTAATTTCTATAGCAACCTCCGGCATGATGTCACGACCAACAATATGATGCCTTCTGTTACGCACCAAGTCATCTGAGCCAAGCTGCGTTTCAAAAAGCGGAATCAGATAACGATAATGGACTCCAAAAGCTTGAGTGATTTCTGCCAAAACTTGGTCACGAATATTTACATTGTCTTCAGGTCTTGAATCCCTCAAATGCCTGTTGTGCAGTGCATATACATCAAGAAACACAGTAAAAACCTGCTGAGTTGACGCAATAGGCTGCATATTCCTGTCCATTATCATTCCACGAATTGGAGTTACTTCTCTTTGATTAACACCAATGTGATGTCTGGCACTTTGCATAACAGAAAGGCGGCTGTACTCGTCACCCCACTCACGTTGATAGTAGCGGATTTCTCGCAATAAAAATCCAATACATAAAGTAAAAAATAAACCCATAAGTATTGCACGGATATGAACCCGTTTAAGCATTTTTTCTTCCGGTGAAATTCTTCCTCGCCTTTTTTTTCTTCTTTTCATACATTATCCCCCGTAAATTCTATCAAGCATTGCTCTAAAAAAGATGCGTACATCTTGCCATATACTAGTTTCTTGTACTAACAAATGATCTGAAAGATTTAACATTACTGTACCTTGCCTGTGTACTTCTATGTTTATAATCTGTGAAGCATCTGGAAAGTTCATGCCAAGATCGTTTATTGCAATACGTTCAATTTCTTCTGACGTATAGCGTTCTTGAAGCAAATGATTTAAGGTTGTCACCTGGTTTTGGTAATCTCTTAACTCTCGTTGGGCACGAGTTATTGATGTTTGCACATTTGTAATGTTTGCGTGAACTGCTGTTGCAAAAATCGACGCAAAAATTATAACAACAAGGGTCATTAAAACTTCAAATGAAACCATGTTCCGCAATTGGTTTGTATAAATAATTATGTTTTCATTTTTACGTCTAATTGTTTTTGGGATTCGCCTATTAAAATTTATTATTTCTCCTCTTTTTTTCTTTGGAGCACGAGAAACATCAACCGGGCGTTTTCGTCTTCTTCTTGGTTTTCTTTCTGCATCCATTTTACTCCCCCTTTTACAACTTTTTAGCTATACGAAGTTTTGCACTGTGTGCACGGCTATTAAATTCTAACTCTTCTTCTGATGGCAAAATTGGCTTGCGAGTTATTACTTTAACACTTGGCTTATTTGAACAAACACAGTATGGAATGTCTCGTGGGCAAATACATGGGCTTTCTAAGTTTTTAAATGTTTTTTTCACGATTCTATCCTCAAGAGAATGAAATGTGATGATTGAAAAAACTCCACTGCTATTTAAAAATGGGATTATCTCCCGTATAGCATTTTCAAGCGGTGCTAATTCGTCATTTACAGCAATCCTTAATGCCATAAAAGAGCGTGTGGCAGGATGTATTCTGTTTTTAGTTTTTGTAGATGAATAACTGCTTGTCCGCTCAATAAAATCTGCCAAGTCTAATGTGGTTAAAAAAGGTTTTTCTTTACGGCGGATACATATTTCCCGTGCAATTTTTCTGGAATATCTTTCTTCACCAAAATTAAATAAAATATCTGCAATTTCTTTTTCATCATATAAGTTTACAATATCTGCGGCAGTTAATGATTTTTTACTATCCATTCGCATATCAAGCGGACCGTCAAACCTAAAAGAAAAACCTCGCTCGGGTGTATCAATTTGATGAGACGAGACACCAAGGTCAAGAAGCACACCATCTATTTTTGAAATATTTTTTTTTGTAAGTAACTCTCCCAGGTCATGAAAACTCCCATGGATAGGGATAAAATTTTCATGACCCCGAAGAAATAAAGTTGCTGCTTTTATTGCTGTTTCATCTTGGTCAACACCAATAAGTTTTCCGGTTGTCAATTTTTTTAAAATGAGAGATGAATGACCTCCGCCTCCAAGGGTTCCGTCAACATAAATCCCATCCGGCTTTACATCAAGATAATTTACCACTTCCATTGGCATAACAGAAATGTGTTTAAATTCACCCATTTATATTACCCAAAAATCCACGTGCTGTTGTCTTCATCCTCATCATCCGGCTCAACTACCGGTGGCAGCTCAGGCAAATAAGGCTCTTCCGGTGGTAAATCAGCCGGTGGCAAATCATATGGAGGGTCAGCATTTGGGTCAAAGTTATCAAATGGGTTTGTTTGTCCGGGTGGGTTTAACCAATTCCACAAATCATCATCATCATTATTATAATCATTGTATAAATCATCAACATTTAGGTTGGTTGTATGAATATCACAAATCAAACCTTCACGCACCCCGATTGGAAACTCAATGCCTCTATCCCTTATTGATTCCGTAAAGTGGTCAATCGGCTGTGTACGAACTATTCCAACCCTTGTTACAATAGTTTCGGGTGGGCAGTAAGGACCGGCAAGCATTCCATGCTCTGAGCAAAATGTAAACTGCTGATGAACCTGGCAGGACTGCGTAGGGACATGACCCGCTGCAAAAATTTCTGACCTTGCACGGTTTCCACGTGGGTCTATACGGCATAAATCTGTGGCAAGATGACCCGAATCCAGGCAAACTGTTGCGGTACGAATTGCTTCGGGGCGTTCAAAGTCTCTTGGAGGTAAATAACGATGAACTTCCTCCATTATATGACCCCAAATTCTTGTATGAACAGTACTCAAGCCTCTGGGCATTCCGTGGTTTCCATCATTGCCCATCCAAATTCCAGCTGTAAAATATGGTGTTGAGCCGGTAAAGCCAAGGTCACGATTAAGCTGTGATGTACCTGTCTTACCTGCCGTGGGGATACTTCGTCTAAGCTCCGCACTAAGGAAGTTTGCAGAACTGCCTGTACCTTGTGGTGATGTCATTGTATCCTTCATTGAGTCAATAATTAAATAAGCTGTAGTTGCACGCATAACTTGCGTTGGTTGAACACGATTGTCTAAAATAACCCTGCCTTCATGATCAACCACTTTAGTATAAAGCACGGGGCGGTGTAAATATCCACCGTTTGCCAACGCACCATATGCACCGGTTAGCTCAATAAGACGCACACCATTTGTCATACCGCCAAGGATAATTGCGGCTCCGTCCATTTCATGAACTGTCATTATGCCAAGGCGTTCAAGATACGTTTTAAAAGTTTGTATCCCAACATGAGGAATTGAAGGGTCGGCAATAACACGTGCTGAAACAACATTCATAGAACGGTATATAGCACGTCTTGCAGTAGAAAGTCCCTCAAAAGCACTACCCCACCAGTTTCCAGGAGACCAAGGCGGTGCACCGGGTGCTATGTGAGTAAACGGAATATCATCAATTACAGTTGAAGGCTGCATGATTCCAAGGTCAAAGGCCGGCACAAAAACAAGAGGTTTAAGCTGGCTTCCCGGCTGGCGTTGAGCCTGCGTTGCACGGTTAAAAACACGATTGCCTTCTTTTTCACCACGTATTCCACGGAGTGCAAGTACTTGACCAGTATGATGGTCAAGTAGAACAAAAGCACCTTGTGGCTGTGGTATAAGGAAAAGCCGCTCTGCTTCAATTACATCATGTGTTGTTAGCAATTGGTTTTGAAGATTATGAATATACTCTTCTGCTGCTGTAAAAGAATTAGCAGTATGCATATGCTGATGGTGGCTGCGCAAGCCGGTGATTGTGTTTCTTATTGTAATATGATACTCGACCTCAACACTAAAGCCTTGACCAACACCAGGCCAATGGCTGTCATCAAGGAAAGCACGGTCAACAATATCTTGTATTCCCCTGTCTTGAGTTGCGTAAATTGTAAGTCCACCTGTAAAAATACGCTGCTGTGCCATGTCACGTGTAAGATTAAACTCACGCATCATATCTTCTGTAACCTGGTCAAGAAGTGCATCTGTGAAACAATCAAACGGAGAAAGCAACGGACGAGTATTTCCGCCCTCTACACGGAAAATGGTCTGGTAAACAAGCCCCAGCATAGTGCCGTCTTCAAGTTCTTCTTCACGCATTGCATATTCAAACTGCTCTTCATCAATAAAACCAAGGCGAAGCATATTGCCAAGAACCAGCTGGGTTCTTTCCCAGTTGCTTGCAGGACGAATGTCTGGCGGAAAACGTGATGGATTTTGAGTAATTGAAGCAATAACAGCACCTTGAGCGACACTAAGTTCCGATACGTCAACACCAAAATAAAACCAGGCAGCGGCTTGCACACCGTAATTTTGTCTCCCAAGGTTAATAATATTTAGATATGATTCTAGTATAAAATCCTTAGTACGTTCCCGTGGGTCTTCATAACCAAGGGCTTGAAATGATTCTGTAAGCTGCCGTTCAAAGATTACTGCCAAATATTGTTCTTGCAACTTAGTAACAAGGTCAGAATCAAATCGACCAAGCATATTTTTTATAAGCTGCTGGGTAATTGTACTTGCGCCTTGAACGCCCCCTTGGGTCATAACAACGTGGACAGCACGACCAATAGAGCGTAAATCAATACCATTGTGTTCATAAAAACGTTCATCTTCAATAGCAACAAAAGCTTGCCGCACATGAAGCGGAATTTGCTCAATTGGTACAAATTCAAAGTTATGCCCCGCATGAAGCCTTTCCATTTCTTCCCCTGTGTGGGCATTTACAATAATTGATGTACGAATAACAGAAGATGTATCAATGCCCCCAATATCAAGCGTTGGAGCATTTCTTATAATCCCAAGATATAACCCCATAGCGGCACCGGCAGCTGCAAAACCACCAATAAGTACCACTGCCATAGCAATGCGCAGGGCAATAAGCCCTGATTTATTGCGTACACGTGTCGCATGTGGTGTGCGAGAACGATTTTTATTACCTAGTGTAGAATAATCCATTAAATTTTCACCTCATCATAAATCCAAGCTTTCATACATTATTTACAACTGTTTAGAGTTTAAAACTAGCCTTTGAAATTTTTGGAGCTTTCTTTATATGCATCAATTACAGTTTTTGTATCCTTCATCACACTCATCCTTGGTTTGAGTCCAATGTTTGGTGGTGCAAAAAGCTCCCGCTTTCCATCAAGCAAACGATTGTTTTCTTGCTCTGTTACTCTAATTTTTACATCAATATCCATTATACGCTTAATATGCTCTTGCATTACTTTTACTTGGGGTTTGTAATTATCTTGTTCACGCTCTAGTTCTTGACCCATTTCTTTTAACATTGCTTCAAACATGTTGTCGCAGTCTTTAACTATTTGAATAGCAGCTTGCTTGCCACTGTTCATTTGAAAAACAAGCTCCCGTGATTCATCAAGAGGAAGCTCACTTTCAATTACTGTTTTTTGGTTTTCGCTTATGGCTAAAATTTCGAGAAGTGCCTGTTCTTTCTTTTTAAGACCTGTAAGCATTATATTTAAACTTGTTAGCATATTATCCATATTAATGAAGCCTCCTTGGAAAGACCTTATACTATTATGACTTTTTCATATGATTTTTTCAAGTGTTTTAGTACTGCCCCAAAGAAAGCCCTTTTTCAATAAAATACTTCAAAGTCTCATATTTAACATCAACAGGAATCGAATGGTCACTATGCAAACAGTATCCATTCCCTTGTTTTACTATTGGAATTTTCGCTTCAAGCTCTTTATCAATTTGGATTTTGTCGTTTATATACAACACACGTACATCAATGCCGCCCATGAAGCTAAGTACATCACCAAAATTTTTGTATATACGCACTAAATCCATACCGGATTTTATTTCAATAGCCTGTAAGCAGTCAAAGCCGGCTTCTACAAATCCAGGAAGAAGCGGCTCGACAAAACCACATGAGTGTAAAATTACAGGAAGGTTTTGGCTGTGGGCATGTTCTACAGTACGCTTGTGTGACGGGAAAATAATTTCTTTATACATATTCGGTGACATAAAAGGTCTTTCTTTAAAACCAAGGTCATCATAATAAAAAATACCATCCGGTTTACCTTCTTTTGCAAAAAGAATTTCTTGCAAGTTAAGGCTTAGGTTTGTATAAACCTCCGCCATATCTAGTATCCAATCAGGGTCTTCTGCCATGCCCATTAGCATGTATTCATGACCGCAAATTGGGTGCATTTGCTCAAAAACATTTACTCCCGCCCAACAGAAAAATCTATTTTTTGATTTTGCGGCTGCTTTTGCCTGGCGGTAGCCTTCAAAGTTTATACGTTTTTCGTCCGGCTCAAGAAGCAGTGGGCGTTTTTCTTCCCATTGTTTACGCTCTTTAACATAAAAATCTACATGCTCAGGTGTGGTGTTATGCTTTTTATACCAGCGAAGAACTGCACCATTGCCGTCTTTGATTAGGCGAGTATTTTCTGTTTCTTCAATAACTTGATTTTCAAAATTGATATCAGCAGCTAGGTTAAATGTCCAGTTCATAGTCATGTCAAGGTTTAAATTATCTTCTACCAATTCACCGTCTTTTATATGCCCCTGCTCTAAGTAAGCATTGTATGTATCCCCCCAAAAATGCTCGAAAACAGGAATACGATCTATGGGTTTACGATGGAGCATATTTGACATGCGCTCAATGGAAGTCAGTTCTTTCATTTTAATCATCCTTTATTTATATTTACTCAGCAATTCCAATTACAAGCCCAACAGTGCGCAAATTTTCATGCTTAGAAATAACCTTTGGAGCAAATGATTTGTTTAAAGATTCAAGAACAACTGCCCCTTTTTTAATATCAATCCGTAAGCGTTTACAGTATGCTTCACCATCATAAACAAATATCCCAACATTATCCGGGTCGATTTGCGGAGCAGCTTTTACAAAAACAATATCACCATCGCAAATTTTTGGCTCCATACTATCCCCTTTTATTCTGACACAAAAATCTGCTTTTATGCTTATGGGAGTTGCAACAAAACGCATAAGCTCATAGTCATTATCACTTTCGTCGTTTAAATAATTGCCAAGTCCAGCACTGGCACTTTGCTGATAAACTTGAAGAACTACCCATTCGTTATCATGAGTATTAATTACTTCTGTACTCTTTACATTTATTAAACTTACCCGATCATATTCTTTTATCATAATAAAGTCGACAAGCTCACGACCGTGTGTATCAAGTTGACGAAATTTCATAATAAAATCATGTTCTTCATCTGTAAGCACTGCAATTTCGTCTGCTCTTCGCCTATTATCACTTACACCAAGTATATAATCAATGCTTACCTCAAAAAACTTTGCTAATATTTGCAAAGTAACCGAGTTTGGCTCACGAAAGCCAGATTCGTAGTTGGCATAAGTACTGTAATTAATAGGAAGCAAAGCAACCAAGTCACGCTTAGTAAGCTCTCTGTCTCTTCTTAAAATACGTAAACGTTCCGGTATCATAATAAACAACTCCAAATCTTAGATTATGCCAGTATAAAATATAGTTTTGCATTTTGCAATACATTTATTAAATGTTACACCGAAAATATTTTCCTTCCTCATTTGAGCAGATTAAATCTAATGTGACATAATAATTTCAACAAACATACTTTCCATTAGGAAACATTGGAACATATGTTTGCGAATATTCAACCCGAACATTTGTCTCAATATATAATCAAAGCTGACATAACTCTTTGATGGATTAGCCTTGACTATCTCTTGATTTAAAAAAAAATGTAATAGTCTGTTAACTTTTAGAGTGCTTTTTTGTGATGGTAAAGCATATTATTTACAACAAAATTTATAAGGTGATTTTTTGATATTCCCAAAAACATTAAAACCCGGTGATTTAGTAGCTATAACTGCTGTGTCAGGATTTTGCAACGAAGGTAGATTACATAAAGGTATTAAAATAATAGAAAGCCTTGACTTAAAAGTACAAGTCATGAAAAGTTGCTACAGTAAACATGATTATTTTGCAGGTGATGATAAACTCCGCTTGACCAATCTTCATGAGGCTTTTAATGACAAGAAAATTAAAGCTGTTTTTACTGCACGAGGCGGATATGGTGCCGCACGGCTTTTACCCTTTATTGATTATAATTTAATAAAAATGAATCCAAAAATTTTTGTAGGGTTTAGTGATGTTACAGCACTGCATATTGCTTTTAATCAAATATGTAAGCTTGTTACCTTTCATGGACCAATGCCAGCTGCTTCTTTTCCATTTGATGAAATTACACTGTCATCATTGCACGAAAATCTTTTTGAATCAAAAACAGTATCAAGTACTTTTGCTTTGTATAAGAACTTAAATGCTTTAATTCCAGGAGAGATGGCAGGAATCATTACGGGGGGCAACTTATCTGTAATTGCGGCATCCATTGGTACAGCCTATGAGATAAACACAAAAAATCGTATTCTTTTTCTTGAAGAAACAAACGAACCACCGTACAAAGTTGACAGGTTACTCCTCCAACTAAAGCAAGCCGGCAAACTTCGTGATGCAAATGCAATAATCTTGGGTGATTTATCCCCCGAATCATATGTAAGTTTAAAAACATCAATAAACGAAATATTGCTTACAGAAAATAAACCAATATATACAGGTCTGCAATGCGGACACTGTACCCCAAACATTACACTGCCTTTAGGAACTTTAGTAAATATAAGCCATAAGGGGCTAGAGGTAACTGCGTAATCAGTTTCCCAGCACATAAAAAATAGCCCAAGCTTGCAGCAAACTAAACTTTCTGCAAACTGGACTACTCTAATTTGACAACTAACTAAGGTATCAAAACATCAACCTGAAACTCAGCTCCATCTTGAAAAATTAAAGGTACACAAACAATCTTAGACACTTTATCCTGCAAGGGAAAATCCGTAGAAGCTGCACTAAACCGAAGCTGTGGTGGTTTAATATCTACAACAATTTCACGACCTGCAAAAAGTGTAGCCACATTTCCGGAAATAATATTCCCCAACTCAGAAATTGCAGATTTAGCCATATCATCTTCAAGAGAATCAACAGGCATACCCATCATCATACGAGATACAATAAATTTTCCCGTGCTTAGCCCCATACTGTATACTACTTCACCCTCAAAAGCACCAAATATATCAACAGCCACAGAAACATCTGAAGCTGCATATGGTTTTGGTTTAACAAAAACTTTACCAAGTGCAGGTTTTTCACTGCATATGGTTTCAAAAACCTTTTGGGCTCCTTGCACAAATGGGTTTATATAAGATGCATCCATAGATTATAAGCCCCCTTCGGGGGTTTCGGTTACTGGCTGGGTTTCTTTTTTAAAAAACGAATCTAAATTAAATTTTGACAAAATACCCGGCACCATATCAATCAGTTTATTCACACTGTCTTGATTTTTTACATTTATCAGTTGGGCTGTGCCGTTTACAATAACAACGACTGCTGCCGGTGTCATTTTTGCACCAACTGCTCCGCCACCAGCATCTTTTTCGGATGACCCAGTTCCACCTGTACCCATACCAAAAGAAACATCAACTAAGGGTATTAAAATAACGTCACCAATATGAACTGCCTCACCTACAACTGTTTTAGTGGAAACAAAATCCTCCATTTTAGAGAATAATAATTTCATATTTTCACTTACGCTACTGTTCATGATGTATCTCCCTTTCACGATTTATTTCTTTTTAAAATATCTTTTATAAGTTTACGTATTGGCTTTTTAATTATTAGCAATATAAATGGTAGCGACAACCGCAAAATACTTATGCTTCCCTTTGCTTTTGCATCTATGCTCCATACAAAATTATCAGTTGTAAAGTTTCCGTAAATATTTAATTTACGTCTTTTTCCTCGCAGTTTAAGAATCCCAGAAACTGCTTCAAATCCGCCTATAAAATACCCTGTTGCTGCCGGGTCGCCAAAACCTACTTCGCTAGTTAAGTCCAAATATTTTGGCCAAAGAATTTTGCCCGTTTTTTTTAAAGCATTAAATACTAACTTAATGATAGTTTTTCCTTGTGGGTATGTCAAGACTGCTTTGATTTTATTTAATATGTTTTTTATTTTTCCTAAAGGTTTTTCATCTGTTTCCGTTTCATTAACTTCTTCTGCTTCATTTACTGCTTCCTTTTTTATTGACGGCTCTTTTTGTTTTTCGTCTACTTTTAATGATGTTACTTCTCTTGTTTCAGCTTGCCCTGATGTCTCAATTTTAATATCTTCCAGTTTTCTCATAACAACTTCTTTTGAAGAAGCAGCATTTACTGGCTTTATTTTTTTTCGCTTTTTTGGCTTTTTATCATCACCAAATTTAAACCATAATACACGTATATTTAATCTGCTTTTTTCATTTTCCAGCGAATAAACAACACTTACTAATTTAAACAGATAGCTTACTCTTGCAAAAAGCTTTAACTCATCTTCTTTTTTTATATCCACACTATATCTTATTGGCATGATACATAAAAAAATAATGACAAATAGTAGCACCAAAATTAATATAAAAGGTGACAGTAAAATCCATATTAATATACTCATGACCGTATATACCCATTTGAATTTGAATTTTTACGCAAATAAAACGTACCCCCACCAATTACAGCAGCCGAAAAAACAGTAATTAAAATGCCAACAAAAATTGAAATATGAAGGAAAAAGTGAAGAGGTACCATGTTAATCATTAAATCAACAAAAGGTGTAAGCCGCCAATAGTTGTTGTCAAAGAAAATGTAGTGAAAAATATCCCATGAGCGGTTAAAGTTAATTGAAATAACTCCAGCCATTATTAGTGTAATAACCAAAAACAATACCATAACCTGCCGTCCACATTTTGATATAAAGTACAGTGGCTTAAATTTAAGCAAAATCATTGCAAGAATTAATGCAATAAGGGTAAAAAATGCAACATTTCTTATTATAAAAAGCCTGTCATATAAAACTCGCACATCAATCATATGTCTAATTTCAAGGTCTGTAAAAAAGTTTTCGCCATAAATTCTTCTGCCTGGAACTTCTGCTGTTATACCTTCTAAACTGCTTCGCCTGCCACGCATATAGTCAAGCAACTCTATTGTTACATACATTAAATCTTCATGTGATATACCTATTGTCTCGGCTATGTCTCTGCCTGTTGATATATCAACTCTGTTGTAATGCCAACGGAAAAAAGGCATAAAAAAAGTGGGTATTATTACGCTTTGGCTAATTATAAGCACAAGTATACAAAGTGCTGTCCCGTATCCTAAAACCCAACGCATTTTCCTTGCTCCTTTCTTGCCATCATAAACGGGTTTTGTCCTTCGTTAGAGGACTTTCAAATTATAACCTCAAGCATTTCATTTATACTTGATGCACCCAAAATCCTAAACCCTTCAGGCACACGAAGTTTGCTTTTGTTTGCTGACGGAAGCACACAGCCTTTAAACCCTTGACGATAAGCTTCCGTTATTCTCCGCTCTGCTTGAGTTATTGCACGAAGTTCACCGGCAAGACCTACTTCGCCCAAAACCATGATATGCTGGTTTACCGGTTTATTTTTGTAACATGATGCAAGGGCGGCAATTACTCCGGCATCAGACGCAGTTTCGTTTAGCTTTAATCCCCCGGCTATGTTTACATATGCATCATAACTTTGAAGTTTAAATCCTACTCGTTTTTCCAAAACTGCCATGAGCATTACCATTCTATTATGGTCAATTCCTGTAGATGTCCGCCTTGGTGTACCAAAATTTGTATAGGAAACCAGTGCCTGAACTTCTGTAAGCATTGGGCGTGTACCCTCTAGGCTGCAAACTACAACAGAGCCGGAAATTCCAATGGGTCGCCCTGCGAGCATGTATGCAGAAGGGTCGTCAATTCCAACAAGCCCTTCTTCAGTCATTTCAAACACACCAATTTCGTGAGTTGAGCCAAAGCGGTTTTTTACTGCACGAATAAGACGGTATGCGTCTTTGCCTTCCCCTTCAAAGTACAAAACAGTGTCAACCATATGCTCAAGAACTCTTGGACCTGCAAAGCCGCCTTCTTTTGTAACATGACCAACAAGCAAAACTGACATGCTAGAACCTTCCGATTTAGCAAGATATGTGAAAAATGCGGCACACTCACGCACTTGGGTTACACTACCCGGAAGCGACGTGATTTCTGTAAGACGCATAGTTTGAATTGAGTCAATCAAAAGCAAAGCAGGTTTAACCTTTAATACCGCATCACGAATAGCATGAACATCCGTTTCTGCAAGCAGATAGCAACCCGGGGCTTCAACTTTTAAACGATTGGCACGAAGTTTAATTTGTGATGTGCTTTCCTCACCTGACACATACAAAATTGGAAACTCCTTGCTTGCAAGGTTTTCGCAAATTTGAAGTAACAAAGTTGATTTGCCGATACCGGGATCCCCTCCAAGCAAAATCATACTACCCGGTACAATTCCACCACCAAGTACCCTGTCAAGCTCCTTGATTCCTGTTTCGCTTCTGCTTTCTTTTTCATCACCTACAGAAATTTCGTCAAGCAATGATGCTTCACTTTCATGTACCAAGTGTGATGATTGGTTTTGTGCACTTCCTGCTCCACCGGGGAGGGCTTGTTTGACGATTACTTCTTCAAGGGAATTAAATGTATTACAAGAAGGGCATTTGCCCAGCCATTTGGCTTGCTCATGCCCACAATTGTTACATGCAAATTTTTTTTTTGCGTCCATTTATTAATCGTTTTCCAACAGCTCGATTAAGGTTTTAAATTTTTCATTTGAGTCAATGTAAGCATACCTTCCACCGGGATACTCGCCTTTTTGGATTAGCGGCATATCATTTTTTTCAAGACGACCAATGACTTCTTTTATCCCTTTTACAACAAAAGCAAGGTGGTGTACACCTTCACCATTTTTGTCTAAATCCTCACGCCATGTTGAGGGATTTTTGTCCGGCTCAATTAGTTCAAGGGTAAGATTGCCACCAACCGGGAAAAATGCAAGTTTCGCACGAGCTTCTGATGATGCGCCACGATACTCTGTTTCAGCGTCTTTTAGTTCACCTGTCCAAGACCAGCCTGGGTTTTTAATACCAAGTAGTTTGGAGTAGTCCTCACATGTTTTGTCGATGTCATGGACTAGAATACCCACTTGAACTACTACATCCGTGCCTAAAATTCCAGCTTCCATAAAAACCTCCTATGTTTATTTTATTTTTTCTAAA
>Ga0131853_10011896_pt1 | contig 15923 bp, 20 predicted proteins | sample TergutLab28metaG_FD_92764 | JGI IMG/M metagenome (GOLD analysis project Ga0131853, IMG submission 92764) | Labiotermes labralis P1 segment gut microbial communities from Petit-Saut dam, French Guiana - Lab288 P1 (version 2) (version 2) | ecosystem: Host-associated > Arthropoda: Insects >...
AAATCATAGATGAAAGCCAAATCAACAAAGATTTTGGTTTAATAGAAAATGATTTCATTGTAAAATGCGGCAAGGGTTTACTCAAAATTTTAGAGGTTCTGCCTATGAATAAAAAGAGGATGACTGCAAAGGAATTCCTTTTGGGAAATGATGTGAGAGGTAAAAAATTTGACAACAACTAGCGAAAAAATAATTTATGAACTGCTGTTTAAAGTGTTCAGCGGCGGATATAGCGGCATTGTCTTAAATGAAATGCTAGAAAGCATACAAAAGGATAAGGCATATATTACGAGGGTATTCTATGGTGTATTAGAAAAAAACACGCAGTTAGATTATATTATAGAAAAATTAACCACCAAGCGCCCCAAAAAACCCGCTCTCATTATCCTAAAAATCGGGCTATATCTGCTTCGCTATTCAGATACTCCAAAGCATTCTGCAATAGATAAGACAGTAAGCATTACAAAACAAATCGGAAAAAATGACCTAAGCGGCTTTATAAATGCCGTTTTAAGAAAAAGTGTAGATTATACCTTAAACACAAATGATTTATCGGTAATTTTGAGCGTTCCTAAATGGATAATTCAATCTCTGCAAAAGCATTATGATGATGAGTTTATTAAGAAGATGCTTGTCCCGATAGATTATCGTACACATATAAGGTCAAACAAAGCGCTGAGCTTTGAAAAAACTGAATTGGGATATTTGGTTACTAAAGAGCAATTAGATACTCTAAATCATAAGGATTATGCCATCATGTCGCTTTCGTCAATGCTTGCGGTAAAACACTATATCTCAGATTTCAAAAAAAACGACAGCATAAATGTTTTAGACCTATGCGCTGCCCCCGGCGGCAAGGCGATTTATCTAAAAGAATTATTGCCAAATGCAAAAGTAATTGCTTGCGACATACACCCGCATAGGCTGGATTTAATCAAAAGCTATGCAAAAAGGATGGGCACGGATATTGAGGTAGTACAAAACGATGCGACGGTTTTTAATTCCAGCTTATTATTGTCAGAGCTTAAAGAAAGTAAAGTGAATGATGAAGCTATAAAGTTTGACCTTGTAATATGCGATGTTCCGTGCAGTGGCTTGGGTGTAAAGCAAAAACCCGATGTTTTTATCAACAGAAAACAAGAGGATATTGCACCGCTTAATAAATTACAAAGCAATATTTTGTTCACAGCTGCAAAATATGTAAAGGTGGGAGGAACACTTTGTTATTCAACCTGTACAATTCTAAAAGAGGAAAATGAGGAGATTGTGGAAAGGTTTTTGAGTGTCAATAGTGATTTTAAGCTAGACAAAATGCTAAACCTATACCCACAAGACCACAATTCAGATGGCTTTTTTGTGGCTAGGATGTTGCGTAAGTAGCCTAAGTCATCTAAGCATTTTTTAAGAATTTATCCATATTTGCTATATCGTTTGCTAGAATAGAGGTTTTACTTGTTTTAAGGGCAGCCTCTATTTCTTCATTTGTAATAATCGGGTTATCCTTTGCGATTTCTTTTCTTATCAATAGCATTTTTATTTTTTCACAAAACTCTACCATGTCAGCACAGCTAAATCCGTCCAATCGCTTTGCAATATTCTCAATGCTTACATCAGCAGCAAAGGGACATTTTTTTAGACTTTTGTTTAGGATGAAAAGCCTAGCCTCTTGATCGGGTAGTGGTATGTAAATTTTTTCATTAAATCTTCCTGGTCTAAGCAATGCTCCGTCTATTGCCCATGGGCAATTTGTTGCGGCAATCACTAGCAGCATATTTGTAGACTTCTCTACACCTTGCATTTGAGTAAGTATCTCTTGCACCGTATTAGAGCCACCTTCGTTTTCGCTATTCCTGCGTTTACCAAGCGAGTCAAACTCATCAAAAAAGATAACTGCTTTATCACATTTTTTAGCATCTGTAAAAATCTTCTTGACATTTTGTTCGGCTTCGCCCGTCCATTTAGATTCAATATCAGAGCATTTGACACTAAAAAACTTTGCGTCTAGTTCAGTTGCGACTGCTTGGGCAAACATTGTTTTTCCTGTGCCGGGAAGCCCAAACAATAAAATGCCGCCGCCCACGCTTTTGCCGTATTTGTCGTACAATTCCTTATGTTTTAAGGGCAATATAACCCTTTCTTCTAAGGCCTTTTTTGCTTCATCTAGTCCTGCAATGTCTGCTAATTTGATTGTTGGTATTTGTGAGTTGCCAATCTTTGTTGGTTTAGTATTGATTTTGCGTTTTGGTTTTTCTTCTGTTTCGTCTTCAACTTCTTCTTTCTCATTATCTTCATCATTGTCATCTTCGCTCTCTAGTAAAGCAATAAGTTCTGATTTATTCATCTTATAATAGCCTTTATATCCATAAAGTTTGCAGTATTCTTTTAACTCTGCCACAGTACACTCCTCATAATCTACACTACCCTCACCAAATGAAACATTGTCCTGTATTGCTTCAACTATAAATTTTATTAGGAATATCAGTAAAACTAATAGAACCCCTGCGACAATTCCGCCTAGCAAAATTAGTCCGTTAGTCCAGTGTAGCACACCTAGCCAGTGTAACCAACTTGCTAACTGATGTAACCAGCTTAATAACCAGCCTCCAAGACCGATTAAAACTAGCATAATGATTAGAAATATTAGTAGCCAAATCTTTTCGCTAAAAAACTCGCCAATTTCTCCAAAATATTCGTCTATTTCTAGGTCGTTTACTAAGATAATAATTAGTGATATTATGGCTATTAAAGCTGCAATGACTATGGCGGCAATAAACCAACCCAAATATGTATTCCAAAGATATTCCATTTTTCTCCCTTCGCACCATTTTTCCTTTGCATTCTTTATGCAAAAAAGCGTGCCCCAATTAAGAGACACGCTCCCGAACGGAGTCCTCCTAATTGTTACGACACAATACCATAATAAACATGGGGAGCAACTTGCCGAAGGGCAGAATTGACCATGTTTACTATCTAATATTGTGTCGTAACAATTAGAATAGCACACTTATTTAGATAGTGCAAGCGATTTATACATTATAAATTAGATTTTGTATTGTGCGGTTTTTATATTTGACGAGGCAGTTATGATTTGGTATAATGATGCTAGGCTTCGTTGCTATGCTTCTCGCAATGACGAAGTGGAGAAACATGAAAAATATAACAGACTACACAATTGAAGAGTTAAAATTTGTTCTTGCTGACCACCCTGCGTTTAGGGCGGAGCAGATTTTTAAGTGGCTGTCGCAAGGGGTGGATTTTGACGGGATGAGTAATATTCCTGCGGCGCTCAAAGAAAAATTAAAGGCTGACTATCACTCTGCCGCTCTAAAAATTTATAAACAAATCAAGTCCAGCGACAAATCAGTTAAACTATTGTACAGTCTTAATGACGGCAATATCATTGAGGGGATTTTTATTCCGCAGTCTTATGGCAACTCGTTATGCGTGTCCACCCAAGCAGGCTGTCGCATGGGGTGCAAGTTTTGTGCTTCTCATATAGACGGGCTGTCAAGAAATCTAACTGCCGGTGAAATCTACTCTCAAGTTATTCAAATAAACAAAACTTTTCCGTCTACTCCGGTTTCAAAAATAGTCCTCATGGGCAGCGGAGAGCCATTGGACAACTATTACAACACTACAAAATTCATCAAAATCATTACTGACCCTAAAGGTCTAAACTTTAGCCAGCGCAATATATCTTTATCAACCTGCGGCTTGGTTGACAAGATAATAAAATTAGCCGATGAAAACTACAGTGTAAATTTGTCTTTATCTTTGCATGCTACTAGTGATGAAACAAGAAAATCTTTGATGCCTATTGCCAAAAAATTCAGTTTGAAAGAGACGATTGATGCCGTAAAATATTATTTTAATAAATCCGGTCGCCGAGTAGCTATTGAATACCTCTTGATTAAGGGTGTGAATAACACGCATTTTGATGCAAAGCGACTAAAGGAGTTGCTGTCTGGGTTTGCTTGTCATGTCAATTTGATTATGCTAAATCATGTGCCGGAGAGTAATTTGTTGCCTTGTACCAAACAGGATGCAGAGAAATTTTTGAAGTGGCTAACTGATATGAAATTAAGCGCTACAATTAGAAAAAGTGCAGGAAGTGAGACGGCGTCAGCATGCGGACAACTAAGAGGAAAGTTTGTCGGGCAGAATAAGCCCTAAAATACTAGCAAAAGCAAATTTAACAAAATAATTTAGCGAGGAAATATTATGTGTTTACCTTCTATATTTAAGAAAAACGATGTTAATATAATCCATGATGGATTGAGTGAACGACAAAAGGAAATTTACTTGATTCTTAATAAAGCTGCATCCGTTGATAAAAAATTGCAGTTATTTGGTGCTGAAAAGCATAAATATTCGCTAAATAAGCCGATAGATATTTCGTATGTTCGCAAAGCAGAACAAGCGTATAATTTCACGCTACCAGAAGATTACTTTAAGTTTATAATAGAAATAGGAGATGGCGGTGCAGGACCCGATTACGGTAGCTATCCTTTTACTTCATTTTATGAAAAAGGAAATGGTGAATATGCAAAAGAGTATTTTGAGCAACGGCGGCAATGCTTGGCGGTTTCATTTAATGTGCGTCCAATGGTTACTGAAGATGTTAATAGATATGCAATTTGTAGAGAAGATTCGTATGAAGAAGAGCCTGAAAAATATTTTGTTTGTGACGAAAATGACGATAATAGTGATAGAAAAACTGACAGTTCAGAAAATGGATTTTTTATTTTAGGAACACATGGCTGTCAGTGGGATTTTGGCATTGTTGTGACAGGTAATAGAAAGGGGCAAGTTTTTAGATGCGATAATGAGGGAGGTTTTTATTTATTAGCCAATAGCTTTATTGAGTTTTATGATAAATGGCTTGATAAAATTTCAAATATGAAAAAATGGAAAAAGCCATTAGGAAAAACAGGTATTTTTCAAATATAGAATCTTCAACTTATTGTGCAGTATTAAAACATTCCCGACTTACTGGTCCACTTAAAGACATCGCCCCGACTTATTGACCCACTCAGACAACTAAGAGGTAAGTTTGTCGGGGAAAATAAGCCCCAATAAATAACCACGCTTTTAGGACTACTGTCAAGCGCAGACACTCATACAAAAAAAGGCTTTGCTAATTGGGTGTTATTTTGCTTGATTTTTGACTTGAAAGTGTAGTATAATCGTATCGTTATGCATCAGCCAATAAAAAACATGTTAAGCCCGGCGGCACTAAAAGAATTTGCAGAAGCGATAAAATCAGTCTACAGCGATTTTGCGGTAGAAGACTTTGTGCAAGCCACAATGGGTGATACTTGGGATGAGTTAGAACTTATGGCAAGGGGTCGCAAGATTAGCAAGACCTTGGGCGACTTTTTGCCTGCAAAATACGAGGACGCAATTGCTGTCATTGATAAAGTCGTAAAAGTTTTTCAAGGCTTTGCGGCGTTTAGTTTTCCTGAGTTTGTCATTATCTATGGGCAAGCAGAGCAGCATTGGGATGTATCTATTGCTGCGTTAGGAAGATATACGGAATACTTTTCAGCAGAGTTTGCCGTAAGACCATTTATTATTTCTAACGAAGAAAAAATGATGGCTCAAATGAGAGAGTGGAGTAAGAGCGGCAATGAACATTTGCGGAGGCTTTCTAGTGAGGGTTGCCGCCCGGCGTTGCCGTGGGGAATTGCGCTAGTCAAATACAAAAAAGACCCATCGCCTATATTGCCGATATTAGAGCAACTAAAAGCCGACCCATCATTGTATGTAAGAAAGAGCGTTGCTAATAACTTAAATGACATTTCAAAAACTCACCCTGAATTAGTAGTAGAGATTGCAAAAAGGTGGTATGGTACGGATGAAAAAACTAATTGGATTATTAAACATGGGCTAAGGACATTACTTAAAAAAAGCAATGCTGACGCACTTGCGATATTTGGACTTGGCAATGCCGATGCAGTAGAAGTCAGTGATTTTGCTATAAATGCTGGCAGCATTGCACTTGGCGGAGATATAACATTTACATTTGTAATCACAGCAAAAAGTGACACAAAGGTTAGGTTAGAATATGGGATAGATTATATGAAAGCAAATGGCAAGCAAAGCCGCAAAATTTTTCAAATATCCGAAATTTCATTAAAACAAGGGCAAACAAAAGCCTATACAAGAAAACATGCATTAGTAGACCACAGCACCCGCAAGCATTATTTAGGCACTCACGCCGTAACGCTTATCGTCAATGGGCAAGAGCGAGGCATGCTAGGATTTGAATTAACAGGAGGAAGCAACTAACATGAAAAACGCAATATGGACTTGTGAATACAAATTAAAAAAGAGTGCTGATGAGATAGATTTTCTAGCGGCAAGTGAAGTTTTGGGCAGAGAATATATCTCTAAACAAAAAGGCTATATTTCGTGGAAGCAGCTAAAAGGTGACGGCACTTGGGTAGACTTAATCTCTTGGGAAACGCTTGAGGATGCTAAAAGCTTTGAAGCAAATGGCGGAGGTGAAGAAAATCCGTTAGCCCTTAAATTTTATTCGTTTATAAATCTGATGAGCTGTAAAACCAGATATTATATAGAGGAGCAAAATCATTAATAATGATAACAAAGAGCATTGACATAAAAAAACTTCACACAACCCCTTTAGGAATTGAGCGGATTAAACGCAATCTTAAATTAAAAGATTGCGATGATATTGTGGTATTTTGCAAAGAGCAAGTTGCTAAGGCTGATGATATAATCCGTAAAGGCAAGAACTGGTATGTTTATACTGGCGGTATCATTATAACAATCAATACGCATAGCCACACGATTATAACGGCACACAAAAGGAGTAAACAAAAACATGAGTAGACAAGCAATCAAAAGAGCAGAAGAAATAATAGCTTCTCAAACAGTAAAAAACGGTAAATTTGCAGGCGAGTTTTGTTCGTTGGTTTTGCTAGACCATGAAGGCTACCCTACAGCGTCAGTCTTAACAGCGGCAGCTTCAGACGGCATTAAGCATGTCTATTTTTGCACAGGCACGGATTCTAATAAATATAAACGAGCCAAAGTCAGTCCAAAAGCGTCGGTGCATTACGGCACGGGTGAGCATAGCATAACCCTTGTCGGTGAGATTGAAATCTTAGCTGATGAAGCTTCAAAAAAGAAATTTTGGTATGACGGACTGGCAGAGCATTTCCCGGAAGGTGCAGCTGCTCCAAATTATGTCGTCCTGAAATTCATAGCAAAACGATATATGCTGTTTGTTGATTGGATTGAGACAGAAGGAGTGATTTAATGGCTACAAGTATTTTTGACGATAAGGCGATAGAGCCTAATGATGCTATGGTAGAAATGGCACTTGCGGATACAATGCCATTATGGAATAAGCTGCAAGACCATATTGCAGAAAATTATAGTGGACTTATATCTGAATGGAAAATGTATACCAAAAAATCCGGTTGGTCGTTGGTGTTTAGAAAAGCCAAACGCACACTATTTTATTTTGTGCCGTGTGAAAATCATTTTATCATTGCGTTTGTTTTAGGTGAAAAGGCTGTTAAAATTGCATTGGATTCACCCATATCTCAAAAGACAAGAGATGAGATTGCAGACGCTGACAGCTGTGCTATGGGACACTCGTTTTATGTATATATAAAAAATGAAGAAGATTTAAGTGATATAAAAACGCTTTTGAAAATTAAAGAGGGAGTAGTTTAGTATGAATTACCAGGATTTTATTATGACATTAAATGCCGAGCAGCTTTCATTTGTAGAGGGTCTAAATAAATACTTGATGGATAGCGGCTGTAAGGCAGCCTTTGAAGAAAAGAAGTCGGGAATGATTGCATCATATAAATACGGCAAACCTCCAAAGGCTTTAATTTATATGTTTTTTAGAAAGAACGGAATGCTGGTCAGGATTTACGGAGAGAACTTGAGTCAATATCGTGATTTTTTAAACACGCTGCCCAGTCAAATGATTGAAGAAATAGATGGTTCTAGTGTCTGCAAGCGTTTGGTCAACAACGGATGCAGTCCAAAATGCACGGGCTATGATTTTATGATTGATACTAAACACTTTCAAAAATGCAGATATAATTGCTTTGAGTTTTTAGTGACAAAAGAAACCGCTTCGTATATTAGAGCATTTGCTCAAAAAGAATTAAGCGCAAGAGGATAAAATGACAAAAGAGCAGCTAATAAAAGATTGTTTGCAATTAGAAGGTAGTTTTTTGGACCACCCTTATGGTGCCTTTGCCGATGTTATAAAAAACAAGGCAGGCAAGAGCTTTGCTGTTATTGGCATATTGTCCGATAAAGACATTACTTCCATAAAGAAAAACTGTGATGAAAACGCTCCGATAGTTGAGGGTGATATAAACATAACATTAAAATGTTCGCCCGAATTGATTCATCTGTTAAGGGAAAAATATGCAGCGCTAATTCCCGGCTATTACAGCAATAGAAATCATTGGAACACGATAATCCTCAATAAGGATGTTCCGTATGAGGAGGTCTTAAAAATGGTACAGCTAAGCTATGATTTGGTAACATCAAAAGGAAAAAGGAATGGCTAAAGTAACAGTCAAAATTTATGATGAGAAACGCGATGCTGACGCAATGTTTGAATTGATGCGGGCAGAAGGCGATTGGACGGATTGCTGCGGCAGTGCCGAGAGTGAGGCTAGGTATAGGATTGCATTAAACGAGTGCATAACCTATGTTTTGTACGCAGACGGCAGGTGCGCAGGCTTTATCCGTACAAGAGATGATTTTGGTTTTGGAACATATATTCATGACCTGTTGGTCGGTAAAAATTTTCGTGGCAGCTATTATGGCAAAATTCTAATCGAGCAAGTTTGTGAAAAAGCTAAAGGTACAGTTTATGTTATGAGCGATGTTGATGATTACTACAAAAAATGCGGTTACGACAAGGTTGAAGGGCGAATTATTATTGTAAAAAATAAAAGAAACAATTTGACGACGAAACATTCCCCGCAGTTCCGGCACGGGCAGAAGTAAATGTCCTTGTTCGCAGCAATTAATAATATAAAAAGTAGGAGCGGTCATAATAGGGTTGCTCCTATTTTTTTTAGTTTCTTTGCAATTGTCCTCATGTAATCCTTGTGTAAAAAATCAAATTCCAAGCAAGTGAAGTGTGCTAATTTTATGAAATTATAAAAATATGCCTTTCTATGCTTTGCTTTTTCTAAAATATTAATGTATAATTTTACATGGGTTCACAGTCAGTAATTTAGGTATAATGGCAAAAATATGGATAGGGGACATTGCGCTTATATCGCAATAAAACTTTACTTGCCAAAAAGAGAAGCCCATTCGGATAGATTATGCAAGAAAACAAGCTTTATAGAATAACAAAAACTATGTCGCATCGTTTTGCCGTTGATTTGGGCGATGAGGCTTTGGTGTGCAGTGCTAGGTCTGTTAATAAGGCGGAGCTCCCTCGGCAAGCTCGGGATGACAATAAAGGTGGTGATGTACACAATAAGTTTTCTAAAAAAGGCGGGACAATATTGGCGGGTGATTTTGTTAGAGTAGATATAGAGAATAGGGTTATAATGAATGTAGCGGAAAGAAAAAACAGGTTAATCCGCCCTGCTGTGTCCAACATTGACCAGCTTTTTATTGTGATTGCTTGTGTTCCGGCACCTGACCTAAGGATGGTGGACAAGATGATAATAAATGCTTTGCAAAAGGATATTAAGCCTATTATTTGCATCAATAAATCAGACATCAATACTAATGATTTTGCTAAGCATATTATGGCTCAATATAAAGGTATTAAAATAATTCAAAGCAGTGCAATTTTAGGATTAATAGACCAAATCAAAAAACTCCTCAAAAACAAATTATCCGTCTTAGCAGGACAATCTGCCGTAGGAAAGTCTACGATTATAAATGCTTTGATAGGAGACAATACAAGAAAAATCGGTGACCTGTCAAAAGCTATTCAAAGAGGAAAAAATACTACTACAAATACAGAATTATTCAAAATAAACGGAGGCTTGCTTGCGGATACGCCCGGATTTAGCTTGACGGAATTATTTGAGGTTGAGCACGATGATTTGGATTTATATTATGCTGAGTTTGATAAGCTTAGGCAAGAGTGCAAGTATCATAGGTGTAATCATTTGAATGAACCAAATTGTATGGTTATCAAAAATAAGGCTAAATTTCAAGAGCGGTATGATAGGTATATAGAAATTTTTCATGAGCTAAAAGAAAAACACGAAAATAAATACAGATAGGAAAATAAAAATGACAGAAAGACAAAATATAAAAATAGCGCCGTCAATATTAAGCGCTGACTTTTCTAAAATGGGCGAAGAAATCAATAAAATAAAAAACGCTGACCTTATTCATTGTGATGTTATGGACGGCAGGTTTGTGCCAAATCTCACATTCGGAATGAAAATGATAGCCGACATAAAAAAGGTTGAAAATATTCCGCTTGATGTTCATTTAATGATTGATTCACCTGAAAATTATTTAGAGGAATTTATAAAGGCAGGTGCTGACTATCTTACTTTTCACATTGAAGCCACTAAAAAAATAGAGCTTTGTCTTGATATAATAGGCAAGCATAATAAAAAAAGGGGAATTGCAATTTCTCCCGACACTCCTGTTTCTATGCTAGAACCATATATAAAATTTTGCGATATTATAGTAGTAATGTCTGTATATCCCGGCTTCGGCGGTCAAAAATTTATCCTAGCGTCTTTAGATAAAATTGCTGGTTTAAAAAAGATGATTGAGGATAAAAAAAGCAGTGCATTGATTGAAGTAGACGGCGGGGTTACTTTAGAAAATGCTAATGAAATAATAAAAGCAGGTGCTGACATTCTGGTTGCCGGCAATACCGTTTTCACTCATTCAGACCCAAAAGCCGCTATTGAGAGGTTAAGAAATTTCTAATTTTTTCGCACCTTATTATTTATAGTTTCATATACTGCTAAAAAGGACCAGGGGGTGAACATTTCATGAAGCATACAATATTTTGTTGCAAGCCGCCATGGCTAATCAGGGCAATTTTATTGAATTGCACTAGGCAAGGCAGGCATCATAAAAGACATAATAGGCACAGGGGAAGAGGGAGAAGGTGGTAGGAGTTTGAGATGATACATAAAGCTTCTATTTATTTTATTCATTTCTTTTGTTAGGCACTTTAGCTTTATTTAAAGTAATAATAGTTGAAATAAGCCAAAAGCCCACGCTAATTGTATAGCGTGGGCTTTGTCGTTTTTGTTTATTTTTGCAACAAAAAAATTGCTAGACAGTTTTCTTAGCAGTGCGCATACATTTTGTGCAAACCTTTTCTCTTCTTACAACTCCATCAATTTCAACATTTGCTTTATGGATATTAGCCGAGAAAGTTCGTCTGGTTTTGCGGTTAGAGTGGCTGACATTATTTCCGCTCGCTCTTGATTTTCCGCACATTATGCATTCTTTACTCATGATAATCACCTCCGAATAATCTAGACAACTATACCATATAAATATAGCAAACGCAAGCGTTTTTGCCCGACTTATAGGCAAAAAACTTTATTTTCAAAAAATTTTTGCCAAAAACCAAATAAAAACTCTTGCATTATTTTTAGTCTTAGGTTAGAATATACAGTAATTATTATTTTTGGAGCAATAGACTTTGAGTGTAAACACCACAAACGGATACGGAAGAATTTCAATTTCTGAAGAAGCTATCGCACAAATTGCGGGGCAATCTGCACTAGAGTGCTATGGAATCATAGACCTTCTTTCAAACCGCTTCTCTGACAGCGTTGCCGGTTTTTTCAAAAAGACGCAAAAGGCGACAGGTAAGGGTGTAAGAGTGTTATGCAACGGCGATAGAATTTTTATTGATTTGTATGTGGTGATGAAATATGGTTTATCCATTGAGGCAGTTGCTGAGGCATTGAAGAAAACAGTTAAATATGATGTGGAAAAGTTTACCGGAATGATAGTAGATACGATAAATGTGAATATTGTGGATACAGGAGTCTAATTTTTGAATTCATAATTTTAAGAATTTTTGATTGATAACGGAGCTAATTACTATGCCAAACATAAAAGACACAAATACAAATATAGCAGACCAAGCAAAAAAAACCGCTGCAAACGCAAAAAAGCCGACTATGCCAAAAGCAGAAGTTCAGGCAAAAACAATCAACGGCTTGACATTGCGCAAGATGATTCTCAATGCATCAAGACTGCTGGATGAAAACAAGGCTCATGTAGACGCATTAAATGTTTTTCCTGTTCCGGACGGCGATACAGGCACAAATATGTCACTGACTTTCTTGTCTGCGGCAAGAGAGGTCACAAATTGTCCCTCAAACAATCTAGAGGATGTGTGCAATTCTTTTGCTAAAGGCGCATTGCGCGGGGCAAGGGGCAACAGCGGAGTAATTTTATCTCAAATCATAAAAGGCCTTTGCAACGGCTTTGCCGCTTCAAATACGATTACTGTCAAATCATTCATAAAAGCCTTGGCATTGGGCACAGAGGTTGCTTATAATGCTGTGACAAAGCCCAAAGAAGGCACGATGCTTACCATAATTCGGTTTATGAGTGAATGTGCAAACTCTGTTGCCAAAAAATGTCAGGGCATGGTGGATTTTCTTAATGCAATAATTGATGAGGGTGAAAAAACTCTTAAGAGAACACCTGATATGCTGGATGTTCTTAAAAAAGCCGGGGTTATAGATGCAGGCGGCAGGGGATTATTGATAATTTTTCAAGGCTTTGTCAATGTTTTGACTGAGAAAGAAGAAAATCTAAAGTTTGATGACTACATAAGCTCATCAGGTTTAGACGGAAAATTTGATAGTGAGCAGACTTTTGAGTTTGGAGAGCTGTCCGAAATTGAGTTTGCGTATTGCACGGAATTTTTTATAATCAATCTGTCTAAAAAGACCACAGAGGTTGATATAGACAGGTTTAGAGATAAGCTGATGAATATCGGTGATAGCGTGTTGGTTATTGGAGACTTATCTTTAATTAAAGTTCATGTGCATACAAACCAACCGGGTGCGGCTGTGACATATGCGCTTGAATTAGGTGAATTAGACAAGCTGAAAGTTGACAACATGCTAGAGCAGAATAGACAGCTTGTAGGCCGCAAAAAAGAGGAATTGAAAAAATTCGGAATGGTTTCAGTGTGTGCGGGGGATGGTTTATCAAATATTTTCTCTGACCTTTTAGTTGATTGTGTGTTGGCAGGCGGTCAAACTATGAACCCGAGTGCGGACGATATAGCAAAAGCGGCGGATGCTGTATTGGCAGAAAATGTTTTTATATTTCCAAACAACAAAAACATAATTTTGGCGGCAGAGCAAGCTAAAAACCTATCAAAGCGCAGCATTCATATTATTCCTACCCGCTCTATCCCTGAGGGTTTGTCGGCAGTTCTTGCTTTCAACCCGGAAGATACTATAGAAAATAATCTGACATATATGAACGCCGCAAAAAATACTGTAAAATCAGGACTTGTCACTTATGCTGTCAGAAGCACTCAAATTGACAATTTTGACCTCAAAGAGGGAGACATAATCGGCATTGATTCAAGTGCTATTGTTGCTCAAGGTCAAGAACTAAAAAAAGTGACCAGAGAATTAGTCACAAAAATGATGGACCAAGATGTGTCAAACATTACATTATATTTTGGCAACAATATCTCAGAGGATGAGGCAAACTCGGTGGCCTTTGAATTGTCAAAGGAATATAAAAAGTGTGATGTAGATATTCATTTTGGCGGTCAGCCATTATATTATTTTATTGTTTCATTAGAATAAATTTATTTTTATGTGTCGGATAAGTTTAAATAATTTTTTTTCAAATTACCACTATAAAATGCTTGACAAGCTGTATTTATTGAGGTATAATCATTCACATAAAGTAGATTTTTCTCACCGATTAGGTTTTGTCCTTTATCGGTCAATCAAACTAAACACATCATTTTTTGGTGTATTTTATTGAGTTGGGTTTAATCTATGGATTACCCAATTTTTTTTAAGCCCTAGGAAAGTTTTTATCTATTTGAGATTGTTTGGAGAACAAAAATTCCGAGCAATGCAAGCGAGGGAGTCACCGAAGGCGAATTTTTTATTTTTTGGAGGAAAATTACCATTAGAAATCAATCCGGTAGAGATCAAACTGAAATAAACGGCAGAATCAGAGATAAAGAGGTGCGCGTCATTGACGATGCGGGTGAGCAGCTGGGCATCATGTCCTCATATGATGCTTATCGGTTGGCACAAAGCAAAGAGCTGGATTTGGTGAAAATCAATCCCGGTGCAAAGCCTCCTGTTGTCAAAATTATGGATTATGGCAAGTATAAGTTTGACCAGTCCAAAAAAGAAAAGCTGGTAAAAAAACAGCAAAAGCAATCTGAGCTTAAAGAGGTTAGGTTGTCCATGACTATTGATGTGGGCGATGTAAACACAAAAGCTAAGCATGCTATAAAGTTTTTGAGTGCCGGCGACAAGGTTAAGGTTTCAATTAGAATGAAAGGGCGGCAGCAGGCTCATTCTAAATTAGGAATAGGGGTAATGAACGACTTTTTCAAATTAGTTGAAGAGGTCGGTACAATGGAAAAAATCCCGTCAACAGAAGGCCGCAATATTATAATGATATTGATGCCCAAGAAGTAAAATCACACAAGGAGAACATAAAAAATGCCAAAAATGAGAAGTCATTCGGGTGCAAAAAAACGCTTTAGGTTATCTGCTAAGGGCAAAGTTAAAATCAGAAAAATGCACCGCAACCACATCCTAAACAAAAAGACAACCAAGCGCAAAAGAGATTTGCGTCAAGGCGGCTATTTAGCAAGTGAAAAGCAAGCTAAAGCAATGCGCTATATCATTCAAAAATAGACAAACTAAAAAGTGAAAGAATATTCATTTTTGCTGATTTTGGCGCTTAAAAATGAATGGTTATTCACAAATAAACAAGGAGAAACTCAAAATAGTATGAGAATTAAAAGAGCAGTGAACGCTGTTAAAAAGCGTAGAAAAATAATGAGACTTGCCAAAGGTTATTGGGGGTCAAAATCAAGGTCATACCGCATTGCAAGACAAGCTGTAATGAAATCACAAATGTATGCTTTTATCAGTCGCAGACTTAAAAAGCGTGATTTTAGGAGACTTTGGATAGCCAGAATAAATGCTGCGGCCAGACAAAACGGGCTGTCTTATTCAAGATTTATGCACGGACTGAAGCTGGCGGGGATAGAATTAAACAGAAAAATGTTGGCTGAGATTGCGGTGAGTGACCCGGCAAGTTTTGCAAATCTAGCATTGAAAGCAAAAGGAAATTAATATTTGATTGAGTCATTATCAAACAGCTTAATTAAACATGCCTCGTCTTTAAAAGAAAAGAAGTATCGCAATATCCATTGTGAATTTTTAGCTGAGGGGTCAAGGCTTGTCAATGATTTGATTGAGTTTGATTTTGACAGTATAGTCAATATTTATGCCACTGAAAAATCGGTTAGTATTTTAAAAAACACAGCTAAAATCAATATTGTATCCGACAATGTGATGAAAAAGTTGTCAGAGACAGATGCGTCTCAAGATATTGTGGCTGTAGTCAAAAAGAAAAAAACTATCACTATTGATGCTTTAATTTCCAAATGCAAAAATATTCTTTATCTAGACCGTATCTCAGACCCTAGCAATCTAGGGACCATAGTTAGAACTGCTGTAGCAGCAAATTATGCTCTCATATTGCATAATTGTACTGATATTTATGCAGGCAAGGTAGTCAGAGGAGGAATGGGAGCTATAACTAAGGCTGATTTTTGCGAGGCTGATTTAAGCACAATTCAAACTCTAAGGCAGCATAACTACACAATATTGTCCTCTTGCATGAATGGCAAAAATGTGTTTGAAATGAAAAAAATTTTCCCTGTCTGC
>Ga0131853_10011897_pt1 | contig 15923 bp, 21 predicted proteins | sample TergutLab28metaG_FD_92764 | JGI IMG/M metagenome (GOLD analysis project Ga0131853, IMG submission 92764) | Labiotermes labralis P1 segment gut microbial communities from Petit-Saut dam, French Guiana - Lab288 P1 (version 2) (version 2) | ecosystem: Host-associated > Arthropoda: Insects >...
AAATAGAAAAATAAAAAAATTGAGTTCTAACAACTATTTATGTTATATTTGTTTTGGTGATTGAAGTTGAAAAAGAAAACTATTATGTTGATTATAGGTATTGTTATTCTTATCGCCGGCTTTATTATTTTAGCTAGATTTAATAATCCGAGAAATGAAGATTCTGATTTAACAATCCCAATAACCATCAATGAATTTAGAAACAAAATTGATGATCAAGATAGTTTTATCTTAGTTGTTGTCAATCCGGATTGTCCTGCTTGTGAAATTTTTAAACCTATTTTAAATAAAGTTATCGAAGAATATGATTTAAATATCTATTCCATAAATGTAGCTGTTTTCAATGAAAAAGATTTCGAATATTTCAGCGATATTGTTGGTCGAGTAGGAACCCCAACAACCATATTTTTTGCTGATGGCGAAGAAGTTACAACCCTAAATCGTATAATAGGTAGTGTTTCAGAATCAGATTTAATTAATAGACTAAAAGCTCTAAATTATATAGATTGAGTTGATATTATGGATATTAAAACTAGAATTACAGAATTTTCTAAAGGAATAGGTATTTTCTTCATCTTTATTTCTGTCCCTATTTTTTTTCATCTTCTTTTAAGTGATTTTTTTACTAATAATTTAACTAGAATTTTTAGTCAATTAATAGTTTTAATTATTTTTGTTCTTCTATTTAATAAAACTCTAATGAATGATTTCAAAGATTTAAAAAAGAATTATAAAAGCCTTTTAAAATATTCATTAAAAATTTGGTTCTATGGCCTTTTAATGATGATGTTTTTTAACTTAGTTATTAATATCTTAATTAATCCTGGAGCAATTGCAGTTAATGAAGAGTTAAATAGAGAAGCAATGAGTTCTAGCTTATTATTCTCTCTAGTTGGCATTTTAATCTATGCTCCAATAGTTGAAGAATTAACCTTTAGAGCAGGTTTCAAAAAAGCTTTTACTGGAAAAATTAGTTTTGCTATCTTCAGCGCCCTCTTCTTTGCCATCCTTCATTTAACGGCATCATTTGATTCCTTTACTTGGGAAGCAATAATAAATAACTGGATGCAACTTTTATATATTCTACCTTATGGCGCTCTAGGTTTTGCTTTTGGATTTATCTATGCCAATACAAATAATATTTATAGTACTATCATTCCTCATTTTTGTCATAATTTATTATCAGTAATCTTAATATTATTAGCAACTACCCTAGGAGGTTAGAATGAAAGAGAAAAGTAAGAAAGAAATTAAAGAAAAAAATACTCCAATAAAAGAAAAAAGAATTCATTTCCGAACTATTCTATTTTTAATAATTGCATGTTTTATTTTAATGGTAGTTTGGGCACGCTACATTAGTACCACTGGTTTAATCGTTAAAGAATATAATGTTACTAACTCTAGACTTCCAGAGAACTTCCATGGTTTAAAAATAATTCATTTTTCTGATACTCATTATGGAACAACTATAAACAAAAAAGAAATGGAACGAATTGTTAAAGAAATTAACTTATATCGACCGGATATTGTTGTTTTCACTGGTGATTTATTTGATAAGGATATCACTATTAAAGATAGCGATGTTGAAACTTTAGGCAATCTATTAAAAAGTATTGATGCTAGCTTAGAGAAACTCGCCGTTAGAGGTAATCATGATTATGTAAATGATTATTTTGAACGCGTCATGGAAATGGCAGAATTTATTGTTTTAAATAACGAAACAAAAAGAATTTATTATAAAGGAGAAACACCTATTCTAATAAAAGGACTTCCTTCTATTACCCAAGAAATATTTGATCCAAATGAAGAGGAGCTCGAAGATGAAGAACAACTCTTTAGAATTGTTCTTGCTCATGAACCGGATTCATTTGATCAACTAGACTTAAAACCAGATTTAATGTTAACAGGTCATTCTCATGGCGGACAAATAAGGCTTCCATTTTGGGGCGCTATTCATACGGCAGTAGGAGCTAAAAGATTCCACGAAGAACGCTATGTTATTGGCAATACCGAACTCTTCGTATCAAGCGGATTAGGTACTACTCAAATTAACTTTCGTTTTCTAAACAGACCATCATTTAACCTATATAGACTCTATTCTCATTAACGACTTAAATTATCGTCTAATGATTTATCAATATCTCGATATATAATTAAATTAACTGTTTGGCTAGTTAATGGATCATCTTCTATTATATATGTTTTATAGCCTTCCATTCTTTTATGATCTATATAATTATTTAATTCCTGATGAAAATTTTTGCCTACAAAATCAGCTCTGTTAAAAGTTTTTTCCCAAAGTTCTACATTTCCTGATTCTACCTGGCTTTTTAAAGTTTTTAATATTCTTGAACTTTCCCATTGAATCATATCTTTCCTCCTTATATAATTTTTATAAAAAGTCTGCAATATATTTTTTTAATTGTTTTGCTTCTTTACCAAAGATTATTTTTAATTGATTATCTATTTCAACTATCCCTTTAGCTCCTAATTTTTGAATAGCTTCTTTATCAACAATAGAAACATCTTTTAATAAAACCTTCAACCTAGACATATTACATTCAGCATTAATAATATTATTTCTACCACCTAAATGTTGAATAAGTTTATTTATTTCAACATGAAAGTCTCTTCTAGTTAACTTAATTACAATCAAAGAAATTAGAACTAAAACTGCTATAATAATTAAATAATGCCAAAAATGCATTTTCATCACCTTGTTTATAGTATACTATAACTGACTAATTTTTACAGCCTTTTTATTTTTCAAATAAAGAAAACTCATTATATTTTATGTTCTTTTGCTAATAATAGAAGTATGAAAATATTCATGAGAAACAAAACAGTTCAGCTTTTTATTCCAATTATAATTCTTATGAGTTTTAGCATCCTTTGCATGATTAATTCTAGACTTATATTAGCTCAATATGAAAATTATTACTTCAAACAAATTTTATGGTTCATTATTGGCTTCCTAGCTGTTATTGTTATATCTAAAATAAAAAGAATCCATTTTTTTAAATATAGTTATATTATCTATGGCATAAATATACTTTTTTTAGTTTTAGTTTTATTTTTCGGCAAAGAAGTTAATGGTGCTAAAGCATGGTTTGATATGGCTTATTTTTCTTTTCAACCAAGTGAGTTTATGAAATTATCCTTACTTTTAATTCTTTGTCATTTATCAAATTCATTAAGATTAAGGACTATTAAGAATGAACTTAAGTTTATTGGTAAAGCTATTTTACTAACTATTATTCCTGCAATACTCACATTCGTCCAGCCAGATACTGGAGCAGTAATTATTTATTTTATTATTACTACTGCTGTTTTATTTGCATCATGTATTAGATATCGATGGTTTATTATTGGAGCGACTCTTCTTTTTACTTCCCTGGCAGCCCTATTTTTCCTTTATCATAATTATCAAGACTTTTTCCTTGAAATATTTGGTTCATCATTATTCTATCGAATAGATCGAATAATGCTTTTTAACGAAGGTTCCGGAATGCAAATAGAAAATGCCAAAATAGCCATCGGTAATGCAGGTATATTTGGTAATGGTATAAATTCTCCACCGATTTACTTCCCTGAAGCTCCAACGGACTTTATCTTTGCTCTTCTTATTTCTAATTTTGGCTACTTAGGAGCTTTAATAATTATTATATCTTATATATTTATTTTCATCTGGTTTATTAAGGTAATAAAAAGAACTCCAAAAAAAGAACATAAAATATTCATAACAGCTTTTTTAGCTATGTTCTTGTTTCAAGTGATGGGGAGCATACTCATGAATATCGGATTACTTCCAGTTATCGGAATAACCCTGCCTTTTTTAAGTTATGGTGGATCTTCTTTATTACTTTACTTTATTTGTATCGGTATGACTTTAAAAATAATTAAGAAGTATTAAAAAGAGTCTAAAGTGACTCTTAATATGGATAAGGATATCCCCCATATACTGGATATGGATAATATCTTGGTCTTGATAACCCAACTGCCGCTCCACCAATTATTGCCCCTGTCACAAATGGAAAGAACAACGGAAAAAATCTATCTCCACCGCTAAATTGTGGGGTTGGCATATACGGTCGATTTATCATATAAGTTTGATTCATTATAAATACTCCCTTCATAGATATTTTATGAATGAGTATTTGTTTTGTCTTTACTTTATAATTATTTTAAGAAATACTTTTTTACCTTTTTGAATTATAAATTCTTTCTCAGAAACTTCTAAACTCACATCAGTAACTTTCTCATTATCAATTGATATTCCACCTTGTTCAATCAATCTTCTTGCTTCACTTTTTGATGGTGCTAACTCTGAATTAACCAAGATACTTAAAATATCTGTTTCTCCTGTTATTTCTACAGTTGGCATTGTATCTGTTACTTCCCCACTAAACACTTTCTCTGCAGTTTCAGCTACTTTTAATGCTTCGGCTTCTCCGTGGACCAACTTAGTTACTTCAAAAGCCATTAGTTTTTTAGCACTAATAATATCTTCCTCACAAATCCTTTTTATTTCTTCCATATTTATTCTTGTAAAAAACGATAATAACCTTTCTACATCTTCATCAAAAGAATTTACAAATGATTGATAAAAATCATAACTAGCTGTCCTATCTCTTGATACCCATAATGTTCCTTTAGCAGTTTTACCCATTTTTTCACCATCAGCTTTAAAAAGCAAAGGACAAACTAAACCATATAGATTTCCTATTTCATGATTATCATGAAATTCCATTTTTCTACCTAGCTCAACACCTGCGACGATGTTTCCCCATTGATCTGAACCCCCGATTTGCAATACACAGTTTTCCTTTTCTTTTAATAAGACAAAATCAAAAGCTTGCATCAACATATAACCCATTTCCAAAAATGTTAATCCTCCCTCTTCTAATCTTCTCTTGTACCCTTCAGTTGCTAACATTTTATTCACGTTAAAATGAGCTCCAACTTCACGCATAAAATCAACGTAATCTCTACCCTTAAACCAATCAGCATTATCAACAATCAGCGTGTCTTCTTGCATAAATTTTTTGACTAATTCCTTAACTTCTTTTTTATTATGTTCAACTTGTTCTTTAGTAAGCATCCCTCTCATATCACTTCTACCTGATGGATCCCCAATTAAAGCTGTTGCTCCACCAACCAAAATAATAGCATTATGACCAAAATCTTGTAGCCATCTAGCCATCGTCAATGCAAAGAAGTGTCCTATATGCAAACTATCAGCTGTTGGATCAATTCCTAGATAGAATGTAATAGGTTCTCCATTCAATAATTGGATAATTTCTTTTTCGTGTGTTAATTGGTACACGTAACCCCTTTGTTTTAGCGTTTCAAAACAATTCATATTATTATCTCCTCTCATGTTTGTTTTGTTACTATAATAATATTCACCATCCATTTACACCACCTCCTTAAAAATTAAAAAACACGATTAATTATCCTTGTAAGGACGAAATTACCCGTGGTACCACCTTAATTCATGAATCTTACTTCATACTCTTAAACCCTTAACGCAGGTATTCGTTATCAGCTCCGGAGTTGTAAATTCCATCAATACTAATAAGTTTTATAAATTCATATTAACATAAAAAACTAAATAGTTAAATAATTATATGTAAAATTTTTGCCTATTTACTTGATTTGGTTTCCCAATATATTGTATAATTATATTAGGATATACTTGATTAACGTTAGGTGTTGCTCCTTTAGACTATAGTTTAAAGGAGGTGGTATTATGAACAAGAAAGATGGTTTTCAATCTTTAGTAATAGTACTTCTTCTTATTCTAATATTTGTATTAGTACTAAGATAAAAAAATAACCCTAACGTTTCAGCAATGATTCGTTAGGGTAAAGCCGTAAGGAGTAAACCTAACCAACCACAGTCAGGTATGTCCTTTTTTTCTAAATAAATTATATCACAATTAAGTTAGAATTACAAATGTTATTTCTTCTTAGTTGTCGTTTTCTTTTTAGGTGTTGTTGCTTTTGGTGTAGGTTTCGACGAGTTTTTTTCTAGCTTTGCAATAGTATTTTCTAACACACTAATTGTTGTAAGTCTTGCTTCTTCTGCTGTTGCTTTAACAATTGGTGATGCCTTCTTTGCAGCAACTTTAACTAACTCATCACATTTCTTACCAATTACCACTGCCCTATCTTTGGCAAAAGCCAAAACTTTCTCTGCATCTAAATCTGCTAAGTCTTCTTGTATTTCTGCAATCTTATTTTCAATACTATTTTTTACTTCTTCGACTTCAATTTGTTTCGCTCTTTCTAAAAGGTCATCAAACTTTTGCTTAACTTGTGCTCTAGTTTTAGAACCTTCCTGCGGCGCAAATAAAAGAGCTATTCCTGCTCCTACTGCCATTCCAAATACAAATTTTCCTAATCCACTTCTCTTCCCCATATTATTCCTCTTCCTTTTCTTCTTTTTTATTCTTTTTCTTGCCGAAAAATAGTCTCGTTCCTAAAAAAGCTAATCCATCAACAATTCTTTCCGTAAGTCCAGCTAGTTTATCTGCTGCAAAATCAAGTACTTGAAAGAAACCATTAAGTGATTCAACTTTTTCATTAACGTTGTCAACCACCTTCTCTACTTTCTTCATGGTGTTAATTGTTCTTATACCTAATATTATTCCCACTACCAGAATAATTATTAATAAAAAATAAATTATGATTGGTAAAAGAGCTGCTAAAAAGTCCATTATTCGTCCCCTTCCTCTTTATTTTCGTACATCGAATCGATTAAATTAAATAAATCGGTTTCCAAAGTATCACTTTCCAAACGGTCCTTATTACTTCTTGAACGTTCTAAATCTTCCTCAAAATCATCTAGAGCACTTAAAGCTTTATCCAACTCTTCTTTTTTCGCTTTTGCTTTTGGCTTTCGTTTTGGAATTGGAATCTCTTCTGTAACTAAGTCCTCACCTAATTGGATAGGAGCATCAGCTATCAACTCATCAATACTCTTAGTTGGTAATTCTTCTTCTATTTTATCCTCTTTTTCTGGAATTAAACCCTCTATATCATCTTCTAGTGTCCCATAAGCTTTATTTCTAATTGTATCAATATCATTTTTTCCCCTAGATTTTGTTGATTTTGATGCTTCCTTCTTTGTCATAATATCTTCTTTTTTATAGTTTTGATCTAAAACCCCATAAACAGGTGAAATAATTGGTGATGGTGTAAACGATTTTACTTCGGTGATATCCTCTACCTTAACCTTATCAATTCTTTTTGTTTTTGTTAATTTTTCGTGCTCTAAAACATTACGAGAATTAGTTCTTTCTCTAATTGTATTTGAAAAATCATTCTCATCAAAAACCGGAAATTCAAAAGTCGGCTCGGCTTTAAAATCATCTATTTCCATTGTCTTTGAAACAACAGGAGTAATTTCTTCTGGTTCAATTTTTTTAATTGGAGCAGTTTTTTCCTTTGGTGCTTCTACTTTCTTTTCTACTATAGTAGATTCATTCTTTGGTTTTGCTGCCTCGATTTTTTCATCTTCATTATTAATTACAGGAATATCCACTTCTGTTTCTTCAAACAAAACATTTTTAAATTTACCAAACAGTCCCATAGATTCACCTTTCCTAACGAATCAAGTCAGTATCAAGTGGTCTTTCTTCTGCTTCAGTATCTACTGATGTCAGATAAGTACTTTCAACATTTCTTCTTGTTTCAAAAATATTAAATTCAAGTTCATTTACCCTTAAAACATTATCTTCTAACAAACTAGCTAAAATATTATGATTATATCTTACACTTGTTAGAATTGTAATAGCATTCTGAACGGCTTTCTTAATTTGCCCTTCTTCTACCATCATTTCTATTTTAGCATAATTAAACATGATTTCAATAAAGAAATGGTTATCCACTCTATTTATTTCTAAATAACCAAATTTATTATTATGATTTATTGGCATCGAAAAATAAGCATTGGGATTAATTTTATATTCTTGCTCTACATTATTAAAATAACTAAGTAAATCAAAATATATATAATAAGTAATATTACTTCCAATAGCTACTTCATTAGAATCTTTAATTCGCTGGACTGTTAAACCTCTTGGTAGATAATATTTATAACCACTCCTGGTTTGATTAGATAGATTTATATTTGCTCTAATATTTCGTTCTATAATATCATTTAAAGAAAGATTATCTAAGGGAGTACATGCTGTAAGTAAAAATAAAACAGCTAATAGAACCATTATTTTTTTCATCTAATCTTCACCTCATATTTCATAAATCTATTATATTATACCAAATTTTCAAAAAAACTTGAAAAAAAGACCAAAATACGCTATTATATACAATCAAAAGAAGGGGTTTGTTGGTATGAAATACTATTTAACTATTGCTGGCAAGGCTGGAGAATTTAATGAACTTAACTGGGCAAAAGGCTTACTTTATAATGATGGCAAAATTTATCAAGCAGATAAGGTTAGTAATCCTCATGATTATGAAGTTTGTAATCCTCATAATTTAGAACATATAGCTTATTTTTGCATGAGTTCTAGTTCGGAAAAAAAGATTATCGAATATATAGGTAAAGTCGCCCTAGCTGATTATGAAGCAGGAATTATTAAAGAATTACCAACCTACAATCCAGATAATCAACTTAGTATCAAAAAACCAAAAATCACAAGACAAACAAGAATGAAACTTAAACCTTCTGAACCAGAAATCATTGGCTCCCTAAAAGTCATCTTTATGGGATTGATTGGGAAAGATAAGTATTTAAAAAGTCTAAGAAGTGCTGAATATAGTGTCGATGAAGAAGGTATAGTAACGGTAAAAGTAGCTAATAAAACTGTAATGAATAAATTATTGAAAGAAAAAAATAATATTTTAAATCAAATGATAAATATTTTTAAACATTCTGATTTTGAACTTAATGTTGAAATAAAAGAAAAAAAATATAAGTCCTTACCTTATGGAATTCCCCTAAAAAAAGACCGAAAATATTTTGATTATCCTCGCTTGAATGCATATTTAAAAGTTTTAATAAATGACCCTGAATTTATCTTCAGACTTATTGGAAAATTTAAAAGAATTCCCTATCAAGAAAACAATATTAACTTTTTAAGGAGTACCTTAAGAATAATAAATAGAGATAAATTTAGAGCAGAAAATAAAGACACTATGACTTTCAATGATTTTATTGATATAGAAGTTGTTGATGAAAACGAACTTGATAGAGTAGTTGATGATTTTATGCAAAAAGAAGTTTTTCCTTGGGACGCTAAAGAAGGGATTGAAAAATATAATTTCCTTGGTCATTATAATTTAGCAATGTGGGTTAAAAATCAGATGGAACTATATGAAAAAAATAAAATCTTATCCGAGCTTAACGAACCAAACATGGCATCTGTTCAAAAGAAAAAGTTAATTCCGCAGCAAACAATTTTGTTCTAATTCTTTCCGCTGATAAATCACTTCTTCCTTCCTAAACTCATATACTAGTATGAAAAGGGAGGAACTTAAAAATGAAAAAAGATCGCAACTCTTTCTTTACCGAATCATCTATGTATCAAGCTGGGATGAATATGCAAAATCCTAATATGATGTATTCAGGTATGCCTAATCAATATCCCAATCAACCTATGCCACCACAACCTATGCCAGGAACATACCCTAATCAGATGACACCAGATTATGGGAGCTCCACAAACATTGAAGGTCGTATTGCTAAAATGGAAAGACAAATTATTCGTCTAGAAACTAGAGTTAATAAACTGGAAAACACATCGACAACCCCAACACCTATTTATTCTAATGAAGATATAGACATAAATAATTCAACGTCAATGTATATGGTCTAACTAAGCTTGCCAAAAGGCGAGTTTTTTTATCATAAACCTATTTATTTTTCAAATGAATTTTATTGAAATAACAGTTGAAAAAATACCTCTTTTATACTATAATGTATATGGATGAAGGAAACTTCATACAATAAAAAAGAGGAATATCCAATCTCCAAGTTGGGTGTTACCTATATTTGGGTACCACCTAAATCAAGTATTTAGGTGGTTTTTTCTATCTTATTAGTAGGACTAAAAGAAGAAATATAATAGAGATCAATGAGAAGACTAAAAAATCTTTCTTTGACATATTACTCCTCCTCTCCTTGATTATTCATCTTGGAAATGAGGCAACACCCGATTAGATATTCCAATATAATTATAATATATCCTATTGGAATTTGCAATAGGCTAATTAAAATATATTAACTAGCTTGCCAAAAGGCGAGTTTTTTTATAAGTTTATTTATTAATTCTTTACCGAATACTTGGCTAAAAATATTTGACTTATAAGCAGCTACTAAATAAACCAGCGCTCCAATTAAACCAACTACTCCAGTATATAAAATTGCTGCAACCCTACTATACTCATTATAAGGGAACATTATTTTTATAAATAATACTACAATAACAGTAATTATTATTGGTAAAATCATTTTACCTAAAATCTTCGTTGTATCATTATAACTTACTTCATGATCTTTCTTTATCGCCCTAAGGGCAATATAGATAGAAGTAGAATAACCAATTATAGTTGATACAATTGCTCCATAGAAAGCATAAACCCCAATATAATCAAATAAAAGCATTAAAGGAACATTTAAAATTAAGTTAAGAGCAAATCCTAAAATTACCGAAAGATAAACTATTTTAAATTTATTCAAACTTTGTAAGGTATTAACAGTTATTAAAAATAAACTCATAAATAAAGCCACAAAAATATTTAAAGTCATTACAGCTGTTCCATAACTATTCCACCCATAAAATATTGTCCATATCGGCTCAGCTAGCAAAGAAATAAGAATAGTCATTGGTAGTGCAACAATAATTATTATTTGTAACGCTTTATTTAATTTAGCACTAACTTCCTTCCAATTATTTAAATTAAAAGCAGCACTAATTGCTGGAATTAAATTAACTCCCATTCCAATGGCAATAGAGATAACTATCATATTCAATTTCGGCGCATAAGTAGTAATAGCTGAAGTTATAAATTCAACATTTTGAGTTGAAAACCCTAAAAAATTCAGCATCCTTAAGATTAAAACCATATTTGTAAAGTTATAAACACTGGCATGTAATCCCACAATAATAAAAGGCACTGCATATTTTATAATCTTTTTTCTTATTTCTTTATCAGTTACATCATCTTTTTTCTCTACTACATCTAAATTCAGTTCTTTTTTGCTTTTATTTATTCGCCACATAATATAAAGAATTGATGCCCCAGCTCCAAGGAAAGCCCCAAAAACAGCAATACTAATAGCAGAAGTTACCGAAGTACTAAAGATATTTAATGCCAAATAACTACCTAAAAGAATCACAATAATTCTAACTACTTGTTCAATAATCTGACTAATTGAAGGGGGACTAATAAATTTATGCCCTTGCAGATATCCTCTTAAAACCCCTAAGCGAGGAACAATTAGAATTGCAAATGATATTGCTCTAAAAACAAAAGCTACATCAGCGATTGTATTCCCCCCATCTAAACTACCAACTAAAAGTCCTGCTATTGGTCTAGCAAAAATAAATAGAATGATAAAAAATCCAATCGAAAGATAAGAAATTATTTTCTTCCCTATTTTAAAAGCTCGCCTTTTAGCATCCATCATCCCTAGCGCATTATATTCACTTGTTATTTTACTCATTGCAATTGGAATTCCTGCTGTTGACATATCCAAAAATATCACATAAATATTATAAGCATAAGCATATAATGCTCCCCCAGTAATTCCCACTGTAGCATAAAAAGGAATTACATAAAGCATTCCTAAAATCTTTATTATAATAATGGCAACTGTTGCTATTATCGTTCCTTCAACAAAAGAATTTTTTTTCAAAATAATCACTCATCTTCATAAATAATCATCGCTGAAAAACAATATACTTGTTCTTCTCCAAACAAAGATGTCGAAACCTGGTACTTGATATCAATTATATCATTATTTATGCTAGATAGAAACTCATTTACCGCATTTTCTAAATCTTTTTCATGATTTTCATCAATCACTTTTACTTGCATTATAAAACACCCAAAGTAACTATACTACTAATTGGGTGTTTAATTTAGCTTTTTTTGTCAATTACGAATTACTTTTCGGTATTAATGTTTTTATTAGACCTTTTTCTTGAGTCGATTCAGTTTTAGGCATTATGCCTTGACTCCTTAATCTTTGGATATATTCTGGTGGATATTCCTCTACAGACTTAACTCTTGCAATTGATGAAGTTGGTTGAACATTTTTTTTATTAATTATTTGTTTAATCATTATACTAATCCCCTTTTTTACGGTCTATATTAGCAAAAAAGTTTACTTAATGCAAGTTTTATTTTATCTCCCCTATATACTCTCCATCATAATCTAATACTTCTCCTGTATTAGCATTTATACTAAATTCATATTCATAATTATTATGAACAATCTTAACTTCATATTTTTTTCTTTCTAATTCACACTTAGTAACATTTCCCCCACCAAGTTTTTTTAAAGCTATTTCTTCCACCTCATCACAAGAAAGTGCTACCCTACTAAAACTAATAGCAATTATTAACCAAAATATAATTATAATTAAAAAAATTGAAGCAAGTATTACTGCTATTTTCTTATTATTCAAAACTAATTCTTTTACTGCATTTAAAATATCTTTTACTTTTCCCATATTTTCACCTATTACTTTATATGAAATAAAATCTTAGATTATGAAAAAAGTAAGATTTCTCTTACCTGTTTCTAATTACATTTATTTTGTTTACAATCTCTATCTTTATTAATTTGTTTTTTTTCACCAGCAATAATAGCCTCATCTTGTTTTTTAATTGTTTCTCTACAATTAATTCTTGCTGCCAAAGAATAATTCGAATCCATAGTCTTTGTTACTTGAACATAACTTCCTTCTAAATCACATCTTTTACTTACATTTCCTTTTAATGTAAGCATATCCTTATCAAGCATTTCTTTTAAAGTAAGTTTCTTTGTCTCATGAATTTCTGCTGGTAGATTATCCCCTTTAAAATGTTTTCTTCCAACCTCAAGCATCTTATCTAAATTAGGGTCAGACACCATTTTCTTAGTCGAATTAAACTTAGCGTTAGCTACCCACCAAACACCAAAAGCAAGTATAACTAATATAGCTATACTAATAATTATTGCCCCTTTATGTTCTAAAACTTTTGTTACAAAGTTTGTTTTCTCTAATTTTTTCTTTGGCTTCTTTACAACCTTTTTAACTACCTTTTTCGGTGCTTTTTTTTGTCTTTTTTTCTCTGCCATTTTAACCTCATCCCCATCCTATAACCATCATAACACTACATTTTTCTTTAGTCAAACAAAAAAATAAACAGATTCTCTTCTGTTCATTTATACTGCTTTAATCAGCTCTTTTTCAATTTCTTCTAGCGATCGACCTAGTTCTTTTTCATTCTGATAGTCTTCTTCTTTCATTTGAAAATGATTAGTCTCCAACATCTGTTTACTTCGCTTTGAAGCAATATGAACTAATTTATACTTAGAATCAACTAAATTTAGTAATTTATCAATTGATGGGTCCAACATGTTAATCACGCCCTTACAATAATATCTTACTAAATATAGTCCTTTATATACAACTTTTTACAGCTTCTTTTACACCTAAGTTTACAGTTTTACGCAAACTTTCTAAAATAACTACCATTGACCACGTATCTTGCTTACAATAATCAAGCAATGCCTGGTATTTCAAAGCAAATTCTTCCTTACTCAAAGTAGGAAACTTAGCAAAAGTTGTTAATGCTTCCATTCCATCACTAATCATCATTCCCTCATAAGTTGATTCAGATAATACTGGTAAAACCTTCTTTATTGAGAAAGAACCACTTAAATCTTTATGATAGTAGTTAAAAAGCTTCGCTTCTTCATTGCTATAACCTAATCCTTGATAGAACTCTGTATTTGATTTAATTAGAAATAACAAATCAAATATTCTATCTCTAATCTTTAATAAATCTTTCTTGTATTCTGGAAATATATCTGCAAGCTCTTTTAATCTTGTCTTCTCAAAAGACTCATTATAAACAAGAATTGTTCCATCATCATCTTTTATATATTCAAGCATTTTTCGAATTAACTCTTCTCGGTGGTCTTCTAAGTTAGGAGCTAAATATCCATAGTGATCCTTATCTTCATCACATATTCCAGGTGCTCTTTCAACATGAATAGAGAATTGAAATACTGACTGGGAATAAGGCTTTTCTCCTTTATGCCTTGGTAATGGACAAGGAAATGTTTCAAAATCTAAATGATATATAGGATACGCTATATTTTCTATTCCTTTTTTAATTTTTTCTTCATCAATAAAGATTTCGTCTGTTTCAACAACACCCCTTTGAATTTGATTTTTTCTTCTATTCAAGTAATTAGGTGGCACATCTAAAATACTGACTTTACCATCATTAACTAAATCAAATCTTTCATATTTATTACCCTCTTCATCTTTGAAACCATGATGACCATCAATATAATTAAAAATTGAATTAACTTTCGGAATACTCTTAAAACATACTGAACAAAACTTACACTTAGTTATTTTTTTATGCTCACAATAATTACCTAATTTATAGGCGTGAATATCACAATCAAAAACATATTTTTCAATACTCTGTCTATCTAAATCAATTTTATCCATCATGCCCTTAGTTACTTCTGTTAAATCAATAAGTGATATTATCTCGTTACCTGCTTCATCTAATTTATAATCACTTATTCCATCATATACATATTCATTATTTAAAACCGCTAGGTAATATCTAACATCTTTTGGTAAATCCTCACCTAAATCCTTCTCTATTATATATCTTTGCACTGCTAAGTCATAAACATAATGACCAACATCATGAAACCTTTTCGTCAAATATTTCTTTTGTTCTAAATACTTATCATATTTATAATCATCAAATTCATAACCAGCCTCATCAAGCAGACGATATATACCATTTTTATCCTTAGTGAATATTGAAACATGTTCCCCATTTACTTTATTACCCAGTTTAAGAAATCCCTTTGTAGTTGTAGCTTTAACTTCGATAATATCAAAAGACTCTTTTCTATCATTATAAATATCTACATAACAAAGATACTTAATGCCATTAATGTTTGTTTCGAAACATTCTTGATTATAAGTATTATCTGAATATTTAGGAGTTCCCTCTAATTTTTTATTTACGAGCTTCCCAGCGAGAGTTTCTATTTTTTTGTAATAAGACATCATTACTTCTAATTGTTCATTCGTAATATCTATTAAATCCTCATCACTCTCATCATCATACATACTCTCAACTAAGCCATTAAGCAGTTCGCACTTTTCTAAAGCCTTATATTCACTCAAAGAAACATCAGCATTAAGCTTTTCTTTATGCACTTCATCAAGAGCAACATATCTTGGACATCTAATATAATTCATAAAATTAGTTTTTGTAACAGCCATTTTATTACCTACTTTCACACTTATAATTTGACAACGGGGGGGGTTGTGATACCCTTATTTTAAGAGAAAATAGACAATAGGTCAAGGTGGATAAAATGAAATTAAAACCATTCAAAAAAGAAAAATTTACAAAAAAACAAAGATTACCAATAATTATAGTAGGTAGTTTATGCTTAATATTCCTTCTTATAGCAATTTATCAATCGTTTGCAGCATATAATATAAAACATTCTGAAACAATAGTAGATGCTAAAGTAGGAAGTTTATATGATATTAGAATATTAGCTATTTATATTGATAATGAATTACAAACAAGTAATGATTTTCCTACAAATAAAGAATTCTCTCATGTAAGATGTTATGTTGATGGAGAATATAGAGAAAATATAACTGGAACATGGGAAAATAATTCTCTTGA
>Ga0131853_10011899_pt1 | contig 15922 bp, 11 predicted proteins | sample TergutLab28metaG_FD_92764 | JGI IMG/M metagenome (GOLD analysis project Ga0131853, IMG submission 92764) | Labiotermes labralis P1 segment gut microbial communities from Petit-Saut dam, French Guiana - Lab288 P1 (version 2) (version 2) | ecosystem: Host-associated > Arthropoda: Insects >...
GGGGGGGGGGGGGGGGGGGGTGGGGGGGGGTGGGGGTGGGGGGGGGGGGGGGGGGGGGGGGGGGGGGGTTGACCCCCCCGGTACGCCACTGATATGAATGGCCATTAATGTGACCATAGATTATTTCCGGTCAATATCCTAAACCCATTCTACTTCTTATCGTAGATACCCCACAAAGCAGTCCTATCCTACATGACCTGTCCCCTGCACCAGTTTTTTCTTTACAGCCTCCCACAAACGGTCTAAAAAACTTCAATTTCAATGGTTATTCGTCGTCCTGTATCGAGTGAAAACATTTATATCAGCATGGGTTATATAATTACACATTCACTTTTAATGCAAGTTAATTAAAGACCAGCATCATACAGACAAGGCCAAAACTGCCTCCTTTCATACATTTTCTCATTCGTAATTCATCATTTATTTATTATGCATTTAGTCACTGGATAGTCTTAGTTACTGTGGGTGACATGAAGTAAAAATAAAAATTGTCCCTTCACCCACATTTGTACAGGTAATAGCAGGCTGCGTGGCACAAAGCATTGTGATTCAGGCTGGGGTAAGCATGGCGTTTTCAGCAGTACTGCTGCCACAGCTTATGGAGAATGACATCTTTCTTACAACCACAACAGATCAGCTAACATGGATTGGTATGTCACATCTTATTTTATTTAGTGCCTTCAATTGAGCTAAGCATAACAACTCTAATTTTTTTTTTTAAAACTTTGTGACATTTGTAATTTTATAATATTAAGTTACAAATGAGCAGAATTAAGTGTAGGTATGCCATAAGATACGTGTGTTAGTGTACCACAAACTTAAGAGAGAACAAGACAGTTAGTGTACTGTTAATTCAAGGAATAATAAGAACTCATCAGGTTTTGATGAAATTTCTAATAAGCTGCTAAAATCTTTATTCTTTTTTTCACTTTATTTACTTGTATACATTCCATAGATCCTGACTTGGTCAAAGACCAATTGGATGTGGAATCTTGTGCTCAATATCTCAGTAAGCCTCTTGCCTGTATTTATAGTTCTTCACTCTTACTTACTTATAACTTACTTACTTACTTACTCCATGGAACAGAGTCCTTCTTCAGAAGCTAACCGGTTCTCAGCTAGTCAAGAAATTCCCTGCATTTTATGGAACCCGAAGGTTCATTACTGCAGTCACAAGTGCCCGCCACATGTCCCTATCCTGAGCCAGCTCAATCCAGTCCATATCCCCAAATCCCACTTCCTGAAGATCCATCTTAATATTATCCACCCATCTGCGCCTTGTCTCCCCAGTGGTCTCCTTCCCTCAGGTTTCCCCACCAAAACCCTGTGCATGCCTGGCCCCTCCCCCATACACGCCACAGATCATTTTAAATATTCAGTTGTGGTTCCTGTATTTAAGAATGGTGATGTCCTTAGTAGCCCACTATAGACCGATTTCCCTATTAACTGGATTTTCCAAAATCTATGAAATATTAATTTATCATAAATTAATTCAGCATATACAACTACACAGTATAATAGTTTCTCAACAGTTTGGTTTTAGAAAGGGGTCATCCATGGAAAATGCCACTTACCAATTAATAGATACAGTTTCTTATGCATGAAATAGTAAAAAGTGTATAGCAGGTGTATTTTGTGACCTGACCAAGGCTTTTTTTGACTGAGTTAACCATGAACTATTAAAACAAAATTAGAATTTTATGGTGTGAAGAGTTTACTTTTAGACTGGTTTGGTTCTTATCGTGAAGAAAAGAAGCAGAGACTTGACTTAAAATTTCCTAAATTTAATAATAATTCAAACTGGTGTATTGTGAAACATGGGGTTCCCCAGGGCTCAGTTTTGGATCACTTGCTCTTTAGTCTATATATTAATGATTTCCCTATACTAATAAATGAAATTATGAATGTGATGATGTTTGCAGATGACACAAGTATGTTCATTGTGGCCAATACGAAGGACGAGCTTATTGAAAAGTTTTATTTTATTTTAATTCATGTTTCTAAATGATTTCAAGTTTATCATCTCGTCTTGAACCCAATTAAAACTAAGTCCTAAAATTTGCAACAACTAAATTATTTAGTCCATTAAATGTAACACACGCTGGTCAATTTCTACCTGACATAGAAACTAAGAAGTTCTTGGGCTGGCAACTTGACAGACAGATTTCTTGGAAGTATCATGTTTCTTTTTTACTCAACAAATTGAGCTCTGCTTGTTGTGTAATGAGACAACTAAATCATGTATTGACTTTTGATTCCCTGAAGCATACGCATTTTGCTCATTTTCAGTCTGTAATTAACTAATGAATAATTTTTGGGGGTAATCCATCCAATTGAAATAAGGGTTTTCTTCTTCAGAAAAAGGTACTTGGGATAATTTTGGGATTAGAATGCAGGAGTTCTTGCAGGGTTTGGTTTAAAAAATGTGACATGTTAAGAGTTCCATCCCTTTTTATTCTTGCATTGGAAACGTTTGTTATTAACAATTTTTTCTATTTTTATACTTATTTATCAGTGCATTTTATAAGTATTAGACAAAAAAATGTTCTGCATAAACCACTAATTAATCTTTCATCTATTCAAAGGACACTACTTATTCTACTGTAAAGTTCTTTAATAAACAGCCTTTATACATTAAGAAACTCCTACATGACAAGGTGCAGTTTAAGAATGCACTGAAACATTACCTACTTGTACATAATATTTATTTACACCAAGATTTCTTATCACACTAATCAAGAGATTTCAAATTTCTTATAATTTACCTTGATATTCAGTTTTATTTATATAAGATACACTCTTATTGTGACTTGTTCATATCCATCAGTCATCAGACTGATATTGTTTCAAAGAAATGTATTTTTGTAAATATAAATATACATGTCAGTGTAAATGTGTAATGTAATATTGAGGAGCGTTCACGTAACAATTGTTGCCTTGGAAAGCAATACCGATTACATATTCTGAGTGTGTGTCTGTAGTCTTAGTTATCCAGCATGAAATGCGCATGCATCATTTTATCTTGTCATCTGTGGCCTGCCCGACTCTACAGTATTTTTCAACATTATCTCATAAATGGCACGATTTTTGGAAAAAAATTACTGAGCATAAAATGTTTGTTTCGATTTTTTCGCCAAAGTTTGCCTGAAACATTTCTCATTTTAAGATGAACTGAGCGAGATATGATCGAAAATGTATATTGGTCTTAATGTAAAGTACCCGTTACTCGTGCCTGATTTGAATGAACCTTGAATATCTTCGACATATTTTTAAAAAATACTCTAGTATCAAATTTCACGAAAATCTGTCCAGTGGGAGCCGGGTTGTTCCATGCAGACAGATAGACAGACAGACAGACATGATGAAGTTAATAGTTGATTCTCGTAATTTTGCGAACATGCCTAAAAATTTGTGAGATTTGAAATTCTCACAGCATTGTGTATCAGAATTATGATCATTTGGGACATGCCACTGCATGGTGTGGTAGGTAGATACCAAAGTTCAGAGGCTCCTGCTACATTTATCTTGAGGGTAAAATGTGGAATCACCAGGTACTTCTCAATTGTTGACTCTGTCTATCAAACAGTATTGTGTCATATCCAAGAAGAATATTAATCTTGACACTCAAAAGAAACAAGAACCTCAAATCCTGTGTAAGTAGTCATTTTTTTTATACTTAAGCAAATAAGAGGCATGCTTCACAAGATTTTTAAGTCTACCATTAGAAACTGGTACAGGATCTGACGGATGTTCTGGAGTTTACAAGACAGAACTGACAAAAACTAACAGATGATCTGGAGTTTAAAAAACAAGACAGACAAAGATTTAATTGGATATACTGATGGACTACAAATGTAAAGCATTTTGGCCAGTTTACACAGGCTATTTAACATATATTTTTGGTGTATTATGTGTTAACAAAATGAGGAAATATAGAATAAGAAAGAAATGGACAGATGTTAAATAAATTGTGGGAGGTTAGTGAAGAATGGGGAATGTTTTGTTTTAAGATGACAGTGCATCATTTCCAAATGGTTTTGAAGATGATATATTGGGTGTATGGACTTTGTCACTTGTTGAATATTTTGGAAATATAACATTTTGGCAAATAGATCCATTTCCATCCTACAATGGAGTTTAGTTCTTTCTAACCAAGCCATGTGAGTAGCTCTCTGGCCTTTTCAATTATGTACAGAAACATACATTCTTCCTGACACATAACATTCTGTTTGGAATACCAGATGGTGACCCAAGCCCAGAAAGTCAATAATGATTGTAAGTAAGTGGATGCTGAATATATGCATTTTGTGTTCCTGGTTTTGGCATTATTTCCTGAAACTTTCTGAACTGCGCAGATTGTGATGAATTAATGATGAATTGAAAGAGACGTAGAAGTTGTCATGCTATGTTTTAACCTGAAATTGTCTAAGTGGCTAAAAATTAATTTTCCACCTCACTGAACAGATTGTTCCATTATAAATACATAATTGTTAATGTTGTTGACCAAAATAATGCTTATTTATGTCTACTATGCTAAGAAACCCATAAAAACCTCCTGTGGGCAAAATGTTAATTCAAGTCGTAATATAAGGGCAAATTTGTCCCTTTTCATGCCATGAGCCAGTTTGGATGTTTCGACCAACCGAAAAATTTCTTGCCCTTTTTGGGGAACGAACAGCACTTCCTTGAGTGTCCACCCCATAGCCTATTCACTATAATGTCTATAGTATCTCGACTCATCATCTCTCAGGAGAATGGACTGCAAAACCAAGAAGACATTTCTACAAGAATAATTCAATTAATACATTAACCAACAGATGCACTTAATAAATAATAATTGACAACAATCATTAAACTCCTACATGTATCGGCACTGGGGGTGCCATCCTCAAGGAATTTTAAGTAAGTAAGTAAGTAAGTAAGTAAGTAAGTAAGTGAGTGAGTGAGTGAGTAAGTAACAGTGTCTAAAGAAGAAACAATCTAATTTTACCCAAGTCTTTGGAAAGCCAGCAGTTTCTCAACTAATCAGTAAGTTCTATGTCTTTACAGAGCCTGAAATTTCACTACAGGTTTCACAAAAGTCAACACAGTGCCATGCCATTGCTCAGGTAGTTAGATGCTGGGCTGTCACAGGGGAAGGTCTTTGTTCAGCCTCAAGCTAGTCTGTGTGGGGCTATGGTGGACAAAGTGACTGTGGGGCTTGCTTTTCTCTGAATTAATCGGGATCCTCTGTGAACACTATTCCACCATTTCTGCATTTTCATTCATATATCCCTGATGACACAGAATCTTAAAAGTAATTACATTTAATTAAATAGCACACATAAAAAGAGCTCATATCTGAGGCAATGTTTAACATTTCAAAGTAAGCTGTTTCTGGGTGGGTACACAAATTATGCCATAGCTGCATTGTTCTCTACATTATCCAGTTTATTATTCACCATCATATCATTGAATGTTATATACTTTGAGTTGCTGAAAACATTACTAATAATAAATAAATAAAACCAAGGTTTTTTTTTTTAATTTCTTCACAGCAAGCCTGGTCACAATTGGCACACTTTTGGGCTCCCTCATAACAGGGCCGCTCATGGATAAATTTGGCCGCAAAACAATTTGTCAGGTGAGCTGTGTGCCGTTAATTGTGGCATGGATCCTGGTATGGCTGGCACAAAATGTTGAGACACTGTATGCTGGACGACTCCTGGCAGGATTTGGTGGGGGCAAGTACTACACAGTGTTTTGACTTTGAATAAGTAATAAAAACATGCAAAGCAACAGAATTTGTTTCATATATACTGCTCATACCAAGTCATCTTTGCTGACTGAGCAAGATAAATTGTCTTTATGAAAGTAAAAATATGAGTAGAAATATATTATTGTCAGAGCTTATGCTTAACGGCTTCTTAACTCTCTGCCAATGCGAGTCCAGTTTACTAAAAAAAAGATTTGTGTTTGGTGACGTACGAAGAAGAAGACACTGAGCTGATCCAGAGGGTTCTGAACTTGATCACCTGTCAGATCTGTGAGCAAATTTGTTTTCTCTACAGTCTGAAACTTCACCTAGAAAAGTTTCCCCCCACCCACACATGGTATAGCACCCACGTTCAGCTGCTCTAGATGTTTCTGCAGATCATCATTCTATCATCTACATGTTCAATGGAGTCTGCCAATGGGCATTTTTTAACTTCAGGCACCGATTCTACACCCTTGCCTAGGTTGGCAGAGCCACCCACAAAAAAGCCAGTACTGTCCATATATTGGGGTACTAAACAAACAAGAAGATGTACATTCTATAGGAGTGTGATGCTTGGGTGTCACATTTGGAATCATTAACTTTTTGGAGGTACAGGTTCTGGAATAGCTTATCTATCTAGTCCAGCAAGTAGGTGTTCTCCTTTATGTTGTGATTAAGGGTGAGGTCTGATCATGTTGCAGAAATGTCTTTTTAATTTATACACTTAACATAGATGAAGAACAAAGTTAATAATCCAAATGATTCCAAACAAGGACATTTATTTATGAGTACCAGTTCACCACTGCTGATGACTCTAACTGAAGGTTTTTCCATACTGCTTTATGTTAGTGCTGCTGAAGAATACCGAAATTATTGCTGTGCTACACATAATTCAGTGGAACATCATAAAATTAAAGATTTCCTGTTGTGTTTGATGTTCAGGTGACTGTGCATCATGATAAATGCTTATAATAAAACCAACTATACGCACTAATTTCTCAAAGTTATTTTTGGAATAAAACTCTACATGTTTCAGGCAGTTCCTCTGTCCATCATCAGGAGTTTTTCACTGTACACACAGCAATGGTATGTGTCATACAGGTTTGCTGACAGCTTGCGAGCAGGATCAGGACAGAATTCCATTGCTGTGTGTACAGTGAAAAACTCCTGAAGATGGACAGAGGAACTGTCCAAAACATGTAGTTTTATTCCAAAAATAAATTTAAGAAATTAGTGCATCTAGTTGGTTTTATTATAAGAATTCCTGATGTGCTTAACTGGTATCAGGTCATCAGGACACAGCTAATATCAGCAGTACAGTAGAGAGCTGAAGCAAGATAACCTAAGATGTGTGGGTGTCATGACAGTGACTATGAGGAATACTGTCCTATAGAATGTGGTGCCATTTAATCAGAGTAATTTACTGAGCTTCCTAAATTTTGGTAAATTTCTACCGGATTACTTGGCATCTCATCCCATTAGATTGAATTCTTTGAAGAATAATCTGCTTGCAGGTTTGTCCACAGTGGCTCTGGTCTATGTTTCTGAAGTATCAAATCCCAAAATTCGTCCCATGCTGTTGTGCCTTAACAGTGTGTTTGTGTCAACTGGCATTCTACTCACGTGTGTTCTGGCCCAGTGGTTTACATGGAGGGAGATGAGTGTCTGGTTTGGAACCTTGGCTTTTTTAAGTTGTGTTGCTATCTGGCTGTTACCTGAGAGCCCCACTTGGCTGGTGTCCTTCAAACGTAAGAAGAGAGAAACTGTAATGGCAGCAGTGAAGTGGTTAAACAGGAATCCTCAGGTGATGAGTATATATGGGAATAGCTGATTGAATGAAGGAACTGAGGGTATTTTAACTGTGCTTTAGCTCTCTAACCAGCCTCTAATTATGGAGGTCTGGGTTCAATGCCAGATTATTCCATGTGGGGATCTGTGGCAATGGTGTAGGATGTTTCCCCTGCTAATTGTCTTTTCATCATTGCTCCATAATAACCTGTCATCAGCTGGTGAGACCCATTTGAGGCAGCAGTACCAAATGACTCTGTCTTACCCTCAGCCCTGTAGATAAAAAAAGAGGCTTCTTCAGCCAGTCAATGAGAATTGTGTGTACTATGCAATTCTTGAAGTTTGTTTCAGTGTTGCTTACTGGTACTGAGATTTTTTTATTGTGTAGTCTATAACATACTGGGATAACATGTGTTATTCTGATATGCATGAAAGTGCTACAAAACAGCTACAGATCATCTAGTCATAACATTGGATACAACAGATGCTAGACTGCAGATATTTGCAACATAAATGTAACCAGCAACCTCTGTGCATGCAGTTAATAGTATTAATTTGTTCTTGTGTGCATTGCAATAAATGTACTTCCTTCTCATACATACATGAAATTATTTCCAAATTCCAAAGAAATAAACTTCTCATGTTTTAAAATACAAGTAGATTAACCACAGTATTGTACCTTTTTTACAGCGTTGTCAGGAAGAACTGGGTAAAGTAATGGAGGCAGCTCAACATCAAACTCAAAATCCTGGGCATAGCTTTGGAGGATTGAGATTTTATTCCAATCTCATAATGGTGCCATCCATATTGAAGCCACTCACCATACTTTTCTTCATATTCCTGTTCCAACAGTTATCTGGAGGTTATGTTGTCATATTCTATGCCATCCAAGTCTTCCAGATAACTGGAGGAAATTTTGAAAAGGACTTTGATGAATATGATACACTTGTGATTATGGGATTAATAAGGTGTGTTTTATTTTTAAATTCACTAACATATGCTACTTATATTAGATAGTATATATCCATTGAATTTATGTTGTACTTTACACCACCTATTAAATTGTAGAACTGAAAGCCCTTTTACCGCTATGGGAAGAGAAATGTGCTAATAACAAATTACTTGAATTCCTGTGGTTATAAGTATTTCAGCAGCAACATAATAGCTTATCACTGAACTTGTAAGTATACTTTTCCTTTTTTTAGTTTAACAAATCATATCTCAGATATTCTGGGGAATTTCATAAAACACAATCATTTGTACTGTTTAGACCCTCAAGATAGACATGGCAAGCTCTTTTGAAAGTCTTAACTGTTTACCAATTCATACAGTATCATATCTCAGGAGACTTGACTCTGTTGGTACTGCCGTGAGAACATAAGATCTTTCTCAGAAATTGTCAATTGTAAATTTTACTGACATTGTTTCTTTTTTTACATGTAGATTTACTGGGGTACTGGAAGTTGTCTTGTCATTATAGTAACTACACTATGTAGTGGACTACCAGGACAGTGGGTTCCAAATGTTGGCTGGGGTAGAGTTTTGTTGTCTTCTCTAGTGGGATCAGACAAGTTTTGGGTTCCACTACCCTCCTCTCCATTTGGTGCAGACAACAATGTTCCTGGGGTTAAAGTGACCAGAGCATGACTTAAAATTCACCTGATCTAGAGTCAAGGTTAATGAATAGAGCTATACATCCACTCCTGCATACATCTTTACGGTTACTACAGCATAGGAACAGCTTTTCATTTTAAGTTACTGGTTAACAGCACCACAAAAGGCGTCTGTAACCTATCTAATATGTTTTAAATAAAGTTAATTTACAAAACATCATACTTAATTATTATGTAAATAAACATTCAACACAGCTAAGTATATATCATTTAAAACAAAGTGTTTTAACCTTTCAAAGGACACCATCAGGCTAAACTACTTCTAATAAAACATAAAAAGAAACATGATCTTTTCTTCATAGAATAGATCCCATTTCTTCTAAGAGTTCCCTGTTAGATGTGGTACAAGTAACAACATGACAGCTTAGCTCAGCCTGAATATACATATCCTATTCCTGTCTTGAAGTTACCATGGAAAACTTAATACCAAAAAAACGCAGCATAACAAACTGATTTATTTACATCACTCTAGCTATCTACATCACCAACATATGTCTTCTTTTAAAAGCATATTAATTTTTAACCAATACTGTACTGCAACATGGAAATAAATTTGTAAAATTGAGATAACAGTCCTATGAAAAAGCAATTATATATCCTTTTTGTGTTTTATAACAAGTATTTTAACCTGATGATGACCTTTCAAAGGTTGTAACATATTGAATTAAACAATATACACTTAGTTTTTTTGACTGTTTACATATATCAAAATAAAATGATAGTACAAAAGGATGTCTAATCTCAAAAAAAAAATCTTGCTGTTTGTTTCAGGTTTGTAATGAGTATCATAGCAGCATTAGCTTCTCGTAGATTTGGACGCCGGATACTGAGTATACTGTCAGGGTTAGGAATGTGCATTACAACACTAATAATAGCTATTTACTGCCTCATAGAACCTGTTGAATTTACTGGTGGCTTTATAAACTTGCAGAACAGCACAGATACTGTAACATCTACAGAAAGCACACACTGGACATGTGTAGTATGTATTTTGTTATATGTGTGCTTCAGTTCCCTAGGGGTACTTGTGATTCCATGGACTCTGATAGGAGAACTCCTACCAATAACAATACGTGGTATTGGTAGTGGTATTATGGTTGCTGTGGCATACATTTTGATGTTCGGTGTTGTGAAATCCTTCCCTTTTGCTCTCAGTGTTATTGGAACTGAAGGAATTTTCTTTTTCTTCAGTTTTATGTCACTGACTGGTGTTGTATTTGTTTACAAGTTTTTACCCGAAACGCTGGGGAAAACTCTCCAAGAAATAGAAAATGATTTCAAATAATTATATTTCTTCAATTATTGTATTAATGAAAATCTGCTTCAACAGTGACAGAAGTTGTTCGGCTTGTACTCATATTAACATTGCTCGGCATAACATAAATATAATGTTGTGTACTGTACTACATATAGCAATGGATTCAAAACAGTTACTCTTTGTATCAGATGGCAGGTAATTTTCACCTCTGAAATGTGCATAAAACCTATTTAGCTAAAGAAACTGACAATTATGAAAAGAAGCTTTCTGACAGTGTGATAAAATTATATTCCATATTTATCTCTCATCTGAAATTTATGCTAGCTTTTGCTAGATACAATTAGATGTACTTACCAGAACAACCTGACCTTGTTCTGGGAGGTTAGACAGTGTCATTAACCCTTATCCTGCTAATGTGGAGAATATGGTGAGCTCTTAATGATGCCAGCAAATGGCAGATGGAATTTAATTTGGTGTTTAACAGGTTAATAATGTACAGTATTATTGAGTACATAATGAGCAGATTTGTGCTAAAGGGACTGAAATGTGAATGATGTAACAATTACAGTATTGTAATATAACATTCCTAGAAATATATGGGATAACTGATCATATGAAGAAACCTGATTTTTGACTCTTGATTTTCACATAAATACAGGAAGGAATTACATAGTTCAGGAAATCTGCTTAACCTATTATAGAAATACAATTTTCTAGTCAGTAACATATCAGTAATAATATGATTTCAGGAAAACATGCAGAAGTGCAGAAGGAGATTAATGAACAAGTAAAGGTTTAAAGAATGTCATATATTTTGGAATTATATAGTAGATGCAATAACTATTATGCCATTATACCAATGTACCATTAACCAGGGAAAATAGCATGCAGGGAAAACTGTAAGGCACAAGAAGATGAGGAAGGTGATGTAAGCAGCTATAGAGAAGATATTGGACTCTGACAGAGGGAGAACTATACTGCATTCCCTGGAGAACTCACTTTTGCGAAGGTTCTGGATCTGTCAAGAGAGATTATGTTGTGAATGACCAATAACCATTACATCAGGTGAAAAAAATGGCAGTGTGTGTCATATTGATGGAATTGTAACAGTCATTTTGAATTTTGAAAGTTCTAAATGTGGAAGCATTATTTTAAAAAATTATTAGAATAGTACCGATTATCCGATATTTTGTATCCAGCATGATATTAGCAATATTGTTTTATTTGGCCATATTTCTTCTTCTTCTGGCATTACAGCCCATGATGGATCTTAGCCTTCTCTTTCTGAGAAGCTTCTCAACAGAACATATTTTGTATGGGGTGGGTTGTCAGTCCCATGACCGACCGCCAGCCTGGAGGACCAGAATATTCCTTTTTGTCTGGGTCATCATCTTTGATCTGTCTGTCATGGGAGACCCTACCACTAGTTATGCTACCATCAGCATAGCTCTCAGGATCATTCAACTATGCAAGCCCCACCACTACGTCAAAGTAGGGATATCTTCAGGTGGGAGACATATTTCTGGTTCAATAAATTTTAACACTGAAGTATTTTGACTGTTGCCAAAATATTACTGTGTGCCAGTAGTTTAGTTTTTAAAAACATACCCTCTTGAATGACAATGTATTAATTTACTCCCCCCTGCCCTTATGTTTTATTGTGGGACTACTGTGGGTTATGAACATGCAAATGAGGGGCATCTGCTTAAATTAGGAATTACAGATCTTAAAAATGGGCATGGACATGTTTCATATAATGCATCTGACTCTACAGTATGCCAATAAATGGCAGAAGCCCACATACATCTCGTTTCTCTCCTTTCAACTGATAGTGGGTATAAGATTTCCAGTTTTGCATATTAAAATATGGGTACCTGTTAGTTGCTTGAAATAGCATCAACTTCATAGAGAATGTTGCTGTATCTCAACAGTAGCTTGTTTAAATAATACATGGTTGTTAGATAACTTCTAGCTTCACTTCTTAGTATGCTTTTAAACATGCAAGATTAATCGAGAATAATTCTGTTAACATTAAAGAATGTCAAAATATCTGTGTTGTGGGCAGGGGTGTAGCTAGTGGAAAAGGGGGGTGCAGGTAAATGGTATGACAATCTCAGACAGCGGAGTCCAAAGAGCAGCACAATGAATATTTTAGATTGGGAGGTTACTTATTACTTACTTACTTGCTTGCTTGCTTACTTACTTCAATAGAGTATATATATACATATATAATTCCACAGTCTAACACAACTTTTTAAATTAAGTTATTACAATTAAAAGATAATTAAATAATTTTAACAGCAACATGTTTCAGCTCCTCTTATATAGCCATCTTCAGACTGAGCCTTAAAAAGTGTCTTATACAATTAACAATGTTTTCTAGAGTACAAGATCTCATTTACATGTCATAATTTTTTAAATGTAATTACTTTAAGTTGTGTTAGACTGTGAAATTATATATATATATATATATATATATTCTATTGATTATTGAACACAATGGAGATGTCTCACCTGAAAATTACTTATTTACTTTCTTATTACACTCAAACATTTTCAAATAATCAAGCCCAATAATATGAAATTCAATAAACACTTGTGACTTTTTTTTAAACTCATAATTGCTGTCAGGGGTGTCCACTGTCATTACTTGCTGTGGATACCAAAAATCCTGGCTATGCCACTGACTGTAAAACCTAGCTACACCAGTGATAATGATTATCAGGCTACATGATGTCATAACACAGCAATCCACAACATGAATATTTTTTGTATTAAAACTTCAGATTTAATTAAAATATTTTTTAATCTTTATGGTGCTTTGCACCCATGTGTTCATTGCTTCTGCTGTTGTATTGGAAGCAATTATGTACACAAACTATAATATATGCAAATAAAAACACTGCTTTGTACATAACAAGTATTTTTGCCAAAACTACTACCGTGTGTGTTAAAGTTGTCCTGGTGCACACCATGAAGGCATTTTGGGCAGTGGATCCATAGCTCCATCCAATTGTATCCTTGGCCTTAGATGGAATCAAGTTATCAGTCTCATGCCCCAGCTGCATCACACATCCAGAAAGACCCTTGGTCCCCATTGAGTAAGAGGCTGGGTGGGCCCCAGAGCTATTCTAGATATTTTGTGAGGAGAAAGAGACATCTTATCCATGCTGGAATGCCCATAGCTTAGCCAGACTGTGAAAATCAGATTCTTACATTGACATTTGTTGATTCTCATAATAAGCAGCAGATTGTCCTCCTTTGTAGTTTCCACTTTGTGATTTCCTTACTCACATATGAATTAATGTGGTAACATATGTGCACTGCAATACAAGTTCTTCTACTTTCCTTGGTGCTTTGTTTGAGCAAACATCTATTTGCTGATTCCACCTAGTAGTTGCCTAGGTATTGTGCGATATGGAATATACATTGACTGCGTTTTTTTCAATTTTTAGAACTAACTGTTGATCTTGTGTTTATGCCTGGAAAGTGTGATGTGCTAACAGACAGGCTGATGATAAAAAAATTTGATGTTGCTCTGAGAGCAAGTACAGATGTTGAATAAGTTAGACAAGTGAATCAGTATTGATGCAATTGGACACCTGTACACTGTTAATGAATCCGCCATTAATTACATTAAGAAGAATGAAGACAAGATCAAGGGAAGCATTCATGCCAATGCTCCACCTGACTAGCTGCTGGAAGAAGCTTGGGCCCCAAGTACCTAGTGTCTTCTAGGGGTTCCCCAGCCAGCAGGATGACTTAAGAAACATCTTGTTAGCCCATGAATTTCCAGGTTTGCCCAGTTCGAAGGAGTTTACTGTGCAGGAAGTTGACTTTTGCTACAGAGGTAATGGAGGTAACTGTCAGACTCTGATCAAAAAAAAAGTTGGCAGTATTCTAAATGTCATGAAAATCTGTACTTTAGGCAGCATGTAACATTTGCAACAAATGTGTGCATCTTGCAATAAGGTAGATAGTACAGGTAAAGTACCTCTGGTTAATTAAGCATCCTATAATAAGGATGTATGGGAAGTGTAAGCAGGCTCAAAGCTCCATGCCTTATTCTTCATCTGTGCAGTAGATGAAGGCTAACTGTTAGCTTCACGCCCCGACCACTTTAACACTGGTCCCATAGTTCTTTTTGTAATGTTATTTCTTACTCTGTAATTGTAATTCTTATTTTATACTTATATGTCTTACTTTGTAATTGTATTTCTTACTTATACTTATATATCTTATTTTGTAATTGTATTACTTATTTTCTAATTTTATTTCCTATTCTGTAACTGTAACTATGTAAAACTTGACAAGTTCAATATCCAGCCTTGTATGGATCTGACGAAAGCACAATAAATACAATACAATACCCCCCCCCCCCCTATCCATGGATAGGAGGTTGGGTGGGTCGCAGAGCCAGTTTGGATGCACTGCATAGAAATATCTCTGCTTGCGCTGAGAAGTGAACCACGATTCTTCCTCGGTTGTCTATACGGTACACTGTCGCTGAACGCTATAGTTTCATAAATGGGCTGTGCCGACTGCTTACTGCTGGGTCTCAATGTGGCAGATAGCATGTGTAGCAAACTGTCGTTTCCCCTCCGATGTGGATGTTAAGGAATGTGACTGTACTAACATATTTCCTAAAGCTTCGACTAAGAGAAGCAATATGCGTGCAGTCGTGAGCAGCATGATAGCGTTTGTAGGTTATGTTGTTTCGGGATTCACGTTTGTACTATAGATACGTAAAAATAAGTTTGTATTGACGTAGCCATCTGAATTAGTCTCTCGCTTGATCGTGACATTTTATTGTTTAATAGCAAATGTCATTTAAACGCGCGGTAAGTGAGATTTTGCTTGAACAAAATAGGCTAACAAAACATTACTTACTAATTTTTTATATTGACATTTTTCACTTATATGTGTTTTTTCATTACACTAGCAGTAGCTGAGGACATACAACGTGGATACACCGATTGTGCAATCTATGTGGAGTGTTTCAGTGTGATTGTATCTTTGTTTTGCAGGCAGGAGCACAGCTGCTTTACAGGTTAACTAACATAAAAATGTCTGGAGATAGTGTCTCTTTTTCGGTTGACATTGGAGGTAAGTGTAGGTTACGGTGACCCCATGCAACAGTCGCATGGTTGGTTTTTTGTTGCGGTGCCCATTTGACGCTAGAATTGTAGTAGAGCCGGGAATAGTTTGTGTATATTTAAGCAACATGCCAATTTTGCCTCATGTTAGAATTGTGACAGTGCTGCATGTCTAATAAACTACTGGTTATTTTGATCTCTTAATGGGTTAGAGAGGCGTATATAACCTTGAATGCTGATGCTCCTCTGAATCTGGCCACTTTCTCCCCCCCCCCCCCCCCCCCCCCCCCCCCCACCGCTCAAAAAAAAAAACACAGCGAGAAAAAAAAAAAAAATTTTTTTTTTTTAAAAAAAAAAAGAGAAAAAACAC
>Ga0131853_10011900_pt1 | contig 15920 bp, 16 predicted proteins | sample TergutLab28metaG_FD_92764 | JGI IMG/M metagenome (GOLD analysis project Ga0131853, IMG submission 92764) | Labiotermes labralis P1 segment gut microbial communities from Petit-Saut dam, French Guiana - Lab288 P1 (version 2) (version 2) | ecosystem: Host-associated > Arthropoda: Insects >...
GGCCGATATCTCCGTAACCATTGAACTTTGGATATAGGTGTTTTGGGTTATATCGGTATAGTTTGACCTAAGGAACACTCTCCCGAAGTTAGGTCCTTTCCTCCTGGGACACCCTGTATAATAGCAGAGTCCCCCCCATGTACCGACACCACCCAACCTCTATGACACGTACGATATCTCGTGCCCACTTCTACTCCTACCTCCCCACTGTATACAACCCATATAAGTCTGGTATAACTGCTTACTAAGTATTTCATGTACAACCTGAAGATGGCCATTGTCAAGTGCCGAAACATGTAGTTGTACCTTATGTAGTAATACTATATATACCTCTACCATTAAATAGAGTTGTGTTAGACTAGGCCATACGCTCCACTCTAGTTAGTTTCGCGTTGAGAGACTGGCGAATAGCCGCCTGAGCCGGGACCTACAGCAGCGCTAGCAAACACGCGGCCCTCTCTAACCTGAATAGTCTCAGTAACACAATTTAGCGAACATAACATGAAAGGTGTGCGGAATATAATATGGCGACATTATTAGCAGAGAAGGTGATTACAAAGTATAACTCATCGCTTTTAAGACAGCATGGAGTAAACCAATTATTCTGTGTGTTTTACGGGGTTTAGTAAGGCCTGCTACTCGTCGTTCAACAGTACTTTCAGCGTAGCTTACTGTTAGTAAAAAAAAAAAAGGCATTCACCCCCCCCCCCCCCCCACTTCGATGTATGTATACTCAAATCGGCCCTCAGACGAGTCCTTAGCAAATTATGTGGCCTTCGTGTGGGTGATGTTAGCCAGACTTGACCTTCCGAGTGGGCCTTAAGGTACCGTATCCCGTGCACTATGTAGAATTTTTTAAGAATATAATGATTATAAACACAATTGTTATAATTATGTTGGTAATGGTGTAATAATAATACTAATAATAATAATAATAATTGTGCGGGGACCGCGGTAGCACAGTGGTTAAGGTGCCGTGCTACAAATCGGAAGATCGCAGGTTCGATCCTAGCTGGTGTCATTGGAATTTTTCATTGATATGAAATCCTTCCGATCGCACTATGGTCCTGGGGCCGAATCAGCCTCTAACACAAATGAGTACCAGGAGCATTTCCTAGGGGTAAAGGCGGCCGGTGCATAAGGCTGACAACCTTACCACCATCCTGTGCCGTTGTCATGAAATCTGGGAACCTTAACTTCCTGGAACCCGCTGGGCCACTCCAGGCCTGTAACGGGACTGCTTTACCCTTGATAATAATTGTGCATGGATACAGTTACAGCTGTTAGAATGGCTGGTCGCACGTTCACTAGTTGAGATTCGTGTCTTCATAATTATGGATTAAGTTTTCTCCACAGACGGGCCACACACAGCCGTTGGAGATAAGTTTGACTGTGGAACAAAGTTGGGAGTCTAGGTCTGATTCATAAGTTTATTTTCTTCCCCACTGACTGCTCGCCCAGCGGCGAATCATTCAGTGTTTGTGAGAAAATTATTGCTTAAATTCAGATATTGTCTTTGCTAAATTTGTCAGGCGTGGCCTCAAAATTGTGCACTAAGGCCGTGTTTGTAATTGGCTTACGACCAACATTTACTAGTGTGCCCTACAAAATACGGGATTTTCTTAATACGTGGAGCGTATGACTGCGTGAGTCCTACGGAAGTTTCCCTCTATATACCCAGCAAAGTAGCCGAGAAATGCGACTTTCTTTCCACTAGTGACAGCGACCAAACGAGTATATCTCGTCATTGCTCGATATTACATTCATTATTGTTACCTTAAATGGCAAATGACTCCCGTCCCTTTGCAGGCAAGCTTCAACACGTTCCGAAATACTCGATGAAACACGTCGGCAACGTTCAGAATAATTCTTGGGGTATTTTATTTCACTACTGCGGTGTGTGGATTGTGCTTGTTGTTGGTCTGTACTGGTTAATGGTACTAGCAGCAGCGGGCAGTATTTCAGAAAGAAAGGACTGGTTATAACATTGGCATAGATAAGGCCCCCGCAGGCGTCTGAGTGCTGGGGAACGTTGTTCAGGGGGCCCCCAAATGTACAGAATATTAACATTTGGTGTGGACTCCGTTCTTCTGACAGAAGTCTGTGTTGAAATTTGGGAGTACCTGCTAATAACACTTGACAACAAAATTTAACTTTTTTTTTCGGCCCACGAGCTTCAATAGGTGAACTTAGCAGTATTTTTTATGCTGAATTCAGATATGTATACGGAATGTTTCAATCAGGCCGAGTTTCAAAGATACAGAGGACTCTATTTGTGCAAAACAGTACTGTACGTACTCACGAAACAGGCAGAGACTTCCCTCTAAAATGGAGAGACGTATGACTTTCGCGGGTAATTGGCTTCAGGTATATCCCTTTTCAGTGTCCAGCTATAGCCTGTCAACATACTTGAGGTCCACTTGCCTTGGTACCGCTTTTCCATGGCCGAAATGTCTTGGTGAAATCTTTCACCGTGTTCATCACTGACTTCGCCGAGATTTTCTGGAAAAAAAATCCAAGTGGGTCTCCAAAAAGTGGATGTTCAGACTCATATTGCATCCCATAGCTTTGTACGAAGTCAGCAGGTCCTGCACAACATCCTGATAGTTCGCTGCTTTGCGATTTCCTAAGAAGTCCTTGCAAATCCTCTTAAAAGACAACCATGCATTTCTTTCAGTCTCATTCAGGTCTTCAACGTACTGTTTGTCTTGCATCAGCTCCCTGATCTGGGGTCATATAAATATACCTTCCATGATTTTTGCGTCACTCACATTTGGGAACTTATTTCTCAAACATTCGAATCCGTGGCCGATTTTATCCGTACCGTTCACAAAGTTTTTCATGAGGCCCAGCTTTATGTGCAAAGGGGACAGAAAAATTTTCCCCGGAAGAACAGGAGGACGATTGACGATATTTTTCTCCCCTGGCGTCAGTGATGTTCGTTTAGGCCACAGTTCGATTACATAGTGATTCTTCTTGTCCCGGCTGTTCCCCCTCCCCCACACACACATGCACACGCACACGCGCGCGCGCGCGAACAATATTTTGTGTACCCGAGTTGCATTCCGAGTAACAGTGCCACAACCTTGAGATCACATAACTTCCACTTAAATTCGTCATACTTAGTCCTTCCCAACAGTAGCTTCTTGCTTTCATAACTTTTCCTTCATGTTGGCTGCATGAGCCAGAGGAACGGAAGGGAATTTATTTCCGTTGTAGAGTAGAACCACCTTCGAGCTCACTTTTGACGATCAATGAACAAGCGCCACTGATCTGGGCTACATTCATGGCCAAGAACTTTCATTACGGAACAAACATAATTGCAAAACACCACACCATCTTCCTGGGAGAAGAAATCCTTGAATTCTTCATGGCGCCCACGGTAAAAACACACCTTAGTGTCCTGGCGCAGAAGATTCCAGTCCTTTAACCTGGAGCGACAGGTGTGGGTGATAGAGAAATTCGGGAAACATGTTTGAATTCAGCGTCCAAAAATACATCAGAAACAGACATTTTTCCTCATGGACCAAAATCTTTGTTGACCAGTGTAATTAAAGGGGGGCTATTATCTAGTGCCAGGAGGAGTGGGGGGGACCAGTTATGTCTGCTACTTGTTCGTATATTCACAACCCAAGTGAACTGCATGTATTGTATGCATACGCCTACTAGAAATTATGAAAGCAGTATAAAGAAGCATAGCTGTAAGACTTGAACTTCCAAAACAAATTCACAGGGCAATAAAACGATCTGCTAATCTGCCATCATTCAGTTTTTGTAGTAATGGCAGAGACATACACAACAAAAATATTGTCATAATCTTGTAAACTGTATGGTTTCCACCTGATGCGCTGCGTGCTTTAGTGAGTGTCTCGTCATAAGCTTGAGACCCAATGAAGGTGGGAACTGCGTATTAGTGCAAGAAGGGGGCAAGGGCGGTTACTTCAAATGTGGAAGGCAGTGATCGCAATGTGCAGTAAGAATGTAATTGAACATTTAGTCATTTTTTAACGTTAATTCGCTAGTACTTGGACTGGGGTTCTCAAACTGCACGGGCGAAATTGATGGCGGTCCGCACGACATTTAAAGCAATAAAGAGGGTATTTTTATTATAATTAAAGCAATTTCAACAATACTTCTTACCTTTAATGGCATAAACAAAATATGTTGCATTTATTGAACTTTGAAACATTATTGCACTGTTATTTCTCTGCGCTGACGTATGATAAAAATCATCATGTAGGGATATAGAGGAACTTTTTGACTCTTCAGGCGAGTGAAGAAAAACGTTCTCAATCAAATTCTTCAACAGTGAGCCTAGTCAAATTGCGTAATTTTTAGGACTATAAGATACGTGAGGGCCTATGAAATTAACTAGCGGGCCGCGTGTTTGGGACTTCTGGTTTATACCATTTCTGATAACGGTTTCTTTATATCTGATTTCGAAACATTACGTCACCCGGCTGTGTTACAGGCAGTAAAAGTAACCTGATGACTCATAGCGGATGCATGCTACACGATAACACAAAAGGCGTGCGTGAGGAGCTAGTGTCCTATTGAAGGCCGGAAAGTCCTGGCAGACGACAGTTACATCTCTCGCGCACTGACGGCCAGCAGAGAAATCTGAGTTGGAATATTGGAGAACATATCGATCTGTAGTGGAAGGTCACAAGTACATGCTTCTTAGGTCGATGAGAGCTTTCTTTTGATGAATAAAAATACGACCCGCAGTAACTTCTAGTTGCAGATGTTAGTAACGCGGCCCAGATTTTAGTTCTGTAGTGTAAATTACTGCTCTTGCTTTTAAGCGTCAAAGAAAAGCGAACCAACGCTTTGACCAAATTTCTCAGTCTAGAAGGTTGTTTGACCGTGCATCTTCATCATGAAATAACTTGAAATGCCAACTTGATGCAACAAGGTCATTTTATTAATGTATTCTTAGCTCGACATGTTTCGGGTACATAGCCCATCATCAGGAGCATTATATGTTGAGTTGCAGCGTACGGTTTTCTGCACCGAGTTTTTGGATGGGTGGTGGTCTTGAGAGCTGCTGCGTAGGTTGTGTGTACGGTGCGGATAGTGTCTCCCCATTCTTCCATCTGTTTGCATGGATTAATTCGACTCCCAATAGATTGATTTTCTCGAAGTCTGTAAAGAAAATTCAAGATTACTTAAAATGGGACGAAAATGGGCACTTTACATGAATTAAAAAAAGTAAAGCAGTCCCGTTACAGGCCTGGATAGGCCCAGAGTGTTCCAGGAAGTTAGGGTTCCCAGATTTCGTGACAACGGCACAGGATGGTGGTAGGTTGTCAGCCTTATGCACCGGCCGCCTTTATCCCCAGGAAATAATCCTGGTACTAATTTCTGTTAGAGGCTGAGTCGACCCCAAGGCCATAGTGCGATCGGAAGGATTATATGTCAATGAAAAATCCACTGACACCAGCTGGGATCGAATCAGCGACCTTCCAATTTGTAGCGCAGCACCTTAACCACTGTGCTACCGCGGTCCGGTTAGATATATAGGTAGGTTATGAATATACCTATGAACTGTTTGCGAAATATTGTTTGTAAGGCAAAAATTACAAAACATTTCTTCGGGCTGAAATTTTGAGTTTGTGTATGACCGATAAATTTATCAAAATCAGAATCAGCGCATATATGAAATATATTTTTCAAAGAAATATAACAGCATACCCGAACAACAGCAGTAACATGCTATAATAAAAAGAATGGAAAAGGGACATGAGATTCGGTACCTGGAATGTTAGGAGTCTGTTTAGGGCAGGGGTCACTTACAACAGTAGCCAGGGAATTAGCAAGATATAAGTTAGGTTTAGTGGGTGTACGGTAAAAAGGGGGGCACGGTAAAAGCAAGGGAATATAATTTTTTCAATGGCAAAGAAACGAAAATCATCAGTTTGGAACAGGATTTTTGTACAACACAGAATAGTGTAAGAAAGTAGATTTTGTTTGTGGTAGGAAGCCATGTATAGTTATGACAGTTCGCTGGTGTAATATCATTGTTTTGAATGTGCATGCACGAAGCGAGGTGAAAAGTGCAGATTCAAAAGACAGTTTTAATGAGGAATTAGAGCAGCCTAATTATCGTATGAAAATTTTGTTAGGATATTTTAATCTGGGGAGAGAGAATGTTTTAAAACCGTCATTTGGGAATGAGAGACTATATAAGGATAGTAATGATAATGATGTAAGAAAAGCGAAACTTGCCACATAAAAAAATTTTGTTATTAAGAGCACGATGTTCCCGCACCGAAACATTCATAAATACACCTGGAAATCTCCTGATGGGCAGACTCAATTGATCACATATTGATAGACAGGGGATGGCATTCGAGTATACTAGATGTACGCAGTTTCAGGAGAGCTGACTGTGATACCGATCACTATGTGGTGGTTACAAAAGTTAGGGAAAGATTGGCAGTAAGTAAACAAGCGCACAGAAGTTTGATGTGGAAAGATTTAACCTCAGGAAGCTAAATGAGCTGGAGGTTAGGAAACAGTATCAGATTGAGACTTCAAACAGGTTTGCAGCTTTGGAGAATGTAAGTGATGGCGAGGACATAAATAAGTTTTGTGGGAACATTAAAGAGGCTATCAAAACCTCAGCTAAAGAGAGTCTAGGTTTGTACGAATTGAAGCAACAAGAACTATAGTTTGCAGAAGAATGTTTAGGGTTTTTAGATCAAAGGAAGCAGGCTAAAATGTAGTGGTTACAAGATCCAAACCAAAGCAATGTAGATAATTTCAACAGTGTAAGACGTGAAACTAGTAGACATTTCAGGGACAAAAAGAAGGAATATCTGAAAACAAAAATTAATGAACTTGAGCTAACTGTAAAATCAACAGTAACAGATATTTATATAGGGGCATCGGTGATTTTAAGATGGGTTACCAGCTTAGAAGTAATATATTATGGGATGAGAAGGGTGATTTGCTTACAGACTTCCAAAGTATTTTGGCTAGGTGAAGGAGTCATTTCTCTCACTGTTCAATGTCCATGGGGTTAGTGATGTTAGGCAGACAGAAATACGCATAGCAGAACCACTAGTGCCTGACCCGAGTGCCTTTGAGGTGGAGACGACTATTGGAAGCTAAAAGGAAACAAATCACCGGGTATTGATCAAATCCCAGCATGGAGGAGAAAAATTCGTTTTGAGATCCATAAACTGATTAATTCTATTTGGAATAAGGATGAATTTCCTTAGGAGTGGAAGGAGTCAATCATTGTACCTATCTATAAGGAGGGCGATAAAACAGATTTTATTAATTATAGAGGCATATCAGTTTGTGAAATACGTACAAAATTTTATCCAACTTACTGCTGTCAAGGCTGCTCCATATGCAGAGGAAATTATTGGGAACCATCAGTGTGGATGTGAACGTAACAGGTCAACTACTTTGAAGTGTGCGATCCCCGTTGTGTGTATATATAAACTAATAGGTGGGTATGTGGTCAAAAACAGAACTATATATGTCTAATTAGATGTTATATTCTTAGATAAAAAACTACATGTTTCGGCCGATAGTGGCCATCATCAGGTTTTTTTATTCGAATCAATTAAGATTATTCTACACAATTGGTGTGACGTGTTGATGAGGAGATCTCAACGTCAAAACCCTTGTTGGAGCATAGTATCTCTATATTGGGTGTGTGGGTGGACCACGTAATAATACTTAAAAGTGTAACCCTGTATTATCAGAAACAAAACCATGAGGGTCCCGTCCTGGGAAAGCCGCTTGTAGTATCTTCGAAGGAGTCAGGCTTCATTGCTTGTCGCGGCATTAGAGAGGGCTGAAAGGAATAAAATATCACAATTTCACGCAGCTTCAGATTCGCTACGCGAGTCTTCAGTTCCTAGAAGAAATGTGTTCCCTACAATTAACAATTCTGTGTTTCTACAAAGCTTCCTTTGTCGCTGATTAGAGTCACTTAGCATGTACTTATTCTGCATTAACTTCTGAAACAATGTATTTTAGACGTTTCATAGCAGTCGCTGGGTGGGGCTCATTTTAAGGTCTCCACCAACACAGACAAAAAAAAGTCGCTGAATCGTAAATCAAGAGTGATAAGGAGGTACCGTACATATTACGACAGTTGATCGTGGCCTACAGGAAGGCGCTATCGTGGAATGTTCCTGAAGAAATCGTTAGCAACAACGAAACATGTGCTACATACTTACCGCTAAACCTGGCGGCCACCTCTTGAACTGGTATATCGTAAAGCCGTCAATGTTTGTTACGAAGACTACGACATTGTTTGGCTAGTTTACAACGTAGTATCAACTGCTGCTACCTGAGCGTAGTTCCAACATCCGTACCCTATTTCTTAAAGATAACCTGAACATAATACGCTTATTGACGAGTACTTAGCCCACATGGTCTCGCCCTGCTGACATTCCCACTTAAATTCTGCAAGTTTTCGTTACGCCTTTCTCATCTATGCCATGCATGCAGCTAACCTCCCAGTCACATCTTCCTTGACTTCATCTTTTAAAGACCAAGAAAAAAGTGAAAGTTATTTCTATTCAATGCTTCCCGATTTCCGAAGAGCTCTGCGTTTTGGACGGTTCCCAGGCTTTTCCCGTTTGTCCTTCTGGTAGGACCTTGTAGTGCCCTCTGGGCCACACCGGGCCTGAAGCGGGATCACTTTACCTTTACCTTCTGGTAGGAGCAACGTATAGATGAGGATAAGCATGGTACACTGATGGAATGATACAGATATGGGAAAACCGAAGTATATGGTGAAAAAAAAACCTGTCCCAGTCCCAATTTTGTCCACCACAAATCTCTCGGGAACTGACAACGCAGTCGGGCCACAGCGGTGAGAGGCCGGCGTCTGTCTGAGCCATGGCACGGCCTTTAAAGACTTAAGGTTAACGAAGTACATTGAAAAACTCGGTTTGTACCGCGCAATAAACATCCCCATCTCTCGTACAAAAACAATTCCGTTAAAGAGGAAAACTAATCGCTGTTTGCTCCGAGATCCATACAAAAACGTATACATGCAACGTATAGGCAGAACTTGGAAATTTTATACGTTAAACCTGGTGGCAGAGAAGAGACCACGGGGCTTTAAAGGCTTAAACCGTCCTATATCTCTGCATTACATAATTATCTCCACTTTTTTGCTGCTGCTGCTTCTTCTTAAATTCAAATATTCATATCAGCATTCTTTTCTCAAACAACCTGCTCAAAAGTCCATTTGAAGTGCGTGTAATCAGGTTTACCGACTTTCCTTCCAGTGTGTTACAGTGACCAATATCAAGAGGAAATTGTGAAAACTACTAATTGTGCAGGCATAATTTCAGTTTCGTAGTATACTAAATTTACTTTAAGCCCTTACTAGGAGAACGGGACTATGGGATCGGAAGTAAAGGAGGGTGAGACGCACGCGACAGACGGAACAGAAAAATTTCAATATTCCGAAACGCGCCCAACAATCGTCGTGAGGAACACTGCCTTATTATTTGACTCACGAAACTCTGCAAAACACACTACAGTAGCTGTTACATATAGCTACAATTTTGACATCCCTAAGGCGTCAGACGCTTCGGCGCCAGAATGACGCCACATACACACGAAGGGGGATGGGATAGGCGTCGGCTGTCGTAGCTTCCAAAAGTGGGTGTGGCAGCTGGATGGAAAACACACATCTAACGTAAGACCCTCTGAAGCATAAAGTTTAGTTAATTAAGACTTAGAGTACAGCGTTCCCAAATGGACTGTTCGCATCTGTCCATACTGGGTGTTTCTGACGGTTACGAACAGCTCCGATAAACGTGGACCGAGACGATAATCCACGTCTTTATGTCACACAGAACACAGCCCCCGTCCATTATAGCATAAGATGTTAATGCTGTTGAATGAAATAATAGCTGTTTATTCTAATAATCACACGAAGCTCATAACATACACACTTTTGGCGTATGTGGGTGAGAGAGAGAAAGAGAGAGAGTGTGTGTGTGAGAGAGAGTGTGTGTGTGAGAGAGAGTGTGTGTGTGAGAGAGAGTGTGTGTGTGTGTGTGTGTGTGTGAGAGAGAGTGTGTGTGTTTAACCTTTTATGAGCTAGCAAAAACTTTACATACCATCACTTGGCACTTGTCGCAAGCTGTGTGAACTGTGTGAAACAGTCGAACAGTAAATTTCACACAGTGCACACAGCTTGCGACCCAGCTCCACACAACCACAGCCAGCACAACCAGTGCAGAACACCATACGCGGTAGTACACTGTCTTGTTCTCCTGATGATGGGCATTATGATGCCCGAAACATGTTGAGATAGAAGTTTGATAATAAACATCAGATTAGTTGCATCTTGATGGTTTCTCTCTCTTCACCCTAATTTGTCAGTGGTTTTAAGTGATTTAACCTTTAGCCATAATCAGCCACTGACATCGGCTGCTAACTATTACAGTGGAATTAAAAAAAAATAAAAACGAGGAAGTTTTAGATAAAGAACAAGAAGATTAGACGTTGTGAGCTAAAGTACGTGAGTCATAGAACATGTAGTTATGTTTATACGTATATAAATACAATAACAAATAGTGTTACGTGGCAGTTTTATTTATGACATGATTCTAATGACACATTGTTTAAAATCAAACTTCAACTGCCACTCCCCCCCCGCCAAGCCAATGAAATATTCTGGCTGCGCACGCCTGCTTTCTGTGCCACTTATCGGTTAGTATTTTTATTGTTTCATTTCATTTTTGTAGAAACATTTTTACTTACATAGAGATTCTCTAAATGCCTAGCACCAGTGCTTCTTTTGTTATTGTCGCGGGAATGTTTCAAATGACCCGCGAATTAATATGCGCTAGCAACAAGTCTTGCTCCTCCAACCATCGCCTGTTTTGGTTGGCAAACTGCGAATTTATTTACAGCGACCAATAAGTTCGTGTTTTTTCTTGTTTGTTTTGTGTGTGTTCTTAGCGGACCACAAAAATAAAATCAGTAGCTCCGTGGAGTCCGCATTTTTTTTTGAGGTCAAGAATGGGTCTTCATACGAGAAAGTGATGGGTAAAACTGCTCTAAGTTATATGAATTTTCGTTTAGTGTACGTGATAACAGTAAAAAGTGAAGCTTTGATACGGAATGTCTGTTGATTCAGTATAGGCCTGTACGTACGTTAGCTTCCATATCCGCTGATTTGAATAAACATAAATTAGCAGTGAAGAGTTGTCTATAAAATTAATATTTATGTATTAGAGCCTGGGAGTACCCGATTGCGCAGTTGGTTGAGGCACTGCGCTACAATCCGGCAGGTCTCCCGTTCTATTCCCGATGGGTTCATTGAGAGTTTTCATTGACTTAATCCTTCGGTGGCTCCATGGTCCTGAGGTCGACTCAGCCTCTAACAGAAATGAGCACCAGGGATATCTTCTGGGGGTAAAGGTGGCCGGTGCATAGGGCTGACAACCTTATCACCTTCGTGTGCCGATTGTATAGAAATTCTGGGCGCCTCAAACTCCTAGAGCCCTAAGGGCCTGTAATTGGGTAGATTTAAATTGTACCTTATAATGGGCCTCCTTTGCGAAATAAACAATGACGCTTTATGTGGAGACAACGTCTGTCTGCCTGTGACCTAACAACGTCTAAGCGATCTGTCGAACGTTCATGAAATATCTTATACCAGTTCTTTACAAAACGTTGGCAGAAACATTTGAGTTTCGTGAATATCGGGCGATTGATAATCTTACTTTACTTGCGGGCGTAATTGATTTTCTACCGTTACTTTCCTTATTTATTGTTAGACTTGAGTAAGGTTAGGTATAGATCTTCACGTAATGACGTTGAGCAGTTGTGAATTTCATGAAGGTCGGTGCAGTGAAGATCGTACATGAAGTTATGTCTTTATGTTCTGTTCTTTCGTCCGAATGAAATAAAACACGGTACAGGATATCCTGTGTCAGTGATTTTGAACTTCATGAAAACTGGCGTAGTGGAAGCCATACTTTACATTGGGGCGTAAATGTATTTCTGCCCTAATTTCCGCGTTTGTTGTCCCGTTTACGTGATATTCGGTATAAGAGTGCTCTTGAAAATCTGTGAGTTTAGTGGAAAGCATCGCAAGGAAAGCCGTAATTTTCGCAGTAAATGAAATCACATTTGACCTTGTACTGTTAAAAGTGGGGACCGCGGTGGCACAGTGGTTAAGGTGCTGTGCTACAAATCTGAAGGTCGCTGGTTCGATCCCAGCTGGTGTCAGTGGATTTTTCACTGTCATAAAATCCTTCCGATCGCACTATGGCCCTGGGGTCGACTCAGACTCTTAACAGAAATGAGTACCAGGAGTATTTCCTGGGGGTAAAGGCGGACGGTGTGTAAGGCTAAAAACCTACCACCAACCTGTGCCATTGTCGCGAAATCTAGGAACCTTAACTTCCTGGAACCCTCTGGGCCTGTCCAGGCCTGTAACGGGACTGTTTTACCTTTACCTTGACTGTTAAAAGTACATTTTTATAGTAAAGAATGCCTTGGCGAAGTCTGTGTACTGCGTCACGGAGTACGATTTACAATCTTGTTTGTTCATATTTCGCATGTTTCCAGAACTGTTGTGTTTCTTATGTAAAAAGTGTAAAGACGTTTAACATCTCATTGCCAGCCTCGGTGCACAGAACGGTGCTTTAAATATTCACGTTCTGCCGGCCTCGTTGCTCTGTAGGTCGTTAGTGCATTTAAGGGCACAGTAAATTTAAAACTCCTTCGTCTAGGGCAGTAGTTGGAATTGAAACCGCAGCGTCAGTGAAGGGTTGAAATGTGTTTGTCAGTGTTTTACGCTATTAACAAGGATCATCTTAGGCTAACATTGGCGAACCGTCCGCCTGGAGACAACAATAGAGCGAAGGGCCAGAACTGTTAGGCGCACGTAATATTTTCTAACTTTTTTCCTTTCTAGGAAGAGAAACAGGCCAAAAATCGTATCTTTTGGAATCAGTATATGAAAAGCCCTTAGAATACGAGGTATTTTCAGAGTTTCAGATTTTTCTGAACCCTTTAAGACCCGAGATTTTATTTGGGGGTAAAACTGCATAAGGGAATTCAATCCTGAAATATTTTAGGGAAAGTCTCCTACTATGTAAGGTAGGTATAAATCAGAGATGACGATCTGTTTAGTTCTTTAGATGCAACATCCCCCTCGTGTTTTATGCAAATTAGGAGGGAGTGGGTACGTCAAAACACAACTGTCTTTGTATCCTGTTTGTTAGGCTGACGACATGTTTTGGTCACTGTGGGCCATCTTCAGGTCACAAAAATATATAGTGAGGAGAAAATATACAGTATAAAAACATTAGTTGTTGTGCTAATTCTGAGCTTTCAACGAGATCTCGTTGCCTAGCGGTTATCTATATTGAAAATAATAATATATTCGCCAGGTAAAGTGTATAGAGAATAAAGTATATATACATGTTGTAAGTGATGTCTTATGAGTAAAGTGCCTTAAGTTTAAAGTACATATGTATGTTGTACACTTCGATTGCTGTAAAAAAAAAAACAAATTGGGGATAGTAGTGCTCAGTGGAAAGCTTTCCACTGAACACTACTATATATATACTTTATTCTCTATCCACTTTACCTGGCGAATATATTATTATTTCCAATATAGATAACCGCTAGACAACGAGATCTCGTTGAAAGCTCAGAATTAGCACAACTAATGTTTTTATACTGTATATTTTCTCCTCACTATATATTTTTGTGACCTGAGGATGTGGCCGAAACATGTCGTCGGTCTAATAAATAGGATACAAAGACAGTTGTGTTTTGACGTACCCACTCCCTCCTAATGGCGATCTGTACCATTCACGCTTGGTGCCGGCCGTATCGTCGCTCCAGTATCGTCTGTTCGGCGTTGTGAAATATTCTGTGTTACACATGTTTTAGACGAAGAGGTCTCGAACTCAAATTGTACGCAGTTTAAACCGATAATTTTGAAACTTAAGGCGGACCGCATGTCATTTTCTGTTTAAGTATTTTTATTGAAAGACACAAAATTAACAATTTTGCCTACTTCTGATAACAAAATCAAAATAATTATCGAATTTAGAACTTTATTGCATTTTTGTCCCTCTGTACTGACGTAAGCTGTGTTTTGCCATCTGGGGATAGCAGACATTTTTAGCCCTCCGGCGAATGAATAAAAATATTTTAAATCAAAAAATTATTCGACACTGGTCCGGATCGCGTTCTAAATAGAAATAAGGTCAGTTACAGGGCCGTAAAAATGACCTGGCGGTCGACGTTTTTGGGGACCCCTGTTTAGCCAGTCCTTGAGGGGTTTTGAAAGCGACGTAAACTGTACTCATTTCTTGTGTGAGCGGCGTCTTAAATTTCGGTTTATGACGTAAATATTTGAAGTAATCGGTAAGTAAATGCACAGCTGCGTGTTCCTTGTAGCTTTGTCCGAGTGACCGTAGTTACCGGACTACGGGGCGGAAATGTATGACTTTTGGTATGTCAGAGTGTTGAATTATAAAGTGATCCAATATGTGAATATGCGCAAAAGCTGTAATCACATGTGACAGTATCTCAGACGGTGCCAAAGCTGGCACTGGTACCAATATTTCTCCAGCGTTGGTGTAGGCGAAACTACGGTGAACGAGGATTTACACCAGTCCAGTGAGGCTGGAAACTCTCACTTTCAAGCTTTGAGGACTAGCAGACGTGATAATGGCACTGCATGGAGAGGCTTTGTAGTTCATAATGCCAGTCTGCTGCCTCGTCCACAGACTAGCACTTCCGACGGCTCTGAAGGTATAAATATAAACAGCGACGCAAGCTGAGCACCTACAAGCGGTGCATGTGCGTGTGGCACTTACATAAGCCATGTAAATGGTACACATGGCAAATTCGCGGAACTGGTTTGAAGTAATTTACTAGTGGGTTCATTAACGATACCATAAGTACACACGCTAACGTGTCGTCGAATGGGAGGGTGATCACACATGATAGACCGAGGAGGGTTTGGAGACGGTTGTAGTTTGACTGTATCGTCAGCGTGCTTGTGAGTGACACTGAATCATGTATAGATATTAATGTGGTGTGGCATGAGAAGTGAAACTGAATTCATTAAAGAATAATATGTTCGATGTTCCTGCTTTATGTCATTCATTATGGCCATAGATAGTAGTATGCGCTATTTTCAGGTACCTTTCAAGAGTAATTTATGTCATTGCGGGCTTTAGATTCAAGTCAGGAAGCCCTATGCGTTATATTTTAGGGCGGGACAGAGGTATTTAGAAGTCACCGCGAGTGTAAAATATACCGTTAGTAAAACAGTTGTTAACTGGCTGTCGTTTATTCGAACAGACCATTTGCATTAACACAAACAAATACACAATATTAAAATATTGTGAATTGTGTTGGTTATTGTATAAAAAATTGTCATTTAATGCACCGATATAAATGCGTAAAATATTGTTAGTAGGCGAGTCGTGATATTTTCAAAGTATTTTCAAACCAAATCTGGGGCTATATTACTTTAAAATAATAGCTTTAATATGTTACGGACCCGAAAACATTCATTTCCAACAAGATGTAAATATTGTGTTGTTAGTAGTGCCGTAGCTAGGTTTATTTGGCACCTGGGACGAGTAATCACAATGTCCTCCCACCCCCCACAAATATTATGAATTTTAAAAATAAAAATTACTTATTGAATTTCCTTGTACCGCATATTTTGCTCAGAAATTTAAAACTTGTTGAGCGCGGAAGATCAGATTTCTTAATGTCCACTTTGTCAATTACTTTGTTGCATCTCGGACCCAGGCCCTTTAGGCGGTGGCACCACTCGCACTCCCCCCCCCCCCCCCCTTTTCTTCCCCCCCGTGTTAAATTCCTTTTTAAAAATTTATCATAAGGATTCCTACACTCAGAATACCCCCACCCTCTTTCGTCAA
>Ga0131853_10011901_pt1 | contig 15919 bp, 7 predicted proteins | sample TergutLab28metaG_FD_92764 | JGI IMG/M metagenome (GOLD analysis project Ga0131853, IMG submission 92764) | Labiotermes labralis P1 segment gut microbial communities from Petit-Saut dam, French Guiana - Lab288 P1 (version 2) (version 2) | ecosystem: Host-associated > Arthropoda: Insects >...
CGACGGCGATCTCGACCGGTATCTATCACGCGAACGCCAACAACGGCAACGGCAATGCAACGCTGTTCACGTTGGGCACGACGTACAACCTGTCGAAGCGCACGTTCCTGTACGCAGAAGCGGCCTACATCCGCAACAGCTCGACGTCGAACCTCGCCATGTACGACGGCGGCAACTGGGGTGCCCAGAACGCCACCGACTCGAGCGGCAACGCAACCAACAGCAACCCGCAGTACGGCCACAGCCAGACCGGTGTGATGATCGGCATGATGACCCAGTTCTAATCAGCAGTAGCAGCGAGAGTGTGTTTCCAGTGATCTGAGCAGTACCGTTTTTCTCTTCTCTTGAAGAGGCCGGTGTGTCAACTCCTCCACCCTGTCACACCGGCTCTTTTTTTCTTGCATCCCCCACATTTTTCCAGTTGGATACACCCGCCTTCGGTGTGAGTTTCCGGCCGGAAACCTCGGCAACCCGCTGTTCGTCTCCCTATCCGCTATCCCTCTGAACGAGGGAACGATGGCTGCTGTGCGTTCGCCGGACCGGCGCGGCGGCGGCGCGTATCCCTGTGCTTCGCGCAAAATTCCGGCAAACTGGGCGTATCCCGGGTCGTCCGGAACCCACGCCGGAGCAAGGAGAAACAGCCATGACGAGGCATTCTCATCGAGGCAATCTCACGGGTGCCGAGCAGATGCGATGTGTCGGTGCCTGCGATCCCGCCGAACGTTTCGAAATCGTCGTGATCATGAAGCGCCGGGACGAAGTGGCGTTTCGTGACCTCGTCCAGCGCATCGAAGCGGGCGATGCCACGGCGCAAGCGCTTTCACGCAACGAATATGCGCAACGTTTCAGCGCATCGGCGGACGACGTGCAACGCGTCGAACGCTTTGCGCTGGCACACGGTCTCGCGGTCGAGCAGGTGGACGCCGTTGCGCGCCGCGTCGTGCTGTCCGGCACGGTGCAGCAATACAACGCCGCGTTCGGCGTAAACCTTCAACACTTCGAGCATCGAACCGCGACTTCCACGACCCACTTCCGCCAGCCGGGCGCAACGCTGCATCTGCCCGACGACGTTCAGGAAGTCGTTGCAGCCGTGCTCGGTTTCGACAATCGCGCGAAGGCACGCCCGCACTTTCGCATCAATCCCACGTTGCGGCCGCCGTTTCGCGCGGCGCAGGCGCCCACCGGATCGTTCACGCCGCCGCAGCTCGCGCAGCTTTACGATTTCCCTCCCGGCGATGGGCAAGGACAGTGCATCGCGCTGATCGAGATGGGGGGCGGGTATCGCGACGCAGACCTGCAGACGTATTTCAACGCCCTCGGCGTTCCGCCGCCGACGGTGGAAGCCGTATCGGTCGATCAGGCCGGGAACGCGCCGATCGGAAACCCGGAGAGCGCGGATGGCGAGGTCATGCTCGACATCGAAATCGTCGGCGCGCTGGTGCCCGCGGCCCGCATTGCCGTGTATTTCGGGCCGAACAGCGAAGCCGGTTTCGTCGACAGCGTCAGCGCCGCGCTGCACGACAGCGCGCGCGATCCCTCTGTCATTTCGATCAGTTGGGGCGGGCCTGAATCCGCGTGGTCCGCACAGACGCTCGCCGCTTTCGATGATGCGCTACAGACGGCCGTCGCGCTCGGCGTGACCGTGTGCGCGGCAGCGGGCGACAGCGGCTCGGCTGACAACGTCGGTGACGGCGCGGATCACGTGGACTTCCCCGCGTCGAGCCCCTGGGTACTCGGCTGCGGCGGCACGAGTCTGACCGCTGCAAATGGCCATATCGTGCGCGAGACCGTATGGGGCAGCCGCGACGATGGCGCGACGGGTGGCGGCGTGAGTACGACTTTCGCGCTACCTGCGTGGCAGAAAGGGCTCTCAGTCGTGCGTAGCGATGGCAGCACGCAAGCGCTCACGAAGCGCGGCGTGCCCGACGTGGCCGCCGACGCGGATCCGGCCACCGGCTACGTCGTGCGCGTCGATGGCGCCGATACCGTAGTCGGCGGCACCAGCGCGGTCGCACCGCTGTGGGCCGCACTGATCGCACGCATCAACGCGGCGCGCGGCAAGCCCGCGGGCTTCGTCAACGCGTTGCTGTATGCGCAACGAAGCGCGTTCAACGCGGTCACGAGCGGCAGCAACGGCGATTTTTCGGCGGCTCCGGGCTGGAACGCCTGCACGGGTCTCGGCACACCGATCGGCACGAAGGTGGCCGCCGCGCTCACGGCGTCATAGCGTGGAGGCACTGCGCGCGCGCACGGCGCAATGATTCGAAGATTTCGAACGCATACCAACGTACTTCAACGCGTACCACCGCGGGCAAGGAGGCGACATGAACAAACGCACGCAATCGACGCATGGGCACGGTGAGGGGAAGGACCATGACCACGCGCGCAGCGGCAACGGCAAACACCGTGGCCCCGCGGATCAGCCATGTTTCGATCCCACTGCATACGGCAACGGCCCCGACGATTTCGTCACCGACAAGACCGAGAACGCGGCGATCACCCATCACGCGATGCAGATCGGCCGCGAAGTCATCGTCTACACGGCGACGGCAGGGCATCTCGTGAGCGTCGATTCGAGCAGCTCGCAGCCGAACGCGAAGATCTTCTACGTGGCGTTCACGAAGGACGGCGCGCAGGCGCACGAGCGCCCCGTGACGTTCTTCTACAACGGCGGGCCCGGATCGTCCTCGGTGTTCGTGCTGCTCGGCTCGTTCGCGCCGAAACGCATCAAGACGTCGATGCCGGGTTTCACGCCGCCCGCGCCGTATGCGCTCGAAGACAATCCGGACAGCCTGCTGGACCTCAGCGACCTCGTGTTCGTCAATCCGGTGGGGACGGGCTATTCGGCGGCGGTCGCGCCGTATCGCAACCGCGATTTCTGGGGCGTCGATCAGGATGCGGATTCGCTCAAGCAGTTCATCAAGCGCTACCTCACCGCGAACGACCGCTGGAATTCTCCGAAGTTTCTTTATGGAGAATCGTACGGCACGGCGCGCAGTTGTGTGCTCGCGTACCGGCTGCACGAGGACGGCGTCGACCTGAACGGCATCACGCTGCAGTCGTCGATTCTGGACTACACGCAAAGCGGCAATCCCGTGGGCGCATTGCCGACGGCCGCCGCCGACGCCTGGTATCACGACCGTGTCGGAGTACGGCCGAAGCCGAAGAATCTGCAGGCGTTTGCGCAGCAGGTGGCGCAGTTCGCGCGTACCGATTACCGCGCGGCGCTGACGCAACTCTCCAATGCGAAAAATACGGCCTCGGCGTCGACGATTGGAAAACTTGCGCAGTACACGGGTATCGACACACAGACGCTCGAGGCATGGAAGCTCGATATCGCCGCCTACGACAGCCGCGGAAACTCGCTGTTCCTCACGACGCTGCTCAAGGACAAGGGCGTAGCGCTCGGCGCCTACGATGGCCGCGTGACGGCGGTCGACACCGGCATCGCCGGCAAGGTCGACCCGAACTCGGGCGGCAACGACCCGACCATGACGGCCGTGACGGGCGTCTATACGGCGATGTGGAACAGCTACCTCAATGAACAGTTGCAGTTCCGCACGAACTCGTCGTTCACGGATCTCAACGACCAGGCATTCCAGAACTGGAATTTCGGGCATATCGATCCGACCGGCGCGCAAAAGGGCGTCGATGCGCACGGCAACGTCGTGCTCTACACGGCGGGCGATCTTGCCGCGGCGATGGCGCTGAACCCGGACCTGCGCGTACTTTCCGCGAATGGCTACTACGATTTCGTAACGCCGTTCTATCAGACGGTCATGGATCTGCAGCAGATGCCGCTCGTCGATCAGAAGATCCGCAACAACCTCAGCGCGCGCTTCTATCCTTCGGGGCACATGGTGTATCTCGACAATGCCTCGCGTACGGCGCTCAAGGGCGATCTCAGGAAACTGTATCGCAGCGCGGTGACGGACCGGCGCGCGATCGCGCGCATCCGTGCGTTGCAGCAGATGAGAACGTTGAGCACCGTGCAGCATTGACAAGGGCGGGGCTCCCGCAAAAGGAGCCCCGCCCTGGAGCGCACGCAGGGGTGAGATTAAAGCTTAAAGCGCGCTGTAGACCAGCGTACGTAACTGCCTGCGCAGCGGGTACGCAGAGGACGGAATCAACTGCGTCAGCAACAACACGATCATGTCTTCTTTCGGATCGACCCAGAAGAACGTGCTGGCCGCGCCGCCCCAGAAGAAATCCCCCGCATTGCCCGGCACGAGCGTGCGTGACGCGACCTGCGTGGTGGCGAAACCAAGCCCGAACCCCACGCCGTGATAGGCGGCCTCGCTGAACATCGAACGCGATAGCTGCGGCAGATCCACGCCGCCGGGCAGATGATTGGCCGTCATCAGCTCGAGCGTTTTGCGGCCGATGATGCGCACGCCGTCGAGCGTGCCGCCTGCGAGCAGCATGCGCGCGAAGCGCATGTAGTCAGCGGCCGTCGACACGAGCCCGCCGCCGCCCGACACAAACGAAGGCGGCTTCAGATAATGACTGTCGCGCGGATCGTCCTGCAACGCGGGCTTGCTGCCCGTCGCGCTCGCGCCGCCGAGCTGCCCGATCGTGTAGCAGCCCGAGAATCGCTGCACCTTGTCGTCGGGAACGTGAAACGCGGTATCGGTCATGCCGAGCGGCCCGAAAATGCGTTCGCGCAGAAACTGCTCGAACGGCATGCCGCTGATTTTGCCCACGAGGTAGCCGAGCACGTCGGTGGAAACCGAATAATTCCACGCCTCGCCCGGCGAAAATTCGAGCGGCAGTCCGGCGAGCGCCGAGATCATCGTATCGAGCGTACCGTGCGTGTCGACGCCGCCGAGCTTGAGTTCGCGATAAGCGGCATCGACGGGGCTGCGTTGCTGAAACCCGTAAGTCAGCCCCGACGTGTGGCGCATCAGATCGACGAGCTGCATCGGCCGGGAGGCGGGCCGCGTTTGAAATGCGCCGAGTTGACCGCTTTCGAATACCTGCAGATCCGCCCACTCGGGGATAAACCGGGAAACCGGCTCGTCGAGCGCGAAACGGCCTTCCTCGAACAGCATCATGAACGCCACCGAGGTGATGGGCTTGCTCATCGAATAGATACGAAAGATCGTGTCCTCGGCGAGCGGCACCTCGCGTTCGCGATCGGCCATGCCTTGCAGCGACGTGAACGCCAGTTCGCCATGGCGCCAGACCTGCACCAGCGATCCGGCGAGTTTGCCGGGGCCGACATATTCGTCGGCCATGAAACGGTCGATGCGTTCGAGTCGCGCTCTGAAGGCGTGCTTGTCTTCGGGCGAGACGGCGTTGGAGCGTGGATCTGACATGCAAAAACTCCTTCCTGTGAGCGGATGGGTCTTTCGGAACGACCAGGAGTTTCTCCCATTGACGATCGTCTGGGTAGCCGTATTTCCCCTCGGGTTCAGAGGCGCAGAGACGCAAAGACGCAAAGACGATTACGCCGCGCGTCGTTCCGCCATGGCCGCGAGGCACGCGCGCGCATCGCCGGACACGATCCGGGACGCGCATGCGATCATGAGATTCTTCTGGAGTCCGAAATCTTCGACGAGGAAACCGCGCTCGCATTGACGCCCCTGCGCGACCGGCTGCGACGGCACGCGTTCGAGCAGCGTACCCGCATCGGTCGTATAGGCCCAGATTTCCTTGCCGAGCGCGGCCGCATAGCCGATTTCGAATGCCGTGCCCGAGTCGGGTTCACCGGGGCCGCGAAAATCGTCGACGTTGGCCATGACGATATCGGCGCCACGCAGCGCATCGATATTCGAGCGGTAGATCCAGGCGGCCAGACGTGGGCCGTCGAGATCGGCGGGCGCTTCGGCGTCGAGCGGATAAACGCCTTCGAAGCCATACTCGGCACAAGTGGCGCGCAAACACTCGCCGAATGCGCGAGCATCGGGGCGGAACACGTCGAAGCCCGCGAGGTAGACGCGCGGCGGGCGGGGAAGCGGAGCGTGGGTCATGGCGGGAGTCCTCGGTGGCCTGGTCAAACAGTTGCGGACCAGAGATGCCGATTTTAACGGGCCCAGCCGGTCCGGCCAACGCGCAACGCCCGCGCCGGAAAACGGGAGCAGACATGAGTGGAACGGCCAGCACGGTAGCGATCGTCGGCGCAGGGCATGCAGGCGGCAACGCGGCGGCGCTGCTCAGGCAATACGGTTTCGATGGGGTGATCGTGCTGATCGGCGCGGAGCCGGTGCCGCCGTATCAACGTCCGCCGCTCAGCAAGACTTACCTCACGGGCGAACTGGATGAGGCACGTCTGTGGCTCAAACCGAGCACGTTCCATGCCGAACATCGTATCGATCAGAAGCTCGGGGCCGCCGTCCTGTCGCTCGATCGCGCGGCGAAGCAGGTCGCCCTCGCGGACGGCCACGTCGTGAACTACGACAAGCTGATTCTTGCGACCGGCTCGACGCCGCGCACGCTCGCGATTCCGGGGCACGACCTGGATGGCGTCGTGACCCTGCGCTCGCTCGCCGATGCCGACACATTGCGTTCACGCCTGGGCTCCGGCACGAAGCTTATTGTCATCGGGGCCGGATACATCGGCCTCGAAGCGGCAGCGTCCGCGCGCCGGCTCGGTCATGACGTTACGGTGCTGGAAGCGGCGCCGCGCGTGCTCTCGCGCGTAACGGGCGAGACGGTGTCGGCGTTCTATGCGGGCGAGCATCGCACCCAGGGCGTCGACCTGCGCCTCGACGCGAAGGTGGCGGCGTTCGTGGGCAAGGACGGCGCGCTCGCGGGCGTAAAGCTCGACACGGGCGAGATCGTGCCGGGGACGCTTGCGCTCGTCTGCATCGGCATCGTGCCGGAAGTGGCGCTCGCGCAGCAGGCCGGCCTGGTGTGCACCAACGGCGTACAGGTCGACGACGACGCGCGGACATCGGACGCCGACGTCTTCGCGATCGGCGACTGCGCCTGCCGGCCGCTGCCGCGTTATGGCCGCATGGGCCGTCTGGAAAGCGTGCACAACGCGCTGGAGCAGGCGAAGCTCGCAGCCGCCGCGATTGCGGGCAAGCCGCGCCCCGCGTGCGACGTGCCGTGGTTCTGGTCCGATCAATACGATCTGAAACTGCAAACCGCCGGCCTCATGGAAGGCTTCGACGCGGCCGTCGTGCGCGGCGATCCGGGCGCGCGGCGGTTCTCCGTCTGGTATCTGAAGGGTGGCGCACTACTCGCAGTCGACGCCGTCAATTCGATGCCGGAGTTCCTTTGCGGCAAAAAGCTCGCGGGTTCCGATCGGAAACTCGACGTCACCACGCTGCGCGACCCCGCCACCGATCTCGTCAGGTTCGCGGCGGACACGCTGGCCTGAATGGTCCGCTATCTCACAATTCCTTGATGTACGTTGCCGTGCCCCGCCGTGCGGCGACATAAGATGCGGAACGGTAATCGCCGCGTTTTTCGCTTTTTCCGCGCGGCAATCATCCGCTCGAGCTACATCGCATCGGTACACGCACGATGACCACTTCTGCCCAAATGCCGACCCAAACATCTGTTCACGCGCCCGGCGCAGCGTCTGTACGCGCGCGGCGCAGTGCGCGCGCCATGTCCGATGCCCCACGGTTTTGCGGTCGGGAAGGCGTGCGCTACGACTTCAACCACGGCGCGCGCGTGCAGGTGCCCCAGGCGGGCTGGCGCGTGAGAATGCGCGATCTCGACACGAACACCGTCGTGCTCGACCGCGTACTCGAAGCAGGTGAGATCGCCGCGAGCCGCCGCAAGTATTTCGTGCGTCTGCAGTTCGACGTGTTCGACGGCGCGCGCCTCGTGTTCTCGCACGCCTTCGATGCCACCTGGCGGCGCGTGCGCATGGAGATCGCCCCGGGCGCGCTCGGCGACGCGCTGGCGTGGATGCCCGCCATCGAAGCGTTCCGGCAGCAGCACGACTGCGCGGTCAGCGTGCCGCTGACACCGGCGCTGCGCGCGCTGTTCGAGGATGGCTATCCGGAACTACGGTTCGTGGACGATACGCCCGACACCGACGCGCCGCTCTACGCGACATACCGGATCGCCCGCCACGTGCCTTATACGGATCGCGACCATCAGCCGACCGACCCGCGCGTGAGCAGCCTGCAGGATTTCGCGTCATATCTGCTGGGCGTGCCCGCCATCGAGCGCCGTGCGAATATCGCGCTTGCCGATCGGGAACGCCCGATCCCCGAGCGCTACGTCTGTATCGCAACCGACACGCCGACGCAGAGCCAGCACTGGAACAATCCGGGTGGCTGGCCCACGCTCGTCGCGCATCTGAGGGCATGTGGCTACCGCGTGGTGTGCGTCGACGGCCGTCGCAAACACGTCGCTTCGAGCACGGCAGCCGCGATCGGAGCCGGGGCCGAGGGCTTTGCCGTACAGCGGCCCCTACCGGCGCGCGCGAACCTGATCGCGCATGCCGATTTTTTCATCGGCTCGGATAGCGGCCTGTCCTGGCTCGCCTGGACGCTCGGCACGCCGACCGTGCTGATCGGCGGTTTTTCGCATCCGAAAACCGGCTTCCATACGCCGTGGCACGTCATCAATTTCCGCGCGTGCAACAGTTGCTACAACGATACCGCGCTGGCCTTCGACGGCCTCGACTCCAACTGGTGCCCGCGCCACGCGGACGACGCACTCCGTTTCCAATGCTCAACGGCCATCACCCCTGAACAGGTGATGCACGTCATCGAGCCGCTCGTCGCGATGAACAGGCGCTAGCGGCCTCATTTCCGGCCGCCAATGTCGTAAACTGTGCACGGGCCGTTTCATCGGCCCGTTTTTCGCATTTCTGCATACGCCTTTGCACATCGACGACGAGACCTCATGGCCGCCCACCGCTCCCGATCCGTTTGCGCTTCGCCCGCATGCCGCCCGCAAGGGAGCGACGCTTGAGCGCGCGCGAACTGCCCACGGGGCTGATGCTCGTCCATGGCAATCAGCCCGAGCGGATGCGCGATTTGATCGTGCAATGGATCGGCCAGAATCCGGTCGCTCCGCTCGAAAAAGAAGTCATGCTCGTGCAGAGCAACGGCATCGCGCAGTGGTTGAAACTCGCGTTCGCGGCCGACCCCGAAGAGGGCGGCTGCGGAATCGCGGCGGCCCTCGAAATGTCGCTGCCGTCGCGCTTTCTCTGGCAGGTGTACCGTGCCGTGCTCGGGAACGACGCCGTGCCGGCCGTCTCGCCGTTCGATAAATCGCGGCTCACGTGGCGCCTCATGCGCATGCTGCCGGCGCTGCTCGACGAGCCGGGCTACGCGCCGCTCAAGCGCTTCATGGCGCAAGACGACGACCAGCGTAAGCGCTTCCAGCTCGCGCAGCGTGTGGCCGACCTGTTCGACCAGTACCAGGTCTATCGCGCGGACTGGCTCGCCGCCTGGGCCGCGCACGAAGACGTCGTGATCGACGCGCGCAGCCAGCGCACGCCGCTGCCGGAAGAAGCGCGCTGGCAGCCGGCGCTCTGGCGCGCGCTGCTCGACGACGTCGGTACGCAACCGGCGTCAGGCGGCGTCGATCCGCGGCAGACGGGCCGGGCCGCGGTCCACGCGGCGTTCATGCGTTGCGCCGAAAACTGGAGCGACGGCGACGCGCGGCCCAAAGGGCTGCCGCGCCGCGTCGTCGTGTTCGGCGTTTCCAGTCTGCCGCGCCAGTCGGTTGAGGTGCTCGCGGCCCTCGCGCGCTGGGCGCAGGTGCTGATGTGCGTCCACAACCCGTGCATGCACTACTGGGCCGACATCGTCGCCGACCAGGATCTGCTGCGCGCGCGCCACGCGCGTCAGCGCCGCCGCGCGGGCACGTCCGCCGTCATCGACGACGCGCAACTGCATCTGCACGCGCAGCCACTGCTGGCGGCGTGGGGCAAGCAAGGGCGCGACTTCATCGGACTGCTCGACGAATACGACAGCGACGAAGCGCGCGCCGACTACGCGCCGCATTTCACGCGCATCGGTCAGCGTATCGATCTGTTCGACGGCGCCGACGCACTCACGCTGCTGCAACAGCTCCAGGACGACATCCGCGATCTGCGTCCACTCAACGAAACTCGCGAGCATTGGCCGGCCGTCGACGTTCACGCGGACGAGTCGATCCGCTTTCACGTCGCGCACAGCGCGCAGCGCGAGGTCGAGATCCTGCACGACCGGCTGCTCGCAGCGTTTGCCGAAGATCCGACCTTGCGTCCGCGTGACGTGATTGTGATGGTGCCCGACATCGAGGTCTACACGCCGCATATCCAGGCCGTGTTCGGTCTGCTCGACGCGGACGACCCGCGCTACATCCCGTTCAGCATCGCGGACCGCACCCAGCGCACGTTCGATCCGCTGATCGGCGCGCTCGAAATGCTGCTGGCGCTGCCGCACTCGCGCGTGACCGTCAGCGACGTCCTCGATCTGCTGGAAGTGCCGGCCGTACGCGCCCGCTTCGGTATCGACGCCGACGACGTGCCGACGCTGCGCCACTGGATCGACGGCGCGAATATCCGCTGGGGCCTGCATGCGCAGCAGCGTGCGAGTCTCGGTCTGCCGCAGGCCGACGAACTGAATGCGCCGAATAGCTGGTCGTTCGGACTGCGACGCATGTTGCTCGGCTATGCGGCCGGCGATCGTGCCGGCGCATGGCGCGGCATCGAGCCTTACGCCGGCATCGGCGGCCTCGATGCGGCACTGCTCGGGCCGCTCACGCGTCTCGTCGATGCACTCGACACCGCGTGGCAGACGCTGCGCGAACCGGCGACCGTCGAGGTTTGGTGCGAGCGGCTGCGCGCGTTGAAGGCGGCCTTCTTCGCGACGGACGACCCTGAAGACGCCTACACGCTGGAACGTCTCGATGGCGCGCTCGAAAGCTGGCGCGAAGCGTGTGCCGAAGCCGCGCTGGTGGACCCGTTGCCGCTCGCGATCGTCGCGGAAAACTGGCTCGGCGAACTTGACGGCGGTGGTCTGCAGCAGCGCTCTTTCGCGGGCGCCGTGACGTTCGCAACACTGATGCCGATGCGTGCGATCCCGTTTCGCCGCGTGTGCCTGCTCGGCATGAACGATGGAGACTATCCGCGTAGCCGCACGCCGCTCGACTTCGACCTGATGCGCCGCGACTACCGCCCCGGCGACCGCTCGCGACGCGAAGACGACCGCTACTTGTTCCTCGAAGCACTGCTCTCGGCGCGCGACCATCTGCATATCTCGTGGATCGGACGCAGCGTGACCGACAACACGCCGCGGCCGCCTTCGGTGCTGGTCGGGCAGTTGCGCGACCATCTGAAAGCCGGCTGGCGGCTCGAAGATTCCGATGAGAAACATGGCGCGCTCATCGACGCGTTGACGATCGAACACCGTCTGCAACCGTTCAGCGCCGACTATTTCCCGGCACGATCCGGCGCAACGCCGCTCTATACGTTCGCGCAGGAGTGGAGCCGGCCCGCACCGCGGCGCGACGCGGTGGCACAGGCGGCGCAGGCGGCATGGCTGTCACCGCCCGAACGCGACGAGCCGCTTTCGATCGCCGAGCTGGCGGAATTTTTGCGCGACCCCGTGCGTGCATTTTTCCGGCAGCGTCTGCGCGTTGAGTTCAAAGCCGAGGACGCCGCGAGCGAAAACGAAGAGCCGTTCGAGGTGGATGCGTTGCAGGCGTGGCAGTTTCAGGGCGAGCTGATTCGCGCGCAGGTCGCCGCAATGCAGCGTGGCGAGGACGATCTGGAGCCGGCCGCGCTGGAGCGGCTCGAACGCATGCATCGCAGCGGCGATCTCGCGACCGGCGGCTTTGGCGAGGTGATCGGGCGGGAACTGCTCGCGCCGATGGGCGAACTGTTCGCCGGCTATCGCAAAGCGCTCGCGCGCTGGCCGCAGCCGATCGAACGCCAATATGAAGTCCGCTTCGAAACGGCGGTGCAGGGCCGTATGTGGGCGCTCGACGACTGGATCGACGATCTGCGTGCCGCGCAGGACGGCGCGCTCGGCCGTGTGATTCTCGATCCGGGCACGCTGATTCAGGCTAATAAGTATCGCGGTGAACGACTCGCGATTTACTGGGTCGCGCACGTCGCGGCCCAATTGGCGGCCGGCGAAGTGACGACCGTGATCGTCAGCAAAGCGGGCATCGCGGAGTTTTCGCCGCTTGCGCCGGAGGTCGCGCGAGACTATCTGGCCACGCTCATCGCCGCATGGGACGAGGGCGCGCGCAGGCCGCTGCCGCTTGCGTTGAAGACGGCGTTCGCGTGGCTGCGCCGCTTGCCCGACGCTTTCGATGGCGAGCGTGCAAACGTCCCGGCCGAGGCGTGGGACGACGCGCGTGCGGTGTTCGAAGGCAATGTGCGCACACACGGCGAGGCAGAAACGAACCCGTGGCTGCGCCGCGCGTTCCCCGACTTCGACGCACTCGCCCGGCACGACACCTTCATCACGCTCGCGACCACGCTACTCTTGCCCGTGCAGCGCGCGCCGCTGGCGTCATCGCGAGCGAAACCCGAAACCGTGCCCACTGCAGGAGAAAAGGCATGATTGCGGCGCACGATGGCGTGGCCCAGGCACTGGAGCCACTGCGTTTTCCGCTGCACGGCAGCCGTCTGATCGAGGCGAGCGCCGGCACCGGCAAGACGTTTACGATCGCAATGCTCTATGTGCGACTCGTGCTCGGGCACGATGCGGCGAGTGCGGTGAGTATGGTGCGCGACGAGGAAGACGGGCAGGGCACCGCCATGCGTGCGCTCACGCCGCCGGAAATTCTCGTCGTGACGTTCACGGATGCGGCGACCAAGGAGTTGCGCGAACGTATCCGCGCGCGCCTGATCGAAGCGGCCGAAGCGTTTCGTGCCGATCCCGAAGACCCGGCGTTCGCCGCTTCCGAGGGCGACCTGCTGCACGCGCTGCGCGACGACTATCCGGTTGAGGAGTGGTCCGCCTGCGCGCGGCGCCTGCAACTTGCGGCGGAGTGGATGGACGAGGCGGCTGTTTCGACGATCCACAGCTTCTGCAACCGCATGCTCAGCGAGCATGCGTTCGACAGCGACAGCTTGTTTTCGCAGACGCTGGTGACCGACCAGAACGAACTGCGCGCGGAAGTCGTGCGCGACTACTGGCGTACGTTCATGGCGCCACTCGACGCACGTTCGGCCCAGGAAGTTCGTGAATGGTTCAGGAATCCCGATGAATTGCACCGCTCGGTGCGTAGCTTGCTTGCGCATGCGGACTTGCTACCGGACGCCTGCGAGCCTTCCGCCGCGCTGCTCGACGCGCGAGAGAGAGCCAGCGACGCGTTGGAAGCGCTGAAGGCGCCGTGGCGCGTCTGGATCGACGAAGTCAAGGCGCTGCTCGACGCGGCACGCGCAAAAAAGCAGTTCGACGCACGTAAGCTCAATACACGCAACTGCGATACCTGGATCGAAAAGCTGCGGACATGGGCGCACGACCCTGAAGTCGACCATCCCGGCTTCGACGACAAGGCCGCCGTGTGGACGCGTCTCACCCCCTCAGGCCTCAAGGAAATCTGGCAACCCGGCAGCGAGCCGCCCGCGCATGATGCGTTCACCGCCATGGAAACGCTGCGCGATGCGCTCGGGTCCCGGCCCAATGCGCGTCAGGCGCTGCTGTGTCACGCGGCACGCTGGATCGAGCGGCGCTTCGAAGAAGAAGAGACACGCCGCTCGCAGATGGGCTTCGACGACCTGCTCACGCGCCTGCTCGCCGCGCTCAACAAGGAAAACGGCGCGCGTCTGGCCGACATCATCCGCAAGCAGTATCCGGTCGCGCTGATCGACGAGTTCCAGGACACCGACCCGGTCCAGTACGCGATCTTCGACAAGATCTATCGCATCGCTGACAACGATACAGAAACGGCCATCGTGCTGATCGGAGACCCGAAGCAGGCGATCTATGCGTTTCGCGGCGCGGATATCTACACCTATCTGCGGGCCCGGAGCGCCTGCGCGGGACGGCTGTATACGCTGACGACCAACTACCGCTCCACGCAGGCGATGGTCGCCGCGGTCAACCGCTGCTTCGACGCGGCCGAATCGCGCGCCGAGGGCAGCGGGGCGTTTCTTTTCCGAAACGCCGGCGGCGAAGCGAACGCGTTGCCGTTCGTTCCGGCCGACGCGCACGGCCGCGAAGAAACGCTGGTTGCCGACGGCACCGCGCTGCCCGCGCTGAATGTCTGGTGGCTGCCTCCGAACGACGATGGCAGGCCGCTGACCAACAAGGCGTGGTTCGCGAGCATGGCGGGCAGTTGCGCATCGGAAATGGTCCGCCTGCTGAATCTCGGCCAGACTGGCGCGGCGGGTTTCGCATCAGAAAACGGCCTGCGTGCACTGAAGCCGTCCGACATGGCCGTGCTGGTGAACAATCGCGAGGAAGCGCGCGCGATTCGCGAAGCGCTGGCCGCGCGCGGCGTACGCAGCGTCTATCTATCCGATCGCGATTCCGTGTATCGCACACGCGAAGCCGAAGAACTGCGCTACTGGCTCGCCGCGTGCGCCGAGCCCGACGACGGCCGGCGCGTGCGTACGGCATTGGCGACTTCGGTGCTCGGGCTCGACTGGGACGAACTCGATGCACTCGGCCGCGACGAGATCGCCTGGGAAAACCGCGTGCTGCAGTTTCGCGGCTATCGCGAATGCTGGCGCAAAAAGGGCGTGTTGCCGATGCTGCGCCGCCTGTTCAACGACTTCCACGTGCCGCAGCGGCTGCTCGCAGAAAGGGCAGACGGCGAACGCACGCTCACGAATCTGCTGCATCTGGCCGAACTGCTGCAGCAGGCCAGCACGCAGCTCGACGGCGAACATGCACTGATCCGCTTTCTCGACGAACAGCGCGAGGACGAAACGGCGGGCGGGGGCGGCGACGCACGGCAATTGCGACTGGAAAGCGACGCGGCGCTCGTGCAGGTCGTCACCGTTCACAAGTCGAAGGGGCTCGAATATCCGCTCGTGTTTTTGCCGTTTGCGTGCGCGTTTCGCGCGGTCAAACCCGACGACGTTCCGTTCAAGTGGCATGACGACGCCGGTGAACTGCACGTGACGCTCGAAGCCGATGGCGCCGTGCTGCAACAGGCGGATCGCGAACGGCTCGGTGAAGACCTGCGCAAGCTCTACGTCGCACTCACGCGCGCGCGTTACGCGACCTGGGTCGGCTATGCGCCGCTGCAGAGCGTGGAGTCGAGCGCATTGGGCTACCTCGCGGGCGGCGGCGCGCCGATCCCCGCCGAAGCGACCGAAGCGAGCCTCGACGCGTGGCGTGGCGGCTGCCCGGATATCGCGATCGCGCCGGCGCCTGCACCGGGCCGCGAGTTGTTCGCGATGAGCGGACCCGGCGAGACGCGCGGCGCGGCACGTGTGTTCCCGCGCCGCGAACGGGAACGCTGGTGGGTCTCGAGCTATTCGAGCCTGAAGACGGTCGAGGCCGCGCCGGGTGTACCCGGCACATTCGGTACATTCGGCACACTCGCCGCGCCCGACCCCGACGGCACGCGAGCGGCGCCGGACACGCGCAGCGAAGACGTGTTCCTCGAACTGCTCGATGCCACCACGCCAATGCAGGATGAAGGCAGTGAGGATGAACGCGTCCAGCCAATCGCCCCGGCCGGCGAAACGATGCACGGCTTCGAGCGTGGCGCCGATGCGGGCAGCTTTCTGCACGACCTGATGGAGTGGGCGGCCGACGAAGGCTTCGATGTCATCGCAGAGGATACCGAACGGATTCGCGACATGGTCGCGCGCCGCTGCAATGTGCGCGGCTGGTCGCACTGGGTCGAGCCGATCACTGCATGGATGCAGCATCTCGTGAGCACGCCGCTCGCGCTGCCGCCCGTGGATGACGAGCCCGTGCATCCGGTTACGTTCGCAAAACTGCCGTCGTATATGGCCGAAATGGAGTTCTGGGTGGCGGCCCATACGGTCGATACGCTCGAACTCGACGCGCTCGTCACCGCGATGACGCTCGACGGCGCC
>Ga0131853_10011902_pt1 | contig 15919 bp, 6 predicted proteins | sample TergutLab28metaG_FD_92764 | JGI IMG/M metagenome (GOLD analysis project Ga0131853, IMG submission 92764) | Labiotermes labralis P1 segment gut microbial communities from Petit-Saut dam, French Guiana - Lab288 P1 (version 2) (version 2) | ecosystem: Host-associated > Arthropoda: Insects >...
TGGGTGGATAATATTAGGATGGATCTCCAGGAGGTGGGATGTGGGTATATGGACTGGATTGGGTGGGCCCAGGATAGAGACAGGTGGCGGACGCTTGTGAGTGCGGTAATGAACCTTCGGGTTTCGTGAAAGGCGGGGAATTTCTTGACTAGCTGCAAACCAGTTAGCTTCTCAAGAAGGACTCTGCACTATGGAGTAACTAAGTAATGCAGTAAGTGTCCGTCGAACCCAGCATATATCTGTTACATTTTTATTTGTTGAATACCGATTGGTCTTTTACAGTACCGTATTTTGTGTATACTTCTCACATGTTATATATACCGTAGAAGTAACACGGCTGTGTGGGTCACAGTGAGGTAATAGTTCCCTTATTGAAAGCGTCGCGTACCTTTTGGACAAACTGGCAGTACACCAGTTGAGAACCGCTGCTCTGAATTTAGAGTCTTATTTCATTAGTAAAATGTACAATGTAGAATAACAGAAACGTTTCACGAAGCTCTACTAAGGACGCTGACATGGAAATAGCGGCGTAAACATGAGACAAGTAGGTCTTACATAAGTTAAGGATAATGTAGGTCGGACACGACTAGTTTATTAGCATTTATTAGCAGGGTGTTAATGAAGCAACATGTTTCGGCCTACTCGGAGGCCATCATCAACTTAAGCAGGTCTTACATGTTTGTCATTTAAGATAATGTTGACATGCTTTTAACACCGGTACATAGAGACGCGTGGGGTAGTGGGGGAGGGGGTTGGCGATTTCTTAATCTCGACACCATATGGAGGCGAATAGAGTGACTATCCCACCGCATTAGCCTTTTCAGGAGGCATTGTGAGCCGCTGTTGACTGAGACATAAATCCCTTCAACTCCGGGGATCGAGACCTGGACTTCTAATTCGTAGTCAGTCACTGTATTGACCAACTGACCCGCCTCAGTTATAACGCTGGTACTTACTAAATCATTGTAAAACGTGAGAGACCTAAGGTGCTAATGACGTGGTAAGGTAGTTTCTGTATAAACAACTAGAAGGCGTATGGGGGAGTGTAAGTGTGGCTCCATTCATTCTTAACCTCGACACGAGGAAAGGTCCCCCGCTATGCATTGAATATGGGCTGGGTGGGCCCCATAGCTGGTCTGGAGAATAACGACTGTAAAATGTTGAAATTGTATTCGTGATGAAATTAAGAGATCAAATTCCAGAATTTCTTTCTACGATTCAGTTCAGATACAGATGTCCCTCGATCATATGGACTATGTGAGGGGAGAGTGGTCCGGATCACCAGGGAGTCCGGACCACCGAGAAGAAACTGCGTGGTATAGGTGACATGTGAAAAATCACCACTCAGTGCAAAAGTGAAACTGCTTAAAGCGAAAATACTGTGCCTAACAGTACATAATAATAATAATAATAATAATAATAATAATAATAATAATAATTTTAGTGGGAAATACAGGGTATATTTGGCCCAAAATTGTCAGGACCACTCGGAGATCCGGAATACCTGAGTCCGGCTTACCGACGGACCACTATATTTCCTTTTAAATTCCTTAAAATTTAATTATCGCTTTGTGGTTATATAATTGCATAGTATATGGTATGTTGTGATTGCGTAGTGGTACATGGGTGCGTACAGTAGCGCGACTGGAGAGTGAAAGACAATAAAATACTAAAGATGATAAGTGCGCCTAACAGACAGGAAGTGACTATAGAACCACAGGAAATTGTACGAAAATCTCGGCTCAATTACTATTTCTAGACGATTTAATGCAAACTAAGTTTAAAAAGTGCAGATGATGTGGTACCCGCAAGATAAATGAGAGATGCTTAAGATATCTTGTTAAGAACACCTGCATGGAAGAGACAAGTTAACGGAGACACACAGTAAGATAATATTAAAAGCGGCTCCGGTAGGCTTGGAAGACGGACTGTCGTGGGCACAATGTGCAAAACCGAAAGGCTTGGCCAAGCAGGAAACTGCGTGGCTAATTTGAAGGAATGGAAACCCAGTACCATTCAGAAAGTTACTCTTCGACTTTTGAAATTTCACCTGACGGAAGTCTACATTATTTTCGACCATTTTGACGTAATGTTTTTCGTTGTGCCTGCAACGCCAACAGTCGGCAAACGTGACGGATATTCAGTACGCGCAAATAAATGGACTGTATATTCTGTTTCCCAGTACGACTGCAGGAACTAAAAGAAAAAGTCGACCAAGCAATTCGATCTCCAGATTCCCGTCCAGCTATCAGATGTCAAGGGGAAGAGGAAAGGGGGAGAATTTGCCATATAATGAGTTCGAACAAGGGGTGGCCAATGTATTGCTCCTGCATGTGCACTCTGTGTTTCAGTTGGAACTGAAATATAATTGGATAACCTTAATAAAGTAAGTACGACGAGTCTGGTAACCCCTAGGGACGGAAAAAGGGACCGGGCAGTCGGGCAACTGACCGCGGAGCCAACCTATAAGGGGCGATAAGAAGTCACTGGAATAGTGCGTTATATGGTGCTAGTAAACTCAGTTTCCACGCGCCAAATAATTTCTCCGAAAATTATCCGAAGTGTTGGCACGCGCCCTCGAAAGTTTCGCTAGCGCTCTCCTAGGCTTTAAAGGGTATCAAATGATAGCCTGATCGCGGCGTCCACATGTCTCGGAACTGCGTCGTAACACCATAGAATTTGAGGCCTACAGAGGACGTGGCGATTTAAAATATCCCGATTACCTCTAATTCTCTTAATGTTAACGACCTCATATTTTCGAGATATTGTCTTCCTTTCTGAGTTTCCATAATAATAAAAGACAAACCTTCAAATAACGTTTTTCTACACCGCCCCTTTGTAGTGAGGAATTTTGTAATACCTTATTAGATGTGGATTTGTGTTGCGATTTTAAGCCGTATAGCTAATAATGAGATTAAATGTTATGAAAATCAGGACTTTCAGTATTATTCTAATAAAGTTGGGAGCGTTTTTAAATCAGAACTTTTAAGAGGACATTCTGACTTTCTAGTGTTAAAACCATTTGGGCTTTGTTCTTTATTACAAAGACGTTCACGGGATGCAGTGTGCCTTTTAAATACAGGTGCGGACGAAATTACATTGCAGTGCAAAAATTCTGAGTGTCTCATTGATGTCCTTTCTTTTCTGGTCAAATTCGATTCAGTATTTCTCTTATTTGGATGGAAATATGCCGTCCGGGACCTACCGGCCTTGTCGCAGCTCATCTACATGAAATTGGATCTTTACAAAGTGCTGGTACAAGAACAACAACACAGGTAATGTACGTATAACGTAGTATTGAGACGCGTTCGCGTAACCAATGTTGCCATGGAAAAGTAACAAGTATTACATATTCTGAGTGTGTGTCTTTAGCCTTGTTTATCCGGCATGCAAAACGCGTGCTCCTTACTGTGTTGTCGTCTTCGGCCTGTCTGGCTTTTCTGTATTTATCCACATTATCCCATAAAAGGCATGATTTTCGGGGGGGGAGGGGGGAATTGAATATAAAACATGTGTTTCGACTTTCTCTACAACTCTTGTTTGAAGCATTTCTCATTCGAAGTAGAATTAGGCGAGATATAAGTCCACATACGTGTTCGTGAAAAGCACACGTTATTCTTGTCAGATTTTAATCAAAGTTGATTTTTCTCGACAGAGAAATACTCAAACTTCACCTTTTATGAACCTTTGTCCTGTGGGAGCCGAGTTGTTCCGTGCGGGCGGACAGACGTGACGAAGCTAATGGTCGGTGTTTGCGATTTTGCGAAGCGCCTAAAGATGGGGGAATGCTGTGTGAGATTTGAGATTTTCAAAATGGTTGCAGTGTAGGCCTTTATTGCTGCATTGCGAGGCGTGACGCGTGAGACTGGCCAGTGTCGCAGATGCGTGCCGAGGTTCTACCAGACGTGCAGAAAACAGAATTCGTCAGAAAAGTAATGGAAGTACGCTTTTGTACCATTGTTTTCCAACTTTCAGCTATTGTGCAGCAATAAGAGCAGATGCACCCTGTTATTGTTCCGAAGTAGGCACCACACAAAACATGTGCGTGTGAATATCCTTGGTACTGATTTTTCGTTGTGGGTCTGGTAGCTCAGTCGGTATAGCGACTGAGCTATGGACTGGACGGTCCGGGATCGAATCCTGGTGGGAACGAAATTTTTCGCCCGTCCAGACCGGCTCTGGGGCCCACCCAGCCTCCTGTAAAATGGGTACCGGGTCTTTCCTGGGAGTAAAGTGCGGCCGGGGCGTGCTGCTGACCACTCACCCCCTTCTAGTGCCGCGGTCATGGAAGAGCAGAGCTATACCTCTACCCACCCTCTGGGCCACACCGGATCTGTAGAGGGATCACTTTACCTTTACCTTACTGATTCGTCTTTCTGTGATTTGCCTTCACATGCCTAAATAAATATTCAACACTGTAGGGCTTTGACGGTGGTGGATGACTCATTGACATAGTCTCCTTTTTCTTTTTCTTTCTTTCTTTTTGGACTCTGTCCATCGTGTAAAACTTTTCTGAAAAAAACGAGGTTTCGGAGGCCGGCTCTGCTTCCATCTTCAGGTAACGAAGCACCTAACATGTTGGAACCAGTGATGAGAATATCCTGATTCAAGGGGTCCACCACATTAGATGCTTCGTTACCTGAAGACGGAAGCAGAACCGGCTTCCGAAACGTCGTGTTTTTAAAGAGTTTTAGACGATGGGCGATGGCCAAAAGTTGGAGATTGTGTCAGTAAATAAATGTTGTGTGGCGTTTTGTTTTGGACGTTATGGATTAGATTACGCTTGCTGCTTATATGCAGTGTGTGATTATGTTTCAAAAAAATTCGCGAATATAAGGTCACAGTGCAGCAAAATATTATTACAGGGAACTGATTCCTCCCGCCGTTTTGTGATTTCCAATCACATCCACTACGCTGGTTCTGTGGAAATTTGATTCACTTTACTCGACACTCAAACCATTACTTAGTACACTTATGTCATGAGAACTGAAAAGTTGAGGGAACTCAATACATCAACCTGTTTAATTGAATGTTTCTAATGACGGTTGGGAATTTTAATTAATTCCTCACATGGCAATATGTTTTCAGTCTTAGTGACTGAATATTGTAATGCTTATAAGATTATTATGCTCTCCGCCGAATAATAATAGGTAATAATACTGACAACGCTTTGCTTTTTTAAATATTGCAATACATAGTGTGCAGTCTTTGCCGATCCCAGTGGCCGCGTGTTTTAAGGCGTTTGTCTACTGCCCCTTGCTTGTTGAGACTGTGGGTTCGAATCCCCCCGGGGGCATGGTGATTTGTCTGTTGTGAATGCTGTTTATTGTCAGGTAGAGGTCTCTGCGTCGGGCCGATCACTCGTTCAGAGGAGTCCTGCCGAGTGTGGTGTGTATGAATTTGACTGAGGAAGCTGACAGAGTAGGCCTAGGCCAAATAGGGGCTGTCGAGCCATTAGCAAATAAATTCAGTCTTATAACGCGTCCAAAGCCACTGGTTATTTAGCATATTGTGCTGGTGTTTAGTTTTTCAGAGTGCACAGTATTCAGTGGGTATATCCCAACCATTTTTTGGGGCCGTTCATTATGCTAAAGTTTATGGCTGCTCGTCCTTGGTTCTGTATAGCCACTTATGCCGCTAAATGTTTCCGATTCTCATCACCTAACAGTTTACTGTCCTTGATGTGTAGGTTATACTGTGGGTCATAAAATGATGTTATATTATTAACATCAGCTGGAGCTATCCGCACGCTGAATGGAACAGGAAACTCGTTCCAGTTGTTCTGCGTATCCCCTCAGGACAATAGGTAACACAAGTTAATATGTTTTATTGTCTGTTTCAGTGTGGGGTCATGGGCATCTGCCCACCAACGGGGATGCAGCTCCAAATATCGATGACTACAGCAGTTACGATGAATACAGTGACGCCTACGATGATTCCAACACGTAAGTACCCGCAATATCGTGTCTGGTTTCCGAACTGCTTGAAGCTTCACCATGGCCATGTTGAAGTTTTTATCTGTCTCTACAAATGTCAGCTTATGAAATATTACATTTTACTCTATTTCCCTTGCTGTCAACCTCGTTACCACATTCGGCACAAATATCATTAAGTTTCAAAAATAAAATATAATGTTTTGCGATTGTAGAAGAATTTTTAAAAATATTTCAGGATTAATTCCACAAAGTCCTCAGCTTTAGGCGCACGTAGAGTTAGCGAGCCTAGGTTGATGTCGCAAATCGGGAGAGTGCGCGAATTCGTGTGCGGGTAGATCGGTTTATTTCTGCTCTCAGAGCGGTGCAGGTGTCGACATTCGTCTGCTTATGTAACAGCTGCAATCATTTGACTGAGGTAGGAGGACCATGATGTTTGTGAGACTCGCACTGGATGTTTTCATGCAAAATGACTGGGACTTTGCGGATGTAATTCTTCTGTATCTTTAAATAAGCTACACGGACATTTCTGCCCTCATACGAAACTTAAATGTATGTGGGCCTGTTTTAAACTGCTGTAAAGTACCCCCTGGTTGAAGTTTCTTCGGACAATTGAGGAAATTTAAAAATAACGTAGTAGAAAGTTTATAAAAAGAGAGTGGGGTTTACATCGGCTTGAGGATTGCACAGCAGCGAGCACTTTATTTTCAGGTAGGCGCTCCCTCCTCCTCTGTCATAACCAGTCTACAGGTTGCAGCAACTATTTAATTCGTAAAGTGCCTCACATTGTTAGGAACCGTGTAATGTGACACAGGAATTGGACAGAATTGGATAAGAAACTCATGTTCGGGATTTGTGATCACACCCAAAGGAAATGCCAGGGCGTTGTACCATACCTGCAGATTTCCCATACGTATAGGCCTACATATATATATATATATACACACACAGTGCAGGTACACTTTCGTGCTCTCTAAAACGTTTCCACTTTGTACTGCACACTGCCACACGAGAGGTTTGATTTTCCAGATGCTCGCGGACGCCTTCCTCTCTCTTCCTTTCTCTCTCCTTTCTCCTCTCTCACGCCTCTCTCTCTCTCTCTGTCACGCACTCTTGTACGTACATTTTCAGAGCCCACTCTAATAGATTAAACTTCCGTCTAACAATCCGTAACGAAATGCAGTAGTGCTACAAGCGTGTATTTATGTAATCAGTTGGCTTGTTTTAATTTAATTCCTTATGTACTTTACTAAACTTTAAAGCAGTTTAATGTGAAGGAGAACACACCATCTGTTTTAATACTTCAAGATTAATTTCAAACCTACTTTTCATAACAACCAGAAATTGAATACATGGGGTTTAAAATAGGTCGTGAAAAGACGATAGATTTTCACCTGAAGATGGTACCATCGTGCCGAAACGTCTAGTGAATATATATATATATATATATAAGTGTAAGAATTTTTACAATATCTTTTTGTGTGACTGAAACATGCATGACTAGTTACATTCAATCCCTCGTGCTTAGTTTCGAAACAATTTTCCAGTCTGATGAAATAACTTGAAATGCCAACTTGATGCGACGAGTAATTTTATTAATGTATTCTTAGCTCGACATGTTTCGGGTACATACGCCCATCATCAGGAGCATCAGATGTTGAGTTACAGCATACGGTTTTCTGCACCGAGTTTTTGGATGTGTGGTGGTCTTGAGAGCCGCTGCGTAGGTCGTGTGTGCGGTGCGGATGGTGCCGTGCAACATCCGCACCGCATATGTTTGATACCATCGTGTTTCAGAATTAATGTGCCTGTAGCCTGTCTTTTGTGTGTGTGTCTTATGTCTTACTAACAACGGTAGTTTGTAAGGAATTTGTTACAAGTTATTGAAATCGTATGCGTTTAAATTGTATCACGAAGGTGACAAAATCTAGATTTGCAGTAAAAGGTTCGGGGCAGTAACTTATGAACATAAACAGACATTTTGCTTATCCTGGACAGGGTGAAAGGTCGCTGTAAAATCTAAACACTTCTACGTGGTCACTCCTTTCATTCAATTCTGGTTATTATTAGACATATTGATGCAAATCTGGTTTTTGTCTATAGTAATGTTACGTGCCGCTCCTTTGTGTTTGGATTTTTTAAAGTCTAGGTTACTACACGTTTTGAACAAATTTTATATATTACGCCACTCCGTTGGCTAGTCTGTTTCGTGTTTGAGAAATATGTTTGAATTTCCGGAGTAATTTTTTCCGTCTCTTTCAATTTCCGTAAGTTTCTCCAAGTCATCGAATACACGTCTTCTGTTAATAATGAGCTAAAGCGTTCGAACTGCTTTAGGGAACCGGAAAATTGATAAACTGATGATTGCTCTATATTTATTTGAAGGGTGGGGCCCACCTTCCAGTAGGATTCAGCATTACGTTTGCCCAGTTGTACCTAAAGTGGCCCGCTCTAGCACAGGATTCCGCAGGTTTTCTTTATAAAGAAATTGGTCAATAAAATTTTGATACTTTGCAACTTAATTTTCATTTTCCTCTCCGTCTTTGTCCATAATCGGCTTTGGAGTTGCATGCAGTTTATCTCACCAATAATAATATCCTGTTTTTCGCAAATGCGCATAGATATTTGTTTGAATACAAGTTTGTTTGAAAAAGTTTATTTAATTATTGCTCCCAGAAAGCACGCTTTTAATTTGTACGGTTTTTAAAAAAAATGTAGATTTATTCACAAGACAGCAGATGTTAAGTGTGAAGACCAGTGAGGTAGCCATTTCAAACAATCTGATGGAAGGGGAAAGAGCTGCGTGACTGTGTGCAGATGTCAAAAAATCATTGCCCCTTAGAATGTCGACATAAGAAGTTTCGTGGTTACGGCTTCTGGCGTGTGACACCGTGTACTTTGGTACCTATCCATTGAAATGCATAAAAGATGGAAATTTTTTATGTAACTGCACAGCTGTAAATTCCTCAAGCAGGACTCTGTGCTGTGGAGTTGGATAGCAAGATTGAAGCAGTGCTCACATGAGTGCGATTTAAACAGCTTATGTTTATTTTTTTATTTGTTATGGCTCAGCAGCCCCTGTTCTGCCTAGGCCTGCACTGTGAAGTTCCTCTATCATACTCAGACACACCACACTCAGTAGGACTCCTCTGGACGAGTGATCGGTCCTGTCAGGAGCACCTCTACTTGGCCACACACACAAAACTCACAGACATCTATGTACCCCGGGGGTATTCGAACCCGCAATCCCAGCAAGCGAGCGGCTGCAGACTCATGCCATGTTTTAAACATTATTATTATTATTATTATTATTATTATTATTATTATTGTATATGTGGCTGTACCTGCACAGGAAATTCAAGGGCTTACTCTAGGTGGGGGGTTACAACATCATGTTTCATCAACTTGTACGAAATATGTTCACCATAGTCTTTAAGTACAGTGACCTTTATAATTCAGTACAACAAGCGCACCTACTCATGTAAGGAAAGAGTAGAGAGCTTTATCAGAATCTGCGTGAAGACTGTCCATGCGACCCTGTTAGTTCCTGAGCTCTTAAGTTAAGGTGACTCCCGAATTGGATTAGCATGAATGATACGTCCTGTCCTTATCGTGAAAGTGCCTCACGGAAATGTTTATAAAAAAGTGTCATAGTATTCAGAATATGTATGTAAACACTATATCTTGTTCGGTTTAGTGAATAGGCCATTGGCTGGACGATGGGTGAATCGGATGTTCGATTACTTGTACCCGAAAGAGGTTTCTTTCTTCTCCAAAGCATCCAGACCACCTATGAAGACCACTCAGCGTGTGGTAACCACTGATCATGATCAGTCTTCCTGCTAGACAAAGGTCATAGGTTCAAAAATGGACAGGTGTTGAGGATGAGTTGCTGTTTTGTATGTTTTGGTAAACCGTTACCTGCTCCTGCTGTGTGCTAAATTCACATTGTTCGTAGTAGGAGCAACAGCCGACGGGGTTTAGATATAAAAAATATGTTTTATTTAAAGACGTAAAGGGCTAAAGTTATATGGCGTGTATTATATAGGATGAAGCCGAGAATGGAGCATTACTATAACGACACTGACAAGAGAAAGCGTAAATACTCGGAGGAAAACCACTACCAATGCCACTTCATCTACCAAAAATCCCATATGGACTGAGGCAGCATATGCAGTACTGTTTGTAAATGAGCTAGGATGTCACACGGCGTAGATTTGTAGTTACCGACGTTTCGGGACAACCTATTGGTCCCATATTCGTAGGTCAAGCAGTCCATAAATTCATCTTCGACTGCTTATGTGAATGGTGAATTCGGACGGAAAAAAGCATTTTATAGTGTTGTTAAACCTCAAGCTATTTAATGACACTGTATCAGTTGCACACGTTTGTATATAATATGGGAGGAAGTGTGGAGGTTGACGTACGGTAAAGGGGACATTGAACATGAAAATGTCGTGGAATTTTTGTGTTGATATTTCAAAGTTTAACACACGGCACTTGTGTTATGCTCCAGCATTTAACTTGCGGCACTTGTGTTCGTGTTCCAGCATCTATCATACGCCACTTGTGTTGATGTTCCAACACGTAGCATGTGGCACTTGTATTGATGTTCCAACATATAACATGCGGCACTTGTGTTGATGTTCCAACATTTAACATGCGGCACTTGTATTGGTGTTCCAACATTTAACATGTGGCGCTTGTGTTCATGTTTCAGCACCTAACATGGCGGCACTTGTGTTGATATTCCAACGATGAACATGCTGCACTTGTGTTGATGTTCCAACATTTAACATGTGGCACTTGTTTTCGTGTTTAAGCATCTAATTTGCGGCACTTATGTTCATGTTTCAGCACCTAACTTGCGGCACTTATGTTGATATTTCAACGTTGAGCATGCTCCACTTGTATTGGTGTTCCAACTTTTAACATGCGGCACTTGTGTTGATGTTCCAACGTTGAACATTCTGCACGTGTGTTGATGTTCCAGCGTTTAACATGCGGCACTTGTGTTGATGTTCCAACATTTAACACGTGGCACTTGTGTTCATGTTTCAGCATCTAACATGCGGCACTTGTGTTGATGTGCATTTAACATGTGGCACTTGTGTTCATGTTTCAGCATCTAACACGCGGCACTTGTGTTGATATTCCAACATCTAAATCTTCTTCACACAGGTGTTTGTATTCCATCAAACCCATCTGTATTGTTTGTGATAAAATGTCTCGGAATATAATGTCGTCTGTTTGTCTGTTGATGACAAGCACTCGTTTGAACACGTCGTGGAGAAGATTGAAATTAAGTGATGTTATATAGAATTACATAGTCCTTTTGGTATTAGAGATAAGTCGGAGAAAGGCGCCAGCGGGATGTTGATACGCAGCTTGCAATTATAGTTTGACTCGTGTCTACAGAGGGCTCTGCCGTCTTGTTTGCATAGCAGAATGGAAACACGTCACGACTAATACAAACTGCCTGCACCCACAAGGAAAGAAAAAATCAACACCCCAAATAAGAAGGGCGGGTGGCTTAAGAATTCATTCCTTTCCATTTAGGTTTCAAGTGGAAGTGTTTCTCAGTATACAGGAGGGTGGAAAGTTGCTGAAGTTAGCAACGGTAGTTGCGGTACCGGAAAATGTTAGCGTGCTACTCTTTCCTTGAATTCTGTGACCATGAATCCTGTGTTTTAGAAGCTCCTCGTTATTTATTCACGAGCAAACCTTTCTTTGTCCCTATAAGTTAAGAGATTCAGCATCACCAGCAAGAGGATGGGTCTAAAATACGGTTTTTTTTTCACAGTGTGTGTATTCCAGAAATATGCTGGGACTCTGAATGTATTCGGTTATGCCCGTCTGTTGTCTTTCGATCTGCAATATTCGTCAATGATTTAGATTGAAAACTAAATTAATATTACTGTTTCTGAAATTAATAAATCGAATTTCGTATTGTTGCCACAGCATGATTTTCATATCTTCTGGAGAACGAAAATACAAATTCAGGCGATTTTTTGGGTTATTAAATACCACGTTTAAAAGCAATAAAACTATCTGTCCGGTCTAAGTGGCCAAGGAGGGGTTTGTTTTGAAATTGTTCCTGCCCGAATCTTCCCGTCCATCGCTCTCGCGGCGATGCAAGTCCTTTGAGGATAATGAACTGCTGGTAAGGTCACAGACAGGAACTTGTTTAAGGATGTATGTTGTAACTTTCTCACAGGTTTGTTGATGAAGTAGTCGTCTGAAGTATGACACTGTGATGATTCAATTCAATTCAATTCCTTCAATTTAGGTCCAATTTTCAAGAGGAGTAGTCCTGGAAAAAACATTTTTTGGACTACCTTGAATATGGAGACGGCAAACTCCTGTGAAATGTGGGTAACATATTACCAGCCAATTTGGTGTCATATCCCGGAACACAGTGTAATCCTCATGTTCAAGGATGTTCTCTGAATTTTGAATTTATTTATTTGTTTCTTAACTAGGAGCAGAAATAAAGAAGGTTCCTTATAAATGGTACTGTTTTAAATTCGGTCTAATATCAAGCATTCCTGAAAACATTATAGTAGAAACCATTTAAACTGGAAATTTAATTAAAACTGACAGGAAAATCTCACGAGTTCCGAGCAAATGACTAGAAATTACTGTCAGACTAAAACATTTACTGGAAAGTGAATCACAAACAAAAGTGATTATAGTGAGTTTTACCTCAAGGAAGCCGTCTGCCTGAAAAACTTCTGTTGTGTATTCGCGTTGTTTTGGAGCAGGGACCAGGTGACGAAATTCCTGGTTCAGCAGACTTTTTGGATTTCTGTACACTCCAAGGATCTTGTTTCAGTTGTGATTTTTACTGGCTTCGTGTCGTTTATGTCGGAAAGAACTTCTATCATACAAGTGGCAAAGATTTGTACCCGGCCTTTGAGGAAATACGTGCAGAATATTCAGTGGACTGCTGCGAAATAGAAGAAGCGAATAAACTGAAAGACCTAAAGATTGAAGACGGCGAATACACTCCCGATACTGCTCAGTATATTTGTACAAAAATGTGCATTTAACCCTGGTTTCTGTCACACACTATCAGTCGCACCTCTTTAAAAGTAAATCAAGCCTAAGCATTGTGCATTACTAAGCACTCCTCGCCTTGAAGCAGTAGTTACATTCCGGAAGGTCAGATAAGAATCGAATTTTGCCCAAGTCGGTATTTAGTATACATGTCGCCAACTCTCTACGTAATATACAAAGGGATCCAGTTGAATCCCAAACTCCAGTACCCTGGAACCTGAGCGGCTGCAGCATAACCGCCCACATCCTGTGTTATCTCCCAGCAGTATTCTTCCGCCACATTTGTCTCACTGCTCTTTTATTCCCGTAACGAAACTTTGGAGCGTTTTTCAAAAGTTTTAGTATTTCAGCACAGTTTTATTTTTTTTTAATCGCGTAAGTCTGTAATCGCTAAATTCATGGAGTGTTCCTTTTATATAAAATTCACTTACTCAAGCAGAAAGCGCCCATCAGTTTCGCCGTGCTGATTCTAATATATTCAGCAGGCGTTCGGTCCGACTGTCAACCTGAACACCGACTATACCGACTGAAACATCTCGTGAGCTTTCTCAGTTATGAATTTATAATATTCGTCTGAAACAAAGCGCAAAGGAAAGTCACAGGTGCATTTCTGTCTCTAATAAAGGAGAAGGAATTTTTCCCTTTCTACGCCCATGAAGTGGAGGTACTGCCCACATCTTCATTCAGAACTAGATGGAGGTGAATTAATTTCACGTTCTGGCCGCTTTATTCCTGGGATATACTCCGGTACCCATTAAATACGAGGTTGGGTAGGCCCCAGAGCCGGTCTGGAGAAGAGAAAAAACTCTTAGCCTTCACAGGATTCGAACCCCGGTCCATCCAGCCCTCAGATAGTCGCTATATCTACTACAGCACTCTTTGTAGTCTGCTAATAAATCATAACACTGATTAGTTCCCCTTCATCGCAAGTTTCATCAACCATTCATTGCCAGTAATTCATTCAGATAAAATATGTCGGTAGATCTAGCCGGTGAGAACACAGGAAACAGGTGAAGAATAAAAACCAACGAGATGTCACTTGTTATATTTACTTTACTTCTTAGATACTCAACATGTTTCAGGCATTAATATGTCCATCTTCAGGAGTTTGCGATTATGTTGTTGAACTGCCACATTGACTGTATTGTTCTTGGATTGCTGTGTGTTGGAGTCAGCCTTCGGTAAAGTCGCAAACTCCTGAAGATGGACATATTAATGCCCGAAACATGTTGAGTATCTAAGAAATAAAGTAAATATAACAAGTGACATCTAGTTGGTTGTTTATTCTTCAACTATCACAATGATGCACGGTAGAATAAACATCAGATTCACAGGAAACATTGTCTTGTTTTGGTGCCGCTTTATTCCGTTGTACTTCACATTGAAATGTATCGGTGATAATGAGTTCCCTTCATTGTGAGGTTACATTCAAGCGGCTCCACCTTTCACAGCATGTACATCAGTCTTCGGTCCCTCTGTTCGTGTCAGTGGATTTAAATGAAGTCATCACCCTTAGCAAACAGAATAGATTGCAGGAAAAAGTTACAGACAAGCGATGATCAGAATTCGTTCCAGCTGATTAAATAAAATGTTCATTTTTATTCTCCAAAACAAACGCTGTCTTAATTTGAATTGTCAGAGATGGATGCGTCATGAATTGATGTGCTATGGAAAGCTGGAAAGGGGGAGGCGAAAGGAAAGTGCGTTCAAATATCCGGTAATTTAAATGACGGGCAATTATTGATTTTTTTTTAATCTAGTGACTGAGGAAGCAGGCATATGGTAACGTAAAAAAAAAGGACCCCTCCTAGTATTAGGTAGAAAAATAAATGATCTTCACGAGTGGGGGAACTCACAGCTGATGCTTTCAGAATATTTTACCTTATTCTTTTGACCTTCATTTAAGGTATTTTGGGCAATATGGACTGCTTCCAGGGATGCCAAATGTGTACCGTCGTCAGACGCCAGGTGCCATGTCTGGTTGCTTGTTTCAGTGACTGTCCTTTCCTGCGTCTGTTCTCCGTTGTCTCGTTTCCATTGCCTAGTAATTTACACGTTACGAAGAAATTAAATTGTGTTTTATCTAGTTCAAATAACACGGCACAACATCAGAAATTCGTATGAAGTCAGTGCGCATCTGCGGTGAGATGCCAGCGACTAACCCCCTGAGTCAAGAGACAAAAATTGACCTGAAATGTACTTATTGAAGATTAATGTCGTACCACGCAGTAAACACACTGCGTCTCGGCAATAAAACCAATCAGTTAATCCTCACACTCAGCAGCAACAGAGTATAAGACATTCCATCTTTTTCCATCTTCAGTCCGGCTCCCACTGAACACGTTTTCATGAAATGTGATATTTGAAGATTGCTGAGGAATCTGTCGATAAAATTTAAGTTTGTTTAAAATCTGACGGACATAACGATTATTTTACGTGAAGTTTTATGCATATTTATATTATCTTCTGAATTCTTTGTATTAGAGAAGTTTTAGACAGAAGTTGTACAAAGAATCAAAACACGTATTTTATTTACAATGGATTCTTTCCAAAAAGCGTGCCGTTTATGAGATAATGTGGAAGAAACACAAAATTCATTTTTGCGTTTCCACTGCAAAAGTGTTGCTAGATCGTGCCACATTGTTACGCTACACGTACGTTGCCTATCTGGTTGTATTTAACCTTTAGACGCCTAACATCAACTATAGTTGACGTACCGCACCGCTAACCTCCAAAGTTGCATTTTGTATATTCATCCAACAAATATAGATACCGAATATTTTAAACGTGGTGTATACTGTTCATTTTTTCTCTTCAAAATGCAGTTTGTTTCATAATTCTAACGTATTTGGTTCCTGTATTATTCACATTTTATATACAGGGTGTGCTAAAATTAAAAAAAAATAATTCCGGCGCCAAAAGGTTAA
>Ga0131853_10011903_pt1 | contig 15919 bp, 15 predicted proteins | sample TergutLab28metaG_FD_92764 | JGI IMG/M metagenome (GOLD analysis project Ga0131853, IMG submission 92764) | Labiotermes labralis P1 segment gut microbial communities from Petit-Saut dam, French Guiana - Lab288 P1 (version 2) (version 2) | ecosystem: Host-associated > Arthropoda: Insects >...
CACACACACACACACACACACACACACCGGAAACAAAAACCCCAGGGAACAAAAAGAAAACCATTTCCGTGTAAGTACTAATCACCCGTTACCTTAGATACATATAAGCAGAGGCACACGCCATATTGATTTAACCACCTTCACATCTTTTCACATTGTCACACATTTGTTCTCTCTCCCATAGAAAACCAAATGTGCCAGAGCCACGCACACGCAGACATAACGGATCCCTGGAGGCAAACCCCCCCCCCCCCCCCCCAAAAAAACCCAAAGTGCCCAAACCCCCCCCCCCCCAACAAAACCGATCCCCGGGGGCAAACCCCCCCCCCCCCCGCCGAGAACAATAGCCCCGAGGAGGAACGAGAAGAAATCAAACAACCTAACCCCCTAAACACCCCCAAAACCAACGTGAGAACCATAGACACTACACCTATATCACGGTCCTCATAAACTACCCCCCCCCCCATACATACCCAACCAAGGAGATCCACAACCCAACATTCATGGCCCCACTAGACATCCCACTAGATAAACTTACTTGTAACACGTAATACGTTTATGAGATCTCAACAACACTATGCAATATAGACATATATATGACACTCTTTGAGCAAAATTTTAATTGTGATAACTTGAAGATGGCCGCTTTAGGCCGAAACATGTAGTTATTTACTTTGCTAATAAATACCATCATCTAGCATACAATTATAGTTGTGTTTTCTGACTGAAATTAACTCACCATTAGTATGTCAAATCCTCTAATGAAATATTGCAGGGCCCGACTGTGGTTTGGGTGTCCTGTGGCGTCCAGGTTCGTGAGGATGCTATTGAAGTCGCCTCCAAACAGGAGCGATGGTGGGATGCTCCACAGTAGGTATGGGAGTTCGTTCGGAAAGACATTTTCCCTGTCCCTCCTCCTCTCGGCTCCAGAAGTTGTGTAGATATTCATTGTGGTTACATTTTGGAAATCTGCGGTCATTCCCCTACCAGTAGGAAGACATACTGTGTTCGGCAACTGAATATGGTCTCGTGTCAGGATCGCCGTCCCCCGCCCCGTAGTGTTTATGTTTGTGTAAGCTGCAAAGCCTCGAATGTCAACGAAGAGAGGTCGCGTGACTTCTTGTAGGAGAATGATGTCTATTAACTGTTTTTGTAAGAAATCTTCCAGCATCGCTATCCTGAGTGGCGTAGCCATTCCGTTATAATTGAGGGTCGCGATTTTATAAATCTCAGACATCGCTAGTCTTACTAAGGTGGGGGCGCCTCGTTCTTAAGGGGAAGTGATTCCCGTAGTCCTCGATCTACTCCGCCGTCGCAAAGGAGGAGTGTCGTCCTCTTTGTCGATCTTCAATTTTGGGGGCTTTTTGGGACTGGTCGCCGTAGCTGTCTTTTGCATCCCGTCCTGGGGCGCTAGACGACCTTCTGTTTTCCCACCTAAACTCCACTCCAAAGTGCCCCCTTCCACGTCCATGTTGTCTCTGATGGGCCGTCCACTCTCATCGTTGCCGGGCTGCAGCATCACTGCTTGCTGCTATTGAGGTGTCTCCATCCTGTCGTCCAATCCCTCCGGGACAGTGGGGCATGCCGTTACTGAAGGTCCGTCACCTTCCCTCAACCAGTTGTCGTTCGCCCGCTGTGTCCGTTGTAGTTTCCAGTACCCGCTCTTCCTCCATTGCCGGGACGGCCACCACTTCCCTTTGGCCTATCTCGTCCTTCTGGGGCGTGAGGCGCTATCAAGTGCCTGCAGTGTCTCTGCCTCCACATTTTCGGGTGCAGCCATGTCTGTGGCCCTATCCAGTATTGTCGTGGTGTTTGAAATGGACCCCCTCGCCGTTACTTCCGCCCATGATGCCGTGGTTGCCGGTCTGCTTTCCACCCGCTCTCGCCATCTGTGCGGGCACGCAGTTTGCAGAAGACCCGGGTCGTTGCAGCTGTAACAAGTTGTCGGCTGCCCCTCGTATATTAGCGTTCTGTACCCTGCCACCGCCACATGCGAAGGGATGTGTTTGACCAGTGACATGCTTACCACACATACTCCATCGGAAACCCGATACGATAGGAATTTGGCCATATTTCCGGTTAAATGTCACGTATTTCACCAAATGCACCCAGCGCCATTTTCAAGGTCTTGTCTTCCACTTCGGGGGTAAGCTCACCACCCTCACTCGTCGCATTCGTAATCCGACTGCCCCGATTAGAACTTCGGAGATTTCGCCGTTCTCGTGTCGAAAATCCTCTTGCCCCTGGGTCGCTGTCAATATTGCCTGCATCCTCTGTGGGTCCCTGAATTTTATGTAAACGTGTCTCCGGGAAACACCAATTTGTATCATCACTACTTCATGTTCTTGTAAATGCAGTGTTTCATAGACCAATTCGTGTATGTCGAACTCCGACACACGGGGGCTACGTTGATCGAAAGCACAAACGATCCTTTGTTGCCGTTCAGTCACGTTTACAATCTCCCGCTGATAGCTTGTTGGTGTAGTATCACCGCGCAAACACGCTCACTGCTTCAAGGGCTCAATTCTTGCGTAAACACAACCGCACTCCATCACGTCTCGAAGAAAACTGGGATTCGATCCCGGACCGTCCGACCCCTAGTCAGTCGCTATACCGACTGAGCTACCCGGATAAATAAATAAATAAATATATATATATATAATGTAGATTTAGTTTGGTCTTCAAGGGGTCGAAACGGAGGTAAGACATAAACGGAAACTCGAACGATTTTTATATTTATCTTGAAATTGAATACGCACCGTGGACAGAGGCGGAGCAAGCAAGAAACAAACAATACATTAACAAACGTTTTCTAAACTTTACATGAACTATAATCCGTGCATTAATTGAATATACTAAAATTTAATACCAATACCAAAAAATTCTCTAGTTAAGGAATATGAACCGATTAACTTGTTGTAACTGAATTTTCTGTTCTGAGGTTTTGTATTGTTATACATCTTGGTATACGGCGCAAGGCGACTGCTGATGCTTGGTGCTGACAGTTTAATTCCGTCAGATGTAATGAAGCTAGTGCCTTCACTAAATGTCTTTTCTTAGGAAGTTAGTCCGTTAGTCATTTTCATACTTTAGTCAGTTTAATATTTGTGGTCCGTGCAATGGATGTTATTTCAAGCGGAAGTCGGTGCGTTGTTCCGTTGGAGAGTTAGCAGTAGATGACCAGCGATTATGTTCGCTATTACATGTACTCCAACCATTCCCGGTCAAAATACTTTTATGATTTTTGCGATATTAACAAATAACTGAATGGCACACTCATAGGAACACATTCTCTTGCGTATCAAAGTTTTATTTATGCACCAATTGATGCACTATTGAGTTGTCTTAAAACAATATAAATTTACATTAATTAAAATTTACATCAAAACAGCTCCAACATGTTTCGATTTAACTGTAACACCGAGACATGTCGGAGCTGTTTTGACTTAATTTTTAATGTAAATTTTAATATTGTTTTAAGAAAACTCACTAGTGCAACAGCTGGTGAATAATTAAAACTTTGATAATACCAAGATGCACGGTACGAATGTGAAAATTATCTTACGTGTTTTAAAATTTTGTTTTATTGTTGTCATTTAATATTTTGGACTGGTTCTTTGACGTCAATATTTGTGTCGCCCTTTCATTTGAATCCTTTGTATCGCCTTCATAAGGATGGCCGCGTGAGGGGCCGGAATATCCCCGAGGTTACTGTATGTAAAAAGTATTTCACTAGTGTGAATTTTGTCGGTAATACTATTACATTATATACAAATGTTTCCTAATTCAATCAGCCACGAAACTACAAAGCTTCTTGCAGCAAGAAAATGTACAAATTATATAACACTTCTTCAAAATATTTTTATTAATTTTCATAAATTTTACACATTACTTATTATTTAAGAATTAAAATTTAAAATTCGTACGGAATTTAATATAATAATTTCTACTGAATTATATATTTTGGAACATTAAGGATGATAATATCATTCTCCTAAGAATGTTTTGCATATTTCAGCTTCTTTGCGATTGCATTCTTACGCGGCACTTTCATATCTAAATATTGTGCTGGTAATTCTGAAGGCAACATAGACGTACGCGAGATTTAATTGTATAGTACGACTGTACATACTCTACATACCCACACATAATAGTCCTGTCCTTACAACACAAAAATGAAATCCGGAAATGAATAAGAAACATACTTTGCAGACATATTTTTAACAAACACAAAACGTAGCAACTTCTCGCCAAACACCTCTGGGATTCAAACACAGTCTACCAATGGAATACGAATGGTTTTTTTTTTCTGTATCAGCAGCTGAATATGCTGGTCTAGTGCGTAACATTTGGGTGTGTGTGTGTGTGTGTGAAAAGGATCATGGTTTGAACAGATGTGGTTTATATGAAAACAAGCAAAAAGCATGTCGATATACAAACTTGAAAACTGAAATCATGTGTCAATTACTGTACGATGTTTCAACCTTCGATATGTCAGTTCCGTTACATACAGTTATACACGTCATATCATCGTGATCGGCTTCATTCATCACGTGACGTGACTATAGAAATTAGCGTCCTGTAAGCTCAACACAAATGCCTTGCTCCTTTCACAAATTTCTCGTGAAGTACAGCCTACAGCATAGTGCAAACTGTTTCAAAGTTATTAAAAATTGTTGATTTTTTTATGTTATTAACAAATTTCAGTCAGGAATTGCTCTGAATGAAACCGAGAAAAGGGGAAGAAATGGAAGCACTCTTACGAAATTTTTATGTTAATAGGCGCGAAAAGTGACTGTTAACTTCGTAATGTCCGTCCGTCCGTGCTTGCAACATCTCGGGTCCCACTGGACAGATTTTCATTATATTTGAGATAAGAGTATGTTTCGAAAGTCTGTCGTGAAAATTCAAGTTTCAGTAAAGTCTGATAAAAATAACGGGTACATTACATGAAGACCTATGTACATTTATGACAATATCTGACTCACTTCTTCCTAGAATGAGAAATGTTTCAGACAAATGTTGTAGAGAATTAAAACACACATTTTATGTTCAATAACGTTTTTTCCGAAAATCTTTCCGTTATGAGAAAATGTGGAAAAATATTGTAGAGCAGGGCAGGCTACAGACGGTAACACAACACCGCGCAGGCGCTTTGCAAGCTGGATAACTAAGGCTACAGACACACACTTAGGATATGTAATTCGTATTGCTCTTCGGATGCAAAGACGGTCAGGCGAAGGCGCTTCAATGTTACATTTATACGTGCATTGCCTGTCTTGTTTAATATTTTCTTTCGTTAAGAATTGAAAAAACTAGTCACCATACTTAGAGTTCTGTCGTCAGTCGCAAAGTTCGTCATAGCTAGCGAGACAACGGATATTTGATACTAGATTCTTTCCAGTTTGAGACAATTCTACTATAAAATTTCGTTGTCATTTCAATATTCCGTAACTATTTCCAGGAACTAGAGTCCTTCTACATACATTCTTCATATCCTCTCAGCTACGCAAAAAAATCTTACCTTTAATTACACCAGAAGATTAATTACAATGTTAATAAGAGTCTGCCACTGCATTCTGTCGTTCCATAATTTCTAATTTACTCTTGTGCTTTCTCTTCGCCATTTCCATTCAAGTTTCCAGAATTAGGTACTGTATATACGTTTCTCGTTTGTCATATGTGATACATGTCAGTGATCCTGCTTATGTTCTACAATGAGATGTTACCAGTGTGTAAGAGGGACTGTGAATCCCACTATATATCACGTCTACTTTAAATACATGCGCTAATTACAGGAAACATACGGAACAAGCAGGCTTTCACATCAGTTACTTTTGTTAATTTTGTTTAAAAATCAATTAAAAGCCAGTATTTATGATATACATATGTTAAAAGTATTCAAATTATAATAGCTAAAGTGATAAAATTCCGAAACACATATTCCTACTTTTCCACACGAATTATTTACATTCAGGGACACAACTCCATGCTTTCGACGAACACGAAATAATATAGAAATTAAATTGAAATGAGTTACACTGGAATTGTACATTGCAAAGCGATTCTTTTGTTCACAATGTTAATTAACGCTGTTCACAATGACTGTCTGCTTTGTTCGTTATAAAGGAATATGTAAAATTGTGTGATTTGATATTTATACATTTTATAACATTTTGCATACGGAATGTAACATTAACTATCAGCGATGTTCATAAATGTGCTCGTATCTACTTATCAGTTCACACAAGAAACAAAAGAGGACCGCATTGCACATGCGCACATCGTAAAGTGGTATATTGATTCTGTACGGTGACAGCTAGGAAGCAGTTTTGGTCGTTTCAATTCATTTGTGTATCAACTCGAATGAAATTCAGCCTCCCTGAGGCAAAGTGGTCAAATGATAGAATAAATAACTGTATAAAAAGGAAGTGAAAACGTTGCATGATACTGGGATAACACAGTTCGATACAGACAATGAACACTCTTGTTGATAACAAGCTAAAAATAAGGGAACAAGAGATTTACCGTGTCTTCCAATGTCGATGTACAATTACAGCTGAAATTTAGGTAACTTTAATTTGTTTCTGAGGTCAGGAATATCGTAGTTGGTACTGCAGATCGCTACGGGCTAGACGGTTCGAGGTTCGAGACTAGGAGGCTTCAAAATAATTTATTCTTCGACATGCCCGTCCAAACTTGCCGCGGGGCCCCACCCATCCTTCTGTATGTTGGGTGCCGCAGATTTTTCATCGAGGTGAAAAGACCGGAATGTGGCGTTGACCAACCACCAATATCTAGCGCAGGGGTTAAGAATGGTGTGGGTTATATCTCTACTTCCTCCATGGAGCGTTATTGGTAAAACATTATCGTTTAACTTATCACTGTGTGTAAATGATGAACACAATAATCTCTGTGTCCATGTTGTCTCTCTGTCAAAGGCTGTCATACAACTGCTACTAACAAAAATAAAGGAAAGAAACTGAATATGATATCCTCTTCTTCGCATTTTATAATAAGCAAATCATTCAAAATTTTTTTTACTGTAAACAGGGAAATATATTATGGAAAACATTTAATTTATTCTGAAGATCTAATAAATATATTTATAAGGAGATGCACTGCTTAGTAAAAACTATGCTAATTTGTCACTTCTCTATTGAATATACCCGGTGTCCTAATATGAGAGAGAGTGTTAACATTATAACCCTCCGTTATTCCAACGTAGTTGGTCGCATGTGACTTTGAGATGCAACCTGTGTTTCTGATAAAAGAAGATAAAGTATTTTGCGGATACAGCTGTAGTTTATTTAAGAACGCATCTGATTAGGGACATAGAGCGTCTCTGATTCATCAATATGCGAATTTTTCGGTGCCATCTCCGTCAGTAACCCTCAGTTCTTCCAGAATCTTATTGTTACTCCGACGCGCTTCAGCTAAACACAGAAGACCGATGAAAGCTATTATCTCAATTTTGTCTGTCAGTTCGGCATCACTTAAATGTGTGATGTTAGGCTAAATAATAAAAGTGCGTTGATTTGTGCGGTGAACAATGTTATCTAAATTTGAATCTGTAATGAGATATTTACATGCTTGAACGGACGAAGTGACTTACATTGCTTGGCCAATAACCCCAGGTAATTTTGTCAGAATGTTTTGCCATCTACGTCGAATGCGTGTAGAACTTTCTACCTTACTCAACCCCACCGCGTCTTGTCCTCTCCAATGCACACAACTGTCAGTAGCGTCCACTTCATAACAGCAATGATCATCACCTGCAGCACACTTCCAGTCACCTTCTCTCCGTTCCATATTATCTCCATTCCATTCCGTCCCGTCATCAAAGCTGTCAACACCACTTACATCATCAGAGAGTATCATTGCACTAATAAGCTCGACACCCTCTGCATTAATTCGCTACAAGCGATCCACAACGGCCACCACAATCCAACACCGCGCTAGTAACACGGACCGTCGTGCTGGGTCACTCAGATACAAATTGCCAAATACAGACAAACGAATGTGATTAAGAACACGAAACACACTCCACAGACTTCTAAGGAGCAACGTAGCCAGATACTCAAAGTACATGAGCTCACTTTTCTCATATTCCAAGGAACAAACAAATAAATGTCGCATGTACTTGAGAAATACACAGCGACAGCTACATACGGAGGTTTAACCTAGAAGGTTAATATTATAACCTAGACTAAAAATGTAACCTCTATTGCAAACAGTATATCCAGCATTACTAACATTATAATCCAGAACCCACACTGTTAACAATTTAACCTGGAGGTTTTACACATTTGCTGCACATGGGGCTCACGAGGTAGTCTTCATGGAGCCAACCGTAACACTTCACACAATGTTCCCATTTTTCTCCATGCTTATGACGACATAAAATTTCTGTCCACACTAACCACTCTGCATATCCACTTATACGTCATACTGACTGTCATCAACTTCGAAATATTTCGCTTTCTGTGAGTCTCTAGATGATTCTTGTACGTCCTGTTATAGATGTTGTTGAAGATTTTATTTTCCTTGAGACAGTACGTCACATTGGAAAATTTAAGTAGTAAGTCTGGTTTAGAATCACCATTTAAAGACAAAAATAATTAGTTGGTATTATATTCCACTTTATGAGACTTGAACATGTGTACGTAAATGAAAGATGCTATATAAACTTCAGATATAAGAACTGAACTACAGACAATCCTATCAAAAAGGTCAGAACTGAAAAATATGGAATAATATTCCATGCATTCTGTACTGCAACACACATTGTTCTGTTGATCAACAAAACCTTCAAGGTCCCCCCAACGCCATCACAGTTTTTAGCACTTATTTTGTCTAAACCAGGGTCGTTCTTATTATGAATGTATCTCGTAACAGTATAATTTCCCTTACTATAAATACAAAAATAATTAAAATAATAATTTTATTATTATCTGCATTAACACTATAAGTTTGTTGCAGCATCATGATCTACTAAACTACCACATGGATCGTTGCAGACAAACATTTTTAGAAACCTTACGATTCGGCATTGGCGGTTATTTCCATTGCTTTAACCAATTCCTTATCAAAAAATTGTTTTTAATGTAACGTTAAAGGTAACAACTGATAGTGTTGCCTTTAACGAAAACCATGGGAAGTACAGGAAAGTGCTGACTTCCCTTGGCTGCCGGTGGTGGCAGCAAATAGTCGTTAGACGTTTGAACGGGTATTGAATACTTGGACCTAGAAAAGCTATCCTTATCTCCAGGATTCAGTTATATCCACCAGAGCCTAGCATTCTCTTCAGACTGTGCAGAAGACATTCCGAACAAAATCGCATTTGTTATGCCCATCAGTAAGGCTGAAATTGGGTAGCTTAAATGTGCTATAATTTATCCAAAATCACCCTTTCTTCCATGTCCCATTCTGTGTTGCAATTACCCCTTCCTATTTATTTGAAAACGCCGCTGTTGGGATTATAGAAGGGCGCCGTCAACGTACGGAAAGTGGTGGGTTGATAACATCAAATATTTTATACGCAGATATTTCAGATATTTAAATACATTTTATATTTTCTAAATGCGAATTATTTGCACGGGTATAACAAGTATTAATAATACGCGGTACGATGACAAACATACATTTGAATGCAGACTATGCGGAACTGCAGATGTGATGGAATACTGATAAAGGATTTGCATTGAGATCGTCGCGAAATTCCTCGAAGTACTCTTCAATGGTCTACTAGCGCGGAAGGGGGGGGGGGTGGCGGTGAGGCGGTAGGGCAACTACAGCGCACTTTGACAAGGCCAATGGGCAATTCTATTTACTGCAAATAAAACTTAAGGAAAGACATTGGTCAGGAAAATTGGCTACCCGACCAAGCTTACAAGTACAAACAGTTACATCCCGAACTGAAGCCTGCAACGCACCGGTAAACCAAACTGCGGTGTTAAAAATCAGCATTTCATTTACAACTTCATTTTCCAGGAATATTTCCAGTGGATAAGGAAATAAAAAGGGATTTCTGGACGTTGCTTACTGCAATTAATAGAAGGGATCCATTTTGTATACAACGCCGCCATGAAACGAAGTTTTGTACGAGTCTAGCCGACTTAAGGCGAAGAACATCTAAGTTTTCCGCAAGTTTCCGAACTTGCGGAAGACCCTTTCCATTTCAAAGTTTAAAAATATGAACAGAACAATACGCAGCTTTTGACGAGATTGAATATTATAGGCAGCTGGTTTGGTTACAGTGGCATGACATTGATTGTAAGAAATAAAATGAAATGCCAACTTGATGCAACTAGGTAATTTTATTGATGTATTCTTAGCTGGACATGTTTCGGGTACATACAGTCATCATCAGGAACATTAGATGTTGAGTTGCAGCGTATGGTTTTCTGCACCGAGTTTTTGGATGGGTGGTTGTCTTGAGAGCAGCTGCATAGGTCGTGTGTACGGTACGGATGGTGCCGTGCGACTGCCATCCGCACACGACCCATGCAGCGGCTCTCAATACCACCACACATCCAAAAACTCGGTGCAGAAAACCATACGCTGCAACTCAACATCTAATGCTCCTGATGATGACCGTATGTACCCGAAACATGTCGAGCTAAGAATACACCAATAACATTACCTAGTTACATCAAGTTGGCATTTCACTTTATTTCATGAGGAAGATGCACGGTGAAACAACCCTCAAATTGAGTGTAACGTTTGTAACAACAAGTTCGCATTGAAATAATCGGGCAGATTTGACAGTCACGTGACTGCAGAAGTACACTGAAATTGAAGGTTAAATAATTGTGACAAGTCAATATTTCTAAACATCATATTAGAATTACAATCGAAATATTATGAAAATGAAAGAAATTTGTTACGACCAGGGGTGCACTAATTTTCCAAAAATCTTGGAGCCACCTCAAAATTGCAGAGGCCAGAAAGGGGATATGAAGCAAGTCACATGAGAAGGATACAAAAATATCAGTCACCGCGGTTCAAAACCAATTCTTCAAGGCGATATGGGCCTTGAATTCGTGCTTGCCTGGTCATAACATTCGATAAACAGAAATATCCCAAATCAAGTTCGTAATCAATATATCTCTACTCGATGAGAAAGCAAGCATACAAGTTTCTCTACAATAAAGAAAGTTGTTACATCATTTTCATTTACGTACGGTTTATATTACGGGCGCTTTGTGTTTCGGTTTGAATGAATGAGGTGTGGAGTAGATTAGTGAAAATTAATAAGAAAGTATTTGGAAAGAAGCAATCCTAATTTCAGGTGTGTTCCGGCATTTGTTTGGGCAGAATGAGTGAATCCTCAGGATATTTCATTTTCTGGCCGAGATTTGAAACCCAGACGTCCGGAATACGAGAAAATGCTACCTTGCACTAATGTGACAGACACATTAATGTAAAGCGATATACTGAGTTACGGTGACCGCGGATATAGTAATAGTAAATATGAGTAACCCGCGTCTATCTAAAATGCTTCGACTAACCTCAGGAGTGAGTTACAAGAAACAAAGAACTATCCTAAAATGTTTCCAATCATTATAGACACACCATGTATAGAAACAGAGAATCCATATATGTATGTAGCACACTTTCGCACTGACGCCATGTTGATCAGATGTTCCAAGTCACAATGGAGATCAAATAACATTTGAGATCAAGTTCATCAAATCACGAACACTCGCAATACTGTACGTAACAAACAACCAAACACAATTCCGGCAACTGCCTGACCGAAGAGCGAGAAGAATTGTGGACACGACTTCGTGTGTCATCGCTGAAGCGAGAATTCATTACACATACCGAGTAGAAAGAAGTATTACAAATTCAAAGCGCTGAAGCAGAGAGTATGGCGATACGTCACTAATCCCTGAGGTAAAGGTCACATGGATAGTGGCCCACAAAAAGCATTTATTTTCGGCTATATTGATATCAACAATATTGACATTCGTTTTTGTGGCTCCTAACATAGCACATGACTTCATACATACTCTAAAAACATTGCTATTGCTGAATTAATTAAGCCTCTCACCATTCACGTTGTAGTGGTCTCTAATTAAAAAAAGTAAGTGATAACATAAACCCCAGAATTCCAGTTCCGAACTGGACTTTTGTGAATAATCCAAAGGAGAGAGTTTCTGCGTTAATTTACTAAAGCTTATAATAACAACCCGAATGGATATTGAAGTGGAAATAAAAAAAGATGCCTCTTTCATTTAAATATTCCGATTTTTTTTGTATGAACTGCTAGAAAGGTAGGAAAAGAGACACCTAGAAAACTATGTATATGACTAGGTTTACACCCAGTCAACATAATGCAGGGGCAAATAATTATATGGAGAATATTTATAAATCCTTCGAAAATTGGGACATTTAAAAATCTGGAACGACAGTAGAAAATTTAGATTATATATACAAAGTACAGCAGAATATAAATTTATAAATTGCTTTTTAACATTCAGTTCAATTTATCTTCTCGTCTCCTAATATCAAGTAATTTAAAATTCATCCCTATTAAACACTGGCGCTAAAATTCATGTCTCAATGTAATGTACGTACGGAGTTTGAGAGATTTTCTGGCAAAGAAGTTCAAGTAATGAAGGCTGGAGAGAGAGAGAGGCAGAGAAAGTTTTGTTTTTTTCAACGATGCTGTCAACTGCTAAGAGTATATAGCGTCGCTGGTAGGTGAGTGAATTACTAATGTGGAACAATGGTGAGATGAAACTGAATAGGCAAAACCGAAATAATCGCAAAAAAAATCAGACCCACTACTACTTCGTCTACCGCAAATCCCACACTTAATGGCCTAAAATCGAGCATAAATTTCCGCAGTAAGAGCCGACGACAAACCGCACGATGCGGCCATAAAGGAGTGCGAACCCCATAAATTGTTCTGTTCGCCAAACATCGTACCAATCAAATCAATGGAGAAGACATGGATGGAGTACACATTGTGCAGGGGTAGATGACTCTTGGTCGGAAAACCTAAAGGAGAGAGACCACTTGGTAAGTTTGACGTGGATGATACAGTATTAGCGTGTAGCCTAAACAAGTAAAGGTGGGTCCACACTTGTAACGTTACGCGGTAACGTTACAAGTGTGGACCCACCTTAAGACTACAGGGTGTGGAATGAATAATTAGGTTCAGGACAAGAACTATTACGTTTTGGGATTGAGTAAATTGGAGAAAAAAATTATAAATTAGCAAGCAGGCAACCAGTCTTATTAACCGTTAGTGTAAGTGCACAATGCTGTTTACATCGACTGCAGAAATCACGTTCAAAATGAAGCGCTCAGCTCCAGTCAGTTACGGCACAAGCATCTACAGCACTGCCGTTGTGTCTTTTGAGATGAACTTCTTTTCTAGACCTTCTGGATTATCTGTGTGAAACACTCCTCCACCCACACCCCATCCCTTCCGTCTCAACATTTACTCATCTAACACTCTTTGAGGCACATAGATTTAAGGATCGAAACCTTTAGAAAGTGAAAGGACCAAACAAAAATAAAGAGGAGAGGTATTTGAAAAGAATGGAGCGAAATTGGTTCAGTTCAAAACACTGTAACTAAGCGAAGGTTCGTATCAAATTAATGACATGTCAGAAATGGTGGTCAACATGTCTTCATCGCACTGGCATAGAAAGAGGGTCAGGCGAAACACAGCTCTCAGCTTATAGACGTCAGGCTGTAACAAAAATAATAATAAAAGCAGCTAGTGAAAGAACCAGACAGCAAACGCTGAATTGAATCTGAGCCTGCTGTGTTATTTTCGATGGAAGCAATAGCATTTCGTTGGTCTGTGGTATCTAGACATCCAATTAGAACTAATATTGATTCCTGCGGCTTAAACTCGATCCATACTGCCCTGTTTGGCCTAGCTCAGTAGAAGGTTGCTTATTTGCTTTGCCCTTCCCCTATCAACCCACTCTCCGCCTAAAAAACTGGGGGGGGGGGTGGCATAAATGGATAGAACTGGATTACACAGCAATGGGGTTTCATCTGTGTAACTGTATGTCTGTCGGCATACCAACAAAACCCACACACACACTTATGTACACAAATACATAACCCTGCACTGAACATGAATAAAAGCCCACATTTAACCCCGTTAGGATTAGAGTGATTACTCTAAACTACACGGTGTCTCATTCTAAACAACTCATTTTCTCCTATGTCCATAAACAAGAGAAAGCGTTGTGTATAGTGGCTATAATGGAACAGAGTTTTAGGTTAGTTTCAGCATACTTTAGTACTACTTAGACAGTCACGAAAAACATTTAGAATATATCACTTCAATTTATCAAACCAACGAATGCACATATAATTTCAAACAAAACACTTTTAAAACATCTTTAAAACACTCCGACATGTTTCGATCTTGTCAGATCATCATCAGGGAGCTTTGTTCCTTGCTAAAGATATGTTACAGTATTCACAATTCAATTCTTATTTGCAAACGAGGTGTTGTGGCAGCACATACTGCCTGATAATGATCTGTCAAGATCGAAACATGTCGGAGTGTTTTAAAATGTTTTAAAGGCGTTTTATTTGAAATTATATGTACATTCGCTGGCTTGATAAATTGAAGTGATTCTACAAAAAATGCACCATGCTACAATAAGATTTATACTTTAGAATATAATTCTACTCGCATTTTTCAATCTTAGAGCGGAAATAGCTCAGCCACTATAGCGATTAGGTTACAGGCTTCACTACCGCGGAACCGGTGTTCAAATTACGATCGGAGAAGTGGTGTTTCCATTTTGCACCGACTGAAGGACAGTTTCGCAGACCATACAGACTGGAAACAGTATCTACCAGTAGCATAGTGGCCGGGGCGTGAAGCTGACTATTCATCTCCGTTTAGGGAAGAACACCTACAGCTGCATCCGCAAAGGGCTTTCATTTAATATTGCTTAATTACAGAGACAAATTAACATCCTATATCATTTTTTGGGTCTACTATTGTGTTCAAACAACATCCAAGACTTCAGGATAGCTGTTAGTCCAGGTTAATACTAGAGTTCTGGAATGAGTTAGGTTGTCCCAGTGATTATATCACCTTTATCGTCACACGGCCTTGCGGTGAAGTTGAGGTACATCAGCCGTATGCTTAACATAAGCATCAGAGCTGGGACAGGAGGCAGAAGCTTTTCACCAACAGTTTGTGTAAGTGATCTGTGTGAAAATTGTCTCCACTTCCTAATCAGCAAAAGGCAAAACTTCACCTCATATAACAGCACCACAAGCTAAATATCCTTCAAACATTCACCGTGGTAAGCCTAGGTACGATCACAAATAACCGCTTAAAATAGATTCATGTGTTCAGGATGTTCGCTGCCAGGTATAAGCAGTCTGTTCTTCATTTGTGTTTGAGCCAGGATTTGCAATAATGCAAAAAATCTCGAGCTCAAAGAGCATAACGCTCCGAAATTTAGACACGACGATAAAATTTGTAGGCTTCGTGGCAACCTGTCATAACACATTCGTCGAATTGCATCCCAGACATTACACGAACACGAACTATCAAGTTTATTCTTCGACCCATGACGGTAAACTCTCGACAAAGCTCAAACACACACTACACAGGATGCTGAAAGTTTCCCAGGCCTGGTCTAGACTAACAGTCATCGAATTCAGTCGTCCAAACCGCATGCACTCTCCAACAGATCCTACATAGTGGCACTGGAATAATGCTGGACGCGTTTTTGTCCACTGCCAGGATACACAAAGTGTTTATCTGTAGATGTAAATTTGTTACTGTAAACTCCGTGGAGACATACGGGGGGGGGGGGGGGGGGAGTTTTGGTAAAAGGGATGCAAAAATTTTTGTTCTAATTTATGTAGAGGGGAGGGTTGAGTTTCTCCCCCGCGTCTTTTTATACCAAAAAAA
>Ga0131853_10011904_pt1 | contig 15919 bp, 14 predicted proteins | sample TergutLab28metaG_FD_92764 | JGI IMG/M metagenome (GOLD analysis project Ga0131853, IMG submission 92764) | Labiotermes labralis P1 segment gut microbial communities from Petit-Saut dam, French Guiana - Lab288 P1 (version 2) (version 2) | ecosystem: Host-associated > Arthropoda: Insects >...
TTCAGAACAGTCGGCCATGCTGTAAAGGAATGCCTTAAACACGGCGTTTAGTTGCTCTTCTAGTGAACTCTCCTTGTTTTCCTCCAAAACTATCTTAACGTCGGAAACGATTTTGTCGTAGATTTGTCTTGAAATATCATCTACAATTTCTGCCTTGTCTTTGTAGTATCTGTAAATTGTGGTTGGTGTGTAATCAATAGCGTCAGCTATTTTACGCATGGATAATTTGTCGTAACCCTCTTTGGTTATAATTTTTATGGCCGCTTCCAAGATTGCATTTTTCATATTTTCTTTCTCTTTTTCGCGACGCGCTCTTGTCCCCAAAGTAAAAAACCCCCTTGATAACAGTGTTATTAAAAATAACACTGTTACTTTATCATGAAGTGTACAGTGTTGTCAAACAATAGGTTTATGGCGAACGAAGGTTTAAGGGGAGTTCTTAAAGCTAAGCAGGTTCATTAATCGGAGTTTCTGAAGTCTAAAAAATAAGAAAAATACGCTATAGTCCAAACCATAGCGTATTTTTCACAAGCATCTTGAAACAATTAAGTTATGAAAATTGACAGTTTATTCTAGAATCAGCTCTACACTGATTCTTACATATCCACTTAAGATCGCCCAAACTTAGATTGTATACAAATCATAATCTTCTGTAACTTAGAATGCCCACATACTTTACATCGCTTTTCTTCATTTTGAATTGTTAAACAATTTTTACAGTAGTATTTTTCCATTTCTTTACTTTCCTTTCTTTCCTAAAAAAACCTATCTGTAAAAATATGCTTGACTGCTGCAAAATATGCCTGGACATTTTTATTTTTTAGATTTTTTTAAGTTTTTTTATCTTCTTTCATCTCACTCAACCATCTTTCGTCTTGTGTCGTTAAGTTAGCCGTATTTAATAAATCAGGACGGCGTACCAAAGTTCGGCGCAGTGATTCCTTTCGCCGCCAGTCTTCAATATTTTTATGATGACCGGATAGCAACACTTCTGGCACTGTCATTCCTTCAAAATCAGCAGGTCTTGTATAATGTGGATGTTCTAATAACCCGGAACTGTGTGAATCCTGTCTTGAGGAATCCTCGTTTCCTAATGCGCCCGGCAACAAACGCACTACCGCATCAATTACAACCATCGCTGCCAATTCACCACCAGTTAGTACATAATCACCAATAGAAATCTCTTCATCCACCAGATGCTCACGAATTCGTTCGTCATAACCCTCATAATGCCCACAAATAAACACTAGCTGCTTCTTTTCTGCTAACTGCTCTGCCTTTGCTTGAGTAAAAGGAGCACCTTGCGGACAAAGTAAAATTACATGTGGTTTTTCCTCATCCTTTTTGGTGACTGCTTCAATTGCTGAAAAAATCGGTTGTGGCATTAACACCATACCGGCACCGCCACCATAAGGATAATCATCCACTTGCTTTACTTTTTGCGTAGAAAAATCACGAAAATTTGTTACTTGATACTCTGCTAGCCCTTTTTCTGTAGCTTTTTTTAAAATAGATGAAGCAAATACACCTTCAAACATCTCCGGAAATAGTGTAAGCACATCAATTTTCATTAATCCAACAGCCCTTCTATCACATGAATGACTACTTTTTTCTCGAGGATATTAATTTCTTTTACAACATCGGCAATATAAGGAACGAGGATTTCTTTACCATCTGCCTGCCGAATTGCCCAAACATCATTCGCACCCGGCGTATAAATATCCGTAATTGTTCCTAATTCTTGTCCGTCATCACTCACTGCAAGACAGCCAATGATTTCATGATAATAAAATTCATTGTCGTCTAATGCTTGTAACTGATCTTCAGCAACCTTCAATGTTGCACCTTTAAAATGTTCTACCAAATTAATATTATCAAAGCCAGCAAATGTTAATAGATAAAACTGCTTATGCTGCCGTACAGATTGAATGATGAGTTCCGTCCGTGTCTCTTCCTTCTCATTAAAGAAAGCATACACTTTTTCTCCTTTTACAAAGCGCAATTCCGGGAAATCGGTGATGGGAACCACTCGAATTTCACCATGAATACCGTGAGTGTTGACAATTTTGCCTACTCTATACCAATTCTTCATGCTATTAATACACCTCACACTTATAGAACACTTAATTTTGCATCATTTCATAATTTCATATAAAAACCGTTGTCAGTTATAATCGACAACGGCTACTTTATGTCACTAATTTCTAAAATAATACGCTTTGGTTGATTAAATCCAGCTGCATAAACAATTGATCTAATTGCTTTAGCAACCCGTCCTTGTTTCCCAATTACTTTACCCATATCCTCTTCATGTACATGAAGTGTGTAAATCTTTTTTGCATCAAATTCTTCTGATGAAATTGTAACGTGATCTGGATGATCAACAAGTGGTTTAACAATAGACTCGATTAAAGCTTCCATGCTAACACCTATTTCCCGTATTTTGATTCATGAAATTTCTCCATGATACCTTGCTGTGATAAAATATTACGTGCTGTATCAGAAGGTTTTGCACCATTACCTAGCCACTTTAACGCTGCTTCTTCATCAATCATAACCGTTGCCGGATCCGTTAACGGATTATAAGTTCCTAAAGTTTCAATATCGCGACCATCACGTGGTGCACGAGAATCTGCTACTACAATGCGATAGAATGGGGCTTTCTTAGCACCTAAACGCTTTAAACGAATTTTTACTGCCATGTTAAATAAATCCTCCAAACAAATTTCCTAAATACGCTAACTGCAAGATAATTTACAGTGCATTAAACATAATACACCTTCCAAATCGCTTTGTCAAGTATTTATTCTTAACAAAAATAATTTTGTCGAAAATTAGCTGAGAAAAGATTGTAAAAAGCGTGCATTCCCTCGAAAAAAGGAGAAATGATTACATAAATGGCAACTTAAAGCCACCTTTGCCCTTACCTTTACGCTTTCCACCCATCATACCACTCATTTGTTTCATCATTTTTCTTGATTCCTCAAACTGCTTCAAAAGGCGATTGACATCTGTAACCGTTGTGCCACTTCCTTTGGCAATTCGAATTTTTCGTCGCCCGTTTAAAATTTTAGGTTCTGCCTTTTCCGCAATTGTCATTGAACGAATAATAGCTTCTACTTTGGTCAAATGCTTTTCATCAATTTGAGCATTCGCCAGTCCTTTCATTTGACCCATCTGTGGTAACATTTTTAGCATATCTCCAAGGCCGCCCATTTTACGGATTTGTCCAATTTGATCGAGAAAATCATCTAAGGTAAAGGCATTGGTACGCATTTTCTTTTCTAACTCACGTGCTTTAGCTTCATCCAACTCTATTTCTGCTTTTTCAATTAAGGATAGTACGTCACCCATGCCAAGAATCCGTGATGCCATCCGCTCCGGGTGAAATGGCTCCAAAGCGTCCATTTTCTCTCCCATACCAACGAACTTAATCGGCTTCTCAGTCACTGCTCGGATCGAAAGTGCTGCTCCACCTCGGGTGTCACCATCTAGCTTCGTCAAAACAACCCCAGATATTTCAAGTTGTTCATTAAAACTTTTAGCAACATTGACTGCATCTTGACCAGTCATTGCATCGACTACCAAAAAAATTTCAGACGGCTTAGCAATGTCTTTCACATCTGTGAGTTCCGTCATCAACGTCTCATCAATATGTAAACGACCGGCTGTATCAATCAACACATAATCTAAATGCTCTTCTTTTGCTTTGGCAATCGCCTGCCTTGCAATTTCCGATGGACTTACTTGATCTCCAAGCGAGAATACAGGCATATCTAACTGCTTACCTAGCGTTTCTAATTGCTTAATTGCTGCCGGACGATAAATGTCAGCAGCTACTAACAGTGGCTTACGGTTAAATTTCTTGCGCAACAATAGTGCTAGCTTACCGGTTGTTGTCGTTTTACCAGCACCTTGTAAACCAACCATCATTACAACAGTTGGTGGCTTATGATTCGCTGCAATTTGTGAATTACTGCCGCCCATTAACTCGGTCAATTCTTCTTGAACAATTTTAACAACCTGCTGACCAGGTGTTAAACTTTTCATAATTTCTTGACCAATTGCCCGCTCTTCAATTTTTTTAACAAAGTCTTTTACAACTTTAAAATTCACATCCGCTTCTAAAAGCGCTAATTTCACTTCACGAAGCATTTCTTTTACATCAGCTTCACTTAACTTCCCTTTTCCGGTAAGCTTATTAATCGTTTTCTGCAAGCGTTCGGCAAGACCTTCAAATGCCATATTTATTCACTACTTTCATCCATTTTTTCTAATTGTAATACAAGCTGCTCCAAAGACTGATCTTTAGTACCAATCGCTGTTTTTATCTTTTCAATCAGCGACTGACGGAGTTCAAACTGTTCCAGCAAATGCAATTTGGATTCATAATCTTCTAAAATCATTTCAGTACGCTTTATATTATCATAAACTGCTTGCCGTGACACCCCATAACCTTCGGCAATCTCACCTAATGATAGATCTTCGTCATAATAATCATACATATAATCACGTTGCTTTTCTGTTAATAAATCTTTATAAAAATCAAATAGAGCATTAATGCGTAACGTTTTCTCAATCATTTACAAATCCTCACTAATTCGGGTAGTTAAATTAATAACTTTAGTATAGGTGGATTATTGATTATAGTCAATTAGGTAGGCGAATGTCTTATAGGGAATACGGCTTAAAAATAAAAAACAGCCACTACTCTTTAGAGCAGTGGCCGATAAAAAACTTAAAATGTTGGCTTCTGACCGCCATATCGATTATACCAAGCTTGCGGATACAATACTGTCGGATTTTTTTCTGCTTTCGCCGTATCAACCTCTGTATCCTCACCATCACGCACTTTACGTGCAATCACAACTAATCTAGCTGATGGAAAATCATATTCACATGTGCTGAGCGTTAAAATCTCATCATTTTCATCCACATCAACCGGAATATTATGCATTGAGCGTTTTCTCAACTCATCTATATACTTCATAAATTCTTCTTCGTCAAACGAGCCGTCCTCATACTGAAAGTCTGGTTTCGTATAATAAAACACCTCTCCGGCATCATCTCCTGGTTCAGCGTTTGTAAGCATCACTGCAAAGATTTTGTAAGTACCGGCTCCATAAAGTGTATCGAAATAGACCAATGGATTCTCTTTGTAAAAATCTAACTCACGAAAGTTCTTCATCAACCCAAACATTAGATCATCTTTCATATGATGGCCATGAACCGTTAAGTTTTTACTAGTGTTATCTTTCTCAAGTATATTGTCACCACTTAAAAACAAAGCACCATGCTTACTTGGCTTATGATTAAAATCAGTGTGCAAATAATAAAAATCCTCATCACCACCAGAGCGTTGTACAACAACCTGGTTTACTTTCGCACCTGGAATTCGGAGCCAACCGATTGTATCAGGATTTTGCGCTAAAAGTGGCTCAAATGCCCTTAAAATACCAGCTGAATTAAAAGCAGAATCCATTTCAGGCGTAGGTGGTGTGTAAAGTTCTGCGATTTTGTTTATGCTTTGAGCAGCAACAAAAGAACTCCATGTCTTTTTGCCAAAATAATTGCTGCTAATTAGCAACATCATTACTGCAACTATTGTGATAACTTTATTGATCATATTGTTCATATTATTCATATTTTAATCACCTAAATTCAGTATTTTCCAGACTTTATTATAACAAATTAAGGCGTACTGCTGCAATAAAAATAAAAAATTGACTTTGCCTTAAACTTCCTCTATCGCTTATTCTAATCCTTCTTCATCAATCAAATCAGAAAATAATCCATAGACAAATTGCTCAGCATCAAATACTTGCAGGTCGTCGATTTTTTCACCTAAACCAACGTATTTCACCGGAATACCCATTTCATTCTTTATCGCAATCACAATTCCGCCCTTAGCAGTTCCATCCAATTTTGATAAAACAATCCCGGTCACATTGGAAACTTCTTTAAACATTTTCGTTTGTGTCAAAGCATTTTGCCCTGTTGTCGCATCTAACACTAGTAGAACCTCATGCGGTGCAGATGGAATTTCTCGTTTGATGACCTTATTGATCTTCTCTAGTTCCCGCATCAAATTTTCTTTATTTTGTAAGCGGCCTGCTGTATCGCAAATTAGCACATCTGCTTTGCGCGATTTCGCCGCGTGAATGGCATCAAATATAACTGCTGCCGGGTCTGATCCTTCCGCTTGCCGAATAACATCTACACCAACTCGTTCACCCCAAACGGCTAACTGATCAATCGCCCCAGCACGAAAAGTATCACCGGCTGCAAGTAGCACAGAACGCCCACTTTCTTTCAGTTGGTGTGCCAGCTTACCAATTGTTGTTGTTTTTCCAACACCATTGACACCGACAAATAAAATGACAGTTGGATCGTCTCCCTCTGCTTGAAATCGAATTGCTGAGGAATCCGCTGCATCTCCACCTTGATAAATTTCAACCAACTTTTCACAAATCACACCTTGCACTTCTGCCGGATTTTGAATGTTGCGTCGCTTGACTTCCATTTTCAACTCATCAATCAATGTTAGCACTGTGTTCATGCCAACATCCGCTTGAATCAGCAATTCTTCCAATTCTTCAAAAAATTCCTCATCCACTGTTCGGTATTTTGCCACTAAATTATTGAGTGATTCCGAAAACTGATTACGCGTTCTCGACAACCCTTGTTTAAATTTTTCACTTGCATCTGATGTGGTTTGAGTAATTTTATCTTTAATTTTTTTGAAAAAATTCATATCTTTTTACCTCCTTTGAGACATTCACCTATCCAACCGGTACCGGTACCGATACTTCCACTTGCTCTTCAATTCGCACTGAAACAAGCTTAGAAACACCAGATTCTTGCATGATCACACCATACAATACATCTGCTTCTTCCATTGTTCCCTTACGATGTGTAATGACAATAAACTGTGTATCTTCACTAAATTGTTTCAAATAGTTAGCAAAACGATGAACATTCACTTCATCCAAAGCCGCTTCAACTTCATCCAGCACACAGAACGGTACAGGACGTACTCGCAAAATTGCAAACAACAACGCGATAGCTGTTAATGATCGCTCGCCACCGGACAACAAGCTTAAATGCTGCAGTTTTTTCCCCGGTGGTTGTGCAACAATTTCAATACCTGTATGCAGCATATCTTCCGGATCCGTTAGCTTTAACTCTGCATAGCCACCACCAAATAATTGTGGAAAAATTTGATGAAACTCATGCTGAATTAGCTGGAATGATTCGCTAAAACGCTTAACCATTTCTGCATCCATTTCACGGATGACATCTAACAGTGTGCTTTTTGCAGACTCTAAATCTGCTTCTTGTGTTGTTAAAAATTCAAATCGTTCATTCACTCGCTCAAATTCTTCAATGGCACCAGTATTCACCGTTCCCATTTCTTCTACTTCTACATTGAGTAAAGTAATCCTTGTTTTGACTTCAGATGGTGGAGCTGTTAACGGATGCTCCAACTTAGCTGCTTCAAATGTCAGCTGAAACTCCTGATTGAGTTTAGTCATCCGATAGTCTAAGTCTGCATCAATACGCGTTTTCTTAATCTCTTTATCATGAAGCGTGTTTGAAACAAAACGAGCTTGCCGCTTAATTTCTTTCAACTCACGTTCAATACCTTCTTCATCAAGTTGTAAAGTTGTCCGTTTTCCACGTTCCGCTGACAACTCTTTACCCAACTTCTCACGCAATTCACGCTTTTCCAGCACAACCTGATCAAGTTCCAATTCACTGGCTTCATCAGTCAACAACTTTGCCAATTCTGCCAATTTCCCGGAGCGTTCCTTAATCTTCTGCTTGTATCCTGTACGCTCTGCTTGCAATCGTTGCAAATTTTGTTGCTGGAAGTTTTGTTGTTCTTTTTTCCGCACTAATTGCAAATTCAAATCAGCAACCGCTTCATTAATCGAAGCAATATTTTGGTGTGCTTGTGACTTTTGCTCCATCAAATCTTTAATCTTTGCTTCTGTATCAGCAATTTGTTTATCTAAAGTTGTAATTCCCTCCTGCAGCACCTGTGCACGACTTTCTTTTTCACTCACTTCCGTAAAAAATGCAGATTGCTCCATCTCAAAAATGGCTAACTTCTCTTGAATATTTTTCTGAGAAATTTGCAATGAAGCGAAATTACCTTGAAGCGTTGACTCTAACAAGCGCAACTCCTCACCTTTAGTACGTAAATCCAATAACTTACTTTCAGAAGCCCGAATTTCAGCTTGCAATCGCGTACTTGTCTCTTCAAGTTGCTGGGTTGAACCAGTCAACTGCTTTACCTGCACAGCAATTGTTTCTAACTCATTTTTACGCGTCAACAACGATGTTTTCTGCTTATTTGCTCCACCGGTCATTGAACCACCGGGGCTAACGACATCACCTTCTAATGTTACAATGCGATAACGGTATCCTAGCGCCTTTGCAATCTCATTTGCACTCTTTAAATCTTTTGCTAAAATGGTTGAACCGAGTAAATTTTCAACAATCGCCTGATAACGAGGCGCAAATTCAATTAATTGTGCACCGACACCAATATAATCACGATTTTTCTCTGCTATTTCAATCACATTGTTCGGTAATTCACGACCTTTTATTACTGATAATGGCAAAAATGTCGCTCTACCGGCACGAGAACGTTTCAGAAAATCAATCGCCTGTCGTGCGGATTGCTCTGTATCGACAACAACACTTTGCAAAGAAGCACCTAGAGCGATTTCAATTGCAACTGTATATGCCTTTGGCACTTTAATTAACTCTGCAACTGCACCTTCAATACCAGATAAACTACGCTGCTTTTCCTTTAAAATTTCTCGCACACCTTGGAAAAATCCTTGATAATCCTCAGTCATTTCCTCTAGTGCTTCTTTACGAGAAATTAACTTTTGCAAAGCTGTTTTCTGTGTAATTTTATCTGTCTCTACTTGTTCAAAATCTTTCTTAACCTTACCTAAAACTTGACTTTCCTGTCCGTAATGATCAACTTGCTGCTGAATGCTATCTCGTGCTTCAATTAATTCCGCTTCAGCAAGTGAAATTTTATTCGTAATTTCACGATTTTCCTCAGTGAGCTTAGCAGACTCTTCCGACCATTTTTCTGATTTTAACGATAATTGCGCTGAAGTACTAGCAATTAATTCGCTTTCATGCTTCACTTTCGCTTTCGCATTTAACATTTCAATCAAATCAACTTGTAAAGAATCAATTTCTGCTTCAATCTGCTGACTATCTGGCGAATCGGTACGCACACGATGAATCTGCGCTTCAATTTGCTCTAACTCAGCTGTCAATTGTTCAGATAACAATTCAGTCTTAGCAATTTGTTGATTGATTTCATCCAACAAATTCTGCTCTATCGCAATCTCTGCCGTTAATTTTTCTTCATTCTCAAGACGATTCTTTAATCGTTCTTCCCTAACGGCACGCCTGCCTTCAATTCGTTCTACTTCTTCACTGATCGTTGTAAATTGATCTTGTGCGGCTGTAATCTTTTCATCTAACTGCAGTTTCTGGGCACGCAACTGCTCTAATTTAGCTTCCAATGCTGACATTTGCGTAAGAACATCAACATCTTTCACTTTAAGCGCTTCTATCTCTTTTGTGATTTCCTGCCACTTGTCATGCAAAGTTTCAATTTCATAAACTAAATAGGCAACTTCACAAAGTTCAAGTTCAGCTTTCTTTTCCAAGTAATCCCTAGCTAAACTTGCCTGCGCGCGCAGCGGTTCAATTTGCCCACTTAATTCATGAATAATATCTGTTACTCGATTCAAGTTACCATCTGTTTCATTAAGCTTCGCTTCAGCTTTTTTCTTACGCAGCTTATACTTCAACACACCGGCAGCTTCCTCAAAAACGGAACGTCGGTCCTCTGCTTTACTGCTTAAAATTTCCTCAACACGACCTTGCCCAATAATCGAAAAAGCTTCTTTTCCAAGCCCTGAATCCATAAACAAATCAACAATATCTTTTAAACGGCAAGGCTGCTTATTAATGCTAAATTCGCTTTCTCCGGAACGATACACACGCCTAGTCACTGTTACCTCGTGATACTCAGTCGGTAAATGATTATCGCTATTATCGAGTGTCAATTCCACTTCCGCATAATTAAGCGACTTACGTGTTTCACTACCGGAGAATATGATATCCTCCATTTTTGAGCCACGCAAAGACTTCGCTGATTGCTCTCCAAGCACCCAGCGAATCGCATCGGTTATATTACTTTTCCCACTACCATTTGGACCAACTACTGCTGTTACACCACCGACAAAATCAATCGTAATTTTCTCAGCAAATGATTTAAATCCAAATATGTCCATCCTCTTGAGAAACATTTACGAATCTCCTTTACTTTAGGTGCTAAAATGAGCGTTTAGAAACGCAGTAATAAGATGGAATGATTTTGCGAATCCTGATTCGTGAAATCATTTCAGCTTATTACGGAGTTTCTGCTCATTTTAGCCCGATTTCACACTAGGTGCAATGAGGAGTTTCTGCTCCTATTACCCCGATCTCAGACAAACTTTGCACCTATAGTAGTCAGCGCTTCTTCTGCTGCTGCCTGTTCGGCATCTTTCTTTGTTCTTCCTGAACCTGCACCATGTTCTATATGATTAATCAAAACTATTGCTTGAAACACCCGATTATGCGGCGGTCCTTCGGCATTAATAATTTGATAAGACAATGGGCCCAGGCCATCTCTCTGAACAATTTCCTGCAACTGACTTTTATAATCCATAACATGTGAAAAAACACCGTCGGCAATCTTTGGAAAAACAACTTTTTCTAAAAATGCTACTACTGCATCGATTCCTTGATCTAAATATAAAGCACCAATAAAAGCCTCGAAAACATCTGCCAAAATAGATGCTCGCTCACGACCACCGGTTTGCTCTTCGCCTCTGCCAAGCAGTAAATATTCATTAAACTTTTGAGACTTCGTCAATTGAACTAGTGCTGGCTCACAAACAATAGAAGATCGAAACTTCGTCAATTCTCCTTCGGTCATGTTCGGATATTGGTCATACAAATATTTAGAAGTTGTTAATTCCAAAACGGCATCGCCAAGAAACTCCAAACGTTCATTATTGCAAGATGTCTCAATTTGATGTTCATTCACATACGATGAATGCATAAATGCCTGTCTTAATAAATTTTTATTTTCAAAAAAAATACCTAATTCTGTTTCTAATTTTGCAAATTGATCGATTTGCTCTTTTGTTAACACTTTGTCACCTCCTCGTAAATTACTATTATAACTTATTTTCTTCAAAAACCCTATAGTTTTCCCTAAGCCAAAAAGAAGTAATGGCAATGAACTTCTCGGCAGCAGCCGATAAGTTTCTAATGGAAGGAGCAACAGCCCCGATAGACTGTAGTGAATGAGGAATTTCTACTCTCTCTAAATCATTCGTTATATCTTTTATAAAAAATTCAGGAAGAATTGCTTGACAAAAGTTTTTCTGGACTAATTCAAGGATAATATGAAAATTATTCGTCTTTAACTGTTCTAACTTAACTAACCCCTTTGTTGCTAAAAAAGAAGCAATTTCCTCTCCAGAATAACAATTAGGTACAGCTACTTGACTACTATAGCTACTAGCATCAATACCTTTTTTGGAAACTAAATAGTAACGATCTTCAATTAAAGTAATTGATTCCACATGCGCATGAGTAGGTAAAGTAGCAAAAGCAAAATCTACTTTCCCTGCAAAAATAAACTCTTCCAAATCATTGTGATCGGCTTCTATCACTTGCACCTCAATGGCTGGATACTGTTCTGTAAATTTAGCAATAATACCCGGTAACCACTTCTCAGCAATCGCCCTGGAGCTACCGACGGTAATCGTCCCAAAATCCAGACTATGAATGTCTGCCACTTCCTGCTTCATACTTTCATCAATCTTCATAATTGCCTCAACATAACGAAGCACACGAGCTCCATTCTGACTTAGCTGAATCCCACCACGATTCCGAGTCAATAGTGAAAAGCCAAACTCTCGTTCCAACTTCGCAATCGCATGACTAACAGCAGATTGTGTTAAATCCAACTCTTCTCCTGCCTTCGTCAAACTCCCCAACTCTATGACCTTGCAAAAAATCTTATATTGATTAAGCGACATCATGTAACCTCAATTCTCATTCGTATCATTACTAAAGTATTATTTCATGAAAAAAAGCGTTTTGCCAAGAAAAAGACTCGATTTTTATCAATAATTGAAAAAAGGTTTTATACACAATTTGCACTATGAGCAAATTACTTGATTATTTTGCTTTATATGCAATAAAATGTAGGTAAAGGTAGAAAGGAGGGACAAGTATCATGAAAAAATTTAAGAAAACTTTATTGAGAATATGTGTATTTGGTCTATTGGCAAGTGCTGTACTAGGCTACATGCCTGCTAAATCTGAAGAACCTGTAATGATAATGCCATTCAGTGATAGGGATCCTGGTGCTTAATTAAATGTCACCTAAATTAAGTTAATTACAGAATTAGGAGGTGAAGTTCGATGACGGTAATTGGATATGCTAATTTGTCAGAGCTTATAAAAACTGATGAAGAAGTAGAGGAATTATTCAATCTATATCCAACACTACCATCAATTGTAGAGATAACAGCTACAGATTATCCAATGGATATTAACTTTATAAGAGAATCGTGTATGATTCAAGCCTTAGATGATGCAAGGAAATTGCGTAAGCTTTTTGATTTCATTGGATTAGACAAGTGGGTGTTAAAATATGAAGCTGAAATCATGTCACGCTTTAATAACACGGAGCTACAACAAGAATTTTATTTACTTAAAGGTATCAGCTTAGCAAATGACAAACAAAGACGAGAGCAGGCTTTTGAATATTTTAATAAAGCACTGAATTTTCCAATCAAGAAAACGTATATGACCGTACAAATCTATAAGGAGTTAGGTAATTTATACCGTTTTGTTGAATCATATGAACAATCCGAAGAGTGCTATCAAAAAGCTTTAGAGCTTTTAAATGATGGTGCAAGTACAAGAAGTAATTTGTATATAGAATTAACTCACAACTTAGCAGCATTATATATCAACCTTGAAAGATATAAATTAGCTGATAAAAAAGTTAATGATGCATTAGATTGGGGCAAAGGAAATAATGACTCTTATTTAGCTGATGCTTTATACCGTTTAAAAGCTCGTATCTCAATTGCTACAAAAAATATTGAAGCAGGTAGCTTTTATTTGCAAAAAGCAAAAGTGCTTAATGAATATAGTGATTATTACGGACTAGCTTCTTATATTCAGAACGAAGTATTGATGATTGAGCTTAGCAAAGCTGGAGTATGCTCACATGAAGGCGAAGCATTAACTAGAGTTGATAAAGAAGCACTACCAGAAATCTATGACTTTTATATGTCACAGCCAAAGATTCAAGAAGCATATATCGCTTATGAAACAAATAACTTGAAACAAAAAATGCAACATTTTAAGCAAAAACTATAGAAAGGAGTTAAAAAATGAAAAAGAATTTAGTAAGCAAAAAATTATTTTGTTTATTAACAGTAATCGTGCTCTTAATGTCTAGTCTTGGAGTGGCATCAGCTAATAATGATAGTAATAATGGTGTAACTAGAAGCATAAATAATGGGATAGGAAGTGGTATAGGGAATGGGAACGGCAATGGTGTAGACAATGGGTTAATCAACAATCAAGATACAGAAATTGCTATCAACTTAGAGAATTTAGAAGATTCAGGGTATTTGAATAAACCATTTGTCATCCAAGAAACTTATAAAAACGTAAACGGCGAAGATATTGAGGTAATTTTAGCTTATGAACCAGAATTTAACCCGATGGAACGGCTAGGATTCACTAAAAATGCTTCCGCTGGTGCTTGGACTGTTTGGGCAAGTCTCGGAATAGCAAGCCATAGTTATAAATTTGATTTAACTAAAAATGGTAGCGGCTGGAGAATATCTAACGCACGTGCACATAAATATTCTGGTTTGATTACTACTAGCTTTAGTAATCCAAAACTGAAAATTTCTCGCGCTAATTCAACAGCTAATTTCGCTGCTGAAATTAATGGCAGCGTAGTCAGTAAATCAAAAATAGGGCCGATCCCAGCAGGAACTTGGACATGGTGGATAGATACAACCGTGACCCACAGCGGAACCATGAAAATGAGACACAATTAACAAAGGGGCGAATGAAATGATAGCTAATGTTGTGTTTTTCTTCATAATACTCGGATTAATCGCATTTACTATTATCAAATTTGTTAAGTATTTTAGCAAGAATAAGTACTTGGGATAGATTGCTATTCGCCATAACAGTTATGATATATCAGGATTTTTAATACCGACTGTGCCAACATATATTGATACGCCTTAGTTTGCTCAGCATAAAAGCATTGTAGATAACGAAGAAAAAAAAGGGTAAGAAAATCAAAGTTTGATTTTTACCCTTTTATTATTTACGCTTTAAATTTCTTTCTCTCCAAAATTGATAATAATCAGTACGAATAAAGCCATTAAAAAGTTTGCGTTTTTTAGTAGCTTTTTTTCCATAATGGCGTTCAAATTCCTCATGCGAAGTAATCATATACACTGACCAAGTATTCAAATCACAAAAGGCTTGACCCATGGCCACATACATTTCTTCTACAGCAGGGCGATCACTCATCCGCTCGCCATAAGGGGGATTTCCTATGATAATACCATTTTCTTTTGAAGTCGTAAAATCAGCAACTTGCATTTGCTTAAATTGAATGATATCTGCTAGGCCTGCTTCGATAGCATTAGCTTCTGCTTTACGAATGAGGCGATGATCAATATCATAACCGGCAATATCCAATGGCTGATCGTAATTTGCTAAGTTCTCTGCTTCTTCTCGTGCTTCATTCCAAACGGATTTTGAAATACCCGCCCAAGTCTCACTCACAAAATCACGATTAAAGCCCGGTGCAATATTTTGTCCAATTAAAGCAGCTTCAATTGGAATCGTTCCTGAACCACAAAACGGATCAACAAACGGTTGATCAGCTTTCCATCTGCTTAATAAAACTAAAGCAGCTGCTAATGTTTCTTTTAATGGTGCATCTCCTTGATGAACCCGATACCCTCGCTTATGTAACCCTGCACCACTTGTATCAATTGTTAAGCTCACAACATCTTTCAAAAGCGCAACTTCAATTTTATACAGCGCACCTGATTCATCCAACATGCCGGACAGCTTATAAGCAGATTTTAACCTCTCCACAATGGCTTTTTTGACAATTGCTTGACAATCAGAAACGCTAAACAAAGTTGATTTCACTGACTTTCCTGACACCGGAAATTCTCCGTTTTTCTCAATAAATTGTTCCCATGGCAATGCTTTTGTCTTTTCAAAAAGTTCATCAAAAGTTTTCGCTTTAAACTCGCTAACTAGGATTTTAATCCGGTCGGCTGTTCTAAGCCACAAATTAGCTCTCGCTATCGCTTTCTCATCGCCTTGAAAAATAACTTTGCCGTTTTCCACTTGACACTCATAACCAAGTGCCCTCACTTCATCCGCAACCAATGATTCAATTCCCATTGCTGCTGTCGCAATTAATGTATACTGCATATGTTCCCCTACTTTTCTTAGGCGAATGTCTCATAGGGATACTGCCTAATTTTATTGATTTTTGCGTTATCCTGCGTCAATAATGAGCACGAATATTCCCGAGGTGGCGACTGTCCAAATCTGGCGAGAATGCTCTAAATCTTTGATTTAGCTAGCATTGTCCCTGCACAGATTCTTCAAATCTCCGATTTGACTAGAATCCACTGCACCCGATTTGGCTAACAGAGCCCCTGCACAGATTCTTCAAATCTTTGATTTGACTAGAATCCACTGCATTATTCGCACTCATCATTTCCTTGACTAACACAAAAATCAA
>Ga0131853_10011906_pt1 | contig 15917 bp, 7 predicted proteins | sample TergutLab28metaG_FD_92764 | JGI IMG/M metagenome (GOLD analysis project Ga0131853, IMG submission 92764) | Labiotermes labralis P1 segment gut microbial communities from Petit-Saut dam, French Guiana - Lab288 P1 (version 2) (version 2) | ecosystem: Host-associated > Arthropoda: Insects >...
TAATATTTATCGCTTTACCACTTGAACAAGAGTTACACAAACGCACTTCAGTGTTACGTTACAGGTACTGTACACTGCCTGTTTAGGTAAGTCATCGAACTGGCATACGTCGTTTTTCTCGATTTAGTTCTGGGAACACTGCCTTCCAATACAGTTATTTTATCTCCGTCATCAGATGAATTTAGAAACATATTCATTTGGGAATCTGAGATGGGATTTTCTGTATCTTTGCAGCTAGATAGAGAGTCGCTCCATCCAATGAAAGAGCTGCATTATTTTGTAAAAGAACATTATTCTGTCTACTAGTGCTACTTTCCACTCGGTCCGTTTTACATGACGGCATGTAGCTCATAGCTGTTTGCTCTTTGGGTTTACGTGAATCGGGGTCTGCGCCTTTTAGTTCAATATTTTTGCAGTTAATATTTGCCGTTTACTAGTCATACTTAAAGAACCTGCTGTAACAGATTTCCTTCGGCTATCAGACACGCCTCACATCTAACCGAGACCTTCATTGCACTTCGACACTTTGTAAGTGCAGCCAGCTTGTGTTGTCAGCTGAAATATTTTCTCTGTACGTTCACCGGATGAAGGGTACAAAATCCCTCGCCGGAAGATTCCAGGTTTTATAGCTAACACGAAAATAGTATGATATATAAAGTATACGTGTCTGTTAGAAAGTTTTAGCACCAGCATGTAGATTAGTTTCGGGATATCATTTTCAAAGAAACTGGAAAATTAAAAATAAAATTATTGTAAAATATTTTTGTGCGAGTGTAATTTAAAATCCGTTTATCTCGGTATTTAACCAACTTGATGCACAAAATTTTGTTTCACAATAAGTTTTATTTCATGCCTCTGCATGTTTCGAGCACATGTGCTCATCATCAGGAGGTCAAAATTGTATTACACAGCCTTCTGGTATCATCACACCTAAACATGTAGAGGCATGAAATAAAACTTATTGTGAAACAAATTTTGTGCATCAATTTGGTTAAATACTGAGATAAATGAGAATATACTGAGATGAACGGTCAGCAAAACATCAAAATTTAAAAGCCGTTGTTATGTGGTATGTGCAATTTGTGTAACGACTTTGCACAACCGCTCTGATCATGTCGGAATTTGGAGAGAGCATCAAATTTGACGTCATTTATCCACTTTCCAGGCTCAGATACACAAGATGGACGGACAAATGTACCCTGGGGGTTGCGGTATTTCAAGCTCTCGCAGTGGTGTTGATGAAGATTAACATAACCCTTGGAAGGGACGTTTAAAGGAGTGGTTCTCATGTTCTCGTGTACAAATGACGTGTGTCTGCTGGGGCATCGCTTGGATAAGAGAAAAGCAGCTGCGAGATAGCAGCGCCTAGGGACAATGTTTATTCTGAAAGCGACGAGTATTATGTGGTTCTGTTGTATAAGATAATCAAGCGTATTTTGTGTACGTCTGCTACTTTAATTCTGTACACTTTGCATCCAGGGGACCGCGGTAGCACAGTGGTTAAGGTGCTGTGCTACAAATCAGAAGGTCGCTGGTTCGATTCCAGCTGGTGTCATTGGAATTTTTCATTGATATAAAATCTTTCCGATCGCACTATGGCCCTGGGGCCGACTCAGCCTCTAACAGAAATGAGTACCAGGAGCATTTCCTGGGGGTAAAGGCGGCAGGTGCGTAAGGCTGACAACCTTACCCCCATCCTGTGCCGTTGTCATGAATTCTGGGAACCTTAGCTTCCTGGAACCCGCTCGGCCACTCCAGGCCTGTAACGGGACTGATTTAACTTTACATTTTGCATCCAGAAAAATATATTAACAAAACGCTCTGTGGATCCTGAATCGAATATTGGCAAATTTGACTCGCACGTGGTAGTGCTCTGCTTTTAGTCTGTTACTGAACAACGGTGCAATTTGCTACGATTATATAGCAGGGGTGGTCAGCTAGACAACGTAAAAAAAAGGTGTAAAGTGATCCCGTTACAGGCCCGGTGTGGCCCAGAGGGTGGGTAGAGGTATAGCTCTAGTCTTCCATGACCGCGGCACTACAAGGGGGTGAGTGGTCAGCAGCACGCCCCAGCGGCACTTTACCCCCGGGAAAGACCTGATACCCATTTTGCAGGAGGCTGGGTGGGCCCCAGGGCCGGTCTGGACGGGCGGAAAATCTCGTCCCCACTGAGATAGCTAGACAACGTACGGGAGGTGAAATTAGGAGGCAGTTTAGGTAAGAGCCACGTGTAAATAAATTAAAAATTTTACCTCCACTATTGTTTGGTTTCTTATTTAGTTTGTCTAAATACAGTAGGTTTGTTGCATTTAATCACGAGTCTCCTCTCTTCAGAAAATATTTTAAACACCCTACAAGGTCAGCCCTTTTTGTCTGCACTACACTAATGTTATTTTGTTTAACAACCAACTTGCTCGAACCGAGTTGTGGCACTCGTGTTAAGTCGTGTCGGTCAAAGATGAGTGAATGAATAAGAATCATTGGTGGAATGATACAAGAGAAAACCGAAGGGCTGGGAGAAGGGCCTGTCTGAACGGCATTTCTCCCCGCCACAAATACCAGATGAACTGGCCTGGGAATCTAACCCTGGCTTGCGCGATGAGGGGTGGCTACTAACCATCTGCACCATGGCATGGCTGTCTCCTGTAAAACAAGGTATGACAAATAGGTTGTGCGAATCTCTGTTACTTTAATTCTGTACACGCTTCGCCCAGGTAAATGCTACAGAGATAAGCCCATAAATATGCATTGACCGTCATACAGAGGAGACTGCATATCGATTTAAGGTAAATACCGCTCTAGTATGGTTGTGCTTTTATTGTAGGTAAATAAAATAAGTAAATTATAGTCCCCTTTTTATTTATTTGTTTATTTACATATATTTAAGTGGGCCAGGTAGCTCAGTCAGTATAGTGGCTGAGCTACGAGCTGAAAGGTCCGGGATCGAATCCCGGTGTGGACGAGATTTTCCGCCCGTCCAGACCGGCCCTGGGGCCCACCCAGCCTCCTATACAATAGGTACCAGGTCCTTCCCAGGGGTAAAGTGCGGCCGGGGCGTGCTGCTGACCACTCACCCCCTTCTAGTGCCGCGGTCGTGGAAGAGTAGAGCTATACCTCTACCCACCCTCTGGGCCACACCGGACCTGTAACGGGATCACTTTACCTTTACCTTCTTACATGCATTTAAAGACTGTACGTCAGTACATGTTCGGAAGATCGCTGGTTCGATCCAAACTGGTGTCAATTTTTCATTACCACAAAATCCTTTCGATCGCACTATGGCACTGGGGCCGAATCAGCCTCTAACAGAAATGAGTACCAAGATCATTTTCTGGGGGTAAAGGCGGCCGGTGCGTAAGGCTGACAACCTACCACTATCCTATGTCGTTGTATTGGAATCTGGGTACCTTAACTTTATGGAACCCTCTGGGCCACTCCAGACCTATAATGGGATTGCTTTACCTTTACCTTTACGTCAGTAGGTGTAAAGGTGTTCCTGTGTACGCCACAAAGACATGTGTTGGAGATGGCGGTATAGCTCCACACATTCTTAACCTCGACGCTAGATGGACATTAGCAGCTCTTTATTTCGCGGTGAGAGACCGCGTTACCAAATTAATAGGAGAGTGGAAGGGCTCTCGAGATGGTGGGGGTGATTTGGAGTAAAATAAACTTCTTGCCCCCTACCGGGCATGGATCCATGATTCCTTATTCGTCCAGCCCTTGGCTTAGTAACCATATCGACAATACCGTGCAACAATCCAGACAGCGATACCGGTTGAAAAACACAACCATCCTTATCAAATAAAAAAAAAATAGACGTACCACAACATCAGCCATAATACGACAACGGAATTCACAGTTGAATACCCGGTGATCATCAACGCACCGTTAAGGAAGAATTTTTTAAATTTTTTAATGTTTAGACACAATCTGTAAATAACACACTTTATAAGCAAAATCAAAACCTTATAAGAAAGTTTTAACTAGACGTATTCCACAATTGTAAACACTATGGGATCCCAAAGTGGGCAAAGCATCTTGTAACGAAAGTGTTGTAAGGGCCTGAAGATGACTAACTTTTAGTCGAAACATGTAGCCTTGCTTAAGAATAAAAAAGATTGTCCTGACTTATACTGTGTAACGTTAATTGATATCGACTGAGCTATCCTGATTCCACTTTTCAGTTGGCTGTGATAAAAATGATAGACTTTGAACAGGTTACGCCGAATAAGATGCGATATTCTTCACAACAGAATGCACTTGTCTTAAAGTTAACAAATTGAACACTTTGAGATCTGCTGACACAAAACACGAGTTACTGTGTTTAGGTGCATTAGTAATGCTGTAGTTAGATATTACGTCACGTACTGGTGGGCGGTTGGACGGATTGGCGAGTAGGTGATGGGGGATCAATATCTTATTCAAACAGTGCGACGTGCGTGAATTAAATCGGTAGGTGGATGAGCGTGCGATAACACACAGATCGGCTGGTGTGCGGACGTTTCGAGAGATGTCCAGAAACTGGAAGGTTCGATACGACAGTTTTGCAGTGAAGCCACTTTCAGATATTCAAACAAACAAACAGTTAAACAAATAAATGTTTATTGGAAGCTAAAAAAAGTGAGCATTATTTGAAATGTGTGCACACGATGTCTGCGAGAAATGAAGTTAAATCGGACGGACTTTTCCATCCATTAGCAAGGTAACATGAATTTTGGTTGGCCGAGAAGCTGGTAATTCTTCAGATATCTTTTCTAATCTCGAGTTGAGTGGTTTAACCGTATTCATGTGTAGCAGGAATACACTGCAGCTGGGAACTTACTGTGTCCAGTTGCGGAGGGCAGTACTTGTTGGAACTGACTGTCTGACAGACCGACCGACTGACAGACCGACAGACTGACTGACCGACCGACTGACAGACCGACCGACTGACAGACCGACAGACTGACTGACCGACCGACTGACTGACTTACCGATAGATAGACAGACTGACTGACTGACCGATCGACCGACTGACTGACTTACCGATAGACTGACTGACTGATCGACCTAGAGACTGACTGACCGACCGACCGACCGACAGACAGAATAGCTGACTGACTGAATGACCGACTGACCGACCGACCGACCGACCAACCAACCAAGAAACAAACCAAAAACAAACAAGCTATACAATCAACCAACGAACGAAGGAACAAACAAACAAACAAACAAACCAGCTAAATGCCGTAACTAACTAACTAACTGCCTGAATGACTGGCTGAGTGACTGACTCTATGAAACTCAGTCTTTCCCGAGAAGCTGACAATTCGCCAGTCCGTCAAATTCCCCGTATTTTTGGGAACCCCTCGTCATATGGTTCTACTTTTCAACTCTTCCAAAATTTCTTCATTCATTTTGTGGCTATGTAGGGTGTAACTGGCTGGTCTTCTGAGATGCTTTATCTCGATTGGCACCAATCTTTTTTCAATCTCTTTTTATAAATTTCGCTTCCATTGGGTAATTTATAGACTTTGAAATTCCGTTACCCATTGGACAGCGAGCTTAAAGTATTACTGGACTGTGTGCTGTTGTGTGTCCTGCGTGACGAATTCTAATTATTATGCACAAGAGACAGATAAATGGCAAAATAGCTTACACTTATAGCGTGAATGAATTACCGGAGTGCGAGAGTCTCTTCCAAGTAGCTATTCACGGCACGCGTTTAATTTACTTCCTCAGTAACTCAGTCAAATATAAAAGATAGCCCACCTTGGTACATGTAAAAGAAAGTGTCTTGTGGAGTCATACACAAGAATGTAAAAGACTCGGCGATCAGGTTTTATCATCAGAATGTATATCGGAGCTATATTCCGATACTGCTGGAGAATTCAAACAGAAATATCGGTGCCACTTTGCGATACTGTGCACAGTTTCTCTATTCTCCGTCTTGTAATTAAACGCCAAGTGAAGCAGGTTTACAGCGTGTTTGTGCCAAATGTGGCGTTTGGTTTTTTTGTGTTGTGACACTTTTAACAAGGAATTACGATTCGAATCTCAAACCTCACTCTTTAACCCCATGGATTTATACTCCTTTAGGTGTTACTGTTATTTTACATTATTTTATTTCATTTCCCTTGTGAACATGATATTACTAAAGTTGAGATTTTATATAAAATATATTTGTTGGACGTAACCACAGATTTTAACACCGTCGCCTATTGTGTGTGTGTGTGTGTGTGTTTGTGTGTGTGTGTTTTTTTTTGTAATTTACTTATTAGCCTCCAGCGATTTATTCTTTCCGCCATCAGAAGCTAAAGTAACAGACCGCGTGTTCGCAGTTTTGTTGTGTTAGTTTTTGTAAATTGAAACTTCTACATTGAAGTGACCTCCAGTGACTGTAAATTTCAAGCCAAAATAACGAACACTTTTGAGATAATTTTCTTTTTCGACTTGTGACGCCATGTAGTCTAGTAGGAATATACTGAAATTTCGGAGAAACCCGCTGGTTCATTCCTTTACCTTAAAGATGGAATAACAGATTGCACCGAAACGCCGACAAGTGCATAATGGAGTAGGAGGTGTCACAAACCAGATAACAGCGTCTTTTCTAGGCGCCGTCGCGATAACCTCGAATGTTGCTTCAGTCAGTCGGTTAAAAAGTTTAGAAAGGAGAAATACACAGCAATGTACATCCCTAATGATGGCAGAGGCCTGAGGCTATGTTTTCGTGGCTTTACAGGAGGAAGTAATCTAAAAACTCACGAATCTTTCGAAAAAGGAAGTGCCTTTTCAAACGCCCTGTTTCCACCGAAATTGATAGGCGTCCAACCTGTGAAACTTGTCAGAAACCAGATGGTGCGAATATATGAGAAAATAAAAGAATATATAGGCCTACCGTCAGTACAGGAGACCGCGGTAGCACAGTGGTTAAAGTGCTGTGGTACAAATCGGTTCGATCCCAGCTGGTGTCATTGGAATTTTTCATTGACATCAAATCCTATGTCAATGTCCCTGGGGTCGACTCAGCCTCTAACAGAAATGAGTACCAGGAACATTTCCTGGGGGTAAAGGCGGACGGTGCGTAAGCCTGACAATCTTACCACCAACCTGTGCCGTTGTCATGAAATCTGGGAACCTTAACTTCCTGGAACCCTCTGGGCCACTCCAGGCCTGTAACGGGACTGACTTACCGTTACAGCCAGTACAACTTTCATTTTATGTCTCTCTTCAAAAAATTACTATATTATCTTAATTAACATATTATCTTAAATTATGTCATTATTGAACCTACATCAAATAAAGGTTGTGCTGGCAGTATCTGGTCTTCTATAGTTGTACATGACACAACGGAATGCTTAAGAAAACATTTACGTAAGAATAATTGATGATGGAGATTTTTGTTTTCACTCCCTGGTGTAGGTACTCGAATAAAACACTTGGTTTTTTAAGGAAAAAAAAACTATTTACAGCCACGCGCGCCTTCTCGTGTTAAGCCATCCCGATGTTGAAAAATACTGCATGAAGAGAAAATATGCAACTCTTGTATTTAAGTTTTCTTTTTATATGATATTTTGTCGCATGAGGATGGCTCAATACGAGTCGAAACATGTACCTGCAACCAGGTCACCAATAAAGGCTTGTTTATTTATTGATTTGTGTACTTAACGCGACTGGGTAAATCACATCAAGTCGATATTTCTGTTCATGGAATGACTCGTCTATGGCTTGACTACCAGGGACTTTTCTGTGGTTGGACAAACAGGGATTTGTCTATGGCGGGACGATTAGGGACTTGCTCATGTCTAGACGACCAGGGACTTGTCGAAGGCCCAATGATCAGGGCTTATGTGAGGCTGGAAGATCAGGGAATTTGGCTGGACGAACAGGGACTCATGCGTGGTTGTACGAGTAGGGACTTGATTGTGGCTTGACGAAAAGGGACTTGTCTATGGCTGGATGATCTGTGAATTGTCTAACGCAGGATTATCAGGGATTTTTCTAGGGCTGGACGGGACTCGTGTTTTTTTTGGACCATCAGGGACTTGTTTATGACTGGACGATCAGGGACTTCTCTGTGATTAGGAACTATGTCAGGACGATAAGGTTTGCATTCCCAGCAGTGGCAGACATTGATACTTCGACAACGATTTACCAGATTTGTATGCTTACAGTTGAAGAATCGGCCTTAGACTCAGGGAAATTAAATGCCTACAAAATGGTCAGGTCAGGGTACACAAATCCCGGGAATCTGGTCGCCCATAGATTTGTGAAAAATTTTTATGGCCCTGGTCAAAGTTAAGCATACCTGAAGAAGTACTCCACTCCCGTATACATCTACATGGCATAGAGACACATTTATCGCATTTTAAAATTTACTTCTGCTTTGTTTAAATGCACATAATTATTTTTTGCCTTAAAATTCGACTAACGTGAAGACCTAATTTATTTATAGTATTGATAATTAGTTTTCGTAAAATTAAGGGCTGTCGGAAGTGTGTGTGTGTGTGTGTGTGTCGACAGTTGTTCTTTCAGTGCTTCTCGAAACTAATTAGGTACAGAGGAGTACGCGTGCATACATAGTCTGGTGAAAGTAATGCAGCAGTAAATTGGAATGGAGAGGTTTGCTAATACCTTCTACACAAAGGTATGCAGAATCGAAGTCTATCGGTCTATGAGCAGAGTTAAGCGTACAGAGGAACCGATACACGTTTGAATGTTATTAAACCACAATAGTGTATGCTGCAACAGGCCATTTTGCAGTTTAATTGATATTTCTTGTTAAATACGTACACGCTCCGTAAAAAAAAAATTATTACCTTTGAAAGATGTTTTTATAAAAGTTATATTTCAGTTTAAATAAAGGATGTAATTGTATATAGGGTCCTTATTGTTTCAGCCATACTCGAATTTGTATCAGCATTGTGCGCAGCAGAGTGTTTTCATATGCGATAAGTGACAGATGCATAAATTCCGGGCACTAGGATGTCCGGGCGACTAAATTGTGAAGGGCGACAACTGATGCTTATTGGTCGTCAGTTTGGAAGTTGCTTCGTGTCAACCTTTTGGCTCCTAGAACTTTTAGGTGGTTTCTAATTTTCTGGAAAGTTTGTGGATTCTATGGTGAAAGTTTGGGTGGTATTTCTGTTGTTATTCAAGACGTGAAGCGTTTCTTCGTCCTAATTTATGGCACCCTAGTTTACATTTTATACAGGGTGTTCCAGGAAGAGTAGTAAATATTTTAGGAGGTGGTACTATGGACTATTCCGAGTAAATAAGTTCATATAAACATGTGTCCAGTTTTCACTGGGTGTGAAGATACAGCTGTTTGAAGTTGGTGCGTACAGATCAGATTCTTGTCTGTGGGGATGGATGAAAAGCGAAGTGTACAAAGAAAAAGTAAACACAAGAGACGAATTGGTCGCTCGAATTATGAATAGTGCTGCCCTCATAAAGCAAGAACGCCAAGACGACCTCAAGAGAGCTACACGTACTATTGCCAAGAGGGTTGTAAAGTGCATTGAAGTCGATTGTGGGATTTTTGAACACTTACTATGAACTGTTACAATTTATTGAGATAATTTACATAACCAATAAATGCAATCAATACGTTATTTGTCTTTCCATCATACCTTTTGTAAGGCTTTTTATGCGTAACATTCAACCAGCTGTATCTCCACACCCACTGCAAATTGGACACATGTTTATATGAACTTATTTACTCGGATTAGTCCATACTACCACCTCCTAAAATAATTACTATTCCTCCTGAAACACCCTGTGTATCTTCGTTCCTGTTTAGGCCTAAATGTATTTTACCCAGTCCGTTGGTACTTTTAAATGTCACAGCAAATACTGCAATTTAATTCCAAATTTTATTTCAACGCTTTTTCTCTACTGAAGCACCATTAACACCAGTTCAATTGGCTATTTTAATTGCTAAGTGGAAATTTTGAAATAAGGTTTCTGTCTATTCCCTTTACACTTTTTTTTTCTTGTCGTAAATTGCAATGGCTGTCAATCACGCAGGCTTTCACTTCACTCATACTGAACAAAGCTAATTTAGCACAATCCTTTTTGATGTTATGGTTGTTTACCTACCCAAAATATCCAACAATTTTGTGTAATGCCAAGGTTTGCTAATGAGTCCCTAGGATCTGTCACTGTACGCAATTTTGAGCCAGTTTAATTCTCTCAAAGCTGTCGTAACATAATATTAAATTGTATTACCAGCAACTGCGTTTGACACACTTGTGTAACATGACAAGTTACTGACTACGAGCTCCCTGAGGATGACACGGTAGTGTCGAAACATGTAGGATTAGTGAAATGTGACAAAAATATACAAAAAAAAACTAATTTCGTTGGGTTCCTGTAGTTCTAATTTAATCGTAAATTAAGAATTTAGTTTCAATGGCAAGTATGTCACTGTTTTGTCCAACACCAGTCAGTAAAATTGTAGTCACTTTATGTGTAGGTAACGTAAACCACTTTGGAAGAATACCTACTGGCGCTTTTGCATGAACCTGTTACTTTCAGTGCCTTAAGTTCCAGTATTATTCTCGACACTTTATTTTCAAAAGCCCTCGATTTTTAACCTTAAAGTGAAAGCCAACGTCTCTAAGTAAGTGCATTTGTGGAGAGTGACATTTGGAAAGTTAACCAAATGAGCTACCAGAGTTCAGTACTTCTTGATTCTCTTTGTTACAGATAAAGGCCAATGAACGGGCAGCATTCTCTCCGTGAGCCCGGATGGTGATGACGTCACAGCCAGAACAGCAACGGTGTGTCCATTCGCCACCCCGTACTTTCATCCTTCCTCCCTACTTCTTCTGTCACCACCCTCTATCAAGCCTCTCTGCCTTCCTTCTAACACTGGTTCTAATCCTGGGTTTTGTCAGTGCATCGAAAATTGTAGAATCAAGAGACACTTTTCACAAAAACACGGTTCTTCCTTACCCTTACTTCGTCACCAGGACGACGACCATGCAAACTGTAGAGACTGTTTCCAAAGCGCAACCAAGAAGCCTCAGGCAGACTCACAGTAAAACCCCTCTTTTCAAGCCCGGTCATTCTGTGCAGTCTCATTCGTCTTACTTGGTAAACAGTGAAAGTACCGTGTTTTTTGAAGATCCCAGAAGACAAACGCAATTTAACACTGAAGTTGCGGATTTAAGTTCAGTTGAAAACTCTTCTATTGATCAAAGATTATCATCAGACATTTCAGACGTCGTTGGAGACACTAAATATGCCACGCCTCAGCTTACTTGGTTGAAAGTTGCGAACTACCCTGAAGCACTAGAAAAGGCTACTGTTCCTACTTACCTAAATAATGTTACAACCAAAGTTTCCGAATTCTTAAATGATCACTCTTTATCTTTGAATAATGTCCTGACGCCAATCCATGATTCGTCACAGTTGATGTCGTCAAGCAAATCAACGATTACGTCATCGTATTCTTTACATTCGAAGTCTTCAGCAGATGACAGTAGTGTACCTTATTCTTATGTGATACAGGTCCCAAAGGCTGAGCATCTGGATCCCTGTCACATATCAGAAGATGCCTTGTCTCGAAATTCACAGGAAAGTACAGTTCAAATTCCTGGAAGTAATTCATCACCAACAGATTTGAGCGCGCCAATTTATTCAGCGTTGTCCTTGTCATTTGCCTCGTCTGCATCATCGAGCATCACTGATGCACAGTCTGAAGGTCAAGCTGAACATTCCACATCTCCGACATCTGTTGGCACTTTAAAATTATTTAACAGCGAACCTGGAACTTCCTCGAAAATAAGTGCAGTACTTGGAAGTACCTTGCCTTCCAGTTCGTTGGTATTATTATCAGAACCTGCCAGTCATTCAGAGACTACTCTTTTCGAAGACGCTACAGTAGATTCCGCTAGTGTCTTGGAATCAGCATTCGGTAAAAATTCGTCTACGGAAAACGGAAAATATTGGATTTACGGTTATAGAAATTCTGCTGAGAGTACTCCACGAACATCGACTGAAGCAAAACCACCAGATCTTGTGAGAACGAAGAAGAGGAATACTGGGAACTTCTCGTCGGCCTCATCACAACGGTCAGTGCATCCGGCGAAAGGCTCTTCAGATCACCTGGAACGCATCACGGTGCTCGGACTGTTCGACATGACAACGCGCACCGGCGAAAGAACGGAGGGCCGCAGCGAACTGGCAGCGGCACGTCTTGCTGTTCGTCACATCAACGACAGACAGCTTCTTGCTGGCTACCAGCTCGAACTCTTTACAAACGACACGAAGGTAAGCAGCGTCATTTGATTTAACTTACAAGAGTAGATTTTGATGTATTGCTGACCGTGCATCTCAGTATAATCGTAGTAGTTAACCAACTTAACGCACAAATTCTTGTTTTATAATAAGTTTATTATATTCCTCTATATGTTTCGAGCACTATTATGCTCATCATCAGGAGATAAAAATTGTATTATACAACATATGGTGTCATCACACTCTGTAGGTGGCCGTCCGGTGCACAGGTCCTCTCTCAACCTGTGCACCGGACGGCCACCAACAGAGTGTGACGATATCAGATGCTGTGTATATAATACAATTTGACCTCCTGATGATGAGCACCACAGTGCTCGAAACATGTAGAGGCATATAATAAACTTATTATAAAACAAGGATTTGTGCCTTAAATTGGTAAATTGCTAAGATTAAAATAGTAGAGTAAATTTAATTTTGGACGACGGAGAAAATCAAAACAATGACTGACTCCAAACGTGACAGGTCATCGTTTGACTAATTCAGATAAGTGTGACTTCTTCTGGTGAAGACTTGTCAGATGTAAAGTTAACAATATAGGTGGCTTAATAGTCATTGATTTGTAGGTAAATTTCTTGTTTAAGAAAAGTCTGTTTTACGGCTAAATTTTACACGTCTTCTGCGTAATAGACAATTTTTTTTTTTTATTTATCTCGGTATTTAACCAACTTGATGCATAAAATTTGTTTCACAATAAGTTTTATTTCATGCCAGAGTCTTTGTAATGCAATTTTGACCTCCTGATGATGAGCACATGTGCTCGAAACATGTAGAGGCATGAAATAAAACTTATTGTTAAACAAATTTTGTGCATCAATTTGGTTAACCCTTTGACGCCTAATGTCAACTATAGTAGTCGTACCGCACCGCTAACCTCTAAAATTGCATTTTATATATTTATTCAACAAATATAGATACTGATTATTTTAAACATGGTATATACTCTCCGTTTTTTTCTCTTCAAAATGCAGTTTGTTTCATAATTCTAACATATTTGGTTCCTGTATTATTCACGTTTTATATACAGGATGTGCTAAAATTAAAAAAATAATTCCGGCGCCAGAAGTTTAAATACTGAAATAAATATACTGAGATGCACGGTCAGCAAAACGTCAAAATCTTTTTTTTTTTTAGTTTCATTGCTTTTGGTCGTTGAGGAATCTTTTTACTAGTAAGTGGACAAATGTCGTTTATTTTCACTGGCGTTGTTACTTATTGAACACACCTATTTGTCGGACAGCAAACGCACAAATTTGGCTCCAGTCTTTCACTGATTATAGACTGGATTAGAAAATAATAAATTTTTAGTAGAACAGGATGGCAACTAGAAGCTCGCGACGGTTAAATGCATGTTCACCGAAAAATCGATTATCTATTGACAAGTTATAAATACGCTTGAGTTTGCTGCAAATCAAAATTTCTAAATTGAAGTAGAAAATTTAAATTAATTTGCACCGAGTTAATGAATCAAATGCGCTAGTCACCGGTTGACTTATTATTTTGTGTTATGTAAATGTTAATTTGTTATGTAAATAAGCGTGTGTAGTTTATATTAAACTATCAGCTTAGATGAGCTGATCGAGCCAATTATTTTGAAAGCATTTTCAATTGTAGCAGCACTAATTACTGTGCAGTGATGCCACAAATATACAAACTAAACCTAAAGGGTTCCATGCACTCTCATTTAAGTTGTGCAGTTTAACTGCGTAAAAAGCTGCACGAAAAACTGAATTGAATGCGTGTAGGATTCCCTGAGTGAACTGCGCAGTTCTGTGTTCGACAGACGATTGGAAAGAACGGTTCTGAGGTCTGCGCAGTTTAACTGCGTAAAAAAAACTGCATGAATAACTGAATTGAATGTGTGTAGGATTCCCTGAGTGAACTGTGCAGTTCTGTGTGTGACAGACTACTGGAAAGAACAGTTCTGAGGCCTGCGCAGTTTAACTGCCTAAAAAAACTGCAGGAAAAACTGAATTGAATATGTGTAGGATTCCCTAAGTGAACTGCGCAGTTCTGTGTGTGTGTGAGACAGATGACTGGAAAGAACAGTTCTGAGGCCTGCGCAGTTTAACTGCGTAAAAACTGCACGAAAAACTGAATTGAATGTGTTTAAATTTCTCTGAGTGAACTGTGCTCTTCTGTATGTGTGACAAACGACTGGAAAAAAACAGTCCTGAGGCCTGCGCTATTGCCTGTCAAAACTGCGCAGTTTATGGGTTTTTCCGTCAGGTATAACGTCACACAGTAAAATCGCTCAGTTTAACTGAGACTGTATAGCGCCCTTTACAGACACTGCTGCTGTATCCTTCATAATTACCATTATTACTCTCTTTTGTTAACCTTATTAAGATCACTTCCGAGCCACCTCTATTCTACTATAGTCAACTTACGAGGCGTGTTCAAAAAGAGACCGAACTTTTTAAATAGCACGCGAACCAGCATAGAGAGCGCTCTGCGGCTACTAAGCGCAACTAGCGTCATATTTTTACAACAAACTGCCATTTGTCCCGTTTCGCTATGAGCATTAGTCGTCGAGCTACATCACCTGAACCAAGCACCTGCACAAGCTGTTCGTATTCTATCTCTCCGTTTTGGCTTGGCGAAGCCAGTCCCCGCCGTAAAGCTAAGATTAATCTGAAATGAGGTACATAAAAAATTCAGTTCCTATCTCACAAAGAACACAGTCCTATTTTACAGGGAATATGAGTTGTGAGAATTGTACAGAAAACATTCATAATTTCTATTGTGCTGCTAGGAATAGAGGTTAGCTCAATCCAATGGAACCACCACAACAGTGTTCATGTTTTTGTTCTGCACCTGATAATGGAAAGCGGTGGCAGCTTCAGAATCAGGGTGCTTCGGCACTGGAAACTCGATAATGGATGAAACTTAATTAGCCACTTTTTACAGTAATCGCTTGTAGAAAAAAAGAGTTCATTTATGCGACTATTTCAAGGCTAATAAAATCTGTCATTTGCCATTGCGGTGAATGATGAAGATGATCATTTCAAATTCGATAAAAGGGAGATGAATTGCGGATATCTGTAGGTTCGATTAGTTAGCGCATGCAGTTCATCTGATAGCTAATTATGTTTCTCTGCATAGTGCATCAAAGTGCAGAATGAAATGTGATATAGCACATCGGATGGTCATATCTGTTGAACACAAGGGGGGGGGGGGGACTTTGCTTCAAGTACGTGTGTTCGTTCTCACCTGTCACTGATCATTTACACACATTAAGCATGTGTTGTGTACAGGGTTAGTTATGCATAGACTGTTTATTTTATTTTTTGTACTTAAAACAAGTAGCAATATATAAATAAATATATAAATATATAAATAAATACATAAATAAATAAATACATAAATATATAAATAAATATAAAAATATAATTAAATATATAAAATATACAGTCTAACACAACTCTCTATTAAGCAATTATTATTATTATTGAAAGATATTTTGCATCATATTTCACAGCTACATTTTTCGGCTCATTCCTATGGAGCCATCTTCAGGCTGAGCTTTTAAAAGTGTACTGTGTACAGTTAACAATGTTTGTTAAGTACGAGATCTCGTATTACAGTTTCTAAAATATATTATGGATAAAATAATAATAATAATAATAATA
>Ga0131853_10011907_pt1 | contig 15917 bp, 12 predicted proteins | sample TergutLab28metaG_FD_92764 | JGI IMG/M metagenome (GOLD analysis project Ga0131853, IMG submission 92764) | Labiotermes labralis P1 segment gut microbial communities from Petit-Saut dam, French Guiana - Lab288 P1 (version 2) (version 2) | ecosystem: Host-associated > Arthropoda: Insects >...
AAAAAAAAAAAAAAACATACGAAACAAACAATTTTTTATTAAAATAAATAAAAGAAAAAAATGAAGAGAGGAAAAGGGGGGGGGGGGGGGGGGGGGAAGTTTATGTTACACTAAGTAGAATCTCCCCAGGTTGAGAAACACCAGACTACACTTGGCTTGCCCCATCGCACGAGAGTGACTGGAAGGTTCATAAGTACACTAGGTTAATTACGAAACTGATCAGCTATGTAGACATAGAAGCGTCGAACAAATGGCTGACAAATGCGGATTTGTTGGCCGAAACACAGGGCTTTTTAACAGCAATACAGGACCAAGTCATATTAACAAGAAACTACAAGAAACATATTTTGAAGCAGCCAGACACCGTTGAGCTGTGCAGAAGATGTGGAAAAGAATCGGAGACAATCCAACACATTACTGCAGCAAGTGAGCAACTAGCACCTACCGAGTATGTGAAGAGACATGATGGACTAGCCAAAGTTATCCATCAGAAACTGGCAGAAGTGGCTGAATTGATTGAGGATAAAAGTTCATATTATAAGTACACACCAGCCAGTGTATTGAAGAAAGAAAATTTCAAGCTGTGCTGGAATCGCAGCATGCTTACGAACAAAACAATACCTTTTAATCGACCGGACATAACTTTTATGAACAAGAAAACAAAGAACACTTATGATAGACATAGCTGTCCCAAATATACATAATCTCGCCAAAACAATAACCGACAAACAAAACAAGTACCAAGAACTTGCGACTGAAATATGTGCTATGTGGAAACAAAAGGCAACACAAGTGATCCCGATCGTAATATCATCTACAGGAGTAAATCCAAAGTCACTATCACAGAGTCTAACAAGACTTAACTTGCACCCCAATACATATATACAAATGCAAAAATCTGCAATTCTTTGCACATGTTCAATTGTAAGAAACTTTTTAAACTACAAATAAGACCACCGAGCCTAATACTGTTGATTACTACATCCCAGGATAGATGAATATTTCCCAGCAAGCTGAGAAGTAAGAAATTCGATGATAATGACGATGATGATGATGATAATAATAATAATAATAAGCACTCAACATACTTCCATTAAATTCGGTACCGGTACCTGGGCGACCATATCAGAAGTTCTAACGGAAATTACATTTCGGTTCTGCGTTGATCCACTATAATCCCTGTTTTTGACGACTTTGAACACAGCCGTTCATATTTAATTTCAAACATTTTCAAAGTACAATATATGTATACGACAACGGAAAAAGCGCGCCTGCATGCATTTGCTGCTGCCTAGCTGTCAACAACAGATCTGAGTCTTAAGTAAAGGACATTACAAGCAATGACAGTCACAATGATACAAAGAAGACATCTGAAAGATACATTCACCTTATTTGTGTACGCCACAACACATTCTCGAATTTAAGCGTGAGGGGGCTTAAATATTGCATTTGTTTGTGAAGGAAACGAAAGGTAAAAAAATAAAAATAAAAAAAAATATTACACTTCAGGGATGACACCCACCTTAGACATTTCTTGCCAACAAAGCAAATTTAATTTTTCCTCTATCACAATGACACTGACAGATGTGACCCAAGTCATCCAAGTTGTAAGTAATTACAGCATTCAACCCAAGTCCTTCGTGGAATACGTTTAACAAAACACTTCAGAACCTCACACATATATATATATATATATATATATATATGCAACAGAGCCCCACAAACGTACACAGTTTCATACATCTCTGCAATACTGTCAGGTTCTCTATCCATTCGTATGGTACTACTATAGGTATACCTACACACATAGAGGGGATGGACAAAATAATGGGAACAGATGTGAAAGATAAACATTTCTTGATTGATACAGAGTTGGACCACCAATTGCCTGTAATGCAGGTTGTATCCTACTTGGAATAGACTCATATAAATTCTGAAAAGTCTCTGGTGGAATACTGTACCACTCTTCATTAAGAACATCTTATAGTTGCTTGACAGATAACGGAGAAGGGAATCTGCTTCTCACCCTACTCTCCAAAATTGACAAAAGTGGTTCGATGATTAAGTGTGGCGATTGTGCTGGACAGGGGAGATACTGAATTGCATCATCATGCTCCTCAAAGACTAAACACTTCTAGCTGTTTGTGTGGACGAATTGTCTTCCTGAAAAACTGCATTATTGTTAGGAAACAACATCTAGACCATAGGATGCCCCTAGTTACGTAAAATGTCCACGTAGTCACTGTCAGTAATTCGACCATTCAGAGTAATTATAGGGCCAGCAGAACACCAAGATATTTGCTGCCCAAATCATCGCAGATGCGCCTCCATGTTTCGCAGTTGGAATCAGGCATTCTGGATCACAGGCTTCCTTGGGCCTTCTCCAAACCCAAAACCGGCATAGTGTTGGAAACAACGTGAAGAACAACTCATCTGACCATATTACGTGTTTCCAGCAACACGTCCAGGTTTTATGAACGTCACACCATCTTATTCGCCTTTTAGCGTTGTTTTCAGTAATCAGAAGTTTAGAAATTGCAGCTCTACCGTGGATGTTGGATTTGTGAAACTCTCGACGGACTCTTTTTGTGGAAACAGGACCTCAAAGATGAATATTTAGTTCTGCTGTCACCTTTGTTGCAGCCGTTCTATTAGTTTTAGACACAATCCTCTTCAAAGTATGGAGATCTCTTTCACTTAGTTTGGTATTCGGCCACTGTTCCTCTTAGCTGATAATGTCAGCTAGTCCAGTGATTTGTTGTCCGATTTTGGTTATATCCCGTATGGCCGTTGTGCACTGTGATTTTCATAAATATCAACTCAGGGAATGTCATATTTTCTGTAACACTTATCTTACAGACATCAATGAATTTACAATTTCGTATGCACCGTGAAGACTATTATATTCAGAAAGTAAAGATGGCCTTGTCAAATTCCGTGTACCACATTTCGGAGTACACCATATATATTCCCGTGACATGTGCTTCACATTATGTCACATATTTCTCACATCTTCTGCTATACTGGTTGTTGATACAAAAAGAACCTCTATATGCCAAAGACTCTTAAATTTCACAACAAAAATCTTAGGATATGTGAGTGACGCACCTAATTCTTTGATAGGTAGTATTAATGTATTTCATGTCACAGTGGCCGTCATTAATCACTAAAAATGTCCTGAAAGGAGGTTAATTGAAGTGCTGCCCAGATTTCGTTATTTACTTTATAAAATTATATTTACTAAGCTGTGTGCCCTTCTCAAGACAGTAACGAATTACAAATTACGGAGAAGTTCAGATGTATGCTCCACAGCGTACAGAACTTAAATTATTGCTGATTCTTGTATTTTGCTTTGAACTTAGAATAAAAAGGAAGTTAAAGAAACGCGTCGTTTGTATGTGTTTTTCAAATTTCAAGTATATTAATATGTTTCACCAATTCGAGTTTGTAAAATTAGCCAGTTCTGCTTTAACACGACTGTTGCATTGTTATGAGGCCTCGCGTCATACAATTATCATTATTATTGTTATTACTACTACTACCACTACTCCTACTAGGGAGTTAGCGTGATATCTTCATAAAGTTGGCTTAAATCGCATAAGAGCCAATATGCGTACGTGAACGTTCTCGTTATGCAAACAGCGTTCACCTATTCATCAATCGCGTTATAGTCAATTCCCGTTACAGAAATGCGCGTTATATCAGTACTGACTGTAATAGCATCTTTGTATGTACAGCTACAACGTGGTGGTTTGGTCTCCATATAAAGGGTACCTGTATAACCAGAAATGAATCTGGTTGAGTAAGGAATGAAAAATGTTTAAAGTTTGCAAAATTTATTTGGCCATATAAGGTCCTTCTGACACCGCAGTATAAGCTTCCTACAGCCTACTATTAAGATCTACTTCCTTCCAGTTAACTCCACATTACCACACATTGTTTTAATATTACCTGCCATTTATGCCCTGTATTTCAAGCCATCTCTTCAGTTACAGTCTTTCATGCACTTCCTGCTTCCCCCATGTAAGCTACACACTAATCAGGTAAAGCTAAATTTGTTCCCATACTTCACTGGAGTGCCATCCCATGAAAGCATGATTGTCACACACCACACTTACAGGACAGAACAAATAAATTTTATATTTCATTAACACATTCAATATTAATCTCAGCAGCAGCATTTATCTCTGAGGTCCTCCCACCCTCCTATATTTTGGGCAGTGTATAATCTTTCCCTGGTGATAAAGTGACCAGAGCATTAAACTCACTACTCACCTCCATCTAGCACCAAGGTTAAAAATGTATGGAGCGATACCTACACTGCCCTATATGCCTTCGTGGTGTGCATGGTGACTTTACAACAGCATTTATCATCTAACCATTGAATATCTTATTCATTAATCATAGAGTACCAAGAATTAAAGGAATAATACAATGAAATTGTTGATACAAACAACACTCATCTTCCTAAAGTGAAGTTGTAAGCTTCCACCCCCAAATGCTTTACCTACTGGACATGAGGTAGGTAGGCTCAGAGCTAGCCTGGATTTTTTGCAGAAGACAAAATCTCTTGTCCCTGCAGGGAACTTAAACCCAGGTTGTTGGCCATCCAATGCACAGCCCAGTACTGACTTGATTACTTGAAATTAATTACTCCAGTAATGCCAAAGGTGAGGAAACAGCTCAATCCTACAGATGCTCATAGCCACTTAGAAACATCCAATATGGACAACGACCACATTACAGGTCACATACTTATCCTTTCCTACTTAAAAATCAGAACTATTTACATACATGATTTGGTTTGATTGTACGCATAAGTTTAATGCATGTTAAGTTCCTGCCGACAAGTACATTTCAATGTGAATGACATTCATGAATCAGTTATGTCACAAACACTTCCTGTGAATTGTTGCTGGTCATAATGTGTAAGTGTCTAACTCATACTGTAGTAGCAGAAACTGGTGGTTCAACACCACTAATAACAAAGCCTACTCTGGGACATGTTCCTGTACCATTTTCACCTACATCCTACCTTCACAGCCTAACTTCCCATGATCCATCGCAGTACTATTCCCTTATTGTAATACTAATTTGCATGTCAGCACAACTTTTTTTATTACACAAGGTAATATGTAGGCCTCCATATTACCTTGTGTAATAAAAACAGTTGTGCTGACGTACAAATTATTATTACAATACGTATCCAAGCACTTTGTGATGTCTTCATTCAAACTATTCTCTTATCTCCTGCTGAGTATCCTGAACAGACACTTGCTTCGACATTTTCCCACCTATATTCTGTATTCATTTATTATCTCCCCCATCCCAGCTACATTGTGTAATACCTTAAAAAGCTCACTTACACCTCATAGGGCCAACCATTTTTCTGTGCACTTATTTTGCGAACACTTTTAATTTATGTTCTTCTTTCAAAGACCATATTTTACACCCATACAAAACTTGGCAAATACTGTTCCGTATATAGGTCACTTCATGCCATACAAACAATGCATAAAACTTCTGTCTCAGAGATTTTAATGACACTTGGTATATGCCCACCTATAAACAGGGCCAGTTTCAGAAATTTATAACCTCACTGCAAAAATATAATGGGGGCACTACTTGCATGTAGTCCTGAACTGATCATGCAGCAGGTACAGCACAAAATGTGAAAGAAAATTTAAAAAATAAAAATACAACTGGCCTGTCCCTCTCCCCCCAGAACTAACAGCAAAATTCAGTTGCCTAAATACTGTTTTGTGACAAAAGAAGTTAGTCATATAAATAATATAAAAAAGAATTCACAGTTAGCAATTTCATGGTAACCTTGGCACTAGATGGAGGTGAATGGTCAACATGGCCACTTTACTCATATAAAAAAAAAAACAACCCAACACCCACTGAATGGAAGACTGAGAGGCCCCAAAATCGTTCTGAACATACTGGCAAAAAGAAGAATCTCTTGTTTATGTCAGAAATTGAGTCCCAGATAGTCCAGCCCACAGCCTGCTCACCATACCAACTGAGCTATTATAGGTCCCATCAATGTCAGAAACAAAATTTCATAACTTAACTCAATGCAGAAGAGTCCTGCTTGAAAAGCTAATAGTTTCTCAGCTAATGAAAAAATTCATCGCACTTTATGGAACCCAAAGGTTCATTACTGTGTTCTCAACAGCTTGTCACTTGTTCCTACCCTGAGCTAGACCAATCCAGTCAATGCCTTCCAAACTCATGTTATTAAGATCCATTATAACATAATCCTACCACCTATACCTAGGTCAACCAAGTGGTCTCCTTCCATCCGATGACCCCCACCAAAACCCTGTATGCACCTCTCTTCCCCTCATACATGCCACATTCCCTGCCCAGCTCATCAAACTTGATATGGTCACCCAAATATTTGGTGAGGAGTATAAATCATGAAGCTCCTCAGTAAGCAATTTTCTTCAGTCCCTCTTATTTCCATCCTCTTAGGCCCACACACACCCTCAGCACCCTACTCTCAACCATGCTTTACCTCTGTTGTTCCCTCAATATGAGAAACCAAGTTTCACACCCACATAAAAAGCAACGGACAAAATTATATTTATGTATGCTCTAAGTTTTATATCTTTGGACAGCAAACGGGAAGACAAAAGAATCTGGGCCAAATAGTAGCAGCCAGTCCCTACGGTAAATCTGCTCGTAATTTCGTCACAAATGCAATTTTCGTTTGTTAATGTAATTCCCAAATATTTGAACCTTGCCACACTTTAAAAATAACACGGAAAACCGTACATTATAAACTTTACGTTTACCAACAACGAATGGGAACACAGCCGCATTTGCTGCATTTAACGCTCTCTTAATTGAGTGTACGTTTTATATCGCGGTAAGAGACAGTCATCTATTCCAATTTAAAATAACTCTAAATATTGAATTCAGTACCCTCTGAATTACAGTAGTTACTTTAATTCTCAAATTAGGTGTACATTTATAATTACCACTAATTAAACGGGGTGATTTTAATTCACACTTTTGTTTTTTGCGGGTAAATTAAGAAAATGTCGGGATTGGACGATCCGAAGATCACCAGACCAAACTGAAGAATCTGATTGGATACACAACGGAATGCGACATGCATGGATATCGTCTGTAGTCGGGTTGTCATCCCCGGTTTACAATACAAAACAGTCTGCCAATTTGCACTTTAATAGCATTTAGTTATTTGTTATATTTTATAGCAAATTATGTAATTTAATTCTACTTACACCAAACGTTTCCTATGGCGGTGCAGCACGGTTATTAACACCTACAAATCACTCACTTCAAATATCACAACAATTATGAAACGAATTAGCCACATATTACAACCAATTTGCGATATCAGTTATCACAAAATGTACCTAAATAACTGAATAGCGAGTTTATATCAATTAAAAAATAACTGACTTTCCGGCTCTACAATATTTCTGTACGTTCACCAGCTGCACGACCTGCCATGATATACTGAACATTAAATTTCTCATTTAAAGCACGGATTAGAATACTTCCGAATATTGACACTACACATCGCTGATGCGGTCTGTCCTTGGCCTGAGAGCATGCTCTGTTGTACCTTCCCAACCATGTCTCATACCCTAGGACCACGGATGAACGCCCTCCGTCCATTTCGCAAGACACCGTGAATTGCTGTTGCCAAGATCGGAATACGAAAGGATGGAGTTTCAATCATGAATTTAAAATACGTGAAATGAACACAACTTACTCCTTTGATAATATAAAGGTAAAGTGGTAATTTACATAATTTACTTACAAAAGTAAAGTTCCTCTGGAAAATTTAGGAATTATTGCCAATTTGTGAGTAAAACATTTCCCACCCTGAGAACACTCAGCCATTCATGTGTTTTACTACTACCAACATTACTACTTCATAATTCTCTTCACGAATGCTGTTTTATTCGTTTAGAATCTTTATATTTTGTTTTCTATTCTTGTTTAGAACACAAAGTGTTCACATAAAATAACATTCTATTCGCAGGAGCATTTCATGGTGTTTCAATTACAATGGATCCTTGGATGTTTGCTGGGAAGTCTGAAGGGGAGGAGAAACCAACGTTGACGTTTGAAGACAACTTCGAGCCAAGTGACCGTCTTCCAGATTCTGTGGCATATTTATCTGCCTTAGGTAATATATTTCACCATTCCAGTTATGTTATTTTGTAATTGCGATAAAGTAAAAAGTGGTATGTTGGAGGTTTCACTTGGTTAGTTGCTAGGTAGATAAGTATATTTGATTACAGAGAAAAGGCTGGCACAATTGAAGGAACGACATAGCAAGAAAGACCTTGTACAGTCTCTCGAGGAAAAACACAAATCATGCATGTGGAGATTGGTGTCCGAAGAAAGTAACACGACCTTCACCGAGGACGACATAGATCTGGATGCACCAGTGAACAGTGGCAACCCTTCTCAAGCCTGGATCAGACGTATTGCGCCAGAACGTCAAGCTGTTACTTTGGGGGAACTTGTTGAACTACTAAAGGCCGACCATTTGGCCAAGATTTTATCAGACGAAGCAAATGATAGTAAGTCAAGTCATTAAAATATTCCTGAAATAAAAGTAACAGCACTGGCCAAAATGGCAGACTTCAAGGAACATTTCTGGGGACAGAAGACATATTGCTTGATAACAGGTGCAAGCAAAGGAATTGGACGCAAATTTGCCATTGAATTTTCACGTGCATTTGCCGCCAACTCACTTTTGGTTCTCTTGGCCCGATCTCAATCAGGTTTGGTAGAAACCAGCAACCTTGTAACTAGTGCTAATGCAAATGTTAAGGTTAAAATTTACCCAACAGATCTTAGTAAGCCAGATCCAGAGTTATTTCTCAGTATGCTACATACTTCTCTTAGGGAATCTGGATGCAATCCTGGTGATTTTGATTTGTCCTTGATAGTTCATAATGCAGGTTCAGTTGGGGATGTGTCAGAAGGAACTTCTGACATGTGTTACCCAGAGAAATGGCAGGAGTATTTCTGTCTGAATCTCTTTTCAGTTGCATGTCTCAATTCTCAGTTTCTGAAGGTGTTTCCAGAAGGATCTGTCAAAGAAAGAACCATCATCAATGTAACCTCTCTTTGTGCAATAAAACCATTCAAGTCAATGGGGTATTATTGCTCTGGGAAAGCTAGCAGAGAAATGTTCTTCAGAGTGTTGGCAGAAGAGAATCCAACAATTAATGTTCTGAACTATGCTCCGGGTCCAGTGGACACTGACATGGTATCAGAGGTGATAACCAGTACTGGAGATGCTAGTGTCCAGGGTATGTTTGTAAATTTGAAGAAGACTGGAACAATTTTAACTGTTGATCAGACTACCAGAAGAATTATGGAAGTACTGAAAAATGGGAAATTTGAATCAGGACAGCATGTGGACTATTATGATGAGTGATGTACCTGTTGGCTTTGACCTGACAGTGTAAACATGCTCCATCTAAATGTAACTAATATACAATGAATATACATGTAATTATGTTGCTTTTGCTTGGAGGTCACATCCCAAGATGTTATGTGGACAAAATTTTGCACTGGTATAATCTCAACATATTCCATGTGAATGTAACTGTATAACAGATAATAATACTAACATGTCACTCTGTTATATTTTTGCTTGGAGGTCACATCCCAAGATGTTACATGGACACAGCCTTGCATGGATAATGTATGCATATTCCATATGAATGACTGTAAGTAATAAACAATACCTATTTCATGAAACTCATCTGTGATGTTCAGTGTCATTACAAATCGACAGAACGAAGGTAACGTGCTTGTTAAGTGTTGTAGGCATCATCATCATCCTTGGTATTAGTTTCCTTGGTCTCTCAGAAAAGATGATCCTTCCATCCTTTCAAAGACTTTGTTGTATGCTCTAAACCCTTTAATGTCAGAATTAAATCCCTCCAAGCAACACTGCCTGCCAGAATTGTTTACTGCAGATTTTAAATTTTAATGCTAACTCTTAAAAAAAAAAAGGCATATCGCATAGACTTTTCCTTCAAATTTAATGAAATAAAATGTTGCTGTCTGCTTATGAATTGGTTAACCCTTTGATGCCGGAATTAATGCCCCTGTGCAATGCTGCCTGCTGGAATTTTCTACTGGGGATTTTTAATTTTTTGATTACTCTTAGAAAAAAAAGCATATCTCGTAGACTTTTCCTTTGAATTTAATTAAATAAAATTTTGCAGTCTGCTTATGAATTGGTTAATCTCGAAAAAAAAAAGTTCACCTATATTTATAATAAATTTAGGCCTGTGAATCACGTGCATTATATTAAAATGTGGTGTAAATAGTTCATTACTTACATAATTCTGGTTGCTGTAGGTCTGTGGCACCTTGGATCACTGTTTTATCATGACACACATTATTCACAATGAGAGTGATTTACAAATTTACTTTTGTGTGTTATTCCTCGAAACAAGGCACCACGCACAGGCACACATCACATTTGGCGCAATTATAGACAATTCGCTTTCTTTGGTCATGAGAAAAACACAGACGGCACTGGAGATGTGTGGAAGATTTCGCTGACCAGTGTTTATTATGACGACTCTCGAGTCGCAAAACATTTGTTGCAGCTGCACTTGGTCTTCCAACCAATCTGGGGGTGGGGCAATCTTGGCTCTTTCCAGCTTCCTCAATCAAATTCCTCAGCAGAAGGAGCCTGAAATCTCGGTGGGTATATTTAGCCCCACATGAAGATAACAGTATCCAACTGTTGAGTACTGTTAGGTCCAGAAGGTGGAAAAATAACTTCGTGGTCCACTTGAAGGTACGTTGACTCATTGAATAGCTGTTAGCCATACAATCAGAACTGTCGACGTAACCCACGTGTTGGTTGTATCGTTCCACAATGTGAGGTTTCATGGAGTGGTTGCTATCATCACAAAAATTTTCTTCCGCTGGTGGTGGGTCCATGTTGGCATGCAAACTTCTCGCCTGTCCTTCCAAACTGATGCAGTCAAGCCTCCCCTAGTCCTCACCCTTACGTCACCCCTTTTCACTTTCAGTTGTTTTGGTCCAGTCACTGGGCATGTCTCTTCTGTTGGGCTGCACTGTCCCACAAGAATTTATCTTACGTCTGTCCACATCATCAAAAAGTCTGGGGGACGAAAAGAAATTGTCCATAAATATTTTGTGTCCTAAGCCTTCAACTCTGCTAGTAAAATGTCTAACAGTTGCGTGTGTTGCAGTCATGTCGTCAGTGGCAAAGTGTGAGTTTCTACCCAAATACACTCTCATGTCATACGTATACCCTGTTTCATCGCAGAGTTTGTAAATTTTGATGCCGAAACGTTTTCTTTTCTTTGGAATGTACTGCTTGAAGATAACCCTTCCCTTGAATTTTACAATTACCTCGTCCACTGCCAAATGTCCAAGGGGTTATAGAATTTAGCATAAGCCTCATTCAGCTTGTCAGAGACAGTCCTTAGTTTCCATAGTTGGTCATATTCTTCGCCTTCGTCAGGTCTCTGTGAATTGTCTGCAAAATGCAGAAAACGCAGTTTGTGTAAAAATCTGTCTCGTGCCATGGTCTCGCTGTAAAACGGATTGTGTAGCTGTCTAAGTCTCGACCAGTAGTCATGTAGTGTGTCTTTCGTGTCTCATCTGCAGAGCTAAGGCAACGAAAGTCATCATGTCTGGTACTGTAATATCAGGCAGTCAGTGGCTAGGTCCGGCTTGTCTGTCTAAGTGTTGCTGGTAGTACACGTTAGTCTTTTCAACCAGCAGATGAAAAACTTCTGTGAAAAACATCATCAACACAGACAGTGGTGAGCTGTCTTTGTTGATGTGTGGAGCCTCACTTTTTTTCACACCTTTTGCTGGACCGACAAAAGGATGAATATTTGTGTTCCTTCCTTGAGGCGGTCCCCAGGTTGGTAATCCACCACTCATTGCAGCCTGTGTTTCGATATCTGCTGAGGATTGTTGTAGTTGTTGTTGTTGTTGTTGGTGGTGGTGGTGGTGTTGATCCTCCTCTTCTTCCTCCTCTTCAAAATCATTTTCAAAATCACTAGCCTCAGAACCTGATTCAGAGTCGGTGTCAGCAACCAGAATTTCACTGATACCTTCCTCGTCAAGTGTTATTTTTTTCCCGGCCATTGCGATAGACACGTACAAGGGATTGCTTTGTTTACACTCCTCTGTTGGTCTGGCACAGTTCAGGAACCTAACTTACATATGAATGTATTCTGCAGTGGCAACAAAACAGATCTAAAGCTATGATGTAACTGCGTATGAATTTCCAGCTATACGAGGGTGCCCAAGATTATGTTACTAGACTGACGGCTATATGTAGCATGTTACTACCCCACAACCCCTGCAGATTACCCCAGCACTGCAAGAGACGTGTGTGGGCCCTTCTGTAGCTGTAAACTTCGATTTTTATGGATATCTCCGATGTTTGAGCATTACTTTTGTCTGAATTATATGGGTACAGTACACCACTGACAACCTTTCTGGTCATGAAAGAGTTTTCACTTTATAGGCCATTGTTGATATTTCAACCCACAGTGAACACCAGAGTAAGCAATAATCAAAGTAAGCAGTGTCAGAACCATATTAATCAGCTGGGAAAAATGCACAGTTACTAAGTGTCTACATATATATGAGTGCTTGTGGAGGGTGTACATTCTGGCTCCTGAATGAAAGCCTGACCTTCAAGGGTCCTGAAGCATAGCAAGCCACAGCAGTTAACCGAATAGGAGTGAACAAAATTCCTCCAAACTTCGACACACTGTTTGTGATGTATATATAAGTCATTTGTCTATATAAGGGGCTCGCTGCATGATGTATTTATAAGTCACTTGGCGTTAAAGGGTTAAAATCACTTACTACATGAGAAAAGGTATTAAAAAATGTAAAAAATATATTCATATCATATTAATTTCATGAAAAAGAAATTACTACAGGACGTATGGTAACATTTCTTTTAATTTAATAAATGCCCACAAAGTCACTTACTTTCAGCTTCAGTGATAAAATATATGCTGTAAACATCTTCCATAATCATTCGAAAAAATATGCTATCAACTTCACAGAATGTAAGGACATTTGCTTCAGGAACACATTAACTTTTGTACATTGTACATAATGTGATCAATTTTGGTGTGATATTTTCAATTTAGAAAGTGATTTGTCAATGATTTATACATTACTGAACAAGTGCTCATGGTACACTGTGTTTTGTAAAGTGTCACATCTTGCTTTCATGAACCTTCTCATATACTGACACTTACAATATACAAAAAATGAATATTTCCATGCAAATGAAAATTGGTTTCTATGACTGTTACATTTATGCTACTTGATATTTGAAATAAGTCTGGTAGAGATGACACTGGTGGCAACACATTTATCTGTATTAATATTTGGAGCAACTTGATAATATAATAGTAAACCAAGTTATAATTTCTTTAGTAAGATACATTTTTAGTTACCTTGCTTCTATCCCAAATATCAAAATCTCATTCTCTAAAGAAGGACAGTTACAATAAAACAGTTTTCAGCACCCTCATAACTGCTTATTTTCATCAAAAGAAAATTATATCACATCAGATTAAGAACCCCTCTCAGAAATAAAACAAACTCTGTTTATGTTCTTTTAAAATTACCACACATGAGTCACAAACTGAAATATCTAAAAGTGGTAAGCAGCAGATACCCAAGTCCACAAAAGTGGTATTGGATCAGTGTAGACAAATGGGAACAGTACTTATTGGTATGGAACCCTGATGTACATTTGGCACTATTCAGTGAAAGGTATGCAATCTTGGACTGTGGCATCAAAAACAGCATTCAATTTTTTAAACATTCTGTTGTTCTAAATCAACACATCAAGTTAATAACATTGCAAGACAATTTTTATCTAATCTCAAGCTGGTTTTCTGCAAATCTGTTTACTGTTTAACCTGACTATAACATGGGCAAAGACAGTTCTGCTAGTCATCTAAGTTACCATCCTCTATTCTGTGGTCCAGCAGTCACTTAACCCTCTTTTGTTGTCTCTGTCTGTAAATATCATTTACTGGTGGTGCACCTGAAAGTTCATCATCCTCGCTGTCATCCATCCCTACCCCTGTTCGATCTGCTGCCAATTTCCGTCTTCGCTTTGTTCCTCCACTTCCCGGCAGAGTCAGTGTACCCTCTTGACCTTCTTCTACTATCCAGTGTACAGACTTGGCAAGATCAAAGAGCTTTGTATCACATCCATTGTCTGCTGTAGGTGATGGTGCTATAATAAAATATACAATAAAGTTCTCATATTTAACATATGTTACCATATTTTTAAATAGGTAAATATGTCAAAAAATTCAAGTTAGGCAGTTAACTGCATTGTTCACACTAACATCCACATATTCCCTACATACTGTGGAATGATATGTATATGGTACCCAAGCCAATAGAAGTTATGTCTAAGCTCAGAAACTCAGAATACATTTAATAAGGAAATACAGACTGGAACTACAGACATTATGTGGTATGTAATGCCTTAAATTAAGGGCTATGGGAACAGAAACATTTTACAGAAACTTTTACCAGAACAGTTTAGTTGGTATTTTTCATTGTAACCAATACAAAATGTCTAAAATTTTTAGAATTTATATAATTTGGCACAAATGAAAATGAGGTTCATTACAATTCATAATCAGTTCAGAGCTGGGCATGTGGCATGTATGGGTGAGGAGAGGGGGGTGTATAGGGTCTTGCTGGGGAAACCGGAGGGAAGGCGACCACTGGGGGAGACCTAGGCATAGATGGGTGGATAATATTAGGATGGATCTCCAGGGGGTGGGATGTGGGTATATGGACTGGATTGGGCTGGCCCAGGATAGGGACAGGTGGCAGACGCTTGTGAATGCGGTAATGAACCTTCGGGCTCCGTGAAATGCGGGGAATTTCTTGACTAGCTGCAAACCAGTTAGCTTCTCAAGAAGGACTCTGCGCCATGGAGTAAGTAAGTAAGTAATCAGTTCAGAAATGGCTGTTATCTTGTCTAATTCCCAGAAAATCTTTGTGCTGTTGTCAGTGGTATTAGATATGAAACTACAGTGAATGGCCACATAGAAGGGTGGAGGATTCTTATATCTCCAAAAAATAATGAGAGGATGCTATTTGGAGGGATGCAGTACATTTGCTCCAGATATGTAACTGGAAGGCAGCAGCAAGGAAGAAGGTTGGAGGAAGAAGGCTGTGGAGGCCAGGGCCTGAAAATGGGCTGAAGTTCCAAGGAAGAAGAAGAACAACAACAACATTTATGTCCATAAAGATACGCTCTGTGAAAAGTACTGATCAGTATTAATGACTGATTGGTGTTAATGACTAAACAGATGTTAATAGGGTCGGAGGTTTTTACTGCAGTAGAGATTTAGATTATGGTCTCCTGGGTTATGACACCATGCAGTCTGGTAAGTGGATACCAACGTTTTGGAGGAAAGAGCTGCCTCTTTCTTTGAACCAAGTGATGTCAAAAACCCCTGGAGGGCCACAATCTAAGAATTTAAAAAATTCAAAGACAGGACACAGTAAACTTCTGGTCTTTTATAATGTGATCTCTGGCAAATCTCACCCGTTTCTGGCAACTGGATTTTACTGAAAACATCCATGAGTAAGTCGACAGCAACAAATGGACCACGGAAGCAGCCTGGAGGTGGTAGCAATGTGCAAAGTTGCGCTACTGCTGGTGGGTGAGGGAAAACACCGCCTGCAACAATTTGACAGAAGGACTGAACACATGAACAATATAAAACAAGTGAATAACAATTTACACAAAATGAGGGGAGGAAGGGTGGGTGAAAGGGAGGAATGCAAGAGCAAGATGATGATTTTGATTTTGGGATAATGCTTTTACAGATCCACTCACAAAA
>Ga0131853_10011911_pt1 | contig 15915 bp, 17 predicted proteins | sample TergutLab28metaG_FD_92764 | JGI IMG/M metagenome (GOLD analysis project Ga0131853, IMG submission 92764) | Labiotermes labralis P1 segment gut microbial communities from Petit-Saut dam, French Guiana - Lab288 P1 (version 2) (version 2) | ecosystem: Host-associated > Arthropoda: Insects >...
AGAACGCGACTTTTGTTCAGGTGCGCGGGGCGCACTTAACTCATACATGGGAATGCAAATATGAGCGCGCTCGTTTTTGCTTTATCATTAGTTTTTTCAAAGCAAATTTTGGTTTTTGCATAGCTCTACATAGTTCCTGAACAAAATCCGCAAAGAACGCGACTTTTGTTCAGGTGCGCGGGGCGCACTTAACTCATACATGGGAATGCAAATATGAGCGCGCTCATATTTGCGTTCCCATGTATGAGTTAGAACTATATAGGTACATTATACACTAAAATTCGACTAAGTAAATACACATTACAATTATTTAACATTATCTTCATGACCCTATCTTGTCACCTTTCGAGCAGGCTTATTCATATAATGGACAGAGTACTCAAAGTTTGCTAGGAGTTGTTTTATATGATATGGATAGCTCTCGTTCTACAGGCTGCGGCCATTGCAATGAGCGTTTCGATAGATGCATTTGCGGTTTCATTCGCTTATGGCTGCAAAAAAATAAAAATTCCTGCTTCGTCTCTTCACATTATAAATTTAATCTGTGCAAGTACAATCGCTCTATCCTTTTTATTCGGTTTGTATATTATGCAACATATACCCATGTGGGTCGGTTCAGTTTTATCGTTTTGTGTGCTCTTCACAATAGGCATCATGAAACTCTTTGATAGTATTACCAAATCCATCATCCGAAAACACACGCAAATCAATAAAGAAATTAAGTTCTCCATTTTTAATTTCAAGCTCATCCTGCGCCTTTACGCAGACCCTGAAGCTGCGGATATGGATGTTTCAAAAAGCATCTCTGCAAAAGAGGCCGCAGCTCTTGCGCTTAGCTTGTCGCTCGACGGGTTCGCGGTGGGTTTTAGTGCTGCTATGATTGGTGTAAATGGCTTTGTGCTCTTCACCTTCACATTAGTAACCGGCTTTGTGGCATTGCTTCTAGGTTCAAAGCTAGGCAATAGCGCAGCGCACAAATTGCGAGTTAATATCTCGTGGATAGCCGGCGTTGTGCTTATCGGGCTTGCTATTATGCAGTTAGTTGCATGAACCAAAAAACGTTCGAAAAAAATGCAGGAATTTTTGCACAAGTCGAGGGAACAGGTTCCAAGCGTACCTTAAAGGCACGGTTGGGTTCTGTTGGCGATGGATTGTGCGAAAATTACAAGTTTTATCGGACTTTTTGGGGTTCATGTAACTATAATTTAACCCTGAAGAAAATATTCCCTCATAGTAGTTGACGAACTCATTTTTTTTATGTATAATAGCTTGGAGAGTTGCTGAGAATGTTGTTTGCTCGGTCGCTCATTTGTAATTCGGAGGGAGGGAAATTCATGTCAGAGGTAACTGTAAAAGAGAACGAATCCCTTGATAGCGCACTTCGTCGTTTCAAGAAAAAATGCGCTACGGCAGGCATCATGGGCGAGGTTCGTAAAAGAGAGCATTACGACAAGCCTAGCGTAAGGCGCAAAAAGAAATCAGAAGCCGCCAGAAAGCGCAAGTATAACTAGTTCGACTAAAATATATTGTCAAACTAAAAATAAGACCCCGTTAATAGTCTAATTTTGGGCTGTGTGACGGGGTTTTTTTGGTGGGTTTTGACATGGTTGGATTGCGCGTTACTTTCATAGCATTTCGTAGAGAGCCGCCACCTTCAGGTATATATCCCAGCGAGTGTCACCCAGAGGGCAAATATGGAATCTCCCTCCAAAAGTACATCTTAACCTCGCAGAGCGGATTCCCGTTGGCAGCGACGCATATCCGCCCCGAATACCCTCTTCTCAAAAACGACAAAAAAGGGCGAACATAAAGTTCGCCCTTTTTGATTCTACCAACTACGTCTTGGCGGCCAATGTGGATTCTTGTAAACCCTACCGTCTTTCATGATAAAGCTCATCTTCTCTAAATCCTTAATATTACTCATCGGGTCTCCGTCAACCGCTACGATATCCGCATACTTTCCGGCCGTTACACTTCCGACTTCATCCCACATTCTGAGCAACTTCGCAGCCACTTCAGTCGCCGCCAAAATAGCTTGCGTATGATTCATACCAAAGTCCATGAGATATGTAAATTCATCGTATTGTTCGCCGTGAAGATTAAACGGCGTGCCGCAATCCGTACCAAAAACGATAGGAACGCCAGCAGCTAAGCACTTTCTAAAGCCCCATTCGTGGTTCGAGATCGCTACTTTCGCTTTCTCAACCGCGTATTCAGGTATACCCGCTTCGATACCGTTGTCAACTATTCGCTTAGCAGCGATTATCGTCGGTGACAGATACGTGCCATGCTTAACCATAAGCTCAACACATTCCTCATCCATCATCATGCCGTGCTCAACGCTCGTTACGCCTGCGCGAACCGCGTCTTTGATGCCGTTTGTGCCATGAGCATGAGTCGCCGTGTGGACACCATACATTTCTGCTATTTCGCAAATCGCACGGATCTCGTTATACGTAAGCTGTTGCGCGCCTAAGGTCGTACCGCGGCTCATAACTCCGCCTGTCGCCATAAATTTTATCAAATCGCCGCCATGCTTGATTACGTAGCGCGCAGCTTTTCTAGCCTCATCCGGGCTATCAACGATAAGTGACGCATCACCCGATGGATAATGTGTGATATGCGGATTTACATTGCTGTCCGTATGTCCGCCCGTCGAGCCAAGCGCAGGACCACAAGCCTTAATACGCGGCCCGCAGAACTCGCCTTTGTTTATCGCTTCTCTAACCGCTACATCGGTAAAACCAGCCGAGCCGCAGTTTCTAACCGTTGTGAAACCAGCCATAAGATGCTTTTGCGCGTTTTTCAAAGAAACTAACGCCAAATCGCCATGCGTTGACAAAATTCGTTCCATCATGCTGCTCGCGAGGCCTTTAAAGCCAAGATGCATATGGCAGTCAATAAGACCCGGCAGAACAAACTTGTCACTAAGATCAATCACTTCATAACCTTCATCCGAACTGAACTCAGATGCGTTCATAACCGCTTCAATCTTCTTGCCATCCACGATTACAACCTTGTTCTCCAGCACTTTTGCCGTAGTGGAGTCAAAAAGTTTGCCACATTTAATAGCTTTCTTCATATTCTCACCTCTCAGTATATTATTTCGGTCACAGGTATGCCCTCTAACCGCTTCAAACGATACACTCATATCATTATAGCTCTACGATTTTGCAAGATCTTCTTTGCGCTCTTGAAACATCCGAATCAAAGGCACCAAAAACATAACTACAAATCCCCCGGCCAAACCATTGTTATATAGATTAAATCCACCGGAAAAAGTAACTACATGCATCGCAATATTAAGATGCAAAATGCCCGCAATTACGCCCCATTTCCAGCCATAACGACCGGCGATAGGCGCAAGACAAGTTACAAGCAAAACCGCTATGGACGACGACGGATGCGAGCCTGTCCAAATATTCCAAAAACCGCCCGCCAACATACATCCAATCATTACCGGCCACACATTTTTCATGTGTTTGCCAATGGCTCCGAATGCCACCACGGTAAAAATACTTCCCATAACAGCACCATTAATATCGCTGCTTATAACTAACATAAGTGCCGTTGTAGAAAGCCCCAAAAGCCCCAGGTTTATGTAAACAGTATCGCCAAAATCGGCATAGTAATCACAGGGAGCCTGACCGGCGCAGTTAAACATATCGCGCAGTTTTTGCCTATGGTTTTCGCCGCACAACAAGCCTACGACAATGAAAAATGCAAAAAGTATGCCCATGAAAATACTCAGTGTGAGCCAGTACTCTGTGCTCCATATAAATACGGGCATTATTTCAGCACCCCCTATTGTTACCACGAAAATCCGAGTAAGGATTGCCAAAATCCCGGCTGTAAAACCAACGTTGTACAGATTAAAACCTTGGTGTACCTTCATAATATTCTGAGAAATAGCCGGCATAACGAAACCTACCATGGTTCCAAATGCACCCGCAAGGATAAAGCGAGGTACAACGGAAATATGGTCAAGCATGGCCATTTGAGTGACAGTCGGCCCGAGTGCCGTAGCCAGTACCGTAACTACAATATAGTTTTCAGGTGGTTCTTTGCGGAACCTGGCATACAGGTAGCCGCCAAAAAAAATCGGCCAAACATTAACGATATTTTTACCAAAAAATGCGAATCCCGCAAAAAGTAGAAAGGACATGATAAGCGGCCCACTGGCTTTAGGCTGTTTGCGTGATGCATAGGCAAGAACAGCAAAATTAACAATAGCCGCATTCACCAAAGTAGCACCCACTCCGCCAACTGCCACATAGTCTGTTATCAATATATCATAAGACAACACAATGGCTATCAGCCCGTGAAAAATATCATACGGGGTATCTACTATGAAAGCGAATATAATAAAATAGATAAACGTTACAAGCATTACATTGTACGGATTTTTTAACCACGACTTTACTTTTTGCATCACAAAATTCACCCTTATATTTTATTAGTTATATAGTCATAAAAAGGAGAGTTGGCTTTATGCCCTCTCTCCTTTTTCGCAAGCCTTCGAGAGACAACCGATAATTAGTTACACTTCGGCAGTTCCAAGCTTTTTTTCACCCTTGATAGCTCTAACGAAGAGGAGCAAGGCGACGAGTTGAATTACGAACATGCCGGCCAAAACCATAAACAATGTAGTCAAAGTGCTTACATCAGCAGGCGCACCCGTTGCAGGGTCTGCAAGCGTTAGTATGCTTGTCGCAATTTGTGGTCCAACCAACGCCGCAATAGCCCACGCGGTCAGCATATACCCCTGAATCGTTGCCAATTGTTTCATGCCGTATTGTTGATCCAATATCCCCGGCAAGCAGGCAAATCCGCATCCAAAGAAGAATTGAATCACGAATATCGCAACAAACATTGGTATGAAATGCGGTTCAAACATAATAGTGAAAACTGCGAACGCAATCACGCACATTGCAATTGAAGCAAATGCCATAACATAGTACGGAAGGTGCTTTTTATCTGTTTTATCCTGTGATGAGGCCATTATTAAACGACCTATCAAGTTACCACCGCCGGCAGTAAGGGTACATAAAAGAACGATTAGACCCCTGTGATCCTCAATATTCAGCCCTGTCATAAGATAAATTTGCTGCTCGTGACTCATAAGCGCCAAGCCGGCAGCTATATTCAAAAACAACACTACCCACAAAAAAGCGAATTTTTTACTGAAAATAACTTCCTTCGCAGTAAACTCTCTGGCAGCGGCATCAACCGGTTTGAGCGGCGGCCTGTCAATAATTAAATATGCAACAAAAGTGAGTGTCGCAAATAATCCCGTGAGGATATAAAAAGCTTGGTAAACTGTAATTCTTTCCCATCCCAACAAAATCCCCAGGAGTGGGTTGCCGATAAGCCCGGCAAGACCAAAAGCAGCAATCGCAACACCTGCTGCAAAACCTTTTCTATCTTCAAACCACATCATAAGCGTTTTTATCGGCGTCAGATAGCCCAAACCTAAACCTATGCCCTGAACAGGGCCAAATCCTACCACAGTCAAAAGTGGGCTTCTTATGTAAACGCCAATGCCTGTCAACAGCCAACCCAACGTGAAAAATATAAACGTATAAAGCGATGCTCTCTTTACTGACCGCTCTACTATTTTACCGCCAAACGCCGCCGTCATTCCTAAGAAAAATAACGCCAACATAAAGCACAATGTCAGTATAAACGGGGTGAAATGTGAAAAATATGCCGGAACTCCATCAATATATTGACGAACGCCGTTCACATAGTGCGGCACGGTGCCCCATAACTCAATATCTTCGCGAAATAAAGTCCAGCAATACACCATCCCTGTCGAAAAGCTCATAAAAATCATTGGCCAAAAGCCCTTAGTCCACCTGTCTCGTTTGTTCATAACAACTAACTACCCTCTCTCACTTCTTTATGTTCATAAAAGAATACAACTCTAAAAGTATGACAGAAACACGCGCCTCTGTCAAGGGCTTACAAGAAAAACGCTAAAAAAGAAAAAGCCTCCTAAAAATTAGGAGGCAGGCTGATTTTGACAAAAATACGACAAACAAGAAATTTAATGCGTAACGCACTCTTGCCCCTTCTCATTTCAAAATGAGTTCAAGGCGAAAATTCTATCTAGCCGACAATCATCAAATCACAGCTTTAGCCATAAGGCCTTAGCCATGACACAATCAAGTCTAATTACGCTCTAACAACGTTAGCTGCTTGTGGGCCTTTTGCGCCTTCAACAACGTCGAACTGAACTTCTTGACCTTCTTCTAAAGTCTTGAAGCCTTCTGAGTTAATAGCTGAGAAATGAACGAATACGTCATCTTCGCCTTCAATTGAAATAAACCCGAAACCTTTTTCTGCGTTGAACCATTTCACTGTACCTGTTTTCATTAAAAATCCTCCTAGCAAAAATAAAAAAATGTTATAAAGCACCTCTTTATGAAGCGTTTATAAGTTACAATAGATACCATATCACAAAAAAAAATGTCCGTCAATGTTTTAATTCATAAAACTTTCACAAAGTTTTCCAATTTTCTAAGTAATTTTTAAGATGAAACATACAAAAATCGCGCTTATGGGTCGTTTTTTGTATGTTTTTAGTCGTTATTTGTCGATTTATAGTTTTCGTCTACATGTTTAATATCTGATACGCAAGCGTCACGCGCAAGCTGATCACAACGATTATTTTCAACATTTTCGGCATGTCCTTTGACCCAAACGAACTCAACTTCATGGATATTTAGCTGCTCCAAAAGCTCTACCCACAAATCGACATTTAACGCCGGGTCTTTTTTATTTCTCATCCAATTATTAGCCTGCCATTTCATAACCCAACCTTTGTTTATCGCATCAACTAAGTATTTTGAGTCCGAATAAAGCTTGACAATACACGGCTCTTTGAGTGCTTTCAGTCCCTCAATCGCCGCAAGCATCTCCATACGGTTGTTTGTAGTCAGTTCAAAGCCTTTCGAAATCTCTTTGCGCCCACTTCCATATAACAAAACTATGCCAAATCCACCGGGTCCTGGGTTGCCGGAACACGCGCCATCAGTATAAATATGAACTGTTTTCAAGCTAATCCCTCCCGGCCAAAAAATCGGCGTAAACCAAATCTTCTTGCGTGGTTATCTTAATGTTTTTGCGGCTGCTTGCAAGTATTTCGACGCGCTCATTCATATGTTCCAGAAGTGACGCGTCATCTGTGCCTGCAAAACCCGATTTTAGCGCGAACTCATGCGCCAAAAGCAGTCTATCGCGTGAAAAAGCTTGCGGCGTAACCGCGCCCATTAGCATCGTTCTCGGAATAGTTCTCGTAATCTGCCCGTCCGCAACTTCTTTAATCGTATCGGTAATCGGCACGCCTAAGATGGCCGCACCCGATATTATCACCGACTCATAAAGCTTCTCCATATCCTCACGAGAAACAAACGGCCGCGCGCCGTCGTGTATCATAACAAGGGATTCGTTCGCTGTTTTCACTCCGTTATAAGACGACGCCTGGCGGTCTTTGCCGCCTTCTATCAACTTGATTTTGACGCCATAATTGGCTTCCAACGGCAAAATCACGTTTTCGCGGCAATGCTCCATCCATTCTCCGGAAGCCACGACAATAACCTCGCTTACAAACGTCAAATCCAAAAACGCCTCAATAGAGCGCGACAAGATATACTTTCCGCCGATTTTTAAGTATTGTTTCGGCGTATCCGAGGCAACCCTCGAACCCACGCCGCCCGCAAGTATTATCGCCGAAATTTTAGTATCCATTCAGATGTTTCGCGGCCTTAACAATATGGCGGGCCAAGACCGCATTTGTTACAGAGCCAACGCCTCCGGGAACCGGCGTGATGTACGAGCACTTGCCCTCAACCGCAGCAAAATCTACATCACCCACGACTTTACCCTCATCCGTCACATTTATGCCAACATCAATAACAACCGCACCATCTTTTACGAACTCGTCCGTCACAAAGCCCGCTTTACCGATTGCCGCGACTAAGATATCCGCCTCACGGCAAACCGCCGCCAGATCTTTCGTGCGGCTATGGCAAATGGTTACTGTCGCATTCTCATTTAGCAAGAGCATCGAAACCGGACGCCCGATTACCATGCTGCGCCCAAGCACCACTGCTTTTTTGCCCGAAATATCTATCTTATGGAACTTCAAAATCTCCATGACCGCCTTCGCCGTGCAAGGCGCATAACCCGTCTCGTCAGAAGTGCAAATTTTACCGAAATTCACAGGGTTCATGCCGTCGATATCTTTAATCGCAGAAATAGCATACTCAACCTCGCCCGTATCAAGCACTTTAGGAATCGGGCGGAACAAAAGCATCCCGTGAATATTTTCCATTTTGTTAATCCGTTCAATCTCACTTAAAAACTCGTCTTTTGAGATGTTTTCCGGATAAGTAAACGGCACGCAGTCGATATTTAGCTTGTCGAGCCATTTCATCGTCGCTCTTTCGTAGCTTACCGCGTCCGGACGCTCACCTACCCTGATGGCGGCCATTGCACATTTAACGCCCTTTGAAGCCAAAAACTCGATATCCGCAGTAATTTCTTCACGCAAGAAATCGGCTATTTCCTTGCCTTTCATTAATGTTGTCATGCTAATTCCCCCTTATATGTTGTTTCTCAGACTTCGCTTATATGACCACCCCGCCGCGCAAGCGACAAGTCCCCAAAAACCTCATCCCAACCTGCGGATGCCCCAACAAATCCAGACTATTTATAAAAAGCTGCATCTTCGTGCCGGTTATATTGAGCGAAAGGCTAATGATTTTCTCACCCGTAAGGCTATTCTCTATCTCTTCCACCGCCTCAATCTCACCAAGCACGCTATAATCGGTTTCGCTTTCTTCCATCGGCAAGAAAAAACCTTCAACTACCGATAGTACATCCTCCTCCATAAGCCGCTCCGCAATATCAGCGTCAAGATTCTCGTTCAAATCCATATGCTCCAAATCGCTGCATGAACAACCGCCTTGCATTCGCATGCTTATGTCTTCGTAGTCGCCGGCTCCGCCATCAGTCGCGCTATTCTCCTTATAAACCGGCAATATAATCGACCCATAAATCGAAAACGCCGCGTAATTGACCTGCCTTTTCATTATCCCCTGTTCCTTGGAATATGTAACGCTTCGGCCATGGTTGATGAACTTTTGTTCATCCCTCAAATAATCAATCCGGTTTTGCAGCGCGAACACCAGCTCATTGCCTGTTCCAATGTCCTCAAAGACTATCAGGGGCTGATTTTCAGCGAACTCAACGATATATTTATTAACCGCAAAATCATGCGCGCATAACGCGAACGCCTCGCAGCTGTCAATGCTCAGAGTATCCTCATTATCAACCGTCCCACGCGCCAAAACCCCGATTCCATTGCCATACATTTTATAACACTCGACGAATAAGCCCAAATCGCCGCAATCAAAAACGACCTTTTTATCAGGCTTCTCTTCAAGTTCTCTCGTTATGCGATTAATGTATTTGAAAAAGTTGTCACGCGTAAATCCAACCGCGCGCATAAAAACGTCCATTTTGATCACCCGCAAATCACATAATCCCAAACATTATAATGAACATACACGCGCATTACAAGAGTTTTTACACTAATTTAATAAAATCAATTGAAAAAAATATTCGGTTGGGTTAGTATAAAGGTAGGCGAGCTCTAATAACCTGCTTTTGGTGTATGTGCGAACAAATTTCCCGTCAGGCGAGGAAACGTACGCGCCGCATATTCAACGAATATCTGCAAGCGTGCGTTAACGAAGCATAATGGAAAATTTAGCGCACAGATACCGAAATGAAATTGTCAGAGGTTGCCGTAATAGAACTTTTCGGACAGGAGCAATCATATGAACGAAATCAACCTAAACTACGCAGCGACATCTAACAAAAAGCCGGATGTGGTTTTAAGGACCATGAGCAACTATATTTTGGCGAATAATTTCAAAAACCCCGGGCGCGGCGCAGGTGCCGGGCATATTGAGCTTGATGCGCGCCTGGCTTTGGGCAAACTATTTAACGCGACTAAGCTTGAAAATATAATATTCACATCAGGAGCGACGAGCGCGCTTAACATGATGCTTGGTGGTGCGCTAAAGCCAAATGACCATGTGATAAGCACAACGCTTGAGCATAACGCCGTCGCCAGGCCTTTGGAAATTCTTGCTAAAAAGGGTATGATTGAAATTACATATCTGCCTTGTGAAAACGGCGAAATGTTTGACCCGGAGCTTGTAAGAACGAGTATCCGCCCAAACACGCGGCTGATGGTAATGGCTCACGCATCGAACGTTACCGGTACAATACTTGATTACGAGTCATGCGCAAAAATCGCGAAAGAACATGGCCTTCTATTCGTTTTGGACGCAGCGCAGACTGCCGGGCTGATTGATATTGACTTTGATAGTTCCAATATAGACGCACTCGTTTTCACCGGACATAAAACGCTGATGGGGCCTACGGGAATCGGCTCTGTGATACTAAAACCGGACGCCGCCGCACAAATTGAGCCAATAATCTCAGGCGGCACCGGCAGCATTTCGCATCTCCTTGAGCATCCCGATTTTATGCCGGACAAGTTCCAGCCCGGCACGCCGAACACGCTTGGACTTATTGGCATCGCAGCAGCAGTTTCGTATGTGAGCGAGATTGGCGTACAAAATATGTTTGAACATAAAACTAAACTTACTAATATGTTCATAAACGGCATTCGTGGGGATGGCGTGACGGTTTACGGGCCAAAGCACCGCGCGCCAATAGTCGCATTTAACGTAAACGGCATGGACAACGGCGTTTTGGAAGAGCTTCTGTATGATAAATATGGCATTGTGACGCGTTCAGGGCTGCATTGCTCACCGCTTGCCCATAAGTCAATCGGCACATATCCAACCGGCGCGCTTAGAGTAAGTTTTGGCTACTTCAACACCGAAGATGAAGTAAAATACGCCGTAGAGGCGGTTAATCAAATAGTGAAAGAGAGGAATTAGGACATGGACTTAATCTTAACAAACGGCAATTTCTACACAATGGACAAGACAAATGAAAAAGCCGGGGCAGTTGCAATTAAAGACCACGTAATCAAAGCCGTTGGTACGGACGCGGAGATTTTGGCACTAAAAACTGATCAAACCGAGGTCATCGACCTTGGCGGCAAAGCCGCCGTTCCCGGTTTTAACGACTCACATCTGCATCTTTTGGGCTATGCGATTGAGCTTAGCATGGTTGATTTAAACGGCGTTAAATCGCTCGAAGAGATGGCTGAGCGCTATCATAAGTATATCGCACAAAACAATGTGGCTGAAGGTTCATTAGTCTGGGGAACAGGTTGGAATCAAAACTTTTTTGCCGACCAAAAGACGCCTACGAAGTATGACCTCGATAAAATTTCAACCAAGTACATGATAGTTGCTGATCGCGCTTGTCATCATGTTTGCAGTGTAAATAGTGCTGCTCTTGCGGGCTTTGGCGTTGATAAAAACACGCCTGAGGTTGAGGGCGGCGAGATTGTTCGCGAAGAAAATGGCGAGCCGCTCGGCATTTTCAATGAAACCGCGCGTATAATCTTTCGCGCGAACCGCACTTTTAACACCGCACAGATTGAAGAGCTTGTGCTTAAAGCTGCGCCTAATTTCCATAAAATGGGCGTAACAAGCGTGCAGAGCGATGATTTTAGCGTACTCACGCATCAAGACAATGTTTATGAAGCATATGTAAACCTCGCAAAGGCCGGTAAAATGCCGCTGCGCGTGAACGAGCAATGCCGTGTTATGGGGCTTGAAAATTATAGGAAAATGCTTGAAATTCCGCAAGTTGACGCTGATGTTGCTCCTTATTTCAAGCTGGGCCCTGTTAAAATCCTCGCAGACGGCTCATTGGGCGGACGCACGGCGTTCATGAAAGAGGAGTATCATGATGATCCGGGCAATTTTGGCATACCAATTTATAGCAAAGAGGAGTTCGACGCGATTGTCGCGCTCTGCCATGACAAAGACCGCCCGGTGGCGATTCATGCGATTGGCGACGCGATAATGCAATGGTGTTTGGACGCGATTAAAGAAAATCAGGCAAGGGAGCCAAAACCAAACCTACGTCACGGCATAATTCACTGCCAAATCACGGACGAAAAGCAACTAAGAGAGTTTAGAGACAACAATGTTGTCGCATATATTCAGCCGATATTTATACATGCGGACTGGGTTGTCGTGGCTGACAGAGTTGGCAAGGCAAAGGCTCATACGAGTTATGCGTTTAAGACGCTCAAAGACCTCGGCGTGAAAATTCCGCTTGGAACAGATTGCCCTGTTGAAGTTTTTGACCCGTTTAAAAACATCTATTGCGCCGTGACAAGGAAAGATTTAGAAGGCAAGCCTGAAAATGGTTATAACCCACACGAGGCGTTAAGTGTTTACGAGGCAGTTTATGCCTACACTGTTGACTCTGCCTACGCGTCATATGAAGAGGATGTTAAGGGACAGATTAAGCCCGGAATGTACGCTGATATCGCGGTTTTATCGAAAAATATTTTCGAGATTAAGCATGAAGAAATACTTGAAACGGAAAATGTGCTCACGGTGTTTGATGGCAAGGTTGTTTATAGGGCTTAATATGTCAATCAACTTTGATTCATTCAAACGGATAAACGAAGGCGTGTACGTGCCTGTGGGGACAAAATTACTATTCAAGCTCCGCCGATTACTGATTATTTCAACAATCTCATACCAAAAGGTGGTAAGTTTAGCGACCCCGTGGTGAACGCGCCCTTTTTCTACACGGAAATCGAGCGTGATTTCGTGATTAAGGTCAAAGTCAAGTCAAATTTCGAGTCGAACTTTGATGCGGCGTGCATTATGGTGGTCCAAGGCAACTACACATGGATTAAGGCCGCGTTTGAGAAAACCGATTTTGGTACGGCGGCCGTAGTCAGTGTTGTTACTGATAAGATTTCAGACAATGCAAATGGCTGCAATATCGAAGGTGATTCGGTCTGGCTGCAAGTAGCGAGAGTTGGTGAAAACTTCGCAATCCACCACTCGCTAGACGGCGAAACTTTTGAGATGGCGAGAGTTTTTTATCTAAAAACCGATAAAGTGCTTAAAGTTGGAATCGAGACACAAAGCCCGACGGGACAAGGTGGTCCGCGTGAGTTTAGTGAACTTTCTATTGAGAGAAAGACAATTGGTAGTTTGCGTGGTGGAGTTTAGACTATAATTAAAGTCAGGACCACCGGTCTAACCGGTGGCCTGCACAAGCCCTGTAAGGGCGGTTACAGGCAGAGCCTTAAGGCTCGCTGAAAGGCCTAACAACCGCATATAAGCCACAAACTGCCCCTAACAAGGGGCTTTCTTGCACCGCCACCCGTAAACGGGCTCTTTTATCTGTTCTTTCCTACCGGCTCACCCGTAAACGGGTCTACGTACTCTTTCAGGCTTAGCTGGTCACCTGATATATCATCCTGTAGCTGGTTGCGTATATATTCTTGAATTGCCTTTTTATTACGTCCTACTGTACTTACATAGTAACCACGACACCAAAACTGCCTATTGCCATATTTATATTTCAGATTTGCGTGTCGGTCGAATATTTGCAATGCACTTTTACCTTTCAAGCATCCCATAAAGCTTGATATACTTAGTTTTGGCGGTATGCATACCAGCATGTGTATGTGGTCTGGACAGGCTTCCGCCTCTAATATCTCTACTCCTTTCCACTCACACAGCTTTCGTAATATTTGGCCTATATCTTTTTTTATCTTCCCATATATTACCTGTCGTCTGTATTTTGGCGCAAATACTATATGGTATTTACAATCCCATTTCGTATGTGCTAAACTTTCTATATCCTTCATGGATAACCTCCTTTGGTAGTGGCTTCTTGCGGTTGTTCAGACCCGCTTCCATACTACCACTTGGAGGTTCTTTTTTTCAACTCAGAGCCATAGGCTCTTTGGAACCTCCGGCCTAGCCGGAGGTTTTCTTCCGTAACAAAAAAGGGCGTGATATTTTAATCGCGCCCTTTTTGATTGCTCAACCCTAAACCGAGTACCTCTTAATCACTCGAATAACCTCGCTAACCCCATTTGTTATCAGCGAATCTTCCATCGCGGCTATATATTTATCCTTATGTGTGTACAAATCAATGATTTCCATCACAAACGTCAATGAATCAATATTTTCTTCATGCAACACTTTCGAGAAACCTTGGTTTTTGAACGATTCCGCATTTTCAATCTGGTCGCCGCGACTTTGCGCCTTTGGTAGTGGTATAAGCAAGTTCGGTTTTTTGAGCGCTAAAAATTCGAAAATAGAGTTCGCACCGGCTCTGCTCACCACAATGTCCGCAGCCGCCAATATATGCGGCATTTCCTCGTTTATATACTCAAATTGTGCGTAACCTGCCATTCCTTCAAGTTCTGAATCAACATTGTTCTTGCCGCATAAATGAACGATATTATAGCTCTTTTTCAAAGTTTCCAGCGACTCTCTAAGCACCGAATTGAGCTTAGCTGAACCCTGTGAACCGCCCATCACCAAAAGAACAGGTTTCGTATCGTCAAAGTTACAAATTTCCCTGCCTTTAGCCGCGTCACCCTCAAAAATGTTTTCTCTAATCGGTGTGCCGCTCAGATGTATTCTTTTGTGCTTAATATGCGCCTTGCTCTCCGGAAACGATATACAAACAGCCCTCGCAAACGGCAAGCTCATTTTATTAGCAAGCCCCGGCGTGATGTCGGACTCGTGAAGCACAACGGGAATTTTCAAAACTCCCGCCGCCAAGACCACCGGCACTGTAACAAAGCCCCCCTTTGAAAAAACCACATCCGGCTTTATCTTTTTAAGCAGCTTTATCGCCTGAGCAAAGCCTTTTATAACACGAAATCCATCCGTAAAATTCTTAATATTCATGTATCTGCGCAACTTGCCACATGAAATCGCGTAATAAGGTATTTTTACTTTTTCGATGAGCTCGCGCTCGATACCATCCTCGCTTGCGATATAATAAATCTCATAGTCTTTTGACAATGAGTCGAGTAACGCAATATTAGGAACAACATGCCCGGCAGTTCCGCCACCGCTCATAACTATTTTTTTCAACCCAATTCCCCCTGCCAATCTTCCAAGCTCTTACCATACAATATTAATTGTAACCATTTCATCCAAAATGTAAAGGGTAATCTTGTTTCCGGCTCATATATAGTCAACAAACCCGAAAAACCAAACATTAAACTTGTTAATTTTGCGTCACTCGTCGTTGCGCCCTCCTAGCTTACTCCTTCCAGTATGCGTCGTCGGGCGCGCCTAGATTGACGCAAAATTACCTGCGTTTACTGTTCGCTTTTTCAAGTTTGTTGACTATATTATAATATTATGAAAAATATTTATGTATGCAATATTCGATATTTAGCACTTGACAAAACCGCAAACTAAATGTAAAATAATAATTCGTGAGAGCGCTCGCCCGAGTGGCGGAATTGGTAGACGCAAGGGACTTAAAATCCCTCGTGGGCAACCACGTGCCGGTTCGAGTCCGGCCTCGGGCAGTAAATCATTGTTACTCGAACACCTTTGTAGGTAAAGAGGTTTTCGGAATAACAATAAAGTTCTGAATAGTGAAACAGGGTAAGCCGATGTGTGGCTTACCCTGTTTTATTTCCATTCTATATTTTCGTTACCTTCTCTTTTCCTTTGGAAGATCGCTCTTTCTTCCATTCTTCAAATTCACGCTTACCGTCTTCGCTTTCAAAGAACTTTTCGATTTGTGGGAGCAAGCAACGTGCTAGTGATTCTATATGCTGTTGCGATATTCCTGTGCCATAATCATTGATTTTCTTTTTGGGCATTATCTACCTCCTATCGTTATAATCAGTCACCCCCTGTCCTTTCAGGACAGGGGGCTTGTCAAGTGTTTCTATAGCATCCC
>Ga0131853_10011913_pt1 | contig 15914 bp, 15 predicted proteins | sample TergutLab28metaG_FD_92764 | JGI IMG/M metagenome (GOLD analysis project Ga0131853, IMG submission 92764) | Labiotermes labralis P1 segment gut microbial communities from Petit-Saut dam, French Guiana - Lab288 P1 (version 2) (version 2) | ecosystem: Host-associated > Arthropoda: Insects >...
CATCCCATCGCCAATTAAACTGGTCAAAATGTACCCGATGAATAGCATCAAAACTAATTTGCCCTGTGCCATCTGCAAAAAATTCAAAGTAGTTAATGTCGCTGGTTTGCAAATAGCGCGGTACATCACTTGCTTGCAGACCAGAATAATATAAATCTTCCAACACCCAAATGCCAGCCAAATCTGTTGATGAAAAATTTGATGCCCCCATATCAACCCTTTCAAATACGGTGGTAAATTCATAACCACCATCAACAGAAGTTATGGTCAAAATGTTCTCTGATACGCTAAACTCCGCACTTTCACCATCACCTCGGAGGCGTGGAAATATCAATTCGCCTTCTTGCCAAGTAAGCTCCTCTATGCCAATTGGTGAACTAACCCAACTATCAAAGAATGGAATCTCGTTTGCAAAAGCCCATAAAACATTTTCCATAACCCAAGAGGGTGGCGGCGGGGAGCTAGAAATTGATATTTCGAGAGCCGTATTATTCGGCAAAAATACAAACCCCCATGCTCTTGCATCTTCGGCAATTGATTCCCTCATTTCTTCATCGGTAAGGTCGTGAGCATACGTTGTTATTATATCGACTAACTGCCAACCGCCCACAGGTGAGTTTTGCGAAACAGAGGGCATATCGGGCATAGGTATTGGAGTTGCTGTCGATTGCGGAATAAGTAATGTAGAGTTGCCCTGTTCGCTGTTATCCGATTGACTGTTGCCAAACCAATCACCGCAAGCCGTAGTTATTACAAGAATAATCGCAAGCACCAAGGCAAGACCTAAAACATGTTTTGTTGTTCTCATTGCGTTGTCCTCCCTGTGATTTATTGCGCCCTTTCAAATACAACTTCGCTTGTGTGTCCGGCAAAGATAGTTTCTATGGTTAGCCGATTTGCAGACACTCTATATGTGTAGTTACCTGTATCGTGAGAATCTTCGCTAAAATCTAGCAAAAGTTGTCCGTTGTCTGTAGACCAACTGCCGTTATGAGCAATGGCCGTTACTCCGGCAATACGTGAGGTTAAAGTCACCGTTCCGTCTTCGCTAAATTCAAAGGCTTCCCAGCTTCCTGTTTCAGACACATTTTCCCAACGTCCAACCAAGTTTGAATCTCTTTCTAGTGTTTCGTTTGAGCAAGCGGCAAGAGCAAAAACAAAGACCGTTGCCAACAAAAACCCAATAAATCTTTTAACTGTATTTCGCATTTTCATAATTTTTTTAAGCTCCTTTAATTTTGGTTTATATTGCCTTAACTTAGGGTCATTCATGGTGGTACAATAAAGCGGCCTAATCTCTGATGCTCATATACAAATACCCGTGTCCGCCTACTCCGCTTGCATCTCTTACGAATCCCGCACCAATAAATCTATGTTCGGGGGCAAGGATATAACGCCTATGACCGGGAGAGTTCATCCAAGCGTCAACTGCCGCTTGTGGGGTTTGGGGATGCCCTGCGCCGTTACCGCCAAGCCATGCGCCTAAATTGCCGCCAAAAGCATTAGCCACAGCACGGGAAGCTCCGCTACGGGTTGAGGCAGACCCGCCGTACCCTGTTCTGCCTAATCCGCTTATCCCATCACCATAAGGCCCTTCGTTATGGCCTATATGAAGGTTTAAGTCCACCCTTTGTTGAGAATAAAAACGAGCGGCCATTGAAAGAGTGTCGGAAATTTCTACACGGCTAAGGCCGTGACTAACCCTAATTTCACTAATAATCCGGGCTACTTCACGTTCAAACTCGCTTTTACCGCCAGCTTCTCTGTAATGTGCAATCCATTGATTTCTTTCATCGGTTGTAAGCCGTCTGTTCGGCAAATTGTCCACATAGAACGGAAATAAAATCTCCCTTGCTTCTTCTATAGGCGTAGCTCTCTCGCTCCAATGGTTCAAAATATCCATTTCAAAGGTATTTAGACTTTCCCTTGTGTATGGAAAAGCGGTTTGCCCTGTAGAAACTAAAACCCAAGCCGCCGTAAAGTCTGGAATTACGGCGTATTCCCAGCGTCTAACTTGCGTTTCAAGATATTCCGTAAATATTGAAATGGGTGTCATAAAACGCCCTAAATTGTATACAGTTTCTTCTTCAAGGAAAATGATACGCCCACCAACATCCATACGAACAAGCATAATAGAGGGGTCAGCGTCAATTCTGTTGAAATCCTCTATAAAATGATTAAGATGTGGACGCGGCGCATGGAAAGCAAAATGAGCAATAGGAATCCAGCCGGTTTGTACCCCTGTTTGCGGATTACGCATTTGCCGCATTACTAGATACTCCCCATGGCTAAGATTAAGCCCTGCTCCCAGTCCGGGGCTTCCGTTGAAGTTGATAGTGAAATTATTTACAGGGGCATTTGATGTAAAATTGTGGTTGGGGATAAATTCATTAAAATTCAATGCCGTATTACGCAACCCCGGAATATTAACAGTTCTATAGGAAAACTGCATATTTTCCCCTGCTGGTAATGTTTGAGCAGTAATCCTATCCCCCTCTTGCACTACAAAACTAGGTATAGGATTTGTGGGGCGAGGCAACCAATTATTATTCCATTGGAAGTAGCTGCGTTGCGGACGAGGGATTGACAATGTGGAGTAGTTATCAGAATTGCTAAGAGCTTGTGTATTAGTTGCGCCCTGTGTAGCCATTGTCGGAACAAATAAACTCATTACAAACGCAAGCCCTAAGATAAGGCTAGTAAATCTCTTTGCAAAATCTTGTTTTTTCACAATATCCCCCCTTAACTCAAAATATCAAACAGCCGCAAGATTGTGATTATTGACTGTTCTCTAGTGTAATCACCGCTTGGCGAAAAATTATTGTTGCCTGTACCACCCATAATACCAGCCGCTTGCATTTGGCCTACGCCATCAATAGCCCATGAGGATATTTGTGCGTTATCTGCGAATGTTGGGGCTGATGGCGGTAGAGGTTGACCAACAATATCAGCAAGTCTAGCAAGCATAACCGCCGCTTGTTCTCTTGTTAATGTATTATTCGGGGCAAAATTGCCACCACCTACACCACTTACCACGCCTAAATAGCCCATCTTTTGCACGTTAATGTCGTTGGTGTCGTTGAATTGCATACGGCCTGCTATTTCTCTGCCTGTTACGGTTTCATAGAGTGCCACGGCTAGGGCTGAAAACTCTGCACGGGTTGCGTTTGCTGTGTAGTTGTTTTGTAAGGATTGAGGGATTAGCCCAAGTGCAAAGGCTTGATTTATGCTGTCATGCGCCCATGTACTGGCGGTGGAAAGGTTGGGGGCGGCATTGCCGCCTGTTGTTGGCGGTTGGGTTTGCACTTCTCCATTAACAGCCACCCCAACAAAAATCTCACCCCCTGCGATTGGAATTATAATATCTCTGGGATTAGCTTCAAAAAAACTTTGAGTTTCTGTTGAGCTACTTAGCCAATCGGTTAAATCAAGCACATATGTGTAAATTCCGGCCGCCTCTGTTGTGCTAACAACGCCATACTGTGCAGGGTCTGTAAAAATCATAGGCCAAAAAGCACTTCGGAAAAATTCGTCATCATCCCATCTAGCCATTAAGCCCAAAGTTGCACCGGCACTACCACGCATGGTCGTTTGGCTTATGTCGTAAGCACGTGTCATTAGCGAACTTGGTGCAATCCAAAAAACTGTTTCTGTCCGTTCGGTAAGAACACCATCTATCATTCTTCGGATTGGTTCTTGGCTTTGCTCTACTACATTGTGTAAAATATCGGTGATATATATGGTTTCGCCACCGACACGCGCTATAGTCCACTCAAAAACCATTTTCTGCGATTCTGCCGCCATTACAGGCATGGCCAATCCCGTCACCATAGCAAGCCCCAGAACAAGGCTAAAAACTTTTTTCAGTACCGTTTGCTTTTTCATATTATTAAAGCTCCTTTAATTTTTGGATTTTGTTAGCTCAACAAATCAAATAAACGTAACATGGTGATTATGGATTGTTCGCGTGTATAATCGCCTTGTGGAGCAAATTGGTTGTTTCCTACGCCGCCCATAATGCCAGCCGCTTGTATCTGTCCTACTGCTTCAACCGCCCATGATGAAATGCTGGCGTTGTCTGAAAATGTTGGGGCTGATGGTGATAATGGTTGACCCATCACATTCGCCAAACGAGCAATCATTACTGCCGCCTCTTGGCGTGTTAATCCTCTATCGGGGGCAAAGTTGCCGCCACCAACGCCTGTAACAACACCAAGATAACCCATCTTTTGCACGTTAATGTCGTTGGTGTCGTTGAATTGCATACGTCCTGTAATCTCTCTGCCTGTTACTGTTTCATAGAGAGCTACCGCTAGGGCTGAAAATTCTGCGCGGGTTGCGTTTGCTGTGTAGCTGTTTTGCAAGGATTGAGGGATTAGTCCAAGTGCAAAGGCTTGGTTTATGCCGTCATGCGCCCATGTGCTGGCGGCGGAAAGGTTTGGGGCTGTACCATCTGTGGGCTGTTCTTCAATTTGCCTTAACCCACCGCCTACGATAAGTGTCGGTGGTCTGCCGTCGTCGGGCATTGCATTTCCCATAACGGAGCCGCCCTGCCGTTGTTGCCATACTTCCAAGTGGGGTCTGATGTAAAATTGTCCCGGTGTGTCAAAAACATGAACGATTCGTCTTGCTGTATTAAATTCAGGTACGACTTGGTTGTAACTAAGCAATGTTGTGTAAACATACTCATGTACGTACCAATGTGTAGTCCAAGTTTCCTCGCCATAGCTTTCTGTTTCTTCATGCCGTGTCGCATTGCCAGTAGCTATACCAAGTTCAACAGTTGCACTTTCTAATTGTATGTCTGCTCCAGACGCAGGGAATAATTCAATAATCATTTGCGTTCCAAGCGGCAGATGCCATATATGTTCCTCCATATCCCAATGCCGAATTGGCTCATCAGATACCAATGTAACTTGAATAGTTGGACGGCTTTCTGTATCTTGACCTTCCCAGCCGACTAAAAAATACGGCTCGCCATTGGGGTTAAGGATTACCCAATCAGCCATAACAGGTATAGTCAACCCCAGCACCATTACAAGCCCCAAAACAAGGCTGATAAATTTCTTTACTGCATTTTTATTTTTCATGGATTCTCGCTCCTTATGATTAAATTTCTTTACTTACTAAAACATTACTCAACCACATTTATAAGAAAACCAACCATGCTACCATCTGTCATACCATCTGAATTTACAAAGATTGCATCAGTAAACCATGCAAACAATCCCGGCGTATCAAGAACAATCCAAGCCGTATCACCATCAACTGTTACCCCTTGATTTCCGGCAAAGTTTGAAAATTGTCCTTCCGAAACGACATAATCAAAAAGATGGCGTTGGTTGCCAAATTCCCATCTGCCAATGTTTGAGCCTACAACGGGAAAGTGCTGTGGATTAGTGGCAAGGTACGAGCGCAATCCGGCGACATAGGTATTCGGATTTTCTGTATGCCAATGCTGGAAAGCAAGAATTGTACCCACTCTTAGGGTGTATGTGGTTGCGGTAGTGTTGACATCTCTTGAATAATTAAGCGGTTGAGTGCTTGCAAGTGCTGAAATACCTATATCTAGCCGTTGAGTCAAAGTCACAACTAAATCAAATTCGGCTGGTACGTTCAATATTTCAAACAACCTTAAAATCGTGATAATGGATTGTTCCCTTGTATAATCGCTTTGCGGAGCAAATTGATTATTGCCAACGCCACCCATAATACCAACCGCTTGTATCTGCCCTACTGCATCAAACGCCCATGAAGATATTTGCGAGTTGTCTGCAAATGTTGGAGCGGATGCTGGAAGTGGTTGCCCGATAACATCTGCTAAACGTGCAAGCATAACCGCCGCTTGCTCACGGGTTAGAGTATTGTTTGGGGCAAAGTTGCCGCTGCCTACGCCCGATACAACACCTAAATAACCCATCTTTTGCACGTTAATGTCGTTAGTGTCGTTGAACTGCATACGGCCTGTAATTTCCCTGCCTGTCACAGTTTCATATAGGGCAACGGCTAGGGCTGAAAATTCTGCACGGGTTGTGTTATTGCGGTAGTTGTTTTGCAAAGATTGAGGTATCAAACCTAATCTAAATGCTTGGTTTATGCCATCATGCGCCCAATTACTTGCTGTGGAAAGGTTAGGGGCTGTGGTTGGGTCGGTTGGTGTAGTGACTGGCGGCTGTGTTGTAGTGCCGCCGCCATTAACGGCCAATTCCCAAATAGACCTACTCTCCATCAAGGTACTTTCTGTCATTTGGCCATATTCAGCCGAATGAGAAAAGAAACTAAGAGAAGCAATATAAACAACATCATTTTCGTGAATACGGCTAGGCACAAATGTGCCGTCATCAATAAGCCGCCCGGAAAGTGAGTCATTACGTATGCCTGTAAATCCTTCTTCAAAGCCGCCTATAGACATTGTGACACCATTGTTCACCGTTATCACGCCGCCTCTAAAGCCGCCCCATGCTCCGTTGTTTATTTGATTGCCCATCCTCTCAAAGTCTATATTGCGGTTAATTGTGATAGAGCCGCCAGACCTTGGAAACTCGAATACATAGCGGGAAAATGTTGAACCTGCGGCTTGGTGCATCCTAAAATACGGCAAATCCGAGCCTTCTTCACGTGGGCGAGTATACTGGTCATGCTCGCCATACCACTCCATCTCTATCATGGTCGTATTGTCTTGGGTGCGGAAAAAGTAGTCACTGTACACATTTTCAAGTGTAAATGCAACGCCCGGAAATTCGGGAAGCATTATAGTGATACTTGGTATTATCTCTCGTTCGTTGTTATTTGCCATCACAGGCACAGCTAACCCCATAACCATTACAAGCCCTAAAACAAGGCTGATAACTTTCCTTACTACACTTTTTGATTTTCGCATTTCTATTCTCCTTATATTTTTTATTTTATCCCTCTGCAAAGCCCAAAGCCCTGCAATGGTTTATTGATTTTGTTTATTATTGATTATTCAACCGGGAAACACCTTCAACACGGCAACTGCAACACTACAACAGCCAAAGCCGCCGCCGCGCCGTACATATCCCCGTCAAAGTGAGCAAGTATTTTACCCTTGCTATCACTCCCCTCAAAAATAATCCCATCTTCGCACTTAGCCAGCACCCGGCCATACAAACCGCCACCTTTGCGGATATTGCCACTTATGTCGCAGTTGGCAATAACGCTATCGCCATTAAATGATACGCACAAAGATATTTGCCCTATGTTGTTATACCCGGCTATACATTCAGCCGCATTTCTTCCGCTTCGTACCCGGTCACGTTCAAAGTAAGCAAGCGTTTTTTTGCCGGAAACCGTTTTTTGGTATAGTCGCCCTATAATCACCACCCCTTTATTTACCGATTAAATATAAGGATTGCATGGCTTGGCCGGGCGCGTCTGCAACCACTATTTCATAATCAAGCATAGCAGACTTTTTCGCTCTTGGATTACGCTCATAACGAACGGTTGATTTTTCATAATGAACGGTAATAGGCAAATAAAAAGCCGGGCATCATGCCCGGCAGATGGTAATGCTTGATTATCACTAAATCATTCTGTCCTTTTGATTTCTTTCGATAAGTCGCTTATCATTTCCCGTGCGGAGGTATCTTCACCCGCTCGGACAAGCTGGATAATAGAAGTAAGCTGTATATTAAAGTCGTGACGTATTTTTGCCATTTCTTCACTTTGCCGCTCTATTTCAAGATAATGGGCTTGTTCCAGTTCCATGACGCGCTTGGTTTCTAAAAGTTCGGCCTCTATCACAGTTCTTTTCTCGTAGGATAAAACATAAACGAATAGAACGATAGACGATACCAGCATTACAGCAACACCCAATATAGAAAGTATGTGGTATGAAATTTCGGCATCACCAACGAAAAAATATGTTGTGCTGAAAAATATACTGCCTGTACTGGGGTTTAACACTTGGGAAAGGGCGTACCTTTGTCCTATAGGAAGTGCAATAAGCAATAAATGAAATGGCTGAAATTTTTCCAATAAAAGCCTTCGCCATAATCCAAGAGATAAAAACCCCAATAATAAAAAGAGGGCAAATGAAACAAGCAGATGTATTAGTTGCACTTCAAAACTTAATTGCATATATGATGCTGTTCTAAGCCACGCATAGCTGTAGTCATGGTGGGAGTGATATATATAAAAGGGGACAAAGGCTAGTGTCTTGCACAATATGCGAATTATTACATAGTACCAATACACAATCGCTCTTTTCCAAAGTTTACCTTTGAAAAGATATAAAATCGTGAAAAAAGTCAAACCATTCGTAAAAAGGTTAAACCATAAGTGATAACTTGTGCCATACGGAACGGATACCCTTAAATTATCCCAAAGGGCGTAAATCAAAGATATTGAGATAAGCACATAGATATTAAATCGGTTAGGCAATAATTTTCGCGCAAAATAATAGGTAATGAGTGTAGATAAAAAGGGGCGCACAAAAGATATGGCCAAGATGTAAGCATCTCTTTCCAGCATAGCAATAAAAATATCACCCATGTCTACCCCTCCTTCGCCGTTGATTCTAAAGCCAACAAAGAAATAACAACTGTAAACACTCCATCTTTGTAATTACTCTGAAAAACCCCGCCGTATCGTTTTGCTAAGTCTGTTAAAATCCGTATTCCGTAACCTCGTCCGGGGGTGGGTAAATAGTTCGGCTTGTCCGAGGGATTTGTTGCCTTGATAAATAAATAATCGCCGTCCACTTTGGACGATAAACGTATAACGGGTTTATGGGTTTCTGTGATTTGCGCTTTTTTACAAGCATTTATGGCATTGTCGAGAATATTGCTAAAGATACTGCATAGGTGCATGGGTGAAACAGCAAGGGGATTAGGAATGTTTATATTTACCGATAATTCAATATTAAGTTCCTTGCATATCTTTTCTTTCTCCGCCAAAACAGCATTAACAACAGGAATGGTGCAAAAGGGATTTTCTCTTGTCAGGCTTATTTTATCGGCAAAATCCGTAATCATTTTACGGGCGCGTTCTTCTTTACCGCTACTAACAAGCGTGGAAACGACATCCAGCCGCTCATTAAAATCCTTGCGAATTTCGGCCAGTTGCTCTCTGCGTTTTTCAGTCGCGTTATAATGGGCTTTTTCAAGTTCCATTTTATGTTTTGCTTCCTTTAATTCTTCCTGTGTGGCTGTTTTCTTTTCCTGTACTATGGCGTAAACCAATAGTGATATATTGGCCGCCAAACCTAAAAGCACGCCAAGCACCCAATACACAGACCACGATTCAAACCTAAAACTATACAGCATAAAAAGCTGTCCAACAGGCAATATAAGAAACAATAAAATAAAAATCGGAATCCGCTTTGTTAAAAATACGCGCCATATTAAGACCCCGATAGCGGCGGCTAAAAATACAGTCAATGCTATTATCAATATAATAATCATCATACTACAGCCCCTGCTTTTTTTGGATTCTATTCAAAAGTTTGCCCCATAAAGCTAACATAAGCCTCTTTAGTTGCGTTTATCTTTGCACGGCTCACAGGAACACGCTCACCATTTTTCAAATGAATATCGCCGGATTGAATACGGCGTATCTTGCTCATATTCACAATATAGCTTTTATGACATTGGAAAAACTCCATAGGTAAAGAACGCATGATGTTTTCAAGGCTCTCATAAACCGTTATTGTTTCTTCGGTAGTATGGATTTCTACAGTCTGTCCTTGACTTTCAATAAAAAATATATCCCTAAACGGAATTGAAATTGGTGCGCCTTTTTGCCTAAGTACAAGAGAGGGCTGCTCTGCATATGGCAAAGTGTCCGCTATCTTTTGTAAATTTGCCTGTAGTAGTCCTATGTCTATTGGCTTCGACAAAAAGCCGCTCAAATTAGAACGATTCAAAAATATATGCTGGGATAATTCTATATGCCCGGTGACATAAATTATTTTTGTTTCCGGGCATAGCCTGTAAAGCTCTGCGGCAACATCAATCCCTGCGGCTTTTTCTCCCCATTCTATATCCATAAGCACGGCATCATAACGCTTGCCACCATCTATAGAAAACAAAAATGTATCAAGGTTTGAAAATGCGTAGACGTTATCCGCAATGCCCAGCGATTTTACCTGCTCCTCTATTTCTTTGAGGATTGGATTTATATCATCACATATTGCTATTTCCATAATGTTTTGCTCACCTCGTTTTTGATAAGCTGGCTATCTTATATTAGCAAAAAAATTCGTGATTTTATTCTGCTCATAATGAACGGTAGAAAAAACATCATGAACGGTAAATTTGTCTGCCGCATAAACCACCCAAGCATATCATAACATAAAAACAGGGCATATTCAATGCATATTTACCCCTTATTACAGCGTTCCAATTCCTACTGCATGGCATATACAATGTATGTAGGTGATGTATTATGCCAAGAGAACGCAACCGTGCGCCGTTTGCAAGTTTCGGTGCAGATATGAAAGAAGCGCGTAAGGCGGTAGGTTTGACGCAAAAAGCCCTTGCGGAAGAAGTTGGAATTGACTTGCGCTATTTGACCAATATAGAAAATAGCGGAGCATTGCCAAGTATGCCTGTATTCTATGATATAGTCCGTGTATGTAAAATGCCTGTAGAGCGGTATTTTTATGCGGATAAAGAAGAAGTGCGGGGAAGCATTGAAAGGGAGCGTACAGCCTTAAAGCTGAATATATGCCCGGAAAAATATCTTTCCATCATTGAGGGGGCATTAGACGCGGCAATAAAACTTGATGGGGCGGGGGATAAATAAAAATAATTTCCCTACCCCTTATATTTACAAGCTGTTGTAACTATGAACGCAACGGCTTTTTTGCCTTTCTGTTTACCGTCTATGATGATTATTGTTTCTATTCATAATTACGAGTTGTCCGCGCCTGTTTTGCAGGTGCTTTTTTATGCGGTTAAGTACGGTCTATATAAAAATTTTATTGAAATTTATGCCGCTATATTTGCCAAAAACGCAATTTCCAGCCAAGTAGTATATATAGGGAAAGTACGCCTAATCGTCAATGGGGAATGTGCGTGAAATAACCGGAATTGCTGATGTGGCTACACGATAGAAGCATACTTGCAAGCATAGGCATTGTGGCTACACGGGATAAATCCCGTGGCACTATGCCGTCAAAACGCGCCGATAAATCGCGGCGGTTTTGTGCTTGGTGGGAGGAATCCCACGCCCTCTTTTTGGTGGCAAGCCCCCAAACCCCCGGTAGTGCCAAAGGCAACGGCAAAAGCCATTAACCACGGCAGACCTAAAAATTTTTAAGTCGAATTTAAGCGCGGAAAATCCTTTACTGCGAATTTCAAAGGAGTGTTGCACATGGAAAATACAGGAGTAACAACAGGCAAACCAACCCCCAACCGCAAGCGGGATATTCTCTTGCGGGTATTCGTCACAGAATCGGAGCGCGATTTTATCTATGAAAAAATGAACGAGATACAAACAAATAACTTCGGAGCATACGCCCGTAAAATGCTCATAGACGGTTACGCCATACATACCGACTATACAGACCTAAAGGCCGTTGTCGCGGAAATGCAGAAGATAGGCGTAAATGTTAATCAGATAGCCCGGAGAGTGAACAGCACCAGCCGCATATATGAGCAAGATTTTGAGGAAATGAAAAGGGGGATAGATGAAATATGGCGGTTACTAAGATTAAGCCTATCAAGGGTGGACTAAAAAAGGCGTTAGACTATATACAGAATCCCGACAAGACAGACGATAAAATGCTTGTATCTTCTTTTGGTTGCGGTTATGAAACAGCTTTTGAGGAATTTACAAATACACTATCCAATGCGCGGGATAAGGGCAATAACCTTGCCCATCACCTTATACAAAGTTTTGAGCCGGGGGAATCCACGCCGGAGCAAGCCCATGAGATAGGAAAACGCCTTGCTGATGAAATCACCAAGGGGCGGCATGAGTATGTTTTAACCACGCATATTGATAAAGGCCATGTGCATAACCATCTGATTTTTTGCGCCGCCAGTTTTATAGACCATAAAAAATATGTGTCCAACAAGAAAAGCTATTATGAAATCCGCAATTTTAGCGATAAACTTTGTAAAGAGTATGGTTTAGCTGTTCTATCCCCCAATCACGACAAAGACCGGGGCGCGGGTAAGGGTAAACATTATGCCGAACACGCCGCCGATATGCACGGCGGCGGCAGTTGGAAGTCAAAGCTAAAGACCGCCATTGATGATATTATCCCGCAGTCAAAAGACTTTGAAGATTTTTTGAAGCGTTTGGAAGCAACGGGGCATGAAATAAAACGCGGTAAATATATTTCTGTCCGCGCTCCGGGTCAAGAGCGGTTTACCCGGACTAAAACGCTGGGCGTGGATTATACAGAGGAATCCATTACGAAACGCATTGCCGGGGATTATGTGATTGATGTGCCAACCCATGAGCAGGGTATTACTCCATCAGCAGAACAGGACGCCACTCATGACGGACAGGCCGACAATGAAACCGATTTTGCCGCCGCAACCGATATGCCGGATATTCAAGTTGTAGATAGCGGCGATATGGATATTGTCAACCTCGATACTCCGGGCATAAATAATACAGACAGCACGGACATTGATATAAATATTTTTGCCGTTAAAGATAACAGCACCAGCACCGCCGCCAAAGGCGCGGCCAGCTCCACCACAACCGACAAAACCACCTACACCCGGCCAGCACCCGCCGTCAATCTCATTAAAGACATTGAAAACTGCGTAAAAGCCCAACAAAGCGCGGGATTTGAAAGATGGCGAAAAATCCAAAACCTTAAAGAAGCCGCAAATACATTAAATTTCCTCACGGAAAATAATCTTTTGCAATATGCGGATTTGGAAGCTAAGACCGTGGAAATAGCCGCCGCATTTGACAGCACCGCCGACACGCTAAAAGCCGCCGAAAAACGCCTTGCGGATATGGCCGGACTTTTGAAAAATATATCTACCTATCAGCAGACAAAGCCCACTATTGACGGCATAGCCACCGCCAAGAATAAAGACAGCTACCGCCGCGAACATCAAAGCACGTTTATTCTCCATGAAGCCGCCGCCAAAGCATTAAAAGCCCACGCCGGAGAGGGTGGCAAACTTCCCAACCCCGCCGCACTTCAAGCGGAGTATAACAGGCTCACGGAAAAGAAAAATACCTTGCGTGTTGAATATGGCAAGTTACAACAGCAAGCGCGGGAGTATGGCATAGTCAAGAAAAATGTTGATTCGATTCTTAACCCCGGCGCAAAACGGACGCGGGGTAGAGATAGAAACGCGGAATTATAAGCATAATACAGCCAAAACAAGGGCGCGGCCAGCCGTCGAAACGACAGCCAGCCGCGCCCGGTATTATATTACCCTGCCTTTGCTCTATGGCGGCTATTATAATAGGCGTATCAAATAGCCCTGTCTGCGGTAGTGTGTTTGTATGGCTCGGCAATTTCACACCATCAACACAACTATTTACATAGACACGCCAAAGCCAATAAACCCTATTTCAGCAACACAAGTAAAACAGGCTCGGAATCATCAGCGCAAAGCACAAAAAATAACAGGGGCGCGGCCAATGTCATAATGACAATCAGCCGCGCCCCTGCGCGTTGTGGTGGTGCTGGTGTGTTAGTATGGCGGCATATCGCCGCAATGATTTTTATTGCTGTTGGTGCGGTTGCTGTTAGTGCCGTGTGTGCGTCAAGCCTTGATATTAGCCCGTGCATTTTTAAGATGTTCGCGCTGTTTCGCTGTGGCTTTACGCGGCGGGATTATCTTTACCCATGATTTAGGAAAAGTATAAGTATCTGCGTAATCATCACGCCGCACAAGCGTAATATTTTCCGGGTGCTTTTTTCGGATAGCTTCAAGCCGCCGTTTCATACCTCTATTGCAAGTTTCAATCTCTGCCGTTGCTTCGGCTTCGTTGTAAAGGATAACGGTTTCGCGCTCAATAAGGGATAGTTTAATCATAGCCGCCACCTATATTTATTATCTCGTCCGGCTCGACTTCCGTTTCGTCTGCGGGTACAAAGGCAAGTGCGGAAAATTCCGGCTCTGTCAGCGCGGCCAGCTTGCGGCTTGCGCTCTCGGCAATGGTGACAATATCCTCGTCCAAAATATCCGGCATAGCTTCATCAATATTTTCTATAGTGGCCGCTATGGTATCAGCACCATAAATAGATATAAGGTTTATTTCTTCCACGGTGAAATTTAGTAGAATAGACATTGTTAATCCCCCAATCCTATAGATTTGTTTTTGACTGCCGCCCGTGTGGGTACGGGCTTTTTTTCAGAAAGTTGCTTTTTACCCTCCGCAAGCTGCTGTTTAATGCTGGGCTGTTCGGACTTAGTGGGTGCTTTAGGTTTAGTTGCGGTTGGGGTTACAGACTTTTGATTTTTAACGCGCACTTTGAAAACGGCGGGGCGTGATTCTTTTTCGCGCTTATCCCGTGCCTGTGCCAACACATCACGCAATGCGCTTTTATCCTCCGGGTCATTGCGATATGATTTTACTTCGCCATGCTGTCGGTAAAGCCTGTCGCGCTGGCCGTCATGCTCCGCATGGGGAAGCGTCATTTTTGTACCGTCCTCATACTTGACTGTAACAGTATGCCGGGGAAGTGCTGTGCGGGTGACTTGTTTAACGTGTTCGCCGTAATTAAGTTCGTGTAAATCGCCCTTTATTTTTCCGTTCTCAATGCCTTTAATATCAATAGCAAAGGCAATTATACGGTCTTGCACAACGGCGGTTTGGTAAATATCGGGTTTGCCAAGCAACGTAACATAATGCCCCCATGTGTTATTAGCCCCGGTGTCCTTGATATAAACATCTCGCTCCGGGAAGCAATGAGTACCCGAACGGCGGGAATACCACAAAAGGCGGTTATTCTCGCCGTCCGGGTGCAAAGCGGCTTTTTTGAACATTTCAATATCATACTTGAAATCGCTTTTGTAATGCTCGGTGTTCAGTTCCACAACCGCGCCAAGTGCCGCCACAATGTCAACATTCTCAAATTTCCGCATGACCTAATCCCCCAATCCGGCGTTTTTATTTTTGGCCGCTGTTTTCTGCGATGCGGACTTCTGCCCGGATAGCTGTTTTTTACCCGCCGCAAGTTGTTCTTTAATAGAGGGTTGCTCCTGTGGTTTGGCCGCGCTTTTGCCCTTAGAATAATTGCTGGTCTGCCCGGTTTTGTTGGTGGCCGCCGCCTTGCCGGGTTGTTGTTTGCCCTGCCTACCCTGTGTGGGCTGTGACGATTGCGCCGCCTGTTTATCTTTTTTGATAGCGTCCGAAACATCAGAGAGATTAACAGTTTCCCCGGCCTTAACTTTGGCCTCGATTGCCGCCACGTTCTCACCTTGCGCCGGGGGGTTGGTTGCCGGGGTGGGGTCATTCTGCCGGGTGGGTGTAGATGGCGCGGCGGCTGGCGGCTCTGCCTTGCCGCTCATGTCAACGGTGTTTTGTACGGCGGTGGAATAATGCTGTATAAAATCGTTGTTTAGCGTGTTCATGCGCTCCTTTAATGTTGGCAAATCCGGGCTTTGTGCGGCGTTTGCTAAAAGTGCCTTTAACTGCGGGTGCTGGTCGGGTATGCGGTCATTGGCCTGTTCCAGCCGCCTTGTAATTATATTTACAGTTGCCACGGCTGCTTGACTGTTCGGGTCTGCTCCGCTTGCATAGTGATGTTGCTTTTGCAGATAATCAGCAACGACTTTCAAATCAACTGTCTGGGCGGGTGCTTCTTTTTGCGGCTCTTTTACCGCAACAAATCCGGGCAACTCCTTAAACCCTGCGCTATCAACATAAAAAGCGGTTTCTTTGCCGTCACGATTCATAACCACTACATCAGACACAGAGAGGGAATGGCCTGTAAAATCCTTTGGCATATCAAGATTAAATTC
>Ga0131853_10011914_pt1 | contig 15914 bp, 12 predicted proteins | sample TergutLab28metaG_FD_92764 | JGI IMG/M metagenome (GOLD analysis project Ga0131853, IMG submission 92764) | Labiotermes labralis P1 segment gut microbial communities from Petit-Saut dam, French Guiana - Lab288 P1 (version 2) (version 2) | ecosystem: Host-associated > Arthropoda: Insects >...
ATTCATGATGTCGAAGACCTGGCCCACGTTTGCCGCATCCGTGTCCTGTACGCCGGCGGCTACGTTGCTGATGCGCGTACCCGCCGGGAGCAGACCCGCTCCGCGGTCGCTGTTGCGGAAATATGAGCTGTAACCGCTGCCGGGGTCCAGCGTAATGGTCGGGTCGCCTGACTCGACCGAGCCAACGTCATACGTCGCGGCCTTGTTGAGCACGGCGCCCGTGGAGCCGTCGACCTGGAAACCCGCCGAGTTCAGTTGGCCGACGTTGACCGCATTATCGGCGACCGTGCCCGCGGCGACATTGCCCAGCACCACCGGCGACGATGCTTCCGCACCGCCGAACGTCACCATACCGTGATCAGGCGTGTCGTACACCACGGCATCCGCGACTTGCCCTTCGATATTCGTGATGTTGGTTTCGTTCTGCGTAACGCGTTGGTTCGTCGCGTTCAGTTGCGAACCGTTCACGGCGTCCGTGCTCGTCGACGTGAGCGCACCCGGCGCTACGTTGCGCAGCTTGACCGTTCCCGCCGTCGAACCGACGCCGCCAAGCGTGACCGAGCGCATAGTCGAATCGTCGTAGGCAACAAACGCGTTCGTCACGTTGCCCGACGTATCGATATGCAGTCCCGCCGCTTCCAGTTGCGTGAGATTGACTGCGTCGCTGGCCGCAACTACAGCAACGTGGGCGACGCGCTGGGCGCAGTGGCGGACCTGGCCGGCAACGGTTCGGCTGACGCGGTCAAATACGACACGGCGTCGCACAACGTGGTGACACTCGGTGGCGCCGGGACGACGGCTGTGGTCGCGGTGCACAACGTAGCACCGGGTGCGGTCAGCGGCTCGAGTCATGATGCCGTGAACGGCTCGCAGCTCTACGGTCTTGCATCGAGCGCTGCCAATGTGTTTGGCGGCGGCACGACGGTCAACGCGGACGGCACGCTCAGCACGCCGTCCTATGTGGTGGACAAAGCGACTTACAACAGCGTAGGGGATGCACTGGACGCCGTCGCTGAACTCGCGTCGGCGAGTACGGTGAACGCGGTGGCCTACGACTCGGACAAGCACGACACAGTGACGCTTGGCGGAACCAGCGGTTCGCCGCAACCGGTCCGCCTTAAAAACGTCGCAATGGCGACGGATGCGGGCGATGCGGTGAATCTTGCGCAGTTGCAGGCGGCGGGCCTCGATGTCGATTCGCAGGGGAACGTGACGAACGCCTTCGTTGCCTATGACGATTCGAGCAAGGCATCGGTGACGTTCGGAGGCGCAGGGGCAGGCCTGCCGCCGGTCGCACTGCACAACGTGGCACCGGGCGCGGTCAGTTCATCGAGCTATGACGCGGTGAACGGCGCGCAGCTTTACGGTCTCGCATCGAGCACGGCCGGAGCGTTGGGTGGCGGCTCGACGGTCAACGCGAACGGCTCGATTGGTGCGCCAAGCTATACCGTGGGTGGCAACACTTACAACAACGTAGGTGCTGCGATCAACGCGGTTGTAGCCTATGCGGGGAGCGGTTCGGCCGATGCGGTGATATACGACACGTCTGCACATGACACGCTGACGCTTGGTGGAGCGGGCAGCAAGCAGCCGGTCCAGCTCAAGAACGTCGCGAACGCGACGGATGCAGGTGATGCCGTGAATCTTGCCCAGTTGCAGGCGGCGGGCCTCGATGTCGACTCGCAGGGCAATGTGACGAATTCGTTTGTCGCATACGACGATTCGACCAAGACGTCGGTGACGTTCGGCGCTCCCAATTCGACCACGCCGGTCGCGCTGCACAACGTGGCAAGTGCAACGCAGGACTATGACGCTGTCAACCTGTCCCAGTTGCGGCAGGCCGGTCTGGACGTTGACACCTCCGGCAATGTGACGAACGCGTTCGTCACCTACGACGATGCGTCGAAGTCGACCATCACGCTCGGCGGTGCGAACGGCACGGTGATCGCGAACGTCAAGGCAGGCTCCGTGGACTCATCGAGTACCGAAGCCGTGAACGGGTCGCAGTTGTACGCGCTGGAGCAGCAGATGAACTCGTCGGGTCTCGGTCTCGTGATGCAGAGCACTGACGGCACGATCACGGTCGGCGCGAGCACCAACGGCAACGTCGTGGACTTCACGGGCACGTCGGGTACGCGCACGCTGACCGGCGTGAAGGGCGGCTCGGTTAACGCGACGAGCACCGATGCGGTCACGGGCGCGCAGCTCTACGATACGGCGCAAAGCACCGCTTCGGCGCTCGGCGGCGGGGCGACGGTCGATGCGAACGGCAAGGTGACCGCGCCGAGCTATTCCGTGGGCGGCACGAAGGTCAACAACGTCGGCGACGCAATCACGAATCTCGATGGCCGCGTGACGACCCTGCAGAGTTCCGTGACCAACATCATCGGAGCGACTGCCAACGCCGTGCAATACGATACGGCGGCCCATGACCAAGTGACCCTCGGCGGTACGAGCGCAACGTCCACGGTGAAACTGACCAATCTGACTGACGCGGAACTCAGCCAAACCAGTACCGACGCCGTAACGGGCGCGCAACTGTTCGCGACGAACCAGGAACTCGCCAATCTCGGTCAGGCGGTCCAGAACGTAGGCGACACGGGTTCGCAGTACATCTCGACCAACTCGGATAGCGGGCCTGCCGCAGCAACTGGCAAGCGGACGATCGCGATTGGCGGAGGCTCGAATGCGTCGGGCGACAACTCGACGGCGATTGGCGATCAGGCGTCTGCGCAGGGTGACAACTCGGTCGCACTCGGTTCGAACTCGGTGGCGGATCGAGACAACTCTGTGTCGGTGGGTTCGCAAGGGAACGAGCGTCAGATCACCAACGTCGCGAACGGAAGTGCGCCGACTGACGCTGTGAACATGCGCCAGTTCCAGAGCGGTATGACCAGCGTGCAGCGTGGCGCTTACGGCGGCGTCGCGGCGGCTACGGCGCTTACGATGATCCCGGACGTCGATCAGGGCAAGACGATCGCGGTCGGTATCGGAACTGCAAACTATAAGGGCTACCAGGCAACTGCACTCGGCGCTTCGGCGCGCGTGACCCAGAACCTCAAGGTCAAGCTGGGTGCGGGGTACAGCGCAGGTGGTGGCACTACAGTCGGTGGTGGTATGTCGTATCAGTGGTAAGCAACTGGACGGCCTGGCGGGCGGGCGCTCTTAGTCCCCTGTCGCGCCGGGTCCATTTTAGGTCCACTTGAACAACCGGGCTCCCATCGGAGCCCGGTTTTTTTTAATCAAAAAAGTTCGACTTGCTAACGATCGTTTCACCGCCTAACCGTTGGGATCAAGTCGTCGCCGCGAAATAATCTCCTTCGCGTTCGCGAGCTTTTCCGCGAGTTCCGGGCCGCGCTGCAGTGCGACGCCCACCGCGAGAATGTCGCCGATCGCGAGATGCGAGGTGCGCGACGTCATCGGTGAAAACACGTCGGTGTCTTCGTCGACGTTTGCGTGCAGGCCGACCGTCGCGAGTCGCGCAAGCGGCGACGTGCCATGCGTGATCGCGATCACCTTGGCTCCGCGCTCGAGTGCCGTGCCCACGGCATCGACGATATCGCGCGTACGCCCCGTATTCGAGATCGCAACGACCACGTCCCCCGCGTCGAGCAGCGCCGCCGACATCAGGAACGTCTGCGGGTCGGAATACGCGACGCTTGGCATGCCAAGGCGAAAGAATTTGTGCTGCATGTCCTGCGCGGCGATGCCCGAGCCACCGGCGCCGTAGAACTCGATGCGTCGTGCGTTCGCGAGCAGCGTGATCGCCTCGGCGAGCGCGTCGGCCGACAGGTTGTTGCGGACCTGCAGCAGCGCACCGATCGTGCGGTCGAGCACCTTGGCCGCGACGCCCGGCACGGGTTCGTCGGGGCGTACGTCGCGGTAGACGGCCAGCGGTAGATCCGAGGCCACCGCCTGGGCGAGGCGGATCTTGAACTCCCGGAAACCCGAGAAACCGAGCGCATGGCAAAACCGCGCGATTGTCGGCTGGCTGACGTCCGCGCGTTGCGCGAGTTCGGTCATCGAAAGGTCGAGCACTTCGCGCGAGGCATCGAGGATGTAATCGGCGAGCTTGCGCTCGGACGGGCGCAACTGCTCGCGTATGGCTTTTACCTGGGACAGCAGCATCGGGAAACTCGCACTATGCTGAAAGATCCGAGGACTATAACGGATCAAATGTATTGTACAAAAACTACATAAATCCAGGCGACGATGCGACCCGCGAAACGCTATCGCACGGGATGTTGGCCAATACCCGAGCTTTAAGCGATTCCTTCATAGAGTGGATCAAGCTTTCTGGGGGATTGCGTGCTTGTAGTTTTTCTACTAACATCGCGCCATCGCTGACCGGAGCGTGAGATCCGGCCCCATGCGCCCAACGAGGCGAAAGGAAGGAGATTCGATGGTTTCCCCGCATTCCCAGTTGAAGAAGGTCACGCAGCGCGTGATCGAGCGCAGCAAGCCGACGCGCGAAGCCTATCTGGCGCGTATCGCCGCCGCGCAGGGCCAGTTCCCGGCGCGCGGCGCGCTCTCGTGCGCGAACCTCGCGCACGGTTTCGCCGGTCTCGAGGGCCGCGACAAGATCGCGATCAAGACGATTCGCGAGCCGAATATCGGCATCGTCTCGGCATACAACGAGATGCTCTCGGCCCACGCGCCCTACAAGAACTATCCGGATCTCATCAAGGAAGCCGCCCGCGAAAACGGCGGCGTCGCGCAGTTCGCGGGTGGTGTGCCCGCCATGTGCGATGGCGTCACGCAGGGCAATGCCGGCATGGAGCTGTCGCTCTTTTCGCGCGAAGTCATCGCGATGAGCACGGCCGTCGCGCTCACGCACAACATGTTCGACGCCGCGCTGTGCCTCGGCATCTGCGACAAGATCGTGCCGGGTCTCATGATCGGCGCGCTGCAGTTCGGTCATCTGCCGACGATCTTCGTGCCGGCCGGTCCGATGACGAGCGGTCTGTCGAACGACGAAAAGGCCAAGGTGCGCCAGCAGTTCGCGACCGGTCAATGCGGCCGCGACGCGCTGCTCGAATCCGAGGCCGCCGCCTATCACAGCCACGGCACCTGCACGTTCTACGGCACCGCCAACAGCAATCAGATGCTCATGGAAGTGATGGGCCTGCATTTGCCGGGTTCCGCGTTCATCCATCCGTACACGCCGCTGCGCGATGCGCTCACGGCCGCCGCCGCGCGCCGCGTGCTCGATCTCACGGTCGAGCGCGGGCACTACACGCCGATCGGCCATGTGGTCGACGAGCGCGCCATCGTCAACGGCATCGTCGCGCTGCTCGCGACGGGCGGCTCCACGAATCACACGATGCACCTTGTCGCGATGGCACGTGCCGCGGGCATCATCATCGATTGGGACGACTTCGATGCGCTCTCGGCGGCCGTGCCGCTGCTCGCGCGCGTCTATCCGAACGGCAAGGCCGACGTGAACCATTTCCACGCGGCGGGCGGGATTGCGTTCCTCGTGCGCGAACTGCTCGACGGCGGGCTGCTGCACGAAGACGTCAAGACCGTTGCGGGCGAAGGGCTGCGTCACTACACGAAAGAGCCGAAGCTCATCGACGGCAAGCTCGTTTGGGTCGATGCCGTGGAGAACAGCGCCGACGCCGCCGTATTGCGTCCGCTCGCCGAGCCGTTCCAGCCGGACGGCGGCCTGCGGCTCATGCAGGGGCGTCTCGGGCGCGGCGTGATCAAGGTTTCGGCGGTTGCGCCGGAGCGCCGCAAGGTGCGCGCTCCCGCGATCGTGTTCGATTCGCAGGAAGCCGTGCAGGAAGCGTTCGATCGCGGCGAGCTCGAACGCGATTTCGTGGCCGTCGTGCGCTTCCAGGGCGCGCGCGCCAACGGCATGCCCGAACTGCACCGTCTTACGCCGCTGCTCGGCGTCCTGCAGGACAAGGGCTTCCACGTCGCGCTGGTGACGGACGGACGTATGTCGGGTGCATCGGGTAAAGTACCGGCCGTGATCCACGTGTCGCCGGAAACGCTGCTGCACGGTCCGATCGGCAAGGTGCGCGACGGCGACATGGTCGTCATCGACACGCACGAGGGCGTACTCGACGTCGAAGTTGACGACACGGAATGGAACGTGCGCCCGGTGGCGCAACCGGCCCATCAGGAAAGCAATGAAGTCGGCTTCGGCCGCGAGCTGTTCGGCGTGTTCCGCGCCGCGGCGGCGCCGGCGGAGCTCGGCGCATCGGTATTCGGTCCGCTCGTGGGCGAAGCGGCTGGCGCGACGGCGCCGGTCCACGCCCGCGCCCCCGCAACCCAACATCAAGGAGCATGAACATGGCAGACAAGTCGGTAGCCGACATCGTTCGTCTCGGTCCGGTGATTCCGGTTCTCGCATTCGATACCCCCGAGCAGGGCGAGCAGGTCTCGCGTGCGTTGCATGCGGGCGGCGTCAAGGTCCTCGAAATCACGCTGCGCACGGCGGCCGGTCTCGAAGCGATCAAGCGCGCGGCGCAGATCGCGCCCGATGTCGTCGTCGGCGTCGGCACGATCACGAAGCCCGAGCACTGCGCGCTCGCGAAACAGGCTGGCGCGCAGTTCGGCGTGTCGCCGGGCCTCACGCGCGAGATCCACGACGCAGCAGTCGATGCGGGGCTGCCGCTGCTGCCGGGCGTCATGACGCCGTCGGACATCATCGCGGCCATGGAACTCGGCTACGAGATCGTCAAGTTCTTCCCGGCCGTGCCGGCGGGCGGCATGCCGATGCTGAGCGCGTTCCACGGTCCGTTCCCGACGCTCAAGTTCTGCCCGACGGGCGGCATCACGCCCGAGACGGCGCCGAACTTCCTCGCGCTGCCGAATGTGGTCTGCGTGGGCGGTTCGTGGCTCACGCCGAAGGCCGCGCTTGCCGCGAAGGATTGGGCCGAAGTCACGCGTCTTGCGCGCGCGGCCAGCGAGCTGTCGCGCCCGGTGCGCTGACGCGGTAAGCAAACCGTTGCAGCAAAAAGGCCGTGCAAGGTTTGCGCCTTGCGCGGCCTTTTTGCGCACGCCGCGCGTAAAGCCGCTATAACCTTGCAATATGCCCATCCGGTTGATGGATTGAAATGGAACCCCAGTAGGGAGCAGTAGATGATTCTGATTGCAATGGGCGTGTCGGGCGCGGGCAAGACGCGTATCGGCGAGTTGCTGGCCGAGCGCCTGCACTGCAGCTTCACCGACGGCGACGCGTTTCACAGCGCCGCCAACAAGCAAAAGATGCACGACGGCGTCCCTCTCACCGACGATGACCGCAGGCCGTGGCTGCGCACGATCCGCGCGGCCATCGAGGAGAAACAGCGCGCGCACGAGACCGCGGTGTTCACGTGCTCGTCACTCAAGCGCGCGTATCGCGACATCTTGCGCGGCACCGATCGCGACGTGTGCTTTGTCTATCTGCAGGGTTCGTTCGAAGTGCTGCACGATCGGCTTGCATCGCGCACCGGCCATTTCTTCGATCCGTCGCTGCTGCAAAGCCAGCTCGATACGCTTGAGGAGCCGGGCCCCGATGAGGCGATCGTCGTGAGCATCGAGCTCACGCCCGAGCAGATCGTCGACGCGGTGATGAAGCAGCTCGAAGAGCGCCGCAAGGCGTAATCGGGCTACGCGGAACGCTCAAAACAAAACCCCCACCTTCCGCAGAAGGTGGGGGTTTTGATCATGTACTCCGAACCGCTTGCTGACGCGATTACGCGATGCGCTTGGCGAGCTCCACAGCCTTGCCGATATACGAAGCCGGCGTCATCTCGAGCAGACGCTTTTTCGCGTCTTCCGGAATCGCCAGACCCGACACGAACGTCTGCAGTGCTTCACGCGTGATGCCCTTGCCGCGCGTGAGTTCCTTCAGTTGTTCATACGGATTCTCGATGCCGTAACGGCGCATCACGGTTTGCACGGGCTCGGCCAGCACTTCCCACGTTGCGTCGAGGTCTTCGTTCAGACGCTGCGGATTCACTTCGAGCTTGTCGAGACCGCGGATCAGCGCGTCGTAGGAGAGCAGCGAGTAGCCGAACGCGACGCCGATGTTGCGCAGCACCGTCGAGTCGGTCAGGTCGCGCTGCCAGCGCGAGATCGGCAGTTTGTCGGCGAGGTGGCGCAGCGTCGCGTTCGCGAGGCCGAGGTTGCCTTCCGAGTTTTCGAAGTCGATCGGGTTGACCTTGTGCGGCATCGTCGACGAACCGATTTCGCCGGCCTTCAACTTCTGCTTGAAGTAGCCGAACGAGATGTAGCCCCACACGTCGCGGTCGAGGTCGAGCAGGATCGTGTTCGCGCGCGCGACGGCGTCGAACAGTTCGGCCATGTAGTCGTGCGGTTCGATCTGGATCGTGTACGGATTGAACGTGAGCTTCAGACGCTTTTCGACGACTTCCTTCGAGAACGCTTCCCAGTCGAATTCCGGATACGCCGACAGGTGTGCATTGAAGTTGCCGACCGCGCCGTTCATCTTGCCGAGCAGTTCGACCTTCTCGATGCGCACGATCGCGCGCGCCAGACGCGCGGCGACGTTGGCGATTTCCTTGCCGAGCGTCGTCGGGCTGGCGGGCTGGCCGTGCGTGCGCGAGAGCATCGGCTGTTCGGCCTGCGCGTGCGCGAGCTTCACGAGACGTTCATAGACCGAGCGCAGCGCCGGCAGAATCACGTGCTCGCGCGCGCCGGCGAGCATCAGGCCGTGCGACGTGTTGTTGATGTCTTCCGAGGTGCAGGCGAAGTGGATGAACTCGCTGGCACGCTCCAGTTCCGGCTGACCCTTCACCGATTCCTTGAGCCAGTATTCGACGGCCTTCACGTCGTGGTTCGTCACGCGCTCGATGTCCTTGATGCGCGCGGCGTCGTGCGCCGTGAAGTTCTCGGCGAGCGCGAGCAGAAACTGCTCGGACGCCTGCGAGAAGCGCGGCACTTCCGCGAACCCGGCCTGCGAGAGCGCGATCAGCCAGTGGATTTCGACGGTCACGCGGTTGCGCATGAACGCGGCTTCCGAGAGCCAGTCGCGCAGGGCTTCGGTCTTCGAGGCGTAGCGGCCGTCGAGCGGGGAGAGCGCGTTGAGCGCGAAGAGGGTATCGGGACGGGTGTCGGACATGATGGGGACGTAACGATGGATTTACGATCGCGCTGGGTCGATCGATTCGGCCTGGTAAGACGGAGGGGATCGCGCATTTTATCACTTCGGCGCTAACGGCTCCCGGGCCGGCACCGTATCGCCGCGATACCCGCCCGGCCTAGAATGCGGACTTCACATCACCGAACCGGCAATCCGCATGGAACTCAAATGGCTCGAAGATTTCGTTTCGCTTGCAGAGACGCATAGTTTCAGCCGCTCCGCCGAGATGCGGCACGTCACGCAGCCGGCGTTCTCGCGCCGCATCCAGGCGCTCGAAGCGTGGCTCGGTACCGATCTGATCGATCGTTCGGTCTATCCGACGCGCCTGACTGCCGCGGGCCAGGTCTTCTACGAGCAGGCGCTCACGATGCTGTCGCAGTTTCACGAGGCGCGCACGCTGCTGCGCGGCCACACGGCAACGCCCGCCGCGACGATCGAATTCGCCGTGCCGCACACGCTGTCGCTCACGTATTTCCCGCGCTGGCTGCAGCGCATCGAGTCGAAACTCGGCCGCATCCACACGCGTCTGCGCGCGCTGAATGTGCACGACGCGGTGCTCTCGCTCGTGGAGGGCGGCTGCGATCTCGTGATGGGCTATCACCATCCGAGCCACCCCGTGACGCTCGATCCCGCGCGTTACGACACGCTTACGCTCGGCATCGAACCGATCAGCCCGTACTCCGCGCCGCAGCGTGTGGGGCGCCCGCGCTACACGCTGCCCGGCACGCCCGAAGCACCGACGCCGTACCTCTCGTACACGCCGAACGCCTATCTCGGCCGCATGACGGAAGTGATCATCGGCAATTCGCCGACGCGACTGTACCTGGATCGCGTCTACGAGACCGACATGGCAGAAGGGTTGAAGGCGATGGCGCTCGCGGGCCACGGCATCGCGTTTTTGCCTCACAGCGCGGTGGAAGACGTGATGGCCGCGGGCGATCTGATTCGCCTCGATCGCGCGACGCGCGGCACGCCCGCGGGACAGTTCACGCTCGAGATGGAAATCCGCCTCTATCGCGACAAGCTCGCGGTGCCGGGCGACGACGCGCGCCGCGCGCTCGTTGCCGGAGTGTGGAATGCTGTGAGCGAGGAACTGGCGCGCAACGGCACGCGAAATGCGGCCAACGCGTCGACACCGTAACGCCTGCATGTGACGCTCTTCCTGTCGGCCCCGGAGCGTCCATCCCACGTTATGCAAAAAACGCATAATGGGATGAACAAACGGCATTGGATTTCATGTGGGTGTTTTCTCAAAATGGCAGCACTTCTTCGATCGATGGAGCGTTCATGTCATCCCAACAGCAGTCCACAGCGAATTCATCGGTGCCCTCCTATCTGCAGGCGGACAATCTCGGCCCTTGGGGCAACTATCTTCGTCAGGTCGATCGCGTCGCGCCGTATCTCGGCTCGCTGTCGCGCTGGCTTGAAACGCTTAAGCGTCCGAAGCGTATTCTGATCGTCGACGTGCCCATCGAACTCGATAACGGCACCGTCGCGCACTTCGAAGGCTATCGCGTGCAGCACAACGTGTCGCGCGGTCCGGGCAAAGGCGGCGTGCGTTATCACCAGGACGTTACGTTGTCCGAAGTGATGGCGCTGTCCGCATGGATGTCCGTGAAGAACGCGGCTGTCAACGTGCCGTATGGCGGTGCGAAGGGCGGTATCCGCGTCGATCCGCGCACGCTGTCGCGTGGCGAGCTCGAGCGCGTGACGCGTCGCTACACCAGCGAAATCGGCATCATCATCGGACCGAACACCGATATTCCCGCGCCGGACGTCAACACGAACGAGCAGATCATGGCGTGGATGATGGACACGTATTCGATGAACCAGGGCCAGACGGCCACGGGCGTCGTGACCGGCAAGCCGATCACGCTCGGCGGTTCGCTCGGCCGTCGCGAAGCGACGGGGCGCGGCGTGTTCGTCGTCGGCTGTGAAGCGGCGCGGCGCACGGGACTGTCGATCGAAGGCGCACGCATCGCCGTGCAGGGCTTCGGCAACGTGGGCGGTATCGCGGCGCGTCTGTATCAGGAAGCCGGCGCGCGCGTCGTGGCGGTGCAGGACCATACGGGCTCGCTGTACAAGTCGAGCGGCATCGATGCAGTTGCACTGCTCGCTCACGTCGCGAGAACGGGTGGCGTGGCAGGCTTCGACGGCGCCGATGTCCTCTCGAACGACGAGTTCTGGACCATCGAAACCGACATTCTGATTCCGGCCGCGCTGGAAAACCAGATCACCGAGAAGAACGCTGCGAAGATCCGCACGAAGATCATCGTGGAAGGCGCGAACGGCCCGACCACGACGGCAGCCGACGACATCCTGCACGACAAGGGCATCCTCGTGATCCCCGACGTCGTCGCGAACGCGGGCGGCGTGACGGTTTCGTATTTCGAATGGGTGCAGGATTTCTCGAGCTTCTTCTGGACCGAAGGCGAAATCAACGAGCGGCTCGAGCGCGTCATGCGTGAGGCGTTCACGGCGGTCTGGCAGGTGTCGAGCGAACAGAGCGTATCGATGCGTACGGCAGCGTTCATCGTCGCGTGTAAGCGGATTCTGATGGCGCGCGAACTGCGCGGTCTGTACCCCTGATCGATGTACGGCGGGTGCTTTGCTGCACCCGTCTGAAGAATCAACGGCCGAGCCAAAAGCGGAGCCACCAGGAAAGCAGCAAGCAAAGCCACGAGCAAAGCTAAAAGCGGAGCAGCAAGCGGGAGCGGACGGGACCTTGGCGGGGCCGTCCGCTTTTGCACGTCTGGGCTCCGGATATTGGCGCAGCGTGACGCGACCGCCTGCGGGATGGTACTGTCTCACGGGCGCTGGCCATTTCACGCACTCGCGGCGGTGCCTGGCGTCGTGAACGGATCTCCGGAGAAGGTCGCAACATGATTTCCATAAAAAACGTTTCGAAGTGGTTCGGCCAGTTTCAGGTCTTGAGCGACTGCACGACTGAAGTGAAGAAGGGCGAGGTTGTGGTCGTCTGCGGGCCGTCGGGCTCGGGCAAGTCCACGCTCATCAAGACCGTCAACGGACTGGAGCCGTTCCAGCAGGGCGAGATCCTCGTGAACGGGGAGAGCGTCGGCGACAAGAAGACCAACCTGTCGAAGCTGCGCTCGAAGGTGGGCATGGTGTTCCAGCACTTCGAACTGTTCCCGCATCTCTCGATCACCGAAAACCTGACGCTCGCGCAGATCAAGGTGCTCGGCCGCAGCAAGGACGAGGCCGCCGACAAGGGGCTGAAACTGCTCGACCGCGTAGGCCTGCGCGCCCACGCCGATAAATTTCCCGGTCAGCTTTCAGGCGGCCAACAGCAGCGCGTGGCGATTGCGCGCGCGCTGTCGATGGACCCGATCGCGATGTTGTTCGACGAGCCGACCTCGGCGCTCGACCCCGAGATGATCAACGAGGTCCTCGACGTGATGGTCGAACTCGCGCAGGAAGGCATGACGATGATGTGCGTGACCCACGAAATGGGCTTCGCGAAGAAGGTCGCGCACCGCGTGATCTTCATGGACCACGGCGTGATCGTCGAGGACGATCGCAAGGAAGATTTCTTCGCGAATCCGAAGTCGGACCGGGCGAAGGATTTCCTCGCGAAGATTCTGCACTGAGGGCGCGGATAGCGGGCCGCCCGGACCGCTTACTCGCCCCAGATCTGCTGCGGCGCGATGCGCTCCATCCCCGCAGCCGGAGCGCCCGGCGCGCTCGCCGAGGCGTCCGTCGCCGGATTGTTCAGCTTGTCGAGCACCTTCTGCGGGACCGGTACGTTGGTCTGCGCGATCACGTCGCCGTGCTGGAACATCAGCAGGTCGCCGGGGGCGAAGCGGGTCCAGACTTCGTTGTCGGTGAGCGGCGCCGTCGCGATCACGGCGACGCGATCTTCCGGCGTCGTGTAGTTCGAGAAATCGACAGTGACGTCGGCATCGACGAGATGCGCGGTCGAGAACGGCCAGCGGCGCACGAGATAGTAGAGGCGCGTCGAGCAGTGGGCGAACAGCGCCTGCCCGTTCGACATCAGGAAATTGAACACGCCGTATTGCGTGATCTCGCGCGTGAGCGCCTCGAGCGTCGCGAACAGTTCGGGCAGCGGCGGCTGGGCGCCCGGAAACGCCTCGCGCAGCCCTTGCAGCAGCGCGCAGAATGCGCGTTCGCTGTCGGTCGTGCCGACCGGGTGATAGAAACCCGACATCGTCGGATCGTAGTCCTGCAGGTCGCCGTTGTGCGCGAAGATCCAGTGGCGGCCCCACAGTTCACGCTGAAACGGGTGGCAGTTCTCGAGCAGGATGTGTCCCTGCGTGGCCTTGCGGATATGTGCGATCGTGTTGCGCGACTTGATCGGATAGCGCTTGACCATCTCGGCGATCGGCGAGCGCGCGGACGCCTCGTTGTCGATGAAGAGGCGACAGGCCTTGTCCTCGAAGAACGCGATCCCCCAGCCGTCGGCATGGTGATCGGTGACGCCGCCGCGCGCGGCGAATCCGGTGAAGGAGAACGTGACGTCCGTCGGCGCGGCGCAGTTCATTCCGAGAAGTTGGCACATGATTCAAGCGTGATGCGGTACGGCGGGAGTGCCCGCGTGACGGTCCGCGGTCATGCCACGGTTGTTCCCGACGAGCCGGTACAATGATGATTTCCAAGCATATCACCGGCCTGCGCACCGCCAGGATGAACGGGATGAAATTTCATCCCCTCGCGGCGTGCGCGGCAACCCGATCGCCATGAACGCATCTTCTTCGACGAGTCTCACGCTCACCCGCCCCGACGACTGGCACCTGCACGTACGCGACGGCGCCATGCTCGCGGCGGTGCTGCCGCACACCGCACGCCAGTTCGGCCGCGCGATCATCATGCCGAACCTGAAGCCGCCGGTCACGACGACCGGGCAGGCCGCCGCCTATCGCGAGCGCATTCTTGCGGCGCTGCCGGCGGGCATGAAGTTCGAGCCGCTGATGACGCTGTATCTGACCGACAACACGCCGGCCGACGAAATTCGCCGCGCGCGCGAAACGGGCTTCGTGCATGGCGTGAAGCTCTATCCGGCCGGCGCCACGACGAACTCGGACGCGGGCGTGACGGACATCTACAAGTGCGCGAAGACGCTCGAGGCGATGCAGGAAGTCGGCATGCCGCTGCTCGTGCACGGCGAGGTGACGAACGCCGACATCGATCTGTTCGACCGCGAGAAGGTCTTCATCGACCGCGTGCTCGCGCCGCTGCGCCGCGATTTTCCGGCGCTGAAAGTGGTGTTCGAACACATCACGACGAAGGACGCCGTCGATTACATCCGCGCCGATAACGCCGCTCCCGGTCTGCTCGGCGCGACGATCACCGCGCATCACCTGCTGTACAACCGCAACGCGATCTTCCAGGGCGGGATTCGTCCGCACTACTACTGCCTGCCGGTGCTCAAGCGCGAGACGCATCGCGTGGCGCTGGTCGACGCGGCGACGTCGGGCGACGCGCGCTTCTTCCTCGGTACGGATAGCGCGCCGCATCCGAAGGGTTTGAAGGAGCACGCGTGCGGTTGTGCGGGCTGCTACACGGCGCTGCACGCGCTGGAGCTGTACGCCGAAGCGTTCGATAACGCAGGTGCGCTCGACAAGCTCGAAGGTTTCGCGAGCTTCCACGGCGCCGATTTCTACGGCCTGCCGCGCAACGCGGAAAAGGTGACGCTGCGTCGCGAGACGTGGACGCTGCCGGCCGAAGTGACGGCGGGCGACACGCCCGTTGTGCCGCTGCGCGGCGGCGAGTCGATCGGCTGGAAACTGGCCGCTTCGTGATCGCAGGGGAGCGGGCGGGCGCTGCGGCTGGATTTGCCGACATCGACTGGACGCGCCCCTGGTTCGCCCAGCACGCGAGGCGTGGTCAGCGCTGGCAGCAAGCCGCGCTCGCAAGCTACGGACACTATCTGGCCGAATTGAACGCTGACGCGCGTGCGTCGGCGCAGTACACCGGGCGTGGGCAACCGCTCGCGTTCATCGCGCAGGACGATCTGCCCGAGGGCGCGGCCTACGAGGCGCATATTGCCGCGACGGGCTGCGTGCCCACGCGCCACAACCTCCACGACTTCTTCAACGCGCTGGCCTGGTTCGCGTTCCCGCGCATCAAGGCGACGCTGAACGCGCGCCAGGCGGCGGCGCTCGACGTGCTGGGCGTCGGCCCGACGCGCGGCGGCGTGCGCGACGCACTCACGCTCTTCGACGAAAACTCGGTGCTGTACGTCTGCGCCGATGCGACGCTCGCGGCGGCGCTGCGCGGCTTCGACTGGCATGCGCTGTTCCTTGCGGGCCGCTCGCTTTGGGATACGCGCTGCGAAGTGCGCGTGTTCGGCCATGCACTGCTCGAAAAGCTGATCGCGCCGTACGCGGCGTGCACGGCGCACGCGTGGATCGTCGACGCGCCGGCCGACTATTTCGCATGGCCGCGTGCACAACGCGATACGTGGCTCGATGAAGTGGTGAGCGCGGCGCTCGCCGCAGACGCGAACCTGAGCGGCCGCAGTTTTGCACCGCTGCCCGTGCTCGGCATCCCGGGCTGGTGGCCGCAGAACGAAGACGCGGCGTTCTACGACGACACTTCCGTGTTCCGGCCGGGGCGTCGTTCGCGCTAATCGCGGCGCGATGCGCCGGCCGTGCTAACATCCGCGGTTCGCAAAGCAGGCCAGGCAGTCGCGGCTTTGGCGGTTTCGGCAGTATCGGGACCGGCGAGGGCGAGGAAAGTCCGGACTCCACAGGGCAGGGTGATGGCTAACGGCCATCCGTGGCGACACGCGGAACAGGGCAACAGAGAACAGACCGCCGATGGCCCGGCTTCGGCCGGG
>Ga0131853_10011915_pt1 | contig 15913 bp, 9 predicted proteins | sample TergutLab28metaG_FD_92764 | JGI IMG/M metagenome (GOLD analysis project Ga0131853, IMG submission 92764) | Labiotermes labralis P1 segment gut microbial communities from Petit-Saut dam, French Guiana - Lab288 P1 (version 2) (version 2) | ecosystem: Host-associated > Arthropoda: Insects >...
TTGTGTATCTCATTTACTAGTCTGTGGCCTTGGTGGGTGGTAGAATGTTTCTCTCGGAAGCCGAACTGGTGATTCGGGAGCGCGTCGTTTAAGTCAGTGAAGGCGCGAAGGCGGTTGAGGAAACGCTTTTCAAATATTTTGGACAGCAGGGGTAGGAGGCTAATTGGTCTATAGGAGGTGAAGTCTTGAGGAGGCTTTCCAGGCTGAATCGACTCCAAGGCCATAGCGCGGTCGGAAGAACCTTCCGGTCAGTTACTGCTACCACAGTTTCAAAGAATGTTCAATAAATTAATATGAAAAGTCAATTAAAAATTCCAATGACACCATCTGGAATCGAACCCGCGACCTTCCGGCTTGTAACGCAGTGCCTCAACCAACTACGCCACCGTTTGCCTCATTACTACTACTACTACTACTACTACTACTACTACTACTACTACAGGCAAAGTTCGCCCTATAACAGGCCATGAAGGCCCAAAGAGGGAGTAAAGGTACAGCTATACTCCTTCTTTAACCTCGGTGCCAGATTGGGGTGGTCAACGCCACACACTGGTCGCTTTATTCCCGGTAGACAGACCCAGTAACCATTGTGTCGGAGGGTGAATGGGCCCCGGACGGGTGTGGAAAATCTCGTCCCCACGGGGATTCGATCCCCAGACCGTCCAGCTCGTAACGTGTCGCTATACCGACTGAGCTATCCCGGGCCAAATTATTATTATTATTATTATTATTATTGTGCTTGTTAATTTGTTGTTTGTTACTTGCGTATTTTTTGTTCCATGCTGTCTATGTCACTGGTCTTATGACTGTTGTGTCAGCACATTAATAACAAAGAAATGAAGTGAATTATTATTCAGTTCTTAATCATTAACGTGCTAAAATAACAGCCAAAAGGCCAGTTACAGAAAGAGCACAACAGCATAAGGAACATGCATAAAATAGCAAAGTTCTAGAATCTACAAATGACAATGATTATGATTATGATGACGACGACGATGATGATGATGATGACAATAATGTTCACAGTTGCCAACAGTAATATACGTCGTCTCCCTTAGACGTCGATCGTACGGCCATCTACAATAGTACAGTACACTAAAGCACTTGCTAATTCGCACGACACTGTCGGATTACAAATGTATTTTACCCAAGTATGGCATGGACAGTACACAATTTGTAAGACTGGAAGTGGGTGCAGTAGGAAACTGGTGGCTTGAAGTTTGCTGGAGGTCTATACTGGACTAACCGACTGTCAAACTAAAACCAAGGTGGAAGAGCACCACATCCGCGTCTTTCCCAGCCATCTGTACACGACAAAACACAGCATCGCCCTGGACCACTGCCACTCGGGCATCCAGACGCGTGGACAGTCAAATCAGGAGACACATTCAGCGTTTGAGCAAGTCATGAAAGTCGCTCTTGTAACACCCATAACAAGCGAAGAAAACCTCCTTCGAAAGATACTTCATGAAAGTTCCACTCACCCCGCCCTTTAATCCGCCCTTTCCAGCGCAACCTTTCTTCTCTGACTCCCATCCCAATCGACCTTTCTTACTTCCAATCTTTTTCATTTCTTCCGCTTCCCCCCACCTTCCCCGACAACTTACCTCCTTCTTACCTATTCCCTTTAAAATTTCTTTCGTTATTCTTTTTTTCCTCTCATTCCTTCCATCCTCTTACACATCCATTTTCTACCCTCGCTGTCCATATGTCCCTACTTTCCTCACTTCCTCCCTCTTCCCTTACAATTTATTTTCGTCCGTTATCCCACCCACATTTCCTCATACATTAGCTTTTCTACCGGCGCGTTCAAAAAGCAACTCCCGAGAAGCGAATATTCGCTTCATCACATCTGTCCGTCCTCAAGCTACAACTCCGCTCTTGCTGTATGGATTTTAGTAAAGTTTTCTATTGACGATGTTCTTTTTACTAAAATCTGTCACGAAAAATCTACTTCAGTTCAAAATCAAACAAAAATAAAACATTTCGTACGAATGCCTACGTAAATTTATATCTCGCTAGATTTTTCTTGGGTTCAGAAAAGTACGACAAACAAGTCATAGAAAAAAATCAGAACACAAATGTCAGGCCAGAGACGATTTTCAGACAATCTTATCGTTTACGAGATAATTATACAAAAATACAGCACAGCCCGACATGTCAAAAATGATTAAAAAAAAAATACATGGCGCAAAAAAATATTAGTTTTGTATTATGAGTAATTAAAGAAAATAGTCATAATAATTAATAGTTATCGTTTTATACATTATTATAATAACACAATATTGCGCCACATACAGTAGATGAAATTTGTGGTGGTGACGTAAGAATCCGGCGACGTATTAGTCGTGTTGTTTTGTCACATTCCTATGCAGTTATCGACTTCTTCTTGCGATAAGAAACACGTGTAATCGCATTATATCATACTTAAAAGGTACAGCAGTCCCATTACAGGCCTGGACAGGTCCAGAGGGTTCTAGGAAGTTAAGGTTTCCAGATTTCGTGACAACTGCACAGAATGGTGGTAAGGTTGTCAGCCTTACACACCGGCCACCTTTACCCCCAGGAAATACTCCTGGTACTCATTTCTGTTAGAGGCTGAGTCGACCCCAGGGCCATAATGCGATCGGAAGGATTTTATATCAATGAAAAATCCAATGACACCAGCTGGGATCGAACCAGCGACCTTCCGATTTGTAGCACAGCACATTATATCATACTTACTGTTTATAATTAGTATTTATGAACATGAAATTTGGTGCGCAGACAAATGAACACGCGTACAAAATGTATATGAAGAATTGTCTGCAAGTCAGAAACATATATTTCGATGGACTGAAAATCTGGGGTTACGTATGACCGATACATTCATCATACACGTACAGCAGATATATCAATAATAAAGGCAGGCATACAAATGGTGAGTTCCTCAAATAAACATAACAACACAAACTAATTATACACAGTAATAACACTATACACCGAACTGTGAACGATAAAAATTTGTGACCGCAGTGTTATGACTATTTAACAAGAGTCCTGGATGTAACTAAGCGAACGCGCCTCAATGTCATGTTACTGCCTATGTAAATTACACCGTATCCTGCTGTGGGAACGCGTCCCGTTTAAGAACACCGGTTTTCATGAATCCCTCGCAGCTACGCTTCCAGCCCACTCTTTCCTATATTACGTACCGCTCTCCCCGCTCACTTCACTTCTACCCTGACAAAAGAGTCAGCACGTTCCCCCTCAACGCTGGTGCCATCTACCACATTACATGCAGTCACAACCAGACCGTAACCTTCATATTCAAACAGTATACGTGTGTAACCACAAATTTTCATACATAACGTAGTATACAGATCTTTCTTTCATTCTTTCTTAAGCTGACCACTTTCCGCCCACTCTTTGTAGGTGCAGGCGGTTATTGTAGCACCTGATCACACTCAATGACACACACACACACACACTAGGTAGGACTCCTCTGGACGAGGGATACGATATATCTAGGCACCGAATATCATATGCTTAGTCGCAACAATTTATTAGCCATCGCCATCTCATTCATAGCTAAAGAACATTTTTGTGCGTGGGCAGGGTAGGTCAGTCGGTATAGCGACTGACTAAGGGCTGGACGGTCCGGGATCGAATCCCGGTGGGGACGAGATTTTCCGCCCGTCCAGACCGACCCTGGGGCCCATCCAGCCTCCTGTACAATGGGTACCGGGTCTTTCCCGGGGGTAGAGGCAGCAGGGGCGTGGGGCTGACCCCCCACCCCCATCTAGTACCGAGGTCCTAGAAAGAGAACAGCTATACCTCTACTCACCCTGAGGGCCTTCGTGGCCTATAAAAAGGGTGAAAACTACCTACGTTTTTGCGCGGCTGCTAGTTTTATTTTGGATTCTAAGAAAACATGATCGAATTAAAAGCCGCACAGTTTTCGAGCATCTATTATCATATGCAATATCAATCCTCTAAATCAGACTAGCAATAAGTGGCACTAGTGTCACTCCCACCCACCTCGGGCGCTTGTGCGTCCGCGATGTTGTTTCTACTGGCCGTCGAAAATTAAACAGTACGGCGATCGGGTGGCCTCTAATGGCACAATTCCAAATGTCTTGAAAACCTGGTAATTGGTTCTAATCTTAAAAAAGGATACGCAAACAACACAATGCTATCGTGAGCCTACTTTCTTTCCCTAATAAGAAAAGAAGGATAAAACAAACAGGAAAGCCGACAGAAATAAATAATTTGCAATACAAAGGTGTCCTACACGTCGCCTTACCGAGATCACACGTTCCAGGAAGACCTTACTTTACCAACAGCCAGCAGGAACTGAAGTGAGGAGCTACAGAAATGGTTCGAATTGTTGCCAATGTGTACAGTGCACATTTCACATCTCGTAAGCACTGACTCGCAAATTGCTACACAAAGAGAAGTATTTCACTCTCTCGGTAAAGCAACTTTGAGGTCACCTGTAGACTACATTCAGAATACAGCCAGCTGCTATTTCAAACGGAAATTTATGAACACATCTATTCAGAAAACAATTTCTGGGCACGAGGATGAATTTTATCTATAAAAACAAAAAAAAACTGACGTCAATATAAAAACAGTTCACTTCAATACCAAATACACAAATGTTGTAGTCTACAGTGCAATATACAACACACGAAAAAAGAACTTAGTAACCAGTCCCACTCGCTGTAAACGGGTTCCTTAAGCCAGCTGACGAGCATAAATTCACAGCAGTAATTTACATTAAGACTGTGCTTGCTTCTCTTATTTTGTGTGTCCTGCTTACGGTGGGAATGTACTGAATGCATACAGTGGAGCTCGTGTTCACCTGTCAGTCCGTCCCTACCTCCATCCAGGCTCGTGTTTCAACTCAGGAACCGCTGGACGGACTTTGATCAAATCTGACGTTCCGGGACCTAACATACGAGTGCACGGCTACTGTCGCAATGATCGACGTCACAGAAGAAGGTTTTTAATAATGACGTGTTTAGTACCTAATGCATGTGGCAACTACGCACTCCGGTACGGACAGCACGCAGGGCCGATTCAAGGCTACCGCAATTGCGGGGGGGGGACCACTCCATTTTAGGGAGGGGGGGCGGGCGATAAGCCCACCACTGAAGAATCGGGTTTCTAAAAGTCTGGTACCTTAGAATTTTATGTAAAATAGTTCCCACTGAACTTCTTACAGAAAATGTATTTGAATAAATATCAATTATATCGAATATGCGTTAATGAAATGCTGTAAATGCCATTATCGAACAAGCGACATATGTTTCGCGGGTGAAGGTCGGCTGTGAGCACTGGGCATGTGGTAACTTAGAGGCTAATATTTCACAAAGAGAACTAAGTTTTGTACTGTATCGCAAATCGTGTTACATACAATTAACACCATTTGCACATTCGCAATCACTGTACAATGCATTTCACTGGATAGCACGGGATCATTAGTTCTTCACGCTGTACTATGGCACGGGACAATTCATAGGCTGAAGTGGTTGCGTGTCAATTTGTGATTTTCTACATTCACGGCCAATCGCCTCTTATACACCGACCGCCAAATCTTGTTCTGCAGAGGCCCTCAAAATCTTGTTTTGCCATTAATATACATGAAGTAAAGAACACACTAATAACGTTCAAGACGGTATGCTATCAAAATTAACATATTTATGGAAACTAAAAGAGCCAGAGGGCGTGGAAAGACGGAGAAATCGATGGCAAGATCAGTTTTTAAGCTTTTCAGCCATCAGAATGGGACTGTAGCACCCAATCCCTCAGTTGAAAAACGATGGATGTATACAACTTTCTCTTTCGTCAACCGTACAGGCCAAATAAGGAAATGCACTACAGAATTTAGTTTTAAAACGCACAGATCATAGCACTCTCCCATGTAATGCTATTAAAATTCTGACATCATAAACCCCATACTAAAAACGTTTATAAAGCTTTAAATTGATGGTAAATGGTGTTTCGCCATGGCGAGTAAGACCACAACTTTTCAAGTCTTGCTTACATATATGTGTGTGTAGGGCATATACATAAACACACACACACTCGACTTCTTTCTACGACTTTCCTCGATTTTCAACAAGCAGGAACTTCTTCGTCCAGGCATTCCTGAAGCATATTCAACACTACTAACTCACGACTCACCTACCAAATGCGAACAAGAAATGCAGGAGAGGTTAAACAAGCAAGCAAGCAGAGATCAGCATGCATTAACGAATGCTTGTGATACAAGATACGGTCAGCCGAATATGGTATAGAACTCGTAAACAATGACTGCATCACTACAAACAGTGCAGTGCGGCACAAACAAACACATGATATGGACGCCATTTACAGGCCTTAGCTCCTGAACTGAGCCATTTCAAATCGGCTCAAAGCGTCACACGCCACGTAAGACTGTCTTCACAGATTCACCGTTATCCAATCAAAACCTCGTATACATTCGGTAACCCCCAACGCATGCTACACTTCGCAGCCAACTTATCCTTTTTTATCATTTATTTATGAAGTATTTAAGAATCCCGTCAGTATTTCCGATTACATTCGGTCGAAAACTAAAGTAATTAGTCAATAATGAAGTGAAAAATGAGGCACGAAGCGATCGTAGCTTGATTTCAGATAACAAGTTATTTGCCTGGAAGGGCTTAAGAAAACGAAACGAAGTATCCGAGCCGATATTTGAACCCAAAACCACCACAACCCAAAGCAGCAAGCACCGTGACATACGCTGTTTAAGCCTTCTTGATACTCACACGCCCTCAATACGAGGTTCCTTCAAAATGAGATAAAACTTCCCAAGGTAAACACATCAAGTCACTCTCTCCCTTCACGTATATTAATCTTGACAAACAAATCGACAAGAGTAAAGTATATAAAACAATGCTCAAGTTACAAACAATAAAACTGTGTTTCCATATTGTTCAATTCGACGATGAGGTCGTTTTACGTTGCTTCATTTATAAAACCTTGCTTCAAGCAGGACAACGAAACGGCAGGACTGGTTACATGATCTGGAATGTCACAACTGTTATGGCTAAATATGGAAAGACGCGAAAAGTTAGGGCGTCCTTCTTTAGGCCATACGCGCATTTTCCTGGAACGCGTGATCGCAAGAAGGCCGATTTCAGGGCAGAGATTCGAACAGGGTATTTCCCAGATACGAAGCGAGAGTGCCGCGAATTGCACCTAATTACCCTGGCATACCTCGGAAGGTCGCTGGTTCGATCCCAGCTGGTGTCAATGGAATTTTTCATTCACATAAAAGCCTTCCGATCGCACTATGGCCCTGGGGTCGACTCAGCCTCTAACAGAAATGAGTACCAGGAGCATTTCCTGGGGGTAAAAGTGGCCGGTGCGTAAGGCTGACAACCTTACCAACTTCAAGTGCCGATTGTCTTAAAATCTGGGAGCCTCAACTTCCTGGAACACTCTGGGCCACTCCAGGCCTGTAACGGGAATGCTTTACCTTTTACCCTGGCATATCACGAGATGACACACTGAGATGCCACGTCAACGCAACAGAAATCTCAGGCTAGTAGCAGAGAAGCATAAACTTAGAACATTCGAAATAAAATCCAATCTCACAATTATCATAAATCTTGGGCACAGGCTTATGCTTACAACGAGTGAACTATCGTACTGTAGCAGTCACTAGGTGATGTTCTGCAGCAGTCAAAGCAGACGTCACAGCGTGCTTTATTCCTGACGTTCAGTTGCGTGCATTCTTGAAGACGGGTACGAAAGTGTTAATATTATTTACATGGGCCCTGAACTATAGAGACATGCCAAATTTCAATGAATTCTACTGCCCTACATCTGTAATCCAATCGTCAAGTTCCTTCCTGTTTACGAGGCGAAATTTATTGCTGATCGTCTACTTCAGGGGTACGCAAAATATAGTCGCGGGCAGAAGTGGCCAGCGGAAAAAAGTAACGTTTAAATTCTCTGCAGTAAGTTTACTTCCTATTGACTGGTACTTATTCAGGCATTTAACGTTCTTTGTGCACAGAAACTGACAGGGATGTGGAAGGAAGCGGTAGGTGTCTTTCTCAAAGTACTTCTGCAGCATCTGTCTAGATGCTGCAGAAATACACTGAGGTCGCCTGAATACAAGGCATAAGTGTTCGGTCTATGAAAAAAGAGTCATAATACGACTCTTCGGCCCTCTGAGTTACTTTCATTAGTTCACTTACGTGATCATCACACTTTGTCCCACTCTCCTTTCTGGAATAAAATGGTCAAGTTTCGTTAAAGTTCGATATATGCGTTAACTGAATGGAGAAAATACCAACCTCGTACCTTTGAATTTCATGTCATCAGTGATTACAAGAAAGACGCAAGCACATGTGAGGTGGAAGCGATAGTAGCACCATTTAAAATTTTGTGTTAGTTTGTTTCTTTCTTTCCTTCTTTCTTTCTTTCCTTCCTTCTTTCTGTCTTTATTTTTTCTTTCTTCCCTTCTTTCTTTCTTTGTCAACACAGCTTAGAAAAAAAAAAGCTCTAAGTACGCTGTTCGTTTTTTTGTTGCATGTGAAATAACAACCTGGACCGTGCAAAGAGCAACACTGTCATTACATTAGCTATTGTGTCTATCAGCTTCTGTGTCACTGGTGTGTACTCAATTTGCACCTGCAAATCATTTTAATATGAACAGAAAATCAACAAAAAGCAAAAAGTGTTCCTGCTGCGAACCTGGTGGATGAAATGCAAGAAGTCTGAACTGAACTGAACTACACAGTACGCTACTAATTGTGGTATGGCAGCAGGAAAGAACTCTGACCCACTTTGGGAGCAACGTTTGTGCGCTTCTCTCGACAAGAAGTTCTACAAAGATGTGAAATGTGCATTGAACATGGTGGTCAACAATCTGAACGATTTCTGTAGCTCTTCATCGTAACTTTCTATACAGGTTAGCCGCACATAAATTACTATTTTCTTGCAAAGCAAGTAGAATTTCGGCAAAGCGACTTTTAGGACATCCTATATATTAACCGCACAAGAATAGCAGGCCTGGTAGTCTTCACAGTAGGAGGAAGGCTTTACAATTTCTTCCCTACAGTATGTGTTACTTTCTTAGAAATGACTGTCGTACAAAAAAAAAAGCATCGCAAAAAGAACGAATGAAAATCCATATTTCCAGAAAAATTCAGTTTCTGGAGTCTCTAGTTTCAGTCTCCTCTCATCACTTGGTATGCCTACACGTGGAATGAGAAACTCTAACGAGACCCACTCCAATTTTGATTCAAAGTGTGTCTCAACATCGTGCGAACTCTGATCAACATTGTAAGTTAACGCGTCCACATTAATTATTAATAAGCGAGATTTTTTATACATTTTAATACAAAAATCGTGTTCGACACGGGCTATCAATGGCTATTTGATAATTTTCCAGTTACAAAATTCATCTCACCAGGATTTCCGGCCAGTAGTCACATAAAAATAGTCCCACCCCTGCTCACAGTTAAACAATACTGCAGATACAGAAGCTCCCCTCTAAATATAACACTGGAGTCGCGCCCGCATTACTGTGTGACAAGCACTGGCCTCTCTCCAACAGGTGACACAGAGACAGCACAATAAAACCACTGTGATAATGAAGCAAACAGATCCAAAAATGTAGGGGCCCCAGAAAACTAACCCTTCTTTGGCATCAAACAACGGGCACTGTACAGACATGTGCATTTAACACTCGCTGCAGCAGATACCAAAATAAGCATGAAAAGGTGAACTCAGTGTGGAATGCGCCTGAAAGTATATATTTTTTTGGTTATTTACAATTTTGCAAACCCCACGGTACTTAATGTCCATTTATTGCACATACTATTCTACTGATACGGAACTACCTGCACACCTCATACATTATTAATCCTTGCATTTCGTTGAATGTTTACCACAATGAAAAATGTTCCAAATAAATGTTGTACAGTTTCATGACCTCTACAATGTCTAAGCCATGTAGTAATTTTCGCTGGATGGTAAATTTTTGACAGCATCTATTAAATCCGATTTTAACTACATACTAACCAAGAAATTTACCATATCTTATAGAACTCTAAGGTTCACTGCCGTCTTCACAAGATCCCCAACTTGTCCCTATCCTGAGCCAGATCAATCCAGTCCACGCCTGCGCGTTTTGAAGTCAAGCTCATCTCGCCCTACAGTGACAACTGTCGTCGACCGGACCAAACTAACGTGAAAGGAAATTTTCCCTGACTTTCCAAGAGTCAAACCTGGTTATCCGCCGGGTTTTAAACGACATGTGCGGACAGGCACAAATTCTCAGCTTGTTAAAACAGGTAGCCCTAGTTGAACGTCGCCCAAAACAAAGATGTTTCGCTTTAACACTGACAAATTTTATTCATCTGAGATTCGATAATTGGACTTCAACATTGCTTTCTCTTCAATGGACAGATTATCGGATACTGTAATCGATTTTTACCGCAAAAAAATGCTCCGTTCTGCGTTATTTCGCTCTACACTGCAGTTAAACAGGAACGTAACTCCCAAGTTTCTTGGAAATATGTTTTATTGTAATCGACAGCACATTTGCAATGCATCGTCAGATTAATACAGAAATAAAACACCTATTCACAATGTCAGTCTATTCCTATTAAACCTATTATTAATATGTAATATCTAATCATTGTCTTGCCATCAGCAGCATCTGCTGTACCAGTACTGTACTACGTATAAGTTGTTCGCACACAATGCAACAAGAAAGGGAATGTACGTATGAACGTAAAACTGAGACGCTTTCGCGTACCCACTGTTACCGTTGAAAAGCAATAAATATTACTTTACTCTAAGTGCGTGTCTGTAGCCTTAGATATCGAGCACGCAAAGCGCATGCGCCGTATTATATTGTCATCCTCGGCCTAATCGGCTCTACAATATTTTCCCACATGATCTTGTAAGCGGCACGATTTTCGGGGGGGGGATTGCTGAACAAAAAACGTGTATTCCGATTTTCGCTACGACTTTTGTCTGAAACATTCTCATTCTAAGTAGAACAGAACGAGATGTAATCAAAAATTTATATTGTTCTTCATGTAAAGTACTCGTTATTATTGTCAGATTTTAATGAAACTTGAATTTTCTAGACACATTTTCGAAAAATGCTCACACATAAAATTTCAAGAAAATCCGTCCAGTGGGAACCTAGCTGTTCCATGCGGGCCGGCGGAAGGGGGGCGGACATGACGAAGCTAAAGGTCGTTTTTCGCAATTTTGCGAACGCGCTTTAAATGGACACGACGGCGTGATCGTGACGGTCCCAAAAGGCACGGTTCACAACTGCAATAATCGTAACAATAACAATAACACCGCAAATTTAATATTACTTTAATATTTACCTTGTTGTAAACATCATCCACAAACCTCAATGCAAAATACACTGCAATACAATTCCAAATCTGTGAGGACTCTCTCCAAAATTGAACTGCTATAAATGTAGGTACAACACCGAAGATGAAGATGACAATACGTGAGGAACGACGAACATTTCATGATCATACTTCTCTGAAAACGACGAAACATGTAATAAACGACACAAATGAAGTGCCTATAGTGCATGTACCGTAGAACCCCTACGCCGAATTTCTTCCAGATTCATTACCTACGTAACTTTGGATATCAAACACCAAACAGGACAAACAAAATGACGGAGCACGACCCTAAAATTTAAGCTTTTCGATTTCCAGGAGCGCTCGCATCCCGGCGGAGAGCCTGTTAAGTCATCGTGTCCGCCCGCCTACCTGCCTGCAAACAGAAACTCATGAACCGCTACAAGGGATTTGCTTTAAATACGGTATGTTATGGAAATCTGTCGAATCACTTCAACTGCCATTCATACCAGACAATTTTATCGGAATACGTGAAGAATACGTGCATTTTTTGCGTGAATCTAGAGCTAGAAATACGCCAAAAAAGTAGTGGTACACTGCATGGTTCAATTCCAGGCCTGATAGACATGAAAACATTAGTGTACAGACAACAAGTGATGTGAAGACACAGGTGTTCGTTGAGGCAGCTGTTTTTTCAGCCGAACATGCAGTAGCTAACCGTCATAACTTGCCACTCTCCACTTTACTGAGCATGTCGCAGTTTCACATTCCTCTCCCCAAAACGAGATCATTTGGACGTCAGGCTTCTAAGTGCCCAATTCGGCCTTGGACAATCTCAATAGGCCCGAAATTACGAATATGTTAAGTTATAACCTACTGACAAGCAGCAAGTGACCTCAGCTTCTCTAACTGACGATTTTTAATTCCCGAGAAATGTTTCCCTTCTGATTACCCCATAATGACTAGGCTCAAGATATATCTCCTACGGAACACTCATCAGCCAATAGCGAGGGAACACCGCTGTCTCGCCAATGACCGGTACCTAATTCACATTTGTCAGAATGACAACAGGTAACAAAAGGACGTGGTTTTCGTTTGAGGCAGTCGTTTTACGTTCAGTGTCGAGGAACGCAAGGACACACGTCACACGTACACCGAGTCGCAAAAATACAAGTATTTAACATTAACAGAAATATCTCGCACTAGCACTATACCAGGATACTCGATGAAACCAGACTTATCAAGATAAAACACTTTTACGAGTTATATTTAGCAACAGAGAATAAACTTAAAAGTTATGATGCACGAAATCGTGCGTAGAGCAAGGTGCATTTCCAATGTAGTGAGAATTACGAAAATTATCCAGTGACTATCACAGTGTGTGCAAGAGTGTGTACTTCAGTAACTTTTAATGATTCAAATTACTTTTTTATGGGTTGGCACGGGTGGCAATTAATGCCATCCTTACGTTAGCACCTGCTTCCTTGTTTGTCGGAGCACATACCTGTTAAGACCCTCATAAAGCAATCCGTGCTCCCATTACTGAGCTCGTGACCTTTACCTACTTCGCCTGCCATAATCAGTTAACTTGGCGTCCATCAATGTGGTGGAAGGTGCAAAGTGTGGGCAGAGAAATGTTGCTCCGAACAACGGTGAGGCTCGAATGAAGGCTCATTTTGGACGGTAAAAAAAAAAAGACGCGAATAAAACACAAATTTTATATATTATATATTTCTGTCGCAATTTCTAAGGCTTTCGAGTAAATTTAAACAATGTTCTTGCATTTCCGAACTTGTAATGAACAATAACCCAACATCCTCGCTCCGCCACGTCAAAAATAAAAGTCTTCAGTGGTGGTTACGGTACCTTAAAATAAGTTGCAATTTATAATACATCGCTCTATTAAAATATACACCATTGGAACACACAATCAACAAGGTGAGTGCGCGCGTGTTTGTTTAAGCGTATGTATCATCTGCAATTGACCACTTTCATTTTGTTTGTCTAGTACGTGTCATGACAAATATGACAAAATTTCCTTTTCTTGTAAGTAATTTCAAGAGAAAGGATGTTAACAAGTCATTCGTAATTATTCGTTCTGTCGATTGCTCATGTTAAATGTACTTTTAAAATTTCTGTCCAGTATTAAATAAATAAATAAATAAATATGATATCTTGAAACGAACTCTGCGTGTTTAGTCGGAGTTTCTCCCCCCATGGAACTATCAAGTTATCGAACATACAGGTCACAAGTTCAAGCCAGTGCGATAATTTTTCAAGAGATTACATCCTTGAAAAGAGTCGTTCCTCTATCATGAGACACGTCCTTGAATTATATAGGGCTTCCACTATGTTAATCACGTGATCACCTGAATACATACATACAGGGTAATGTCGTCTCCATCAAGCTATGCCGTACATGAAAAGGAGTTCTTTACAAGCGAAAGATTCTGACAGCTCGAACTATGATTTGAGGATCTCACAGAGGTGCTGCTGAAAACTCAAGCCTACTGGAACTCTGCGACTGCCAGACTCTGAAGATGAAGCCAGTGTTCGTCTAAACCTTTGGGACGTCAGTACCAGCTGTTAACCGGCACGGTGCAACATACCATACGACGTTACTATTCAACTCACACCGAATTAACGTTACACTATCAAGACCGAATGTTCAACGTAGACAAAACAAAACCAAGCCACCCGAACTGCCTTACGCCAGTTACATTTAATCAACTTCGCGGCACTCTAACTCGCTGATATTTTTTAACAATACGCTCCCGTCTTTAGGTAATAGTCCTGTAAGTGGTGCTTCCACCAAAATGCCGCATGTACGTACATCCATACGTGTATATGTTTCTATGTATGTGTATGAATGTATACCCTATGTACGCATGTATGTGCGTGTGTATGTATGTAGGTAGGAAGGTAGGTAGGTACGGTGTAACCTGTCACGTTCTTCTGCCTGTTACAAATATCTGAGATAGCCTGCTCAGAAAACCGACTGGATGGCAAATCGTTTATTTTCGGCATGGCAAGCGTATCTTAACTACCACTGCAAGTGACACATGGGGCTTTTACATTACCCTCATTAATACATTTGGCAATTCAATGTAGCACATCATGCATCACATTCTTACCAATACCATAATAATAATAATAATATAATACCTGCTACATGCTTTGGAGGTTCCAGTTTCAAATCCTGATTTGCATACCGACTATACCAACTAGTATATTTTTTTGCGAGCGAGATTTTTTAAAGTCCCTGGCAACAAATGCTGGGCGCACGACAAACTTTGCCAATATAATTCACAGTCACTCTACTATTCGACGCTCTAAACCTGTGCCGTTGATGGAGTCCTCGAAAAATGCAAAACTAAACTGTTTCGCTTGTTGCTATTAATAATAATGTTATTATTATTATCATCATCATCACCACCACCTTCATGCAGGGTATTTACAATTATATACGTGAAATAAACCATGTTTCTATAGTATACAGTGTTGCAGCTGTTCTGCCGATACAATTTACGGTACATGTAATATTACTGCACATTGCACATGTTGAATGTTTTGTAGCTCTACATTACTACTTTCCGAAGTTTATAGTATTATTATTATTATCACTATTACAACTATTTACAAGAAGCATTCTTCTTAAAAAGCTGATGCCTTATCAAGATATCTTCCGCCTATTACAGAAACCGACAGCCTTTACCGTGTCCACAAGCCCTCCACTTTACCATAAAGGTAAAGCAATCCCATTACACGCCTGGAGGTTGAGGCTCCCAGATTTCAGGACAATCGGCACATGAAGGTGGTAAGGTTGTCCGCCCTACACACCGGCCGCCTTTACCCCCCCCCCCCAGGAACTATTCTTGGTACTCATTTCTGTTAGAGGCTGAGTCCACCCCAGGGACATAGTGCGGCCGAAAGGATTATGTCAATGAAAATTTCCAGTGACACCATAGGGAATCGAACCCGCGACCTTCCGGTTTGTAGCGCAATGCCTAAACCAACTGCGCCACTTTACCATAACCTCAGCCAAATAAGTGAAGCCACTCTTTAACTCCCCCAACCACAAAAAGACACATTTTACTGTCATTATCCCTCATAAGTCCAGGTCTCTCAAGATATCGTACCCTTTCAGATTTCATACGCATTTCTCACCTTTTATTACTACTACTATTACTGGCAATGATGCTCTCTTTCGAATGGCGTAGGATGGGAGCTTGAGGAACGGTGGCGCTTGTATGCTTGTGCGATTGTGCGCCACAGCAAGGAGGCAACTTCTTCGGCATAAATGTTATGCACGTAGCAGAAGCGCTGCTATGCAGGCGATGGGCCAAACCATTTGCACTCTAGTGGCTGATATGTCGCTCAAGCAGGAACCCTTCGACAAGGCCGATAATTAACCCCCCCCCCCCCCCCCCCCCCAACACACCAAAAAAAAAAAATTCCCCCCCAAGGAAAAAAAAAAAAAAAAAAAAAAAAAAAAACAAAAAAAAAAAAAATAAAAAACAAAAAAAAAAAACAACAGAACCAAA
>Ga0131853_10011916_pt1 | contig 15913 bp, 9 predicted proteins | sample TergutLab28metaG_FD_92764 | JGI IMG/M metagenome (GOLD analysis project Ga0131853, IMG submission 92764) | Labiotermes labralis P1 segment gut microbial communities from Petit-Saut dam, French Guiana - Lab288 P1 (version 2) (version 2) | ecosystem: Host-associated > Arthropoda: Insects >...
TACTTGGAGGGGAAATACAGCACTCTTTAACTGGAAACTGGAAAGCGACCTTCAGGGGGGTGGGGGGGCGGGCAGGAATTGCCGGATCCTGTAAACACGGTGCTGCACCTTCAGTTTCAGAATGAGACTAGCTGAGGAACTATTAGATTTAGAAGGGCTCTACTGCATGAAATTACTCAGTTGGGGAGCAGCTGTGTTGAACTGGAACCTTCTCCGTAACAGAAGAAAGTGGCATTTGAGTCTGAATTGCCTTATACGCAGATTTCACTGCTGCGAGAGCAGACACGTCTGTCCCACTCAGCACTTTTTAAGAATGCACACTGTCGGGCAGGACAAGGCAGCGTGCTGTACTGTTCATGTTCTGCTTAGTCAGAGTGCATAGCAAGGGACAGCAGTTCAGCTGGTAAGTGGTGGAAAGTTTGGCGAACTGACTCCCAGCTGCGCCTAGCACAATTATAAGAATTGAAAGAAAACACGTTTCCTGTAACTCATTGAATTATAAATGGAATGCCCTGTTGAGGCGCACATATGTATTAATCCTATAGAACCCAAAGCTAGTTCTTTCTGCTGGTAACCTTCACAGTTTTGGCTGTGAAGCTTTCAAATCAAAGGATGCTTCTTTTTCTCACTGGTAAGCGCAAAATGCCCCTGTGCCTGAAGCACGCGATTTAAGTGTACAGGGGGAACAGAGAAAGTGGGGAACATGTTACTGAGACTGATATCGGAAGTAGTGTGAAGAGAAGAGCCGGTAGGGTGAATGGGCTACGGGATGGACGGCCCACGAACCGTGGTTCCTGGCAGAGGAAGGACGTTTCTCTGCTCCACAACGACCGTCCTCCTATGCAATAGTCACCGGAGTGTACAGCGACTGGGACGTGAAGCTGACCGCTTACCCCTTTTTTCTTGTACGTTTATTTCTATTCTCTACGTGTTTCGGGCAGTCATGTGCCCATCATCAGGAGAATAATTGTATCATTGCGACACCTGGTTTACGCCACTCTGTATAGATGACCGTCTGGTATGCAGGTATCTGCATACCAGACGGTCATCCACACAGAACGACATAAACCAGATGTCACATTGATACAATTATTCTCCTGATGATGGGCACATGACTGCCCGAAACATGTAGAGAATAGAAATAAACGTACAAGAAAAAATTGTGCGTCAAGTTGGTTATTTACAAGGATCATACAAGGATGCACGGTCAACAAAACATAAAATTTTGTAATAAGGTAGTAGGGCTTTACTAGACGAGCGTTACAAAAAGCCGTGGTGGGTACATCTATTCTGTATATAGAGGACTATTAAAACTATTGGTGTAACGGAAACTAATGCACTATTAGTGCACCCGCAAGTTCTGTATGAAGTATTTCGTGAAATTAACAGTTAGGTCCTGAGACATGACGGCCGTGCAAATCCTTATGGTTTCAATTTAATTACACTTCAATGAAGACCTAATGGGAATTTTTACTCACGGAAATTACGCATATGGCTATTACAGATGAATAATTAGGCCCAGATCTATAATTATCAATTTTTTTCATGCTACCTTCGCGATATTGTAGAGTATTTTTTGGAAAATTGAGTTCATAAATTCTTCCTAGAATGTCTTTGTATAATAACAGCCAGAAGTCATCAGAAAATGAAGATGGGAATTAACGATTTCGGAAGTAAGGGTTGATTTCTGGCTTCCGCCGCCAAGTCGATGCGAACTGCGCTCCTCTGGGTTACTATATAGTGACAAGTGGTAATTTCTTACCGAATTTTCGGGACTGAGGTGATCCCGAAAAGTCGGTAAGAAATTACCACTACCCTCGGTCCCGAAAAGTCGGTAAGAAATTACCACTACTCGCTACGCGGTAGCTCAGAAGAGCGCAGCTATGATTTCGGTAATTGTTTTAGAATGATTATAAGGGGTTCGAAGCACGGGGTTTCCAGAGTAAATTACGTACAAGTTCAGCTTCCATAATGTGCGTGTATATATATATATATATAGGCGGACCCCCGTATTCGCGGTTACGTGAAACCGCGGAAAATACCGAACGCTATGTATAATGTGATATGGCGTGATATTCGTGTAACATACATAAATACGGTAAAGTTTAATTGATAAATTACGCACAGTAAGACATTACCACCATTAAATAAATTAACAATAAAGTGTACTGTACACTACATTGTACATTTACAGTGCACTTTCTCTCTCTGTCTCTCTCTTACTATAAAAGTAACGGATTCTGACTTTTCAGCCCATTCCTCAACAGACGATAGAACAATGAAAAAATACAGTACCTGTACTGTACAGTATCGTGCACAGTTTCAAGGGATAACAGAATAATAAAAATCACGCTTTTACATCAAAGCGTTGCCTAAGCATTGAAAAAACTTGTTACTGTTACACATTTTAAAATGAAAATCATAAGTACGTACCTGTACATAAACTGTAACAAGAAAATTTTATTTGTTAAAAAATATCTTAGCCTACTGTAGGTATTAAACAGCTTCTCCATTCTTCTTGTTGCTGTCTTAACACAAACACTGCGACAACGCGGCAACTAATTCGAACAGCGAGAACGCTAGAAGCAGAATGGTGGCAAGTTTGCGGGGAAGCGTGGGTACGGGGACAAAAGGAGACGAGTCAAGTACTGGGCGCGTTTGGGCTGCTGTATTTCACCAAGTTACGGCTCATTCTCGCTTGGCGCACGTTTTGCAACTTATGAACCGTTTATTTCTTTAATTTTCCAAATTTTTTCGGGCCGCTGTAAACCGCGGATACTGAATCCGCGGATACGGGGTTCCGCCTGTATACACACACACGTACGTACGCACACACGCACGCACGCACACACTAATATGCTGAGTTTGTGTCCGACCCGGCGTCTTTCCGTAGTTACACAGAATCAGGAGTTGACTGTATGGCAGAATTGTTACTGTATCGGTGTTACAGCGTCCAGTTTGCCAAAAAGAAGCTTTCTGAATGCAGCGCGCGTATGTCTGTCTGTTTGTGTGTTGTTTAACGACGACGTCTGTTTCTGTGGTGTCCGTGAATGATGGATGGATGAATGAATGAGGATGTAACATTGGTGGAATGGCAGTGACAGTAATCAGCCGAACCCCAAAATGGCGTCGTACACAGTGCAACAGAAAGTGCGCTGTTGTTTGTGACTTGGCACGTTATAATTTCTAGTTACAGTGCCAAAAAAGAAAAACTAGGACAGGAATAAGGATAGGACCCGCCTGAGTAACGTAACACAATGGCGTGAACAAACTGTTGTTGGAAACTGGTTCTGTCTTAAGATATAAAGGTCGCGGCAATCAGGGAGTGGCCGTGGAACGAGTAGCGACGATTACGAGAAGTTTTTTGACAGACTCCGTAACTCCACTACTTAGGCCAAAAGCGAAATTAACATTTTACATTCTGCACAAAATTCTGCGCCTCAGATCGTACAAAACCTATACGCAGACGCCAAAAATCTACCCGAAACACGTACAAGAGCTAAAAGCAGATGACAAAAATCTCTCTGAAACTGGTTCCTACTGGATATGGCGTCGCGGACACGCGATGACGGTGCATTTCTGAAGCATGCTGCCTTCACTAATGAGGCTACCTTTCACGTTTGTGGTAACGTGAACAGATACCACCGTCGGGCTTTGGGGAATTAAAATCCGCATGTTGCTCGCAAACAAAGTAAACTCGCGAGGGACATTCTGTGTGCATGCTCGCACACGCAAAGGCGTATGGGTCTCATTTTATATTTGTTTCGAAGTCTTATTTTAACAGAGCACTACATTAAACAGTAGGAGATAGCTAGGCTATTTTAAATTCAATCTAGAAGCAAAGATTTTAAATAACAAATTGACTAGACACGTCAGCACAACAAATATTTATTGGCTTATATACTCCCAATAAATATTTGTTGTGCTGACGTGTCTAGTCAATTTGTTATTTAGTTCGTTAGAGCACTTCGTGATGCCCTCCTTAAAGATTTTTTTTTCTCCCGTAGGTGGAGCGGTAGTCTAGCTTTCGGAAGTACTGTGACGTCTTTAATTCGTAATTCCGGCAATTTGCAAACAGCATCCCTCTTTCTTTTTTATTTTGTTACCGTGCAATGTTATCAATGTTTTTCAAATACCAACTTATTGCACTATTTATTTACTTGATAAAACACACGTTAAAATACTACGTCTAATCCATTAACATTTTTTAAAATATAACACTCCTACATGTTTCAATCCTTCCGGATCATCATCAGGGAGTAAATGTTCCTATATATATGAAGTTATTGAATATTTCTATATTTGTTGATGTTATTGGTATGATGGCGGCATGCATGTGGTTGTATAGGTTATGTTGTGTTGTGTTCGGTTGGTCTGATCGTTACCTGATAGGACAGGTAACGATCAGACCAACCGAACACAACACAACATAACCTATACAACCACATGCATGCCGCAATCATACCAATAACATCAACGAATATAGAAATATTCAGTAACTTTATATATAGGAACATTTACTCCCTGATGATGATCAGGAAGGATTGAAACATGTAGGAGTGTTATATTAAAAGAATTTTAATGGATTAGACGTAAGTATTTTAACGTGTGTTTTATCAAGTAAATAAATAGTGCAATAAGTTGGTATTTGAAAAACAGCATCCCTCTTCTTGAATTATTCCGGAAACTGTAAAACTTATAGCATGGCCTTACAAAATGTTAACGAGTGTTTCTCCCTAGAATGAAACGTACTTTCTTTTCCCAGCTTTGAGGTTGCCACTAAAATTTTGCCGACATTTCGAGAATACCTATCCTAGGAAGAAAAATCTGATGGTCCTTTCGACGTTGAGATATCTGGCACCTTGAAAAGTTCTTTTCCGCATATCGACATGCGGTAATAAAACTTCTAAATAAACGGGCAGTTGCCTTGTGGTCAGCCTGTGTTACAAATATGGTCCGCGGGCTAATTCCATAAACACTGAAGTATCAAATATATTCAGAAGTTGCTGGCCAAGAATCAGTGCCAAGTTCCTTATTAAAGTTCTTGCATACATAAAATTATGATGAATGGAAACAGGACTAGTGCAATTATTTGCGGTTCTGCTTATTTCACTGGGCTTACAGACAGCTAATGTTGCAAAGGTGGTCATGACAAGCTTTTCAATATATGACGCTGAGCAACCGCTAAACTGATGTAGGCCGCCTCTGCTTTTACAGACATCTTCACGACGTAACAATCTGAACATCCCACATTACAAGAGACTCACTATACTAAGCATATTTGTTTTCTTCTGTTCGTTAATATCATACCGAAAATGTTTAAAAACAAATTGTAAATCTTAATTAGGCCCACTAGATAATGGATTTTCCCTTATACTAGACCTGCATTTACCCGCTTAAATCTTTGGCCTAATTACTTACATACTTACTTACTTATTTACTCCATGGAGCAGAGTCCTCGAGAAGATAACTGGTTCTCAGGTAATCAAGAAATTCTCAGCATTTTATGGAACCCGAAGGTTAATTACCACATTTACAAGTGGCCCCAACTGTCCCTCTCCTGAACAAGATCAATCCAGTCCATGACCCCCATCTAACTTCCTGAAGATCCATCTTAATATTACACTCCCATCGATGCCTGGGTCTTCCAAGTGAAATCTTTCTTTCAGGTTTCGCCACCAAAACCCTGTATACACCTCTCCTCTCACCCACAAATGCTACATGCCCCGCTAATCTCATTCTGCTCGATTTTATTACCCGAATAATATTTGGTGAGAAGTACAGATCATTAAGCTCTTTATTATACAGTTTTTTTCCCTCCCCTGTTACCTCGTCCCTCTTAGGCCCAAATAGTCTCCTCAGTACACTATTCTCAAACACCCTCAGCTTACGTTCTTCCCTCAACGTGAGCGACCAAGTTTCACACCCGTACAAAACAACAGGCAAAATTATAGATCCATATATCTCGATCTTTATATCCTTAGATAGTAAACTGAAAGACAAAAGATCCTGCACCGAATGATTGCAAGAATTCCTTGACTTCAATCTGCTCTTAATTTCTTCCTGAATAGAATTGTGATCCGCTATGGTTGTTCCCAAATATTTGAACTCGTCCACCATTTCAAAGGAACAGTTATCAATCATTATATTGTGACTTCGTCCTGTATTCTAATATCCAGACATAACCATATCTGCATTTACTTCTAGTCCAGTCCCCTTAACTAGCAAATGCTAAAGCTTGTGTGTTTTTCTTTATAGTATGTATGCTTCCAACCAATATATTAATATCATCAGCATGAACCAAAAGCTGATGTGTACCATTTAATTTCAGGCCATCCCGGTTTATCTGAACCCTCCTAATTGCACACCCTAAAGCAAAGTTGAAGAGCAATGGCGATAAAACATCTCCTTGTTTAAAACCATTCTTAATAGGAAAAATGTCAGACAGATGTGTGCCTACCTGGCCTCTGCTATAGTTTTCATTCAGACACATTTTTATTAGCCTTACCAGTTTCATTGGGACACCAGACTCTATGAGAATATTGTACAAGATCTTCTTTCTAAATTACTCATATGATTTCTTGAAGTATATAAATAGCTGATGCACCGTTTCATTGTATTCCCGTTTTTTCTAAAGTATTTGAAGAACGCAGAATGTATGATTAGTAGTTGAACTGTTGCTTCGAAATCCACACTGATGATCCAAATAATTTTCTCTGTTGGATAAAATATGTAGATAGTTTTGACAAAAATGATTGGCTTAGGTGATAAAAACAGATTTTAGTAATTATAGAATTAAAGCAATCTGTTTTTATCACCCATCTTGTAGATAGGTACAATGACTGTCTCCATCCACTCCTCAGGCAATTAGTAAGTTTAAGGGTATCAGAGCGAATTGTTCTAACTCCTGCTTTAATCAGTTTTGCTGGGATTTGAGCAGTACCTGGTGATTTGTGTCTTTTAGCTTTTCAATAGCCATCTCAACCTCAATGCACTCAGCTCAGACACTAGTGGTTCTGCTGTATGTAATTCTGTCTGCCTAACATCATTATTCCCATGTACAATGAATAGCTGAGAGAAATGGTTGCCTGACATAGCCAAAATACTGTGGGAGTCTGCAACCAAATCATCCTTTACCATATTAGTTTAGGTTGGTAACCCTTTTTAAGGTCACTGATGCCCATATTACAATTCTCTTATATTCTTGGTCTTACCGTTAGTCTCAAGTTCATCAATATTAGCTTTCAGATATTCCTTTTTTTGCTTCTGAAATGTCTACTAGTTTCACATCTTACATTTTTTAGATTATCTACATGGCTGCGGTTTGGATCCTGTAACCACTGTATTTTAGCCTGTTTCCTTGGATCAAAAAAATTTAAACATTCTGCATCAAAACATGGTTTATGCTGCTTCATTACATACAGACGTAGACTATATTTAGCTGAGGTTTTTATATTCTATTTAATGTTCTCCCAAGCCCTACTTATGTCCTCGCTATCATTTAAGTTCTCCAAAGCTGCAAAGCTGTTTGATATCTTAATCTGGTATCATAGGTCTGATTAGATTTTGCAAAGGTACCATACTTGGAAGGCTGGGGTAACCGAATAGAGACATATTATGGAAGTAGTACTTTTTGGTAATACTATACATGACATATAGAGTCGTTGCACAATGATACAGTTTATTAAAAAAAATAAATGAAAAATCCATAGTTTAAAGTGGCACGTTTTTTGAATGGATGTGGAATTTTGGTCAGAAGACATGTAAGGTCAGGGACGCTTTTGGAAACGTTGGTGTAGATGGGAGGATAATATTAAAGTATCTCTTAGAAAAATGTAGTTTGAGCATGTGGATACATTGATCTGGCTGAATATATGATTAAGTTATGAGACATTGTGAACAAAAGGAAAAAAAAAAAGAACTGTGTGGACTTCATACAAGGAGGAGAATTTCTTGGCTAGTTAAGACATTTACTGTCTCACAAATGACAATGCTCAACAGAGTTCAGTGAACTTATGTAAAACAGAAGTTATATCAGGCTAGAAAGAACCATGATTACACGAATAATAATAATACCAAACAATTACCACAATTATTTGGATAATCATCTCAATATGCATGAAATCAGATTATATAGCATCAGTGTAGATGAATTAAAAATATGGATATGGAGGATTGGTAGAATGATACGGAGGAAAACTGAGGTATTTGAAGAATAACCTGTCCCATCCCACTGTCCCCCCTAAAAATCACACAAGGACTGGGCTGAGCTGGAAACTCAGCTTCTGTGGTGACAGAGAGGTGACATAACTGCCACAGCCATGGTATGACTCATAATGCACAAATCATACACACTTAGTGTATAGAACAGCTGGTGGTAATAAAGAAAATTCCGTTATAAGCTATTTCATCAGATTTCCTTGTGTGGCATTACAGCACGCAGATTAAAGAAAGTAGCACTGCACCATCTTACAGACAGACATTTATTGATTAATGTTGACAATGCAGACATTAATGTTCTGCCTAATGAAATGTTAACAGAATTTCACTTGGAATATGACGACGAATTGTGAAGCTTATTATCTAACTTCTGACAATAAAAACATCCCAAAACATAGACACACTGTGGTTTAACATGTATGCTATTTGCTACCGGAAAAACTAGATGAATTTAAGAATGTTGGCACATCCACACTAATCTCTTGTACAACAATTTACAACAACTATTTCTGTGTATATGTCTGTTAATAATAATAATCACAGTTTTAAAACTGAATTTCTGTCCTGTATAACATTAACATAACATTAACACAGGCCTCACTTGGTGTGTGCCTCAACAGCTCTAACTGTGAGGCCTGCAGCCACCTTTTCAATATTGCGCGTCATGTTCTCCATCTTCCGTATAGAGGACCCTGGAGGTGCTGCTGCTTGTACAACAGATGCAGATGAACTCGGTTTAATGGTTGTGTTGTTGAAGTTGTTCTGGTTGTTGAACAATGCCTTGCTGACAGCTGCATGCCTGTTCTGCACTGCAGAACTATTCTGCTGTTGCAGCCTATTCTGTGCCTGCTGCTGCCGGAACAACAGTGCTGAGGGGTTTGGAATATGTCTAACAGCCTGGTTTGGGCCTGGTTTAGTATGATTATTTATTCCACTACGATTCTGCAGTCCAGAAATGAAGCTCCTTCCTCTGCCTATGGCACTCTGTGTGGAAGGATACAATTCATGCTGCCGTGGTACATTGTTAGTCCGGGAGCTAGCACCCATAGGACTGTTTACCTTGCTGAGTGCTGTAGGTGGGATAGGAATACGTAGTGGTGGTATAGAGTTGTTTTGTAGTGCTTGGTACTGTCCATGACTGGTAGGAGATCGTGTGGGGGGCTGCGATAAGCCACTACGAGGGCTGTTACTGGATGTATAGGTTACTGTGGTAGATGTGCGTCCAGTTGTGGGTGTGGAGGAACCAGCTTCAGAAGCAGAGGTCATTTGTACTGACAGCACTGCAGATTTCTGCTGCAGCTGTGACTTTGCTGTGTTACCACTTCTGACACTCTTGTCACTTTGAGCAGCCATTTCATTACGGATGCGTACAGCAGTATCTGACAATGTTTTCAAGTTACTCATTGCATAGACTGGTGCTGAAGGATGTACACTAGAACCCACACTGTCATTACTAGGGGATTTAGACACCTTCCCAGGTGATGAAGAGCTGATATTGACAGGTCCATGTTGCTGCTGCTTCTGCTGCAGCTGCCTATGAACCAGGCTGTGTGCTATTGACAAGATACTTTGATGTGTTGAAGAAGTCATTCCTCCTGAACTCTTCATAACAGGTGATGGTGGTGATGGGAAACTTGAACCAACTGTAGGACTGGTTGCTGGGCTCAAAGCAGTCTTATATCGTGATGACTTTCCAGACAAGTCTAGTGCACCTATATCATCATGTCTCATAGCCTGCTCATCTTCCAACACACCACACTGTTCTTGATTTGTCTCCTCCTTAGATTGGTCTCCAGTTTCTGGTACTACAGCAACTTTGCTACAAGTGGTAGTTTTAGATACTGCTGTTGAGGTCTTAGTAGGAAGACTTGTAGTAGGTGTGGGTAGCTTGGGAGTGATTGTCAGGCCTGGTGGAGGCCGAACTGGTGACACTGTGTTCTTTCTGATTCTTACAAGAGGGATAGTGGATGGGAGTGGTCGGGAAGGTTTGTAGTTTCCAGGGTCCAAAGTCCTTGCTGCAGGATCATTACCACTCTGCCTTACTGTCCCACAGGCTTCAGTCACTGTGTTATTTGCAGAGAGTGTTGTTGTGGCAGTGGTTATGGTGGTGGATGATACTGTGGTTGTGGTGGGTGCATTCACAAGCATGATCTCGAGTGATGGTCTCTTACTCTCTTCACCTCCAGAACTGCCAGTGTTACTTGCTTTTTGGGTCTCAGACTTACGTTTATCAGCAATGTTCACTTTGCTGACAGTGATAGAGGAAGGTGGCATCAGTATCTCAGTCTTTTTGGTTCTGTTGTTAGTATCATCCTTTAATGGTGTGCTTGATGCAGGCATGGTTGTACCCTTACTTATAGTAATGTTTTTGTGCCTTACTGCCCTCATCTGCAATAAGCGCTCTTTGGCTGATGTTGCTGCACTGACACTACTACTGGATTCACCATTGGAACGCAAACCAACATTGGTGCTGGAAGTGTCGTCTTCCAGCTGGTTCTTGCGGTTGTGTTTTGAATGGTGGTGATGGTGGTGATGTCGATGTGACATCACTGGCTTGATGGGACCCAGCTTCACCTTCAGTTTCATCACATCTTCCTGGTACTGAAGTATGGTGGGTGTTGACTCTGAGCGATGAGCCTTGCGCTTGCGGGCGTAACTCTCCTGATGGTGGTGTTTCGATTTGTGTTTGCTCTTCTTCCGTCCATCTTTCTTTCCTTTCAACTTCTTCCTCTCCTCCACTTCTTTCAGCTGTTTGTCCTCCATCTCCTCACACTTTGCTGCATCTTTTGTGTCCATTATCATATTCTCATCACCTCCTTCCTCATCTGAAGCAGACAATCTTAGTGTGAAGTCATCCTCCTCCTTGTCATCATCATCCTCATCCCTGGCAACACTCATCACACCCCCTTCATCTACAACACTTTCTCCTCTGACAATACTGTCTATCACATCCTCGGTAGCATTACTTTCCTCCACACATTCACTGTCTTCTATAACTCCTTCATCCCCTTGGAAAGAATGTGCTTCCCCAGTTTCCTCTGGTGAAGTACAAGTTTCTTTTACGACTGGTTCATCAGAACAGGCATCATCTTGAACTTCTACGGCTTGTAACGGCACCTCTTCATTAGTGTTTGTCTCCTCACTACTTGGTGAGACATCAGAAGTAGCATTCGATGCAACAGTAGTAGGAACAGTAACACCAGCACTGCCACCACTTGCTTCAGCATCATGATGTTCCTGATCACTGTTGCTAGCTCTCTTTCTCCTTCTCCTCTGACGTTTCTCCTCCACCTCTGCTTCTTGGTTTACCTTTTCTTCCTTCTCCGATTTTGTATCACTCACGTTTGTACTTTCTTTACAGTCCTCATCCATCTTCATCTTCTTTGCCTCTGGTTCCAATGGATCATCGCGGGGAAGTGACTCTTCCACCGATGTCATTCTCTCTGGGCTTGTAGCACTATCTTCAGAAGATGCTTCCTTCACGCCTACAATGCAACCAGCTTCAATGGCATTATTCAGTACAGTATCAGAGTTTTCGGACACTGATGCTGAATGGGAAGGCGAAACAGACTGATCCTCTTTACTGGGATGGTCATCGTGTCCTTGGTTCACGTCTTGTTGCGTGTGTTGTTGAAGCTGTTGGTCCTGCTGTTGCTGCGGTTGTTGTTGTTGTTGTTGCTGCTGCTGCTGTTGTTGTTGTTGTTGTTGTTGCTGCTGCTGCTGCTCCTGCTCCTGCTGCTGCTTCTGCTCCGGTTGGGTTACGTCTGGAACTTTGGTCGGTGGCACTACCATTGGTACGTAGACAGGAGGATGGAAGATCCGGTAACTGAACCTCATGGGTGCGGTCTGCAATGAAAATTTAGCTCACTGAATATTCAGACATAATATTATAAGAGAAAACGGAGACACATATTTTAAAAAGGAGTAATTTGCGATTTTGAGTGCGTTTGTATTTATTCACTGCCGACACGTACGCATTCACTGTGGTAAACCTGCAATACAAAACGTATTTTCTGGAATTAGTAATTATCTGGCTTTCATTTCATTTAACAGTCTGCATACTGAGATATATTTTAAGGAGAATATGTAAAACGTTGTGATATACAACCAGCTGCTGTTTGGGTGATCAAATCCAGACAGATGAAATGTACTGAGCATGTGGCACGTAAGGAGGGAAGAGAAATGTACACAGGATTTTGGTTGGAAAACCTGAAGCAAAGAAATTACTTGGGAAACTTAGGCATAGATTGGAGTATGATATTAAAATGGATATTAAACAGAAAGGGAAAGCGTGAACTAGATTAATTTGGATCGGAACAGGCACAACTGGCGTGCTGTTGTGAACACGGCACGGGATCCACAAATTTTGCGGGATTTTTTTTACTAACTCAGGAAATATTTGCTTGTCAAGAGAAACTATGTTCCATGGAGTTTGTCGTGAGATATAGAAGTCGTATTTATGCCATGTAGACTACAAATTTTTTGTATGAAATCATTAGGCCTTTGGTTTGATTTCAGCCTCATGAAGGCCTACAGATGCAAATATGAAGCAAAATTAAAGTAGCTAAAAAAACTTCAGTATATACCCTCAATGTCTAATTTTATCACAATGAACACAACTGTTTGGAAGACGAAACGTGCAAGTAAATGGGAGGGGGAGGGGAATGTCAGAAATGCGTTCGTTTTATGCACACTGTAAAATGATCCATAAGAATGAGTTTTAAATAGGCTCATGAATTTGCAAGTCTTTCACTCACAGTACTGGGGTACGAGAATTTAGAAATTTTTTATGGTATTATGGAATAAGTTACGGAATCAACCATCAAATATAACTATAAAACTCTTTATTCTTAACTTTTAAAAACCAGCCCGATATTTATCGATCGTAGGATCATTTTCGAGGGATTCTCGAGCACAAGTAATGAAGTTTACATCTTAATGCAGGCCTATATGTTCAACAGACGGATTTCTATAAAATTCCTTAAATTTTTTTTCCAAATATAATCCGGAAATACAATTAGTACCGGTCAGGTGCACACTAAAATGTATTTACAGAACCAAGTTAAAAAAAGTGACATGATCCTTTCGAATACGATTTTGTCAAATATTTACTATACAGAGTACGGATAATTATGCAGGCATCACGACGGCAGCGACGAGCAGCATTAACATGTTACTTAAACATATTTAATAACTGGTCAGTGGATACTTATTACGGTACGAGAAACAGGTTTACGTATACATCATTAACAGGCATTTGTGTCGATACGGTGGTATGTTTGCATAGTAACCGAACCCATCTAAGTTTTATTTTGTTGCGTCACTGTTATCGGCACGGTTTCAATATGTGTACTGCCTATGTGGTTCTACTGGTACATGATTATGATGTATCTTCTACTCGCAGAGTTTATATCAATGGTCGAAACAACTTTCTTCCCATTCCAAGTAAACATTCAGAGGCCAAATTATTGTTCTGATATTGCTACCTGCTCGCAAACTGCTGCCTTCATACTGTCTCTCTAAAGTCGTATATTGTGGAGAGAGAAGAGCATAAATGCTTGGGGGGGACAAAACGATGTATGGTGTGTAAGACAAAATTATTTCTTTGCTTGTTATCGTAGGCATAAAGCAATATAAAATACAGTTCACACAACTACAAGGTGCGATAAGATGTAAGGTACCCTAGCCTGTTAATACTGAGTCAATTCATCATTTAATTTGTAGCTTAATATCTGTACGCCCTTCCGCATGGAACAACTCAGCTCCCGATTGACGAATTTTCATGAAATTTGGTATATTATTTGAATAACCTGTCGAGAAAATTATGATTTATTAAAATCTGACAACAATTACGGGTACTTTATACACGAACGCCTAAGCAAATTTAAGATAGAATCTTCCGCTGAATTCATCTTAATAAAAGAAACGTTTCATACAAAAGTTGTAGAGAAAAAGGAAACATATTTTATGTTAAATAACTTTTCTAAAATCGTGCCGTTTATGAGACAATGTGGAAAAATGTGGTAGACCAGGACAGGATACACATGGCAGTAGGGCGCATGCGCTCTCCATGCTGGATTGTTACACCAAAGCGTCTCCATATTACGTTGTTCGTACAGTAGGCCTACACTGCCTGTCTTGTTCGGCTGGAGGTAGCACCAATAATAGACGTAACATGTTACAGATGGCGCGCCAGTCACTCAGATGCTTTTCAGGGGATAAGTTAAGGTTCAATGGCAACAACGCAGCGTGATTCGGTTTGTATGGGCGAAACGTGTTTCCTCAACAGAATTCACCGCTCAATGGCAGAGGTGTAAGGTGATGGTGTAATACGCGTGCTAGATGTTAGAAAATGGTGCACAGATTTCCAAAATGGTTGAACGGACATTCACGCTGGTGGTGATGAATGCACCGGTCGGCCCAGCACTTCAAGGACGAATGTTAACGCTGCACTAGTGCAGGAAATGATTTTGGACAACAGACGAGTCACAAATTCGAGATTTACAGTTTTAACTACATTCCAAAATAATCTCTAAGTGGAAGTAACTATTCGCAAGTGGTTTAGACTGCAACAGCCCGATTTTTAAGGCGACGAAATTTTTAAACCCAAACCAAAATAGGGCAAATGAATTGTGCTTGGGGATTACGCTGGAAAACAATGGCACTTCAATAGCATAAATGAGATACATTTAATAATGCAATAACTTCAAATTTAGTTCTTATGATCTACAGAACCCTACTTTATTGAAACCATTTTTTGATGTTTTGCTGACCGTGCATTTCAGTATAATCTTAGCAATTAACCAACTTAATGCACAAAATCTTGTTTTATAATAAGTTAATTATATGCCTATACAGGCATATAATGAACTTATTATAAAACAAGATTTTGTACATTAAGTTGGTTAATTACTAAGATTTATTGAACCCGTCTCACAACTTTGAGACGGCATGTAGAATCTGCAATCAGTTCCGCCGTTCGCTAATTGTTATATGCAAAAAAAGACAGACATGGCGAAAATAAAGGCAGTAGTTTTGAAACTGCTCGTTGCAAAATTGTCCATGACCTGGAATCGAGGTATGAATGACTGAGATGGCAGACCGTGTGATAAATGAGCATTACAGCAGCCAAAGCTGGATTTGCGGTAGGCATGTCGAAATTACAGCTTTAAGTGCGAAAGAGTCTATCAGTGTTGTCGCATATGACAATTACTTAACTCTTAAGTACTTCCGGGATAGTCTACGAATTAAGGCTAGGCGCGCACTGGCAACTTTTCTGTTGCGGCAACAAAAAAGTTGCTGCCGGTTGCAGCCAGACCCATTCTCGAGGCAACAGAAATGTTGCTGATAACGATAGAACGCTCATGTTTCAGTGTGGCCGCGCGCACTGGCAACTAAACAGTTGCTTGCTAGCTGCAGTAAAGTGCACAAGCCTTGTGTCTTGAGTCATACAGCTATGTCTATCGTAGAGGACATAGAAAAGTTAATATGCGAGGTGGAGAGAAGACCACCTTTGTATAATAAAGAAATTGAAAGAATACAGCAACAGAAATGTGAAGGATAAATTGTGGTGAGAAGTTCGAAAGTCAGTCGTCACGAACTGGAGTGAGCTTCCAGCTGAGCAGAAATCAGAAAAATGTATGTTAATTTTCTTGTTCATATTATTGGGGATCATGCTGATGATGCTAATATA